>WNFM01267627.1_pt1 | contig 13121 bp, 7 predicted proteins | sample 5400271 | NCBI WGS metagenome assembly WNFM01 (sample SAMN13153352, study PRJNA577476) | soil metagenome | isolation source: 60 cm saprolite on Douglas fir-dominated hillslope | place: USA:California | collected 2013-09-17 | reverse complement strand
TTTCGGCGTTCCCAAAAGTTGGGCGGGATGCCTCTGGCATCAGAAAAGAAAGAAATTGAACGATAAATCTTATGAACGAGCCGGATAACAAGTCGAATCAGGCGCAGTTTTCGCGCCGAAGCTTTCTCAAAACATCTTCAACCGCCATGGCCGGAGGCGCCTTGCTGGGCGCGTTGCCAGTCGAGCGTTTTGCCCTGGGAGCCTCGCCCGGCGAAACGTTGAAATTGGCCCTGGTGGGCTGCGGCGGGCGCGGCTCCGGAGCCGCCAGCCAAGCACTCAGCACCAGTGGAGGAGTGAAACTAGTCGCAGTGGCGGATGCCTTCAAGGACCGGCTCGACGGCAGCCTCGAAAACCTGAAATCCCAGCACAAAGACAAGGTCGAAGTGCCCGAGGAAAACAAGTTCATCGGCTTCGATGCCTACAAGAAGGCGATCGCGATGGCGGACGTCGTCGTCCTGGCCACCCCCCCGGGGTTCCGCCCCATTCATTTCGAGGAGGCCATTCGTCAAAACAAGCATGTCTTCACCGAAAAGCCCGTGGCGACGGACGCGCCCGGCGTGCGGAAGTTCCTCGCCGCCGCGGCCGAGGCAAAGAAGAAGAATTTGAAGGTTGGGGTTGGCCTCCAGCGCCATCATCAGACCGGTTACCTCGAAACCATGCAGCGCCTTCATGACGGGGCCATCGGCGACATCGTGGCCATGCGTTGTTATTGGAACGGCACGACTCCCTGGGTGCGGCCTCGCGCAGAGCTGGAAAAGAACGCCGGTCGAAAGCTGACCGAGATGGAATACCAGATGCGCAACTGGTATTACTTCGTCTGGCTCTGCGGCGATCACATTTGCGAGCAGCACATTCACAATCTGGACGTCATCAATTGGGTCAAGAAGGGTCCCCCGGTGCGCGCCAACGGCATGGGCGGTTGCGAAGTGCGCAAAGGGAAGGACTTCGGCGAGATTTTTGACCATCACGCCGTCGAGTTCGAGTATGCCGACGGCTCACGCTGCGCCAGCCAATGCCGGCATATCAACGGGTGTTGGAGCAGCGTTTCCGAACACGTCGTCGGCAGCAAGGGAACTTGCGACGTTGGGAGCCACATCATCCGGGGTGAGAATGCGTGGCGATACCGCAACCAGGGCGCCAAAGACCCTTACCAGCAGGAGCACGACGATCTCTTCGACGCGATCCGCAACGACAAGCCCTATAACGAAGCTGAAAACGGCGCCCACAGCAGCATGACCGCCATCCTCGGCCGCATGGCCACCTATTCGGGCAAAGTCATTGAGTGGGAAGCGGCGATCAATTCCGAACACAGCGTCATGCCGAAGGATTATGCGTGGGACGCCGAAACCCCCACCAACCCTGACGCGGATGGCTGGTACGCGCACGCGGTGCCCGGCAAAACGGTGGTGATTTAGCTGTTTTCCTGTCGCGGAACGACTTTATGATGGTAGCTGTGGGCCTCAGCCCGCAGTGCCAGGTCAAAGGGGCCGTGTGTCGCGGAGCGACGCGTGAAATGCGCTCTATACGAAGTGCATGGTTCAACCGTCGCTCCGCGACGGTAGCGATTCTGATGTTCCACCGTGGGCTGAAGCCCACGGCTGCCGTCGGGGTATCGCTCCGCGATGCGAGGGAGCGAAGACTTGCATCACGCACCGAAACCAACCGGGAACCGCTACAAACCTTTGACCTCCCACCCCTTGCGGTACTTGCGTCGAAGCATTTGGCTGGCCTCGGCCAAATTGAACTTCAATTTGGCTGCGTTCCACTCCAGCGTGGTCTGCGGAAAGCGCGTCGCTACGCCGCCCAGCAAGACGGTTTCCGTCAACGGTCCGGCATAATCAAAGCCTGCGGACGTCTGGCCGTTGCCTCGGCAGGCCTCGGCAAACTGGGTCCAATGGTTTTGCCCCGGCAGGGTCGGGAAAGGGGTGTTCTTGAACTGCGCATCTGGGTAAAGCTGGGGCTTTGCCACGTGGGGCAGGAGGAGAACCCCTTTGGTGCCGATAAAAACGGAGCCTTGCTCAGGCAGTTTGTCTCCTTCGAGCAAGTTTTGGACTTCCTGCGGAGGCCGTTTGTCGCCATCGTACCAAGTCACTTTGACTGTTTTTTCTTCAGTGAATTTGGTCCCAGAGAAGACATAATGAATGAAGGCATTGTTCGCCCAATTGTGGGCGTTGGGCGTGGGGCCTTCCGAGCGGACTGAGATCGGCGCAGTCAAATCCAACGCCTTGAAGACCGGATCGTAAATATGGCAGCCCATGTCGCCAAAAGTCCCCGTCCCGAAGTCCAACCGTTTCCGCCAGTTGGCCGGATGATAGTAAGTGTCGCCGAGAAAAGGGCGTTCCGAAACTACCCCGAGCCAGAGGTTCCAATTCAAGTGGGCGGGCGGCGGATCGCTCCGGTCCGGGCGCGGATTGGGGTCGCCCCATTTCTTATTGCTGAAGGAATGGACTTCCTTGATTTTGCCGATCACCAGATCCTGGATGAACAGCACTGCCATCCGATAGTCCACCTCGGAATGAATCTGGATGCCCATCTGCGTAACCAGCTTTTTGCTGTGCGCCATCAGGGTCAACTGCCGCACTTCGTAAATGTCGTGGGCGAGAGGCTTCTGTCCATAGACATGCTTGCCCAGTTGCAGCGCGCTCATGCCGATGGGGGCGTGCATGTGGTCGGGCGTGGAGACGTTCACCGAATCGATGTTGTTCTGCTCCTTGTCCAGCAACTGACGCCAGTCCTCATATATATTGACGTCGGGGAATCGTTTCTTGAGCGCCGCCGAACTGCGCGAGTCCACGTCGGCCGCGGCGACGACGGACCCCGCCATGCCAGCGGTCCCGAAACTGGCGTGGCGCAAAACGCTGCTAGGCGGAACGGCCATCAAGCCGCGCGTCACAAAAGGAGCGGCCAAACCAGCCAGGCCAAGCTGTTTGAGGAATGAACGGCGAGCGATGTGCGGGGGAGTTTTCATTCGTGTTTATTAGAGTTCATTCGTGGTTGAACTGAACGGTCATGGCTTAAGGCAGGCGTTTGATGGAAATGTTGCGGAACATCACTGGATCGTTGTGCCCGGCGAAACCGAAAAAGCCCGACGTGCGGTCTTTGCCGGGATGGGCGCTCTTGGCCATGTATTCGCTTACGTTGCTCAAGTCGGTGTCGAGGATGACGGTCCCGTTCAGCTCAACTTTGATGGTCGAGCCTTTGACGGTTACTTCCTCGTAGTTCCATTCGCCGACCGGACGCTGATAGCCGCGATGCGCCGGGACCATGCCGTAAGCCGAGCCGTGATATTGGCGAGGATCGAGGGTGGCGTATTGAGCCGAGGAATCATCGAGCACTTGCAATTCGCACATGCCGACATAAGCGGTATCACCCTTGCCAGGATAACGGATGGCCAAACCATTGTTGCCGCCGGGCGGGAGCTTGATCTCCACGCGGGCGACAAAGTCCGAGTATTCTTCCTTGGTGTAAATGGTCCCGCCCTTGCCCGGCTTGCACACAACCGCGCTGTCCTTAACTTCGTAATTGTCGATGGGGCCGCCCCATCCATCAAAATCCTTGCCATTGAAAACAGATTTGAACCCGCTGTCGTCCTGGCCGCGCAGCAAACGGTTAGCCTCCCCGGAAGGAATCTCGCGCAAGTAAATATTCCGCCAGCGGATTTCGCCTCCGTGGGTCTGGAGCTGGATCGGGCCGGTGCGGAAGAGCGGCTTTTTGTAGTCCCAGAAATTTTCCATGATGGCATTGTCCACCACCAGTTTGTCGTTCAGATAGACGGTCGTGCGGGCGCCCACTTGCTGGATGTGCAGATGGTTCCACTCGCCGAACGGCTTGTCCGCCAGCACCAGCGGATCCTTGCCGGGCGCTCCCTTCCGGTTGTTCCAGAGTCCTCCGGAACCTTTGTCCGCGCCGAGGTCCCATTTGCCGCCCTCCTTCGTAAAATCCCATATCTGCACCTGCGGCGAACCGCGCAGGTAAATGCCGCTGTCGGCCTTCGCCACGGTCTTGTAGTCCACCAGTAAGTCTATGTCGCCGTAGTCCTTTTCCGTCGTGGCATAAGCACCCTCGCCGTCGTTTACCAGCTCGCCATTCTCAACGCGCCAGTGCGCCTTGAACGTCGCCTGGTCTTTCTCCTTCTTTTCATCGGCGATGCCCTCGCGGCGTCGCGGGTCGAAGTGGCCCAATCCGTACCACCCGCTCAAGTCCTTGCCGTTAAAGAGCGCCTTGAATCCCGGCGGCGGCGCCGGTTCAGCGGCCGGGCTGTGGAAACTGGAAATTGGAGAGATGATAATCGCAGATGCGATCAGCCAAAGAATCCTGAAATGGTTCATGGGCGAAGTATTATCCGGTCAGGCGGAATGGCGCAATATGAAAAACATCGAGGTTTTCCTTTTCCATTTTAAAGCTACAGATGATCCCACAAGACCGTTCGCCAGCTTTGCAAGAGTGGCCGAACGGCTGGCCAAGCATATTCAAGGTGAGGTGTGGCGAGGAGCTTGCGGAGCGTTCCATGGCGCTCCACTGCCTTTCGGCTCTCTTTCCGGCTTGCCTCGACCCAAATTCGGGATATACTTTTTTCATGAGCGCGAACGAACTGCTCGAGAAAGTCAGACATCTGCCTAGCCGCGAACGCCGGAAGTTCTTTGCCAGCGTTTACGAGTTGGAAGATGGCCTTCGCCCTTCACCACCCAAGCTGAGACACCGATCGGTTCGCTGGCCGGATGCGACAGCACGACGTCAAAAAATATTTGGCGACAAGGTGCTGCCTAATCTTGTGCTTTTGGCTCGTGAAGACGAGCTTTACTGATAGCGCATGAGCGTTTACGCGGACACCAGTCTGCTGGTTTCCTATTATGTCAACGACTCCAACAGCGCCAGGGCGCAAGCTCTCATCCACGCCACGACCGGCCCCTTGCTTTTCACCGGGTTGCATCGGCTGGAATTGAGGAACGCCCTTTCCCTCGGCGTCTTTCGCCAACATCTCACAACTCCTCAGGCCCTGGCGGCTTGGAATGATATCGAGCGAGACTTGCGGGCAGGCCGCCTCTTTCCGCGTTCTGTCAACTGGGTGCCTGTGTTGCGGACAGCGGCTCGATGGGCCTTGCACCATACCCCTGCGGTTGGCTGCCGCAGTCTGGACATGCTCCATGTGGCTGCCGCCGGAAAGCTGGCCGTGAGGGAGTTCTTCAGTTTCGATGGCCGCCAGAGAGCCCTGGCATCACTGCTCGGCTTGAGCGTGAAGCCCTGAAACTCGGTCCCACGTTCTCCTACTCTCCACCCTCCCCCTTGCGCTCCCAACGGCGCTGCTGGCGTTCGGGCAGGCTAGTGTCCACTTTGACGTAATAGGTTTCTTCGCCGAACAGTTCGTCGGCGGCTTGCTGAAGCTGGACGGAAGGCGCAACGAACCATTTCTCGTGCGTTTCGATGAAGATGAGTTCGCCACTGGCACGCATCAGGCAGAGAAAGAGCGGACATTTGCCGGGAAACCGCTCGACCAGAATCCGGACAGATTCCAGCTTCTCGGGCGTCAGATGCGCGGCGTGGAGGCGCAGATGGACTTGTTTGGTGTACCTTCGCGGCGAGTCCTCCAACGGCATGATTTCCTGCGGGAATAGTTTCGGCTTGTCCTCGCCGGTGTTGACTTCGCCCACCACCAGCACGGCCTTGTTCAGAACCAGCAGTTCGCGGTATTTGTCGTAATTGTCGTTCATGCAGAGCATCGAGATGCTGCCTTCCAAATCCTCCAGCGTTACCATGGCGTAGGGCTTGTTCGATTTCCTGGAGATCCCCTGCTGAACAGTGGCGATCAGCCCGCCAATCCGAGTGAGGCTGCGGTTGGGCAACTGCGCGGCCGTGACTGAATTGCTGAGCGCATATTTTTGCAACAACGGCACATAAGGCGTAAGCGGATGGCCGGTGACATAGAAGCCCAGCAAATCCTTTTCGGCGGCGAGCAACTCGTGCTGGGGCCACTCGGCAAGGGCCGGGCCAATTTCCTTCTGAGCCGGAGCCTTTTCCTCCAACATGCCGAAGAGAGAGCTTTGGCCGCGCTGCCGATCCTGCGCGGCGTTGGTCGCGCGGGTCAGAGTTCGTTCAATCGAGGCAAAAAGAGAGGCGCGGGTTTGGCCGAAGCAATCGCAGGCCCCGGTTTTGATGAGCGCTTCCAGGACTTTGCGGTTCACCGTGCGGGTGTCGACGCGCTCGCACATATCCGAGAGGGACTGGAAAGGGCCGCCTTCAGCCCGCGCCTTCAGGATGCTTTGCACGGCGACTTCGCCCACGCCTTTGATGGCAGCCAGGCCGAAGCGGATGGCGGTCTTGGCAGGTCCAGCCGCTGGGGTTGTCCCCGGAGTCGCCTGGCCTTGCCGCGTGTGCGCCTGCGCTCCCGGTGAGGGGGCGAAGGTGACGCGGCCTTCGTTCACGTCCGGGGGAAGCACTTCGATGTTCATGGCGCGCGCTTCGTTCAAGAGCACGCTCATCTTGTCCGTATTGCCCATGTCGTTGGTCATCAGGGCGCACATAAACTCGACGGGATAGTTCGCTTTAAGGTAGGCCGTCTGATAAGCCACAATCGCATAGGCGGCAGCGTGAGACTTGTTGAAACCGTAGCCGGCGAATTTCTCCAGCAAATCGAAGATGGCATTGGCCTTGGCGGCGGGAATGCCGTTCACCTTGGCGCAGCCTTTGACAAACACCTCGCGCTGTTTCGCCATTTCCTCCAGCTTTTTCTTGCCCATGGCGCGGCGGAGCAGGTCGGCGGACCCGAGGGTATAGCCGGCCAGCACTTGGGCCGCCTGCATGACTTGTTCCTGGTACACCATGATGCCGTAGGTTTCGCGGCACAAGGGTTCCAGCAGGGGATGCTCGTATTCGATCTTCACTTCGCCATGACGGCGGCGGATGAATTCCGGGATCAGCTCCATGGGACCGGGGCGATAGAGCGCAATCAGCGCCGTGATGTGTTCAACGGAGCTGATCTGGAATTTGCGGCAAAGATCGCGCATCCCGCCCGATTCCAATTGGAAGATTCCCACCGTGTTGCCCTTGTTCAGAATGTCGTAGGTCCGGGCGTCCTGCAGCGGCAGGTCATCGATCGGGATGTCGATGCCTCGTTCTGCTTTGACCATCTCGCAGGTGTTTCGGATGACCGTTAGGGTCTTCAAGCCGAGAAAATCCATTTTCAACAAGCCCAGGTCGCCCACCGGACCCATGGCGTATTGCGTGACGATGGCGCCATCCTCGTCCTGCTTCAGAGGCAGGAGGTTGACCAGAGGCTGATCCCCGATCACGACCCCGGCGGCATGGACTGAGGCGTTGCGGGTGAGATCCTCCAGGATGAAAGCCGTGTCGATCAACTCGTGGGTCACTTCCTCGCTTTCATAAGCTTGTTTCAACTCCGGCGATTGCTTGAGCGCCTTGGCCAGATCCATCTTCAACTCGTTTGGGATCATCTTGGCCAGGCGATCGCCGTCGCTGTAGCCCAAACCGTTGACCCGCGCCAAATCGCGCACGACTGATTTGGCTCCCATCGTGCCGAAAGTGATGATCTGCGCGACGGAATCGCGTCCGTATTTTTCGCGCACATATTCGATCACGTCCGCGCGGCGGTCGTCCGCAAAGTCGATGTCGATATCGGGCGGATTGACGCGCTCCGGATTGAGAAACCTCTCGAAGAGCAACCCGTAGCGGATCGGATCCACGTTCGAGATTTCGAGCAGGTAGGTAACAATCGAGCCTGCCGCCGAGCCTCTGGCCACGCAGGTGATGCCTTTGTTCCGTCCGAACCGCACGAAATCACCGACGATCAAAAAGTAACTGATGAAATCCGTCTTCTCGATCACCTGCAGTTCGAGTTGCAGGCGATCCACCACCGCTTTGATGGCCGCGGCAACGGCCGGATGCGATAACTCACAGCCGCCATTAAACCCGGCCGTGGCGTCGAAAGTCGGCAGCCGCCGGGGATCGTCAATGCTCTCGACAATGAATTGCTTGCCTTCCACCCGCGCGTGAAGGCCGTAGCGCCGTTGCAAGCCTTCCCCCAGCAGTTGGCGCAGGTAGCCTTCCCGGGTGAAATGCTCCGGCGGATGGAAGATGGGAAAGTGCAACTTGCCGAACTCGATTTCCAGATTGCACTTCTCGGCGACCTCCAAGGTGTTTTGGACGGCGGCGGGGGTTTCGGCAAACAGGGCCTTCATCTCCTCCGCCGATCGGAGATAGAATTGCCCCATCGCGTAACGCATCCGCTTGGTGTCGTTGAGTGTGGTCTGGGTGCCGATGCAGATCAGGCAGTCGTGCGCGTGGGAGTGCTGCTTTTCCAGATAATGAACGTCGTTCGTGGCCACCAGCTTCAGCCCGAATTCCTTCGCCCAGGGAATCAACTGGCGGTTGACCTTGGCCTGTTCCGGCAAGCTGTGGTTTTGCAGTTCCAGATAAAAATTCTCCGGCCCCAGTGTTTGCTTGAACCAGTCAATGGTTGCCCGGGCGCGCGGCAAGTCGTCCTTTTGGATGAGTTCCGGGATTTCGCTGGCCAGACAGCCCGAAAGCGCGATCAACCCTTCCTTGTGCGCGGCCAACAGTTCCTTATCGATGCGCGGCTTGTAGTAATAGCCTTTGAGGTGGGCGTCGGTGGCGAGTTGGATCAGGTTCTTGTAACCGGTCTCATCCTTCGCCAGCAAAACCAGATGATGATAAACATCCCGGTTTCCGCTGGTGGTCTTCTTTTCGAGGCGGCTGCCGGGAGCGACATACACCTCACAGCCGATGATCGGTTTGATTCCCTTCTCGCGCGCGGCCTGATAAAAATCAATTGCGCCGAAAAGGACGCCATGGTCGGTCAGGGCCAGAGCGGAGAATTTCAGTTCATGCGCCTTCTCCATGAGCCGGTCCAGACGACAGGCCCCATCGAGCAGCGAGTACTCCGAGTGCAAATGGAGATGAACGAAATCCGCATGAGACGGCATACATTGAATTTACCCGCGAGCCTGGCCTTTGCGCAAGTGAAGAGGCAGGAACGACCAATGTGTTGCCTTTGGCCAAATACCCAGTACCTTGAAAGGAGCGAGTATGCGAATTTTGGTGGTGGAAGATGACAAGAAGATTGCCTCTTTCGTGGCGCAGGGCCTCAAGCAGAACGGATTTGCGGTGGACCATTGCGCGGATGGCGAGGACGCGCTGATGATGGCGCGCTCGGTGCCCTACGACCTGGCGGTGGTCGATATCATGCTGCCCAAATTGGACGGCTTGAGCCTCGTCCAGACGTTGCGGCGCGAGAAGGTGCAGGTGCCGGTCCTGATCCTGAGCGCCAAGGCGACGGTGGATGACCGGGTAAAGGGGTTGCAGGCGGGCGGAGATGATTACCTGGTGAAACCGTTCGCCTTTTCGGAGTTGCTCGCACGGGTCCAGGCGTTGATTCGCCGATCGACCCATGCCAGTGAGCCGACCAAGCTCACCGTCGGCGACCTCACGCTTGACCTCCTTAACCGGGAAGTCCTTCGCGGAGGGCGTGTCATCGAACTCCAATCCCGCGAGTTCTCGCTGCTCGAGTTTCTCATGCGCCACGCGGGCCGGGTGGTGACCAAAACGATGATCCTGGAGCACGTGTGGGATTACAGTTTCGATCCGCAAACGAATGTCGTGGACGTGCTGGTCTGCCGTTTGCGGAACAAAGTGGACAAGGGCTTTCCGAAAAAGATGATCCACACCATGCGAGGGGCTGGCTATGTCATCAAATCTGCTTAGAAGGATCGGGCGCAGCTTCAGCGTGCGGCTGAGCCTGTGGTACACGTCGATCTTTACTCTCAGCGCGGCGGTGTTGTTTCTCCTCGTCTATCTCCTGCTCGCCTCTGCCCTGCAACGCAAGGATCGCGAGGTGATTCACTCTCATCTCAAGGAATACGCGGCCATCTACCAGAGCGGCGGAGTTGGAGCATTGAGGAGTTGGATTTCGCGCAGCGGGGACGCGAAAAAGGAGAAATCGTTTTTCGTGAGACTCACCGGCCCCTTCAACGAAGTGCTTTTCCTTAGGCCGGGTGAAGATTGGTTACAGTTCGATCCCCCGACCATGGATTTCGGGGTTCCGCATAACGTAGTTTGGGTGCGAATCCCGAAGGATGGGGAACGCGATTTCATGGTCGCCGGGATGCAGTTCGGCGATGGCTCGGTTTTGCAAGTGGGCCGCAGCACCAACAGCCGCGAACTGATTTTGGAGCCGTTTCGCCGCAACTTCCTGGAGGTGATGGTCCCCATCCTCCTGCTCGGTTTCTTTGGCGGGGCGCTCATGTCGTATCGCGCCATGCGGCCAGTACGGGAGATCGTTGCCACCGCCCAATCCATCGTCAACACCGGGGACCTGAGCCGAAGAGTTGCCTTGCGCGAATCCGACGACGAACTGGACCAGCTCGCCCGGCTCTTCAATCGGATGCTGGAGAAGAACCAGTCGCTCATCAAGACCATGCGCGAGTCACTCGACAACGTCGCGCACGATTTGCGCACTCCTTTGGCCCGGATGCGAGGCAGCGCTGAAGTGGCCCTGCACTCGGCGCCTGACAGCGAACAACTGAAGGAGGCCCTGGCCGATTGCGTCGAGGAATCCGACCGCGTCCTGACCATTTTGAAAACCCTCATGGACGTGGCCGAAGCGGAATCCGGCGCCATCAATCTCTCCATGCAGAAGGTTGATGTGAGGTCGCTGGCCGATGAAGTGGTGGATGTCTATTCACAGGTCGCGGAAGACAAGAAGATCGCGGTGACCACTGATTTCGCCACCCCCTGCGAAGCCGTCGTGGACCCGGCGCGCATCCGGCAGGTATTCGCCAACCTGCTGGACAACGCCATCAAGTACACCCGCGAAGGCGGCCAGATCAACATCCAGGCCCGGCGTAACAACGGTGAAATCACCGTCAAATTCCGTGACTCGGGCATGGGAATTCCGCTGGAGGAGCAGGGCAAGATCTGGGACCGTCTCTATCGCGGGGATAGGAGCCGGTCGCAACGCGGACTCGGTTTGGGCCTCAGCCTGGTGAAAGCCTTCGTCGAAGCGCACCGCGGGCGCGTGGAGGTGGCGAGCGAGGTTGGGCAAGGTTCCGAGTTCACCGTCCATTTGCCGGCATAAGTTGTCGGGAGAAAGCAGTGCAGACTTCCAGCCTGGCGACTTTGTCCACTACATTGTCGTTCACCGCTCAGAGTCCTGCGAGCATGGCACTGATCCTTGAATTCCGACAAAGTGTGGGACAAAGTGCCGGGAGACTTATGTGTGCGACCAGCGGAGCCGTAATGTCCAAATCGCACCACGGCCTGGCGAATTCTTGGGAATGTGCCCCGCGAGTAAGCCGCAGCGCAACCAAGCTGGACTTTCTCCGTCCAAAGCGTTACTGATCCCAAAAGCCGATCACGGACACCAATGCCGCCTGATGCAAAGCCAGACTCTTTGAGATTCCTCGGCGCGAAGCGCCCGCTGGGATTGGTGGGCCTGTCCGCAGCTATCTTGGCTTGCGCAAGCTTCTGTCCCGGCGCGGAAGTTGCCGCTGATCTTCCGAAACGCGAAACCCCATCCGCGACTCAACCCCGTTGGTCGCTCCAACCTCTGGTCAAACCCCCGCTTCCCCAAACGAAAGACAAGTCCTGGGGCCGCACTCCCATCGACCAGTTCATCCTCGCGAAGCTGGAGGAAAAAGGACTGCATCCGAGTCCGGCGGCGGACAAACGCACGTTGTTGCGCCGAATCTATTTCGACCTGATCGGCCTGCCTCCAAAGCCGGACGAGATGGACGCCTTTCTGAAGGATCGTTCATCCGAGGCCTACGAGAAGGTCGTGGATCGGCTCCTGGACTCGCCCCGCTACGGCGAACGTTGGGCGCGGCATTGGCTGGATGTCGTCCACTACGCCGAAACCCACGGGAACGACCAGGACCGCGTGCGCACCAACGCCTGGCCCTACCGCGATTATGTGATCAACTCTTTCAACGCCGACAAACCCTACGCTCGTTTTGTCGAGGAACAGATCGCCGGCGACGCGCTCTTCCCGAACGACCCGCAGGCGATTGTGGCGATGGGCTTTCTGGCCACGGGACCTTGGGATGAGAGTTCATTGCGCGACATCCGCGACGACACCATCGACCGCCAGATCGCCCGCTACCTCGACCGCGATGACATCGTCACCACCGTGATGAACACCTTCGTCAGCACCACGGTGCAGTGCGCCCGCTGTCACAATCACAAGTTCGACCCCATCTCACAGGAAGAGTACTACGGCCTGCAGGCCATCTTCGCCGCCACCGACAAGGCCAACCGGACTTACGATGCGGACCCGCAAATCCACGCCCGGCGCCGCTCCCTCCTGAAACAACGCCGTGCCATTGATCGCAAGGAACCAGCCTTGATCGAATCGTTGCGCGAACCGGCATTTCAGAACGAGCTGGCCGCGTGGGAACGGACTGTCACCAATCGTGCCATTGTCTGGATCACGCTCGATCCGATCAGCTTCGTCTCTTCCAACGGCGCGACTCTCACCAAACAGCCCGACGGTTCAGTCCTTTCGTCTGGCAAACGGCCCGAAACAGATACCTACATCATCACCGCCAGGGCCGCGGGCAAAGACATCACTGCCGTGCGCCTGGAAGTGCTCACTGACGAAAGCCTGCCGCACCAAGGACCGGGCCGTCAGGACAACGGCAACCTTCACCTGACCGATTTCCGCCTCTTCGCCTCTCCCTTTCGTAGGGCAGGCGTCCCGCCTGCCGGTGGAGCAGGCGTCTCGCCTGTGACCCCGGGCGTCTCGCCCGCGAACACTGGCGGAGTGAGAAGCCTCACAAGCGCTGCCGTTGAGTCAAGGAGCGCGGATTTTAATCCGCTCCCCTCTCCCCCGCTCAAAACGCCAGCGGAGCGGACTGAAGTCCGCGCTCCCCTCCCCCTCCAAAACCCTAGCGCCGATTTCAACCAGGACGGCTGGGGAATCGCGCGGGCCATCGACGACGATCCGAAAACTGCTTGGGGTATTTATCCAGAAGTCGGCAAACCGCATCAGGCCGTCTTCGAGTTGAGAAAGCCAATCCCTTTCGCGGAAGACGCCCTGCTTACTTTCGTCCTGCATCAAAACCACGGTGGAGGACATCTCATTGGCCGTCTCT
>WNFM01302776.1_pt5 | contig 13123 bp, 13 predicted proteins | sample 5400271 | NCBI WGS metagenome assembly WNFM01 (sample SAMN13153352, study PRJNA577476) | soil metagenome | isolation source: 60 cm saprolite on Douglas fir-dominated hillslope | place: USA:California | collected 2013-09-17 | reverse complement strand
ACCCGCGCGGTCGGGCAGGGGCTCGCCAAGATTGAGCCGACCAGTCCGAACGTGCTGATCGCCTATTCGGCCAAGGCCGGCTCCACCGCCGCTGACGGCGATGGTACCAACAGTCCGTTCACGACAGCGCTGGCGCATCACCTGACGACGCCCGGCCTCGACGTGCGCCGGGCGTTCGGCTTTGTTCGCGACGAGGTGCTCAAGACCACCAACAACCGGCAGGAGCCGTTCGTCTATGGTTCGCTCGGCGGTGAAGACGTGCCGTTGGTGCCGGCGCCCGCCCGTGTAGCCCCCGCTGCGGCAGCCGCGCCTGCGACGCCCGCTCTTAGCGCGCAGGCGGAAGCCCGCCGCGACTACGAACTGGCGCTGCAGGTCGGCAACAAGAGCGCGCTCAATGCGTTCCTGGCGCAATATCCTGATGGCTTCTATGCCAGTCTCGCCAAACTTCAGCTCGAGAAGATCGCGGCCGAAGAGGCCCGGGTCGCCGCAACCGAGAAGGCGAAGGCGACCGAACAGGAGCGGGCGCGGCTCGCCGCCGAAGGCGCCCAGAAGGCGCAGCAGGCGAAAGCCGAGGCTGATGCCAAGGCCGCCGAGCAGGCGCGCATTGCCGCCGAAAAAGCCAAGCAGGTGGCGCAGGATCAGGCCGCCGCCGCCGAGCAGAAGCGCGCCGCGGCCGAAAAGACCGCTGCAGACAAGATCGTTGCCGATAGGGTGGCCGCAGATAAAGCCGCCGCGGACAAAGCAGCCGCCCCTGCGGCCGCCGACAAGGACAAGGGCGTGAGCCTCGCTGCCCTCAACCCCGGACCGCCGCAGCCCGACGTCACCAAATCGGTGCAGACCGAGCTGCGCCGCGTCGGCTGCCTGACGGGCGCCGCCGATGGCGAATGGAATTCGGCCTCGCAGCGTTCCCTTACGCTGTTCAATCGCTATGCCGGCACCAAGCTCGATGTCAAAGTGGCGAGCGTCGATACGCTCGATGCGGTCAAGCTGAAAACGGCACGGGTGTGTCCGCTGGTCTGCGAACATGGCTTCAAGTCTGACGGCGACCGCTGCAGCAAGATCACCTGCGCCGAGGGTTCGTTCCTCAACGATGACAATGAATGCGAGAAGCGCCGGGAAAAGAGGTCGATCTCCAGGCGCGATACCGACGATCGCCGGGAGCGCGAGCCTTTAGTTCGCATACGGCCGCAACCGCGGCCCGAGGCCAGCGTGGCCCGGCCTCGCGCATCGGCCGGCGGGACGGGCCAGATCGTCTGCGGCGGTAACGGTTGCCGGGCGGTCAGGCCGGGCTGTCGCATCGACTATCGGGGTGCTTCGGCAAACGATCCCAGCGGCGGAAATGTGGAAGTCTGCAACTGAGCCGACGTCACTGGCGTCGGCCTAGAGCCATTTCCGTTCCGATGGAATCGGAACGGGGCTCTAGATTTTTGATTTGACGCGTTTTCTTGACGTGAACCGGTTTCCACTTCGCGGGAAAACGCTCTAGATGGCGCTCGCGGCGATATTGACCATCAACGCAACCAGCGCGGTGTTGAACACGAACGAGATGATGCCGTGCACGGTTGCGGTGCGGCGGATGATCCGGTCGGTGATCCCTACGTCGGAGACCTGCGCGGTCATGCCGATCACGAACGAGAAATAGACGAAATCCCAATAGTCAGCCTCCTCGTCCGTATCGCCACTCGGAAACTGCAGGCCGCCGGGCGTCTTGCCGCGATAATATTCATAGGCGTAGTGCAGCGAGAACGCGGTATGCACCGTCGTCCATGTCAGCACGATCGTGATCGTCGCCAACGCCAGTCCGGGCCCGCTGCGGTTCGAGGCGCCGAGCTCGAACACGATGGCGGCGATGCTGGCAAAGGCGCCGAGCGCGGTCATCAGCAGGATCAGGAAACGGCCGTCGTCCTGCAGCACGGCGTTGCGGCGGATATGGGTGATGCCGCTGCCCAAGACCATGGTGAATACCAGCACCAGATAGAGTGTGGCGAAAACGTCCCAGCCGACCAGCAGCCGCGTCACCAGCCGCAACGAGCCCGGTAGCAGGAAGAACGCGACGACGCCGACCAAGATCGAAATGAAGATCCGAGGCCGCGCATAGACCACGCGGAGCGGGGCCGGCATCTTCCTGAACCGGTCGATGAACTCGTCGATCTCGTGCTTGGGGGTCGGCACGTCAGCTCTTGCGTTCGGCAACGAAGCGCGCCGCCGCCCGCAGCACGTCGCTCTTGGCGCCGAATATCGACAGTGCGGAATCGGCGCGTGCCAACAGGTCGCGGACGCGCTGCTTGGCACCGTCGATCCCGAGCTGGGTGACGAAGGTGGTCTTGCCGAGGGCGGCGTCCTGGCCGGTCTGTTTGCCGAGGGCTGCGGCATCGCCTTCGACGTCGAGCAGGTCGTCGGCGATCTGAAAGGCTTCGCCGAGCGCGCGGCCGTAATCGTCGAGCGCCTGATATTCCCCAGGCGTGGACTGGCCGAGGATCGCACCGGCGATGCAGCCATAGCGCAATAACGCACCGGTCTTCATCTGCTGCAGCCGAGCCACGTCGACCGGCTCGCGGTCGCCGAAGCGGCCTTCGCCGGCGAGATCGAGTATCTGGCCGCCGACCATGCCGCCGATCCCGGAGGCGCGCGCCAGCGCCCGCGTCAGCAGCAGGCGCACGGTTGGATCCCTGTGGAGCTCGTCGCGGGTGATGATGTCGAACGCCAGCGTCAACAGCCCGTCGCCGGCGAGGATCGCGGTGGCATCGTCGGTCTTCTTGTGCAGGGTCGGACGTCCCCGGCGCAGATCGCTGTTGTCCATCGCCGGCAGATCGTCATGGATCAGCGAGTAGCAGTGGATGCATTCGAGGGCGGCGCCGGCCAGCAGTGCTGCCTCGCGCGGCACGCCGAACACGGCCGAGCTTTCGACCACCAGAAACGGGCGCAACCGCTTGCCGCCGCCGAGGCTGGAATAGCGCATCGCGTCCATCAGCCGCTTCGGCCGTGCGATTTCGTCCGACAACAGCGTGTCGGACAACAGCTTCGCCAGCAGCGCTTCGGTATCCTCGGCGGTCTGGTCCAGTCGTTTGGCAAAGTCGAAAGTCACGGTCGTCATCCAGAATGGCTCCAGGAATAGCTACAAGAAGAGCTCCAGCTCGATTTGGCGGGACAATCGTTGATGGCAGGCCCTACGTCAATTCCGGCGAGGCGGTGGGAACGCCTTAAAAGTGCTGGAAAACGCTCGAATTATCATGGAGATGTCATTTGCGTCGGGGCCTATTGATCGGCGGGCCTGTTGATCGGTCGCGCCGGCGGCGGCCGAACCGGAAATATCCAATTTGCGCATTGTCCGAATTCTGGGGCTGATCCTGCTAGTGGTGCTGTTGCTGCCCTATCTGGTGACGCCGTTCTATCGCACCGGGCATCCGGTCTCGACGCTGATGGCCTGGCGCTGGCTCAAGGGCATGCCGGTGTCGCGGCCATGGATCAATTTTGGCGCGATCTCATCTTATTTGCCGCGTTCGGTGGTGGGCTCCGAGGACGCCAAGTTCTGCAGTCATCGGGGCATCGACTGGGACGCGCTGCGCGACGTCATGGACGATGCCGAGGACGGCGAGGTCACGCGCGGCGGGTCGACCATCATCCAGCAGGTCGCCAAGAACCTGTTCCTGTGGCCGGGCCGCAGCGTGGTGCGCAAGGCGCTGGAGCTGCCGCTGGCGCTGTGGATCGACCTGGTGCTGCCCAAGCAGCGGATATTGGAGATCTACCTCAACATCGCCGAACTCGGGCCGTCCGGGCAGTTCGGGGCCGAAGCCGGCTCGGCCTACGCGTTCGGCCATTCGGCCGCGACCCTGTCGGCGCGGGAGGCGGCCTTGCTGGCGGCGATCCTGCCCAACCCGATCAGGCGCAGCGCCCGTAATCCGGGCCCGGGGGTGCGCCGGCTAGCCGGGACCTATATGGCGCGGGCCAATGCAGCGGCGTTGCAGCGCTGCTGGAGCGAAAATCGCGCATTTTGAGCCAATTTTCGGCCGTTTTAACCGCAACCTGGCCTAGCTTTAAGCCATCCCATCCTCTATAAGCGCGGCCTTATCGGCATCACAGCCCGCGGCCTAAGCGCTGGGCGGTCCGGCTCAGGACGATGCCCTCCGACAACACCCCTAGAGGACCGTTATGGCCGTTCCCAGAAGAAAAACATCGCCCTCGCGTCGTGGCATGCGCCGCTCGGCGGACGCCCTGAAGAAGCCGACCTACGCTGAGGACAAGGATTCGGGCGAACTGCGCCGTCCGCACCACCTCGACCTGAAGACCGGCATGTACAAGGGCCGGCAGGTTCTGAAGGCCAAGAAAGAATCTTGAGCGGAAATCCCGGGCAGGGCTCCCTCGTGAGGAATCCTGATCGAGCATTGGATAAGTCGCCGCCGATGGCGGCGTCTGCCTGAATTCGGCCAACCAGTAGGGTAACGGTTCCCGGTGGCGAAGCGCGATGCTTCGCCCGGGGCAGTCCGGTTTTCCTAGCGCCCGGTTTTCTTAGCAAGGCCTCGCCATGGTCGGTTTTCCGCTACTTCTGATTCCGCTCGCGATCTACAACATCATCGTCTTCCTGATGCCCGGCGTTTCCTTCACGGATCCGCTGGTCAAGCTGACGTTGATGTCGGGCGCCGAATGGCCGCTGACGCTGAGCGACGTGCTGCTCGCGCTCGGCGTCCTGCTGTTGATGTGCGAAGTCATCAAGGGCGCGCGGCCGGGTGCGAAATATCTCACCGACCATCTGCTGTCGCTGATCGTGTTCGGCGCCGCCGTGGCCGAATTCCTGCTCTGGCCAAAATTCGGTACCTCGACCTTTTTCCTGCTGGTCGCGCTGTCGATGGTCGATTTCCTCTCCGGCCTCGCGCTGCGCACGCGGCGCGGCGCTGTTGCAGTGGCCGCGCCTGCGGTCTCGAGGAAGGGTGTGAGAGCGGCCGCTCCGCCGGCTGCCGAACCCGCATTCGATCCGGAGCCCGCTCCGGCACCGGCACCGGCGGCTCCCCCGGCGGCCTCGGTCGCCGAATCCGTATTGCCGGATCATGCCGAGCCGCAACCTTCTGTCACGCCTCATGCGGCCTCGCCGGAGGTCCCGTCGCCGGGCCTGCAGCCGGGTAACGGCGGGCCGTCGCCGGACACGCCGCAACGCTGAGCGGTATTCCATAGCGTTTTCGAGCGAAGTGGACGCCGGTTCGCGTAAAGAAAACGCGTCAAAACAAAAGAGCAGAGCCCGGTTCTGATTCAATCAGAACCGAATAGGCTCTAGATGACTTGAAATCAGACGGTTTGCCGGGTCCGGAAGCCGGTGCCGTAGCGCCGGATCTGACTGGCGCCGTAGGCCGTCTGCGCATCGGCCAGCGAGCCTCGCCGCAGGCTGCGGGTCTGCGGTGCCTGCGCCGCGGTCGCGATCAACTGGGTGACGAAGCCCGGATCGGGCCGCGCGATCGGGCCCTTCGGCATCCAGCGCACGGATGGGGTCACCGGCACCAGCTCGACGCAGCCGGGTTCGTCGGCGTCCAATACCTCGCCGTCCAGCGCCTGTTCTGATCGTTCGACATCCAGCATCGCACACCGTAACGGTTAACTGTCACGTTTTGGGACGTTATGCCCCACTGCGATCCTTGCCTCGCAAGGCCTATGCCGGTCGGTTGCCGTTGGTTCCCGGCGGGTCCGGGAATGACGTGAAACGTGGTTTCCAGATTATTTATGAACTTTGCCTAGCCTCTGATTCGAATCAGCCACTATCCTCTTGCGAGGGAATCATCCGGCGATGTCCCGATTCGAGGCGATCTGATGCCCCCTGTCCCGCAAGCTTCCAGCATCCTCGCCTCGCTCGGGCAGGCGGCGTTCGTCTGGGATATCGCGGCCGACACCATCGCCTGGAGCGACAACGCCGCCGCCGTATTCACCGACGTTCCGGCGCTGGCGCTCGCCAGCGGCACGGAATTCGCCAAGCTGATCGAGCCTGTGCGCTCGATCCGGTCAGACACGCTCGGCCAGTCGGCGTCGCCGCGGGGCGGGGAAGGGGTCGCCTACCGGATCGAATATGGCGTGCGGACCTCGACGTCGGCGCCCGTGATCTGGATCGAGGAAACCGGCTGCTGGTTTGCGGGTCCCGACGGCAGGCCGGCACGCGCGCAGGGCATCGTCCGCGTCGACAACGAGCGCCACGCCCGCGACGAGCAGCTCATGAAACTGTCGCGGAACGATCCGCTCACCGGCGAGCTCAATCGTACCCACCTGATTGCCTCGCTGGCTGAAGCGATCGAGGAAACCGCGCGCGCGCGTTCCTCCTGTGCCTTCATGCTGATCGGGATCGACCATCTGGCGCGCGTCAATGACGCCTTCGGCTTCGACGTGGCGGACGCCGTGATCGCCGAAGTCAGCAAACGGATTCGGGCGCGGCTGCGCGGCGGCGACGTGCTCGGGCGATTCTCCGGCAACAAATTCGGGCTGATCCTGCGCAACTGCACGGTCGACGACACCAATGTGGCAGCCGAGCGTTTTTTGGCCGGCATCCGCGACGAGGTGGTGCCGACCGTGTCCGGACCGGTGTCGGTGACGGTATCGATCGGCGCGATCAGCGTGCCGCGTTACGCCCGCAACGCCGATGAGGCCGTCAACCGTGCCCAGGAAACGCTCGATGCCGCCAAGCGCCGCCGCGCCGGATCGTTCTCGCTGTGGCGTCCGAACGTCGAGCGCGACGCCCAGCGCCGCGTCAACATCCGCGTCACCGACGAGATCGTCACCGCGCTGAACGAGCGCCGGATCGTTACCGCGTTCGAACCTGTCGTGGAGGCGCGCTCGCGCCAGCCGGCCTTCTACGAATGCCTGGTGCGGATGGAGCAGGAGGATGGCCGGGCGCTGCTGGCCCCGGATATCGTCCCCGTAGCGGAGCGGCTGGGTCTTATTCGCCTGGTCGATCACCGCGTGCTCGAACTCGCGGTGGCCGAACTGGCCGCCGCGCCAAACGTTCAACTCAGCCTCAACATCTCGCCCGACACCACGATGGATCCGGACTGGTGGACCTCAATCGAATCGCTGATGCAGGCACATCCCGGCGTCGGCGAGCGGCTGATCGTCGAGATCACCGAAACCGTCGCGATCCAGGATATCGACGACATCAGGGGCTTCATCACCCGCCTCAAGCGTTTCGGCAGCCGGATCGCGATCGACGATTTCGGCGCCGGCTACACCTCGTTCCGCAACCTGCGCAAGCTCGGCGTCGATATCGTGAAAATCGACGGCGCCTTCGTGCAGAACATCGCGCGCTCGGCCGACGATCGCGCCTTCGTGCAGACGCTGATCGATCTCGCCCGCCGGCTGCAGATCAAGACGGTGGCGGAATGGGTGCAGGACGAGGAAGCTGCCGTCATGCTGCGCGAATGGGGCTGCGATTACATCCAGGGCCGCCTGATCGGGCTGGCTTCGCCGGAGCGGCCGTGGAGCGTGGCGCCTGAGACAGTGTTGCCCGCGGCGGGGTAGCTCTGTCGTCCCCGCGAACGCGGGGACCCATATGCCGCGGCCCATCAATAGGGCAAGCGGGTTGACGCCTTTTGTAATCGACTAACGTTGGTGGTTATGGGTCCCCGCGTTCGCGGGGACGACGACTGAGAGTCGTGAGCAACGACGACGAAGGACTACTCTTCCTTCTTCGGCTCTTTCGACATCCGCTCGAGGCGGTCCTGCATGTCCTTCATCTGACGGCGAAGGTCGTCGATGTTGTCTTCGTCGGCCGCGGGCTCCGGCAGCTTCTCTGGCTCCAGCGCGACCGATCCGGCGCGCGGCGGCACGAACGGCTTAAACATCGAGAACGTCTGCTGAAACAATTCCATGTTGCGGCGGACATGTTCCTCGAGCGGCGCGAACGGCGTTCCGCTAAAAGTGTTGGTGAGCTGCTTGCGGAATTTTTCCTGCTCGCGCGTCAGCGTGTCGATCGACTGCTCGAGATATTTCGGCACCACCATCTGCATGCTGTCGCCGTAGAAGCGGATCAACTGGCGCAGGAACGTGGTCGGCAGCAGGTTCTGGCCGGCCTTGTTTTCCTGTTCGAAGATGATCTGCGCCAGCACCGAGCGGGTGATGTCGTCACCGGTCTTGGCGTCATAGACGAGAAAGTCCTCGCCATCCTTCACCATCGCTGCGAGATCCTCGAGCGTCACATAGGTGCTGGTGCCGGTATTATAGAGCCGCCGGTTGGCGTATTTTTTGATCGTTGTAGGTTGGTCTGACTTTGCCATGGGCTCACACATACACACCGAGAGCGGGAACCCGACGGCTTCGCCGGCGGGCAGACGAGCAACGCAACGCAGCAAAGTAAGCATTTTCAATGCGGTTCGGCTACCGTTTTGTGCGGCACGGTTAATTCCAAGGCATGGAGACTGCTCTGGAAACCGCCAGGCGCGCTATTTTGAATGCGCCGCGGCGCGATTTTGACCTCTGGCCGATTGACACTTCATCCCCAGGTTAACAGGATAGATCCAAGAGACAGGCCCGCCATCCGGCCGCCCGCCGTCGAGAAACCTCAAGCCCCAAAACGTCAAAGGAGATGTCCATGTCAGACGATGTCGTCATCGTCAGCGCCGCCCGCACCCCGGTCGGCAGCTTCAACGGTGCATTTGCCACCACCCCGGCGCACGACCTCGGCGCCATCGCCATCAAGGCGGCGCTGGAGCGGGCCGGCATCGAGCCGGGACGGGTCTCCGAAGTCATCATGGGCCAGATCCTGACCGCGGCGCAGGGCCAGAACCCGGCTCGCCAGGCCTCGATCGCCGCCGGCATCCCGGTGGAAAGCCCGGCCTGGGGCGTCAACCAGCTCTGCGGCTCGGGCCTGCGCACCGTCGCGCTCGGCTATCAGGCGCTGCTCAATGGCGATTCCGAAATCGTCGTGGCCGGCGGCCAGGAATCCATGAGCATGGCCCCGCACGCCCAATACCTGCGCGGCGGCGTCAAGATGGGCGCCTTCGAAATGGTCGACACCATGATCAAGGACGGCCTGTGGGATGCCTTCAACGGCTACCACATGGGTAACACCGCCGAGAACGTCGCCCGCCAGTACCAGATCACCCGCGCCCAGCAGGACGAGTTCGCAGTCCACTCGCAGAACAAGGCCGAGGCGGCGCAGAAGGCCGGCAAGTTCAAGGACGAAATCGTCCCCGTCACCATCAAGTCCCGCAAGGGCGACATCATCGTTAGCGACGACGAATACCCGCGCCATGGCGCCACCGTCGATGCGATGGCGAAGTTGAAGCCGGCCTTCGAAAAGGACGGCACCGTCACCGCCGGCAGCGCGTCGGGCATCAATGACGGCGCCGGCGTGGTGGTGCTGATGACCGCCAAGCAGGCCGCCAAGGAAGGTAAGAAGGTGCTCGGCCGCATCGTGTCGTGGGGCCAGGCCGGCGTCGATCCCAAGATCATGGGCACCGGCCCGATCCCGGCTTCCCGCGCCGCGCTGAAGAAGGCCGGCTGGAACATCGGCGATCTCGATCTGATCGAGGCCAACGAGGCCTTTGCCGCGCAAGCCTGCGCGGTCAACAAGGATCTCGGCTGGGATACGTCCAAGGTCAATGTCAACGGCGGCGCGATCGCGATCGGCCACCCCGTCGGCGCTTCCGGCGCCCGCGTGCTGATCACGCTGCTGCACGAAATGCAGAAGCGCGACGCCAAGAAGGGCCTCGCGACGCTGTGCATCGGCGGCGGCATGGGCATCGCGATGTGCATTGCACGCGACTGAACTAGAGGCAGATTGGCGCGTTGAATGATGAAAAGATCATCTGTCAACCACGGCGATTGCTGATAAATAAAATGCCCGGCCTCGCGCCGGGCATTTTACGTTTTGGAAGTTGTTGAAGATCGCATGCAGTCAAAAGACCGGGATAATTCCGGCTTATAAGGGACGACCAAGGAGGAGGACGACATGGCACGTGTTGCATTGGTAACGGGCGGTACGCGAGGCATTGGTGCGGCGATCAGCAAGGCGCTGAAGGCTGCGGGCTACAAGGTGGCGGCGAGCTACGCCGGCAACGACACCGCGGCCGAGAAATTCAAGGCCGAGACCGGCATTCCCGTTTACAAATGGGACGTCAGTTCGTTCGACGCCTGCGCCGACGGCGTCAAGAAGGTCGAGACCGATCTCGGTCCGGTCGACGTGCTGATCAACAATGCCGGCATCACCAAGGACGGCGCCTTTCACAAGATGACGCTCGATCAGTGGAACGCGGTCATCAACACCAATCTCGGCTCGCTGTTCAACATGACGCGCCAGGTGATCGAGGGCATGCGCGCCCGCAAATTCGGCCGCGTCATCAACATCTCCTCGATCAACGGCCAGAAGGGCCAGTTCGGCCAGGTGAATTATTCGGCCGCCAAGGCCGGCGACATTGGCTTCACCAAGGCGCTGGCGCTGGAGAACGCCAAGGGCGGCATCACCGTGAATGCAATCTGCCCGGGCTACATCAACACCGAAATGGTGCAGGCGGTGCCGAAGGAAGTGCTGGAAAAGAGCATCCTGCCGCTGATCCCAGTCAATCGTCTCGGCGAGCCCGAGGAAATCGCCCGCGCGGTGGTGTTCCTCTCCGCCGACGAGGCAGGCGGCATCACCGGCTCGACCATGACGATCAATGGCGGCCAGTACATGGTGTGATCGGCGTTAACCGCTGATCAGGCGTACGAGCAGTGTTAAAAAGTCGTCATGCCCGGCCTTGTGCCGGGCATCCACGTCTTTAGAACCATCGGCAGGAAGACGTGGATGGCCGGGATAAACCCGGCCATGACGAGCGAAGAATTTTGTCACGGCCAAATTCCATGACCCCCCGCACCGCTACGCTGATCGGACTGACCGCGATCCTGATGTGGTCGCTGCTGTCGGTCATGACGGTCGCGACCGGCAAAATTCCGGCGTTCCAGCTTGCCGCGATGACGTTCGCGATCGGCGCTGCGGTGGCGTTCGCAAGCTTCATCTTCCGCCCACAGGGCTTCGCCGCGCTGAAACAGCCGCTGACGGCGTGGGTCGTCGGCGTCGGCGGACTGTTTGGCTATCACGCGCTGTATTTTCTCGCGCTGCGCTTCGCGCCGCCGGCCGAGGCGGGGCTTTTGAATTACCTGTGGCCGCTGTTGATCGTGCTGTTCTCGTCGCTGTTGCCGGGCGAGCGGCTGGCGTCGCATCACATCATCGGCGCGTTGCTCGGGCTTGCCGGTACGGTTTTGTTGTTCGCGGGTAATGGCGGCAGCGGCTTTGCGCCGGGCCAGCTCCCGGGCCTTGCGGCGGCCTTTGTCGCCGCCTTCGTGTGGGCGGCCTATTCGGTGATGTCGCGCAAACTCAAGGCGGTGCCGACCGATGCGGTGGCCGGCTTCTGTCTGGTGACCGCGCTGCTTGCAGCCCTTGTCCATGGCGCGGTCGAGACCACCGTCTGGCCGGAGACAACAGGACAGTGGCTGGCGATTATCGCGCTCGGCGTCGGCCCGGTGGGCGCCGCGTTCTTTGTCTGGGACATCGGCATGAAACGCGGCGACATCCGTGTGCTGGGCGCCGCGTCCTACGCAACGCCGCTGCTCTCGACGGCGTTCCTGATTCTGGCAGGCTTTGCCAAGCCGAGTGCCACCATCGCCATCGCCGCGATATTGATCGCCGGCGGCGGTCTGATCGCAGCGAAAGACATGGTGTGGCGGCAACCCTGATCAGGCCGCCGGCTTCCAGCCCGGCGGCTTGTACATCGCTTCCGGAATCTGTCCGAGTTCGGAGCGTTGCAGTTTGTCCGGCGCCAGACCGTAGAACTGCGAGAAACTCATGATCAGCGGCCGCCACTTGTCGGGATCGATCCGGTTGGGCGCACCCTCCATCATCAGGCCCGCATGCGCATGCACGCGGGTGACGCGCACTTCGATCGCCGTGAGATTTCCACGCCAGACCGGATCCTCCTGCGCCATCTCGTGAACTTGCGCTACCTTGGCTTCGATCTGTACCGGGCATTCCAGCGCGCGCGGTGCGGCAACCGTTTCGCCCGGCACCGGCGTCAGGCCGCAGAGGCCGAACTTGTCGCGCTCGTGTCGGTAGTCGCGCATGGTCTTGCCTGGCGGCACCGGGTCCGAACCGGTGGTGCGCGCCAGCAGGTCGACCGCGCCGACCAGGGCGGACGAGGGCAGATTGAGCACGCATTCGCCTGTGCGAATCATGTTCGCGGTGGTTTTGGAGTTGCGCGCGAGCCCGAGCATGCAGCGCCAGCCGACCCACCATGCCGACGACATCGGTGCGAGGTTGAATGAGCCGTCCTCATTGCTCGAACCGATCAGAACCACAGGCGTGCCGAAATAAAGAATCGCCGGTTCGATCTGATGTGAAACGCTGAATGTTCCGTGCATCTTCCGCTCCTCATTGTGTGAGGACGAAACTAGGCGCGCGTGGCAGCGAAACCCACCCGTTTCCCGAATGCAGTTTTAGTGCGAAGGCGACCAGCCCTTCGGCGCCAATTCGAACTTTGCAAATTCGAATCCCGGCGCCACGGTGCAGCCGACCAGAGTCCATTCGCCGGTGCTCTCCGCCGCCTGCCAGGCATGCGCTGATACGACCGCTTGGGGCGCTTCGCCGGTCGCGAGATCGGCGCCGAGCTTTACGTCGCGCTGTCCGTGCTCATCGGCGATCTGCAGGATCAGCGCGTCGCCGGCGTAGTAGTGCCAGACTTCCACCGCATCGACGCGATGCCAGTGCGAGCGTTCGCCGCGCGCCAGCAGGAAATAGATCGCGGTGGAACGCGAACGCCCGTTGGCGTCGACGCGGGCATCGCGAAACGTTTCGCGATAGTGCCCGCCTTCCGGATGCGGTTTCAGTTCGAGCCGCGCGATAATCTCGGCTGCCGTCGCCGCGATCGCCATCAGGACTTGTTCTTGCGTTCGCGCAGTTCGCCGAACACCTCGGCGGCGCCGGCACCCTTCATGTGCAGTTTCATCGCTACCGACGGATCGTCGGCGCGCAGGAACACGTTGGCTTTTTTCTCTTCGCCGAGCAGCACCGGGATCGTCGGCTTGTTGTCCGCGCGCAGCCGCGTCACTTCCGCGGCGCGGGCCTGCAGCGCCGGATTGTCGGACTCGACTGATAGCGCGAACTTGACGTTGGAGGCGGTATATTCGT
>WNFM01292870.1_pt1 | contig 13123 bp, 9 predicted proteins | sample 5400271 | NCBI WGS metagenome assembly WNFM01 (sample SAMN13153352, study PRJNA577476) | soil metagenome | isolation source: 60 cm saprolite on Douglas fir-dominated hillslope | place: USA:California | collected 2013-09-17 | reverse complement strand
CGCGGTCGTAGACCATGAGCGACGCGGACTCGTAGCCCACGTCCGCGGCGGCCTCGAGGATGAGCGCGAACAGATCGTCGTCGTTCGTCGTCGCTCCGACTCGCCACGTCGCGCGCTCCAGTCCCCTGAGGAGATCCTGATCGGACACCCCGTTGATTGTGACGGAGTATCTTGCGCCCGTGCCGTCAACCCTCGCCGCGTTCATCGACGACCTCGCGGGGTTGCACGAGCGGTTCGGTCCCGATGTCTCCGGGCTCGTCGCCGCGACCGAGGCGCGCCTCGCGTCGCTCGTGCGCGAGCCGGGCTTCCTGCCCGCCTCGGCGTGCGTCGGGTCGCCCGATCGCTACACGCAGCACATCCTCCACGTCGCCCCCGATCGCACGCACAGCGTGGTCTCGCTCGTCTGGTATCCCGGGCAGCGGACGCCGATCCACGACCACGTGAGCTGGTGCGTGGTCGGCGTGCACGAGGGCACCGAGTCGCAGACGCTCTACCACCTGGCCGAGGATCAGAGCGGGACCTTCCTGGTCGAGACCGGTCAGGAGACCGCGGGCCCGGGGAGCTGTTCGAGGCTCGTTCCGCCGGCGGAGAACATCCATCGCGTCGCGAATGCCGGATCGGTGCGCGCCATCTCGATCCACGTGTACGGGGCGGACATCGAGCGGCTGGGCTCGAGCATCAACAAGACGTTCGACCAGCTGCCGGTGCGTGAGCTCGCGGGCGCGTCGCGGAAGGCCTGGCGGAGGACCTAGCCGGCGGCCATGCCCTCGACGAGGCCGTTGCGCACCGCGTAGATCGCGGCCTGCGTGCGGTCCGAGACGCCGAGCTTCTCGAGGATCGCGGCGACGTGGCTCTTCACCGTTTCGGGCGAAAGGACGAGCCGCTCCGCGATCTCGCGATTGCTCATGCCCTCGGCGACCAGTGACAGGATCTCGCGCTCACGCTTGGTGAGGTTCCGTGCGGCCGCCGGGACGGGGCCCTGCGGCTTCATCTCGCTCAACATGCCCTTGAGCATCTGCGACTCGATGAACGCGCCGCCGGTCGCGACCTGGCGGATCGCGTCGACGAGCTCCTCGCGCGACACATCCTTCAACAGGTAGCCGGCGGCGCCGGCTCGAACGGCTTCGCGCAGGTAGGCGGGGTTCTCGTGCATCGTGAGCATCACCACGGCGGTACGCGGGCGCTCTTCCTTGATCTTCTTCGTCGCCTCGAGCCCGTCCATGTCCGGCATACGCACGTCCATGAGGATGACGTCGGGGAGCTCGCGGCGCGCGTACTCGACGGCCTCGCGACCGGTGCGGGCCTCGCCGACGATCTGGAGATCGTCCGCCTTCGCCAGCATCGCCGCGATCCCTTGCCGCACGAGCTCGTGGTCGTCCACGAGCAGCACCCGAATGGCCATCGCGGTCGCATTCTAGGGACGTCGCGGGCCATCGAGTGGAAAGCGTCTACTCCTTCTATATGACCGAGGCTGAGCGTGCGCTCGCCGGCCTGCACCTTCGCGCCCGGGTCGCGCTCGCCATCGCGATCCTCGTGTTCGTCGGGGTCGCCGAGGAAGCAGGCTTCGCCGGTCCGGAGATCCCCGCGCGCGCGCTCGCTGTCGGCGTCGGGCTCGCGTTCGCCGCGGGGTTGGAGGAGCTCGCGTCCCGCCGCGCACGCCGGCAGGTGGCGGCGACCATCGGCGCGATCGCCGAGTTCTTCGTCTTCGCGCTCGCGGTCGCGCTGTTCGACCGCTACAGCGCGGTCGCGCCGTTGGTCCTCCTGTGGCCGATCGCGCTCGGAGCGGTGAGCCTCCGGCGGGTCTACCTGCTGTATCTGGCGGCGATGGGCGCGGCGATCGTCGTCGAGATCGAGGTCCTGCGCCCGGGGTCCGGTCTCGCGGACGTCGCCGCCGGCCTCGCCTGGGGCGCGCTCTACGTGGGCGCGTCGTCCCTGGCCGGGGCGCTCGGTGCCTCGTACCGCCGGTTCCAGCGCCGCACCGAATCGGCGTACGCGTCGATCGCCACGATCACAGCGGCGACCTCGTATTCGGAGCTCGCGCGGATGCTGTTCGCGTACGCCGAACGCGCGCTCGATCTGCCGCCGGACGCCCCGGCGGCCCTCCTGTTCGACGACCGCGGCATCGGGATCCTCAACGCGATCGAGGCCGGCGGCATCGACCCCGAGCAGCGCGCGCGCTTCCGCGTATCGGGCGAAGCCGTCGAGACGCTCCGCGGGCTCGGTGGCGCTGGCGGGGCATTCATCGCCGGTGCGGCGCTGCCGGCCGCCGCGGGCGCTCCCGACGCGCTGCGCGACGGGCATCCGTTCCTTCTTCCGTTGCGCGACGCCCGCCGGCTCGTCGGCTTCGCCGTGTTCGCCTCCGCGAAGCGGCGGCGGTTGACGACGGAGCACCGGGCGGAGCTCGCGCGCGTCGCGGACCAGGTGGCGACGACGGCGGTGCGGATCCGCGGCGGTCGCGCGATCGAGGCGCAGCGGCTCGCGCTCGCGGGGGTCCTCGAGGCGCACAGCGCGGAGCGCGCGGAGATGCAGGTCGCGACGTGGCTCGCGCGGAGCGCGCGCGACATCGTCGTCGCGCACGACGTCGCGGTGCTGCAGGACCTGCCCGACGGGCGCGCCCGCGCCGTGTACGCGATCGGCGTCGCCGCGATCGAGGTCGAGCAGGGGTGCGCGCCACTCGTCGACGAGGTGCGGAAGCGCGGCGTCGCCGTCGTGGTGAGTGACGGCGCTCGCGAGCGCAGGATCCCGCTGCCCGCGTTCCTGAAGGTGGGCGCGACGGCGCTGCTCCCGGTGCGCGGGCAGGGGACGTACCTCTTCGTGCACGAGCCGCAGCGCGAAGGGCTGTCGTCGGGGAACCTGCAGCTGCTCATCGAGCTCTGCGATCAGGCAGCCACGCTGCTCGCGAGCGCATACGCGATCCCGGCCGCGCGCGGCAGCGCACCGGCGGTCGAGCGACGCCTCGCGGCCGTCGTGGCGCACACCCGCGGCGATGGCCGGGGGGACGAGCGCGACTCGCGCGCCCGGATCGTCGATGCCTTCCGCCTCGCGATCGAGGGCAATCAGCCAAGCCTCGGGGGCTCGGGCGAGCGGGTGGCCGGCATCGCGTCGGCGATCGCCGAGCGCCTCGACCTCGACGCGGCGGCACGCGACGACCTCTACGTCGCGGCGTTGCTGCGTGACATTGGCGAGCTCGGCATCGACCGCCGCGTGCTCGACACCCCGGGGGAGCTCAGCGAGGAGCAGCGCGAGCTCGTCAACCGGCACCCGCTGCTCGGCGAGACGATCCTCGCGGCGCTCGCGTTCCTCGGGGACGCGTCGCGCATCGTCCGCGCGCACCACGAGTGCTGGGACGGCTCGGGCTATCCGGACCATCTCGCCGGCGAGGAGATCCCGCTCGGCGCGCGCATCCTGCGCGCCGCCGACGCGTTCGTCGCGATGACCAGCGAGCGCCCGTATCGGGCGGCGCTCCGACCCGCGGAAGCGATGGGGGCGCTGATCTCGTCGCGCGGGCAGGCGTTCGATCCACGCGTGGTCGATGCGTTCGTCGCGGTGAACGCGTCCGGGGAGCCACGCGCAGCCCTTTAGTTCATTGCGCGTGTTGTGTACCCTTGCTGCCACGAACGGTCGCGGCATGCGACACACGTTCACCGAGACCGCGCGCGACGCTGCTTCCGGACCGATCGGCGCGAGACGCGTAGAGGAGTGGATCGTTGGCTGAGGCCGGCCGCCCTGGCGCGAGCACGCCGCTCGCCGCCGACGACATGATCGGGTCCCTCGCGGCGCGCGTGCGCGAGCTTTCGCTCCGCGTCGCGCAGCTCGAGGGCGAGCTCGAAGCCGCCCGCCGCCGGATCGGGGTCTACGAGGACTTCGACGCGCAGGTCCAGGATTCGCTGTCGGCGGCGCTCCGCGCGGCCAATCAGATCCGCGAGCGCGCGCACGTCACCGCGGAAGCGCTCGCCCAGGAGGCGCGGGCCCAGCGACCGGGAACGGCGACCGAGCTCGACGCGATCCGGCTCGAGCGCGACGCGCTGCGCCGCGTCATCGACGATGCATCGTCGGGCGCGCCATCGCGCGCAGCCGCGTCGCCGGCGCCGAGCTTCCCGATGTCGGAGATGCGCGTCGCCGCGACCGAGGCCCTTCGCGGCGTGTTCAAAGAGCTCGTCGCAGAAATTCGCGCTGCAGGGCCTGCCGCGACGCCTGCAGTGGTGCAGTCGGTTCCGTCGCCTCAGCCGACCAACTCACCGTCTACGTTCGTCCCAAGCCACACCCCGGGTGTGCCGGCGGTTCAACGGCCGGCTTCGGCGCCGCCCCCGACTGCGCCCACGCCCGTCGTGGCCGCAGCTCCGCAGCCGACTCCCGCGCCGGTCGTCGCACCTCCTGTTCAGCAGTGGACCGCGCCCACGCTTGCTCCTGTTCAACCAGTTCAGGCACCGGCGCCGCAGCAGCCGTACAGCGCACCGCCGTCCTCGTACAACGTGCCGACCGAGCAGCCGGTCAGGCGTCCGACGGTCGTCCCGCCACCCGCCGAGCTCGTCGAGGACGTCGACGTCGCGCCCGCCGCGGCCGCTCCGCTCCCGCCGCCGCAGCCGATCGCAGCCGCGCCCGCACCGGCGCCCCAGCCGCAGAGCGCACCGGCGCAACCGGCCCAGACGTACGCGCCGCCGGCGACCGAGCCCATCGGTGAGGTGCAGGTAGTGCTCTCGCCGATCTCGTCGTTCCCGCGCCTCGTCGAGCTCGAGCGGCGCCTGCAGGGGATGTCCGTCGTTCGAACGGTCTACGCGCGCGACTTCCGCAACGGCGTCGCGACGCTCGCGATCGGACTTCGGCATCCGATGACGGTCGACGAATTCGCGGCCGCCGTCACGAAGCTCGAGTACCCGCGTCTCCGGATCGTCTCGACGTCCGGGTACGTGCTCGAGCTGCGGATCGACTCCGAAGCGTCGTCGATCGCATAGCCCGATGAGCGCGCGGCCGGACGCGGATTTCTGGTCCGCGCGAATGGCCTTCCTCGGCAAGCTGGCCCACGCGGACGCCATTGCGGTGGTCATCGAGGTCGCGAACGACGGGTTCGTGACGTACGCCGGCGACAACCTGCCGTCCGACCCAGGCTGGAACGGCGCCGTCGCGCGCCCGCTCATCCGCGAGAGCCTCGACGCACGCGCGGCAGGACAGGCGCCGGTCGTGCTGCCGCTCGCCGATGGCCGTGGCGCCGCGACATTGTTCGTCGCGCCGATCGTGTGGAGCGACCAGCTCGTCGGCGCGCTCGTGGCATTGCGCGCCTCCGGCGACTTCAACGACAACGAGGGGATCGAGATCGCCCGACTGGCCGACCTCGTCGGGCTTGAGCTCGCCGAGTCCACCGCGTTGCGGCGCGCGCAGTCGCAGCAGACCGAGCTCGAGACCCGCCTCAAGGCGCAGGCGAAGGTGGTCGACATCGCGCGGAACACGCGCGAGCCCGACGCGCTCCTCGAACGCGCGACGGCGCAGCTCGCCGAGCTCTTCGGCGCCGACGGCGTCTCGATCATGCTCACCGACGACTCGGGTCAGCTGTCAGTGCGCTCGTCGGTCGGACTCAGCGACGCCGCGAAGAAGGACAAGAAGAAGGTCGGCGAGGGGATCTCCGGCCACGTCGCGAAGACCGGACAGCCGCTCCTCCTCAGCGGCCAGGTGAAGGACCAACGGTTCAGCGGCAACGACCCGTCGATCGGCGAGTCGATCGTCGCGCCGCTCCGGACCGAGGACCGGACCATCGGCGTCGTCAACGTGAAGCGAAGCGGAGCGGCGAAGGTCCGCTTCGATCAGGCGTCGGTCGATTCGCTGCAGCTCGTGGCCGGCGAGATCGCCGCCTCATTTGTCGCGGCCGAGGCGATGCGCCGCACGGAGGAGGATCGCAAGCAGGCGCTCGTGCTCTACGAGCTGTCGCGCCTCGCGACGATGGGGAACGATCCAGCGGACGACCTCGAGACCGCGGCGGCGATGATCGGCGACATGCTCGCCAACGACGCGGTCGGCATCTGGGCCCTCGAGCCCGACGGGCTGCGATTCCGCGCCGGCCGCGGCTACCCCGAACCCCGCCCGACGACGATCGCGCTCGCGGACCTTGGCCCGGCGATGCTCCTCGCGGTCCGCCAGCAGGAGCTCGCGACCGCCCGCTTCGCCGCGAACGACCCGCGCCGCCCGGGCTGGGCGCCGCGCGGCGCGACCGCGTTCGTGCTCGCGCCCATCGGGTCGCACGGCAACCACCTCGGTGCGCTCGTCCTCGGCCGCGCGGACCGCAGCTTCGCCGACGCGGAGGTCGACTTCGCGACGGCGCTCGGCGAGTACCTCTCCGGGCAGCTGCAGAAGACCGCGGCCGGCGCGGGCGAGGATGACGCCGCGGCGGCCGAGCGAGTGAAGATCGCGCAGGAGCTGCACGACGGCATCGCGCAAGAGCTCACCGGCGTGGTGCTCACGCTCGAGGCGTGCCAGCGCGCGCTCGATCGCGACCCCGCGGCGCTCAGCGCGGGCCTCGCGAAGGCGGCGCGTGAGGCGCGCGCGACGCTCGCGGAGATCCGCCAGTACATGTCGGCGCTGCGCGCGAAGGAAGGCGGCGAGATCAATCTCCCCGCGACGGTCGCGCGCCTCGTCGACGACGTGCGGCGGCAGACCGGTCTCCGCGTCGAGGTCGAGGAGCTCGGCACCGAGCGCGAGCTCGAGCCGCCGCTCGAGCGCGCGGTCATGCGGATCGTCGGTGAGTCACTGCGGAACGTGGCGCAGCACGCGCACGCGAACGCCGCGAAGCTCCGCCTCAGCTACGGGGCGAAGGACATCACCGTGATCATCGAGGACGACGGCGCGGGGTTCGAGGTCACGCCGACGATGGCGAACGCCGCAGAGACCGGTCACTTCGGCCTCGCGGGCATGCGCGAACGTGCCGAGAGCATCGGCGGGACGCTCACCGTGTTGAGCCAGCCGGGCCGCGGCTCGGTCGTGACCGCGACGCTGCCCTATCTCTTCGCCGAGGATCCGATCCGCGCGATGCAGGATCCGACGCCGGTCGTCGAGGACGTGGAGACGACGGCGGAGCGCAGCGGGCTCATCTCGAAGCTCTTCGGTCGGTGAAAAACCGGTAAAAAGTCTTAGCCGAGGAAGAAGCGCCAGGCGAAGAGCACGACCGCCCCGACGAACGCGACGACGATGAGCACCGCGATCACCAGCCCGATCGTCCCGCGCACGTCCTCACGGACCCGCACGATCCCGGCCGCCCGATCGATCGCCTGGACCAGGCGCGCCGGCGGCGCGTCCTTCGGGAGCCAGCCCTTCGCGCCGGGCACCTTCTCGGCGAGTCGCTCGCCGCTCTCGGCATCCCCCGAGAGGATGTAGCTCGGAACGCCGAGATCCACGGGGCGTCCCTCGAGGAGCACGCCGTCGACGAGCGCGACGTCGGCGGCCCAGTTGCCGATCGTGGCGAGGCCATCGGTGAGCGTGGAGACCCGCCGGACGTCGTAGAGGTCCTCGAGCCGAAGGACCGTTTCGATACCCGCACCGATGACCGGGTGCGGCGTGATGATCAGGACCTTCGGTCGGGTGATGCGCGCGATTATCGCCACCACCCGAGCTGGGGACCGCGTGACCGTGGAGCGCGAGGGTGAGTTCTGGCCCACCCGTATAGCGATGCTTGCCGAGCTCGCGCATGCCGACGCACTCGCCGTCGTGTTGCGCCCGCGCGATGAAGCGCTCGTCACGTACGCCGCGCACAACCTGAGTGGGCAGTCGGCATGGAACAGCGTGGTGCCGAGCGCGCTGCTCGCGACCGCGCTCGGTGGCGGCAGCGACGACGCCGCGGTGAGCGTGTCGCTCCTCGACGGACGCGTCGCCTCCGCGATGCGCGCGATCCCGGTCGCGTGGAACGAACACAAGATCGGCGCGCTCGTCGCGCTGCGGGTCGACGGTCCGTTCAGCGACGACGAATCCATCGCGCTCGCGCGGCTCGCGTCGCTCGTGGCGCTCGAGCTCGTCGAGGAGAACACCTTCTGGCGGATCCAGCGCGCGGCCGCCGAGCTCGAGGCGCGCACGAAAGCGTCAAGCGAGCTGCAGGAGCTCGTGCGCGCGGAGCGCGATCCCGAGACCCTCCTCGAGCGCGCGACGACCGGCCTCGCCCGTGTGTTCGGCGCGGACGGCGTGTCCATCATGCTCGTCGACAACGGCGTGCTCGCCGTGCGCAGCTCGATCGGTCTCTCGGATGAAGCGCGACGGGACCGCAAGAAGATCGGCGAGGGGATCTCCGGCTATGTCGCCCGGACCGGGCAGCCGCTGCTGTTGCGCGGGCCGGTCACCGGCGACGAACGGTTCACCGGGAGCGATCCGACGATCGGCGATTCGATCATCGCCCCGCTCCGGAACGGCGATCACATCATCGGCGTGGTCAGCGTGAAGCACAAAGGATGGAGCGCGCAATTCGACGCCGCCGATCTCGACGCGCTCATGGCCATCGGCGTCGACATCGCGGCGACGCTCTCGTTCGTCGGCGCCGTCGCGCGGGCCGAGGAGGATCGGAAGCAGGCGATCGCGCTCTACGAGCTCTCGCGCCTCGGGACCATGGACGTCGAACCGCAACAGGAGCTCGAGACCGCGGTCGCGATGCTCGCGGACGTGATGCACCACGACGTCGTCGGTCTCTGGGTCCTCACCGAGGATGGCTCAGCGGAACGGCGCGCCTTCCGCGGCTACGACCCGGCCGCGCCACCGCCGACCCCCGCCGCGGCCAGCGGTGGCCCGTTCGGTCAGGCCCTCCAGGAGCAGCGTCCGGCGCGCGCGCACTGCGCGACCGACGATCCGGCACCCCCGGCGTGGGCCGCCGCGCTCGCGACGGAGTACGTGCTCGCGCCGGTGAGTGCCCAGGGCAAGACGATCGGCGTGCTCGTGCTCGGCCGGAGCGCGGACCCGTACACCGAAGCGGAAGCGGACTTCGCGGCGACCGCTGCGGAGTACCTGTTCGAGCTCGCGCGCGCGACCGACGCGGTCACCGTCGAACAGCAGGCGACGGCCGGCGAGCGGAAGCGGATCGCGCAGGAGCTGCACGACGGGCTCGCGCAGGAGCTCACCGGTGTCGTGCTCAGCCTCGAAGGTGCGCAGCGGGCGTTCGAGCGCAACCCGCAGGTGCTCGGACAGCAGCTCGCGAAGGCGACGCGCGACGCGCGCGCCACGCTCGCGGACGTGCGCCAGTACATGGGATCGCTCCGCCAGAGCGCGCCGGGCGGGCTCGGGCTCCCCACGACCGTCGCGCGGCTCATCGATGACATGAAGCGCCAGACCGGCCTCGAGGTCGAGATGCAGGAGCGCGGGAACGAGCGGGAGCTCGATGCGGATCTGCAGCGCACGATCATCCGGATCGTCGGCGAAGCCCTCCGCAACGTCGCGCAGCACGCGAGTGCGCGTCACGTGTCGGTCGCGCTCGGCTACGGCGACAGCGATGTCGTCGCGACGGTGGCAGATGATGGCGTCGGGTTCGACACCGAGGCGACGGCGCACACCGCCGAAGCCCGCGGCCACTTCGGGCTCGTCGGCATGCGCGAGCGCGCCGAGGCCGTCGGCGGCCGGATGGTCGTGACGAGCGCGCCGGGCAAGGGCACCATCGTCGAAGCGACGATCCCGTACGAAGCATCGCGCGTGACCGTGAGCGCCCTGCGCGCAGAGCTCCTCGCGGACGAAGCGCCGCGCGAGCGGCCCGGCATCCTCGCGCGGTTGTTGGGCCGATGACCGAGCCGCAGAAGATCCGGATCCTCATCGCGGACGACCACGCCGTCGTACGGAGTGGTCTTCACTCGATCCTCGAGATGGAAGGCGACCTGAGCGTCGTGGCGGAGGCGAACGACGGTCATCAGGCCCTCGCCCTCACACAGGAGCTCCTGCCCGACATCGTCCTCATGGACATCAAGATGGGGGACTGGGACGGCGTGACCGCCACCCGGCGTATCCGCAACTCGGTGCCGTCGACGCGCGTGATCATCCTCACGAACCACGACCAGGATGAGCTCGTGTTCAGCTCCATCCGCGCCGGCGCATCGGGCTACCTGTTGAAGGAAGTGACCGCGGCCCAGCTTGCGAACGCGATCCGCACGGTCGCCGACGGGTTCTCGCTCATCTATCCGTCGATCGCCGCGCGCGTCCTCGATGAGTTCGGCCGCCTACGGAGCGAGCCGCTCGACGGTGGTCGCGGCGAAGAGGATCAGGGGTACCACGACCTCACGGCGCGAGAGCGCGAGGTCCTGCAGCTCATCGCGCACGGCCGCTCGAACAAAGAGATCGCCGGCGAGCTGAAGATCAGCGAGCGGACCGTGAAGACGCACGTCTCGAACATCTTCGGGAAGCTCGAGCTGAGCGACCGGACGCAAGTGGCGCTGTACGCCCACAAGCGCGGACTGGCCGAAGTCGAGCCCTAATTCGGTCTCGAACCGGTGTCATGTCGCCACCGGCGACATGTGGCGGCTCAGGTAACAGCGTTCTCCTACCAAGGTCCACCTGCAGAAGGATGCCCATTTTGGGCCGTTTCGCGACTCTAACGAGGTCGTGACGGCGGGCTGACGAGCCCACGCCGCGGCCTCCGTCCCCGCCCGGACGGTGCGCGAAAAAGGGAGCACCGCCGAAGTGGCAACGCGGATCTTGGTCGCGGACGATCACCTCGCCGTACGCGAGGGCGTCCGCGCGATGTTGGAGACCGAGCCCGACTTCGAGGTCGTAGGCGAGGCCGCCGACGGCGCGCAGGCATTGCAGCGCGCGCTCGAGCTCCGACCGGATCTCGTCGTTCTCGACAACTCGATGCCGAAGATGACCGGCCTCGAGGTCGCGCGAAGCCTGCACTCCGAGCTCCCCGATACGCGCATCGTCTTCCTCACCCTCGATCCGAGCGTGCGCGACGCTGCGCTCCACAGCGGCGCGACGAGCGTGGTCCTCAAGGACGCCCCTCCAAGTCAATTGCTCGATGCGATCCGCCGGGCGGCAGGTCGCCTCACGACACCGGTCCGGCCGCTGGTCGCTCCTGCGCGGCCGCGACCGGTGCCCCTCTTCACACCCACACCGCCGGCGCAGCGTCGGCGTTCGCGGCGGACACTGGCGATCGCCGGACTCGCGGCGGCGCTGCTCGTCTTCGTGAGCGGCATCGGCGTCCTGCTCTCGCGACCGACGTCGGTCGCGGCGCTCGAGACGCATGGCCAGCTCACGGTCTTCGACGGGACGGTACAGCTGCGTCACGCCGGCGGGGCATATGCGACCGCTCTGAACGGCGCTGCGGTGAATCAGGGTGACAGCGTCCGCACACCGGAGGGCGCGCACGCCGCGATCGAATTCTTCGATCATTCGACGGTCGTCTTCGAGCCGAACACCGAGGTGCTCTTCATCACGCTCAACACCGCGGACCGCGAGAACGTGACCATCGTGATGCAGCAGACCGGCGGTCGCACGTGGCACGTGATCGATCACGCGCTGCCGGCGACCGCGAAGTACGAGCTCATCACCCCGAGCGCCGACCTCACCGTGCGCGGCACGGCCTTCCAGGTCACCGTGAACGGGCAGACCACCGAGGAGTTCACGACCGATGGAACGGTGAGCGTCGTCGGGTCCGGACAGACGGTCGCGGTGACCGCGGGTCAGATGACGACGATCGCCGCCCAGCAAGGGCCCGCCGCGCCGAAGGCGGCCACCGCGCCGAAGGTCACGTTCGAGTTCGACCAGACCACGAACGCCGTGATCGTCGACCCATCCGGTCGCACGGCCGGCACGCAGAACGGCGACTCACTGCGACTCATCCCCGGCTCCACCGTCGAGCAGCGTGCTGGGAAGGTCATGGTCTCGATCACCGCGAGCGATGCGGGGCGCTTCAGCACGATCGTGCTGCCGTCGAACCCCTCGAGCTCGGTGACCGAGAAGGCCGCGCTGGTCCTGCCGACGGGCACGGTCCTGAGCTCGGTGAGTGACACGCGGCAGGTCCAGGCGGGTGTGGCGAAGGGTGGCGTTGCACTGGCCGGCGGAACGATCACTCCACTCACCGACGCGCAGGCGCAGACGGCACCCGCTCCCGTGACCGTTGCCCTGCCGTCGGCCCCACCGATCACCGCGGCTGCCGCGGGGCTTCCTGGGCCCGCGGGCTCGCCCGGTCCGGCTGGTCCTCCGGGCCCGCCCGGTCCACCCGGCCCGAGTGGCGCGTCAGGAGCGAACGGAACAGGGACTCCGGGCGCGAGTGGTGCGGCAGGCGCGGCCGGTGCTGCTGGTTCGGCGGGTGCGCAGGGCGCGCTGGGTCCGGCCGGCGCGAACGGAACGAATGGTGCGATCGGTCCTGCGGGCGCAAGCGGCGCGCAGGGACCGTCCGGACCCGCGGGCGTGCCCGGATCGAACGGAAGTGCGGGTCCGCAGGGTCCCACTGGTGACACCGGTCCGTCCGGTGGTGGACCGACAGGGCCGACCGGCCCGACGGGCGCGGCCGGAGCTGCGGGTGCAACCGGAGCAGCGGGTGCTGCCGGCGCGACTGGGTCAACGGGATCAACGGGTGCAGCGGGCGCGACCGGATCGACTGGTGCTGGCGGATCGACCGGTGCAACTGGATCGACCGGTGCGACCGGTGCGACCGGATCGACCGGAGCCACTGGACCAACGGGTGCCACCGGACCGACCGGTGCGACTGGATCGACTGGTACCACTGGATCGACTGGAGCTGATGGCGCAACAGGAGCCACCGGAGCGACTGGAGCGACTGGAGCGACTGGAGCGACTGGAGCGACTGGTGCTAGTGGACCGACTGGTGCGACCGGACCAACGGGCGCCACCGGACCGACCGGCGCGGATGGCGCAACGGGAGCCACCGGATCGACAGGTGCCACCGGAGCGACCGGCGCAATTGGATCAACAGGCGCGACCGGATCGACCGGCGCTGACGGTGCGACCGGTGCCACGGGTGCAACGGGAGCCACCGGATCTACTGGTGCCACCGGTGCGACTGGTGCTACGGGACCGACTGGTGCGGCCGGCTCCACCGGGGCTGACGGTGCGACTGGTGCAACTGGAGCGACTGGATCAACAGGATCGACTGGTGCAACTGGAGCGACCGGAGCCACTGGTGCAACTGGTGCCACCGGATCGACCGGTGCTACCGGAG
>WNFM01093411.1_pt2 | contig 13127 bp, 16 predicted proteins | sample 5400271 | NCBI WGS metagenome assembly WNFM01 (sample SAMN13153352, study PRJNA577476) | soil metagenome | isolation source: 60 cm saprolite on Douglas fir-dominated hillslope | place: USA:California | collected 2013-09-17 | reverse complement strand
TTGACTCTTGCCTTGCTCTGGTTTGACCGCCTCCGCGAATCGCACGGAAAAGTCCCGCCGCGGGATTGCGCTTGCTGCTGCCCGACTCGATGATTGGACACGTCGCTCATATTCTGCCGGCAATAAATCCCAAAATCCCGATCGAACTCTATGAGTACGACCACGCAAAGGAAACTCTCCAAAAGGTCAGTCCCTCATCGTTGACCAGTCTTTCTTCGTGGTTGGTTCCGCTGCGCGAGACGCAGCTGCTGTTGGACAGTGCACGCGCCGAAGTCGAACGAGTGACATCGTTGGCGCCTAGCCGCATCACCCTTCATCCCGCAGTCCCTGCGCGTCAGATTGTCCTGCGTTTTCACGGTCTCTCCTTTGCGCGGTGGGAGGATCGCAAGATTGTTTTTGGCATACCAGGAGCCCGTCAGGAATTGATGCCCAAAACACACGGCGGTCTGAAACAATTACTTCACGGCTTGGAAGCGCACCGCAACCCGCTCGCATTGGACACGATGCACTCCCTTTTTCGCGCGCAGCCAGAGCGTTGGTTGGAGACGCACGTTCGGCAAGACGTCACTCGCGTTGACGCCGCGCTGGACCCAAGCTTTGTCTGCCACTTTCCCGAATCTCGCCGGCGCAGGTAAACTAGAGTGGTATGCCGATACCACCACGCGCGAAGAATTTTTCCATCATCATTCGTCACTCTGGTCCAGCGTCGATAATCGACGTAACTGGCCATCTCACTTCTTTTGAGGCAGGGGCCCTCCGGCAGGCTATTACCGCTCTCATTTCTGAGAAGCGAAGGGACATCGTATTGAACCTAGCCGGGCTCGACTATCTCGATAGCTCCGGCATCGGCGAACTCGTCCGTAATTACATGACGGTGATCAAAAGCGGCGGCACGATGAAGGTAGTCGGCCTATCGGCGAAAGTGGAAGACATTCTAAAAATTACGCAGCTCTACAAAGTTTTTCCGGAATTTCCGGATGAAGAAGCCGCGCTAAAGAGTTTTCCCCAAAGTTCGGACAAAAGTTCCCAATCATAAATTCTCGCCGAGAAATTCCTTTGCGAAATTATCGACCCTAAAAGGAGAGAAGCAGCTAGGGTGTGGACCCTAGCTGCCTCCCGGGGTGTGTCCTCGAAGTGGTATTGGTAATTTAGATGCGCGCCGGCGCAAAAGGTTTCCTTGCGCGCCGATTTTTTTATACTAGTCGCAAAATCCGCGAAAACTCTTAATAAAACAAGTACTTACGCCACCGTTCATCGCGATGACCGATGAGGCGCATCAACTGCCGCGACGTATGCAGCGTAAATGGACGCGGCCGCCGCGCCAATTTGAAACCGGCTTCCTCCGGCGTACGGTCGCCCTTGCTGTTATTGCAGCGGTAGCAGCATGCCACGAGATTTTCCCAAGTCGAACGCCCGCCCCGCGAACGCGGCACAACGTGATCCAGCGTCAGCTCCGAGCTCGGAAACACGCGCCCGCAAAACTGGCAAGTGTTCCGGTCGCGCAGCAAAATATTCTTCCGCGAGAGCGCCCGGCTCTGCTGCGGAATATGCCGGTAAGCCAGCAGCCGAATCACCGACGGCACCCGATGCGAATGGGCCGCTGAGTGAACTTCCGCGCTGTGCATCTCTTCCGCTTGCGCCACGCCCTTCAGCATCAGCACCATCGCGCGCCGCACCGCCGTCACATTGATCGGCTCGTACGTCGCGTTCAGTACCAACACCGGTTCCTGCATCAGCGAACCGCGCCGGGGCAAAAGTGAGTTGTGGAGTCTACCGCCAGCGGGAACTTCGCTGGAAGGCACAGCGGTCTCAGCCGCTATGGAGGGCTTGTGCCCCCGGGGATTCGGCCTGTCCTGCCGCATTGCGCTCATGGCGCTTCCCTTGGGCTAACTCTCACCAGTAGCCGGAAGCGGATTGTGCGCCGCCCGAGCTACCGTGAGCGCCACCACCGACTTGGCTCCAGCGTCGCGAAGCGCCTTCGAACAGGCATCCAGCGTCGCGCCAGTCGTCATTAATCATCTAGCAGTAAGACGCGTCGATTGTCAACTTGGCTGCCTGCTCGTATTTCAAATACGCCACGAACCGCGGCCCAACGTTCACGCAGTGTTAACACAAGCTTAGCGAGACGCGGCCGCTTTCGCACAAGCAAAACTCCTTGATGAGGCAGCTTCAAAATCTCCGCCAACGGCTTCGAAATTAATTCAGCCTGATTGTACCCGCGCTCTTTTTCGCGATCCCAGTGCAAAGGCACTGGCACTACGATGTCCGCCAAAAAATTCCCCGGTCCTGCGCATAAATCTCTGCGAGCCGTTCGGCAAACCATTTCGCCAGCGGATCGATCCGCTCAAATTTCAGCAGCGGCACGGCGCGAATCGCATGTTCTTCATAGAGCAGAAAACTTCGCGCCCGTTCGAACGCATAAGTTTCCAGCCGGCACGCCGAACATTTCAAAAACTCGCCTGGAACATCCGCCGCATCCGGCATCGGCAACCCGCACACGTTGCAGATTTTCTCCGGTATGCGCGCAAGTCCATGCAGGCATGCGTGGCAAACTGGAAATCGCGAAGCGTGAGTGAGCAACGCGCTGCACAACCGGCAGGCCGCAGGAATCGCGATGCTCGCCAGGGCATCGCGGGCTTGCGCCAGCCATCGCCGCGGCAAAGAAAGAGAGGGAGCAGGCAGTGCCATCGCGGCAGAAGCTCTCTCCCTCATTTTCTTAATGGAAAGGATATTTTACAGAGAAGATAACGCGAACAGGCCGCTTACAGCTGGCCCTTTTCCGCCTTTTCCTGGCAGCCGATGCAATGCTTCGCCCAGGGTACGGCTTCCAGCCGCTTTTGTTGCAGCTCTTCCTGGCAGTTCGCGCAAACGCCGTAGTCTTCGCCGTCAATCCGTTTCAGCGCCGCCTCAATTTGATTCAAGATCACACGGTCCGTGTTCGTCATGCCGAAAAGAAACTCTTTTGTATACGAGTTCGCGGCCTTGTCCGCGAGGTCCACCGTCGGATCGTCGTCTGCCTGCCGCCCTTCTTCTTCCGTGCGGGCAATCGTCTTCATCAACTCTTCCCGCCGCGTCAGCAGCTTCTTCTTATAATATTCGAGCCTTTTTTTATCCATGTAAGTCGCGAGCCCCATCTCCCAGTGCGTTCCGGGAGGCTGTCTAAAAACTCCGTAGTGTAGGCTGCAACGGAAAGTGTGTCAAGTTTAGCCGTTGCGAGCCACATTTCGAGCGGCTCATCTGGGAGTATTTGCGTGCGATCGTCGCGCCGTATTCGCTTCGAAACTTAGGGTTTTGCAGCGGGAATTACTGGCAACGCCAGCGCTGAAGGATGGTCCTTGTCGTGGAAAATCACGTTCACCGACTTCACCATCCGCGTCCCGCGCGATTGTTCTTCACCGGTATTCAGGTTCCGGTCAAATCTTGGAAAGTCGCTGCTCGAGATTTCCAGGCGCAACTTGTGCCCCGGCAGAAACACGTTGCTCGTCGCCCACATGTCAATCGTGATGCGGTAAATCTCGCCGGGATTTGCCAGCTCCGGTTTTTCATTCGAATTGCGGTATCGCATCCGCAAAATCCCATCCGTCACGTTCTGCGCAAATCCGTTCGGCCACACGTCCACCAGCTTCGCCGTGAAATCCGTGTCCACCGCCGACGAACTCACGTACAAATCCGCGCTGATCGGCCCGGTCACTTCCATATCTTGCGCAAAAGCTGGCGTCGTAAACACCAGCACGTCGCTCCGTGCTTCCGCCGGACGCTGATCTTGCGGACCGTTTCCCGGCGGCGGCGCGCCGCAGGCGTCGGATCTGCCGGATCGTAGTTGTACGTATCGCGCTGCTCGGCTGCCGGCGCTGTCGCGCTCAGCGTTCCATCGCCGCTAACCCCGTTCGCCGCTCCATGGGAGTGTAGAAAATATTTCGTCGATTGTGCCCGCGCCAGCGGCCAATTGTCTTCATCGCGCCAGACATTTTTCCCCATCACAAAAATCTTCACCGGCTTGTCGTTTTCCGCTCCATTTGCCTCGCCCTTTAGCAAATGATCGTACCAGCGAAGCATCAGCTCGTCCGCGTTCAGCAGTGCTTTTTCGCCAAAATCCACTGCGCCGATTTTTCTTCCACTGCCCGCATGCCCACCGATTTCTACGAGCAGCTTTTGCCCTTTGCGTGCCGCTTCGCTGCCTGCCTCGGTCTGCAGCCGAACGAAATTCCGCAGCGACCCGCCCATGAAAATGTCGTACCACGCCGCCACCGTGAACACCGGCACCTGAATCTGCCCGTAGTGATCTTCAATCGACCACTGTTTCCAGTACTCGTCGAAATTCGGATGCGCCAGCCAATCCAGATAATAAGGCGTCAGCCCATTCGCATCCGCCTTCATCACCGGATATTCCGTCAGCGGCAGAGTCTTCATGCCATCGACCGCGGTCTTCAATCCGTTCCACCGCCGCGTTTCCGTATTTTCCGCCAGTCCGGAAGTCCACGATTGGTTGAACCACTGTTCGAACGCGCCGCCCTGATACGTCCAATTCTCGTGATAGTTCGAAGCCGTTACCGTCGGACAAATCGCCGCCAGATGCGGCGGCTTCGTCAGCGCTGCCAACATTTGTGTCGCGCCTACATACGACCCGCCGAACATTCCGACTTTTCCATTGGTATACGGCAGCGAACCCGCCCACTCAATCGTGTCGTACCCGTCGTTCCCCTCGTACTTGAACGGATACCATTCGCCTTCCGATTCGAATCGCCCGCGTACGTCCTGCATGATCACGATGTAGCCGCGCGCCGCTGCGACGTGCGCGAACGGCGTGATCCACGTTCTCGATTTGTCGTACGGCGTCCGCGTCAACAGCACCGGCAACTTCTCATCCGTCTTCGGACGGTAAATATCTGCGCGCAGCGTCACTCCGTCGCGCATTTTCACTGCCACGCTATATTCGACCGTGAATTCGTAACTCTTCGGCGTCTGCGCGCCACTCGACGCCGCGCAAATCGCCATCACCGCCGCCAGCAGTATAATGCCGCGCAAAATCACTCGCTCACGCCAACGCATAATCAAACTCCTCGCTTGGAAATCGAACCACTGTTCGGCGTAATTATTTTTCCGCCGCAATCGTCTCAATCACCAGCGCATGCGATCCGCCCCGCTCATACAATTTCCCCGTCGCCTTCACACGATTCCCCGCAAACTCCAGCAACTTGGCATTTTGCCCTTTCGCCGGCGTTGCGGAATCGATCGGCCAATAAATCGCTCCCTCTTTCGTCAATATCACCAGTTGCGATCCTTCTTTCGCGCACGCCACCGCACAGTCGCGGCTGATCGGCTTTTCCAATCCCTTCGTAAACGCGCACGCCGAATCCAGGACGTAGCCTTCCACCGTCACGCTCTTCTGAGGTCTCGCCGCAATTCCTCCCGCTACCAAAATGGCCATTCCGCTCAACACTCCCGCGATCGTCGTTTCCTTCATAGCGCCTCCGTTCGAACCGGCATCTTAGCCGACTCCGCTTCGATTACGAATACATTTATGAAAGCTCATTTCCCACTATCCTTTGCCGCAAGTTGTTATAGAGTTTTCCGCCGGAGGACCTTTCCATGTCAACCCGTCTTCGCGCCACGCTCGCCTTACTCTTTCCAACGCTTTTACTTTCTTTCCTCGTCGAGCCCTCCTCCGCCCAACAATCAACCGGAAGCCTCGGCATCTTCGAAAACGAAAGCGATGTCGGCGTCCTCCTCCACACCAGCAAGGTCGTTTACGATTCCGCGAAGGAAACCTATGCCATAACCGCCGGCGGAGAAAACGTCTGGTTTGACAAGACGGTTTTTTCCAGGCCGACATTCAATTCCTTGGCAAAGGCGTGAACCCGCATCGCAAGGCTTTGCTCATGGCCCGTCCTTCTCTCGACGCCGATTCGCCTTACGTCGATATCGCCATGCACGGCAATGGAATGACTGCGCTGCAGTTCCGCGATGAAAAGAGCGGCCTCACGCGCGAAGTGCAAGCGGCGCTGTGGTCGCCTAAGCGTCTGAAAATTGAAAAGCATGGCGATTACTTCACCATGTGGCTCGCTGGCGACGACGGTCAGTTCCGCTTCGCGGGAAGCTCGCCGCGGATTGCGCTGGGCGAAAACTTCTATGTCGGCCTCGGCGTGTGTAGCCACGAAAAAGATCTCATCGAAACGGCCGTCTTTTCCAATGTACAGATCTCCGGCTCGACGGCCGCGGACTGGAAAAGCGCAAAGCTCTACAGCGCTCTCGAAGTGATCGCCGTAGCTGCCGTCGACCGGACCGCCGTCTATCAAACCGAAGGCCGCATCGAGGCGCCCAACTGGACGCGCGATGGAGCTTCCCTCCTTTTCAATCGAAACGGAAAAATTGAAAGAATTCCTGCTGCCGCCCCCAGCGATAAATTGAGTGCCACGCAAGTCATCGCTACGGGTTTCGCTGTCAACTGCAACAACGACCACGGCATTTCGCCCGACGGCACCGAACTCGTCGTCAGCGATCAATCCCAGGGCGACCACAAGTCCCGCGTCTATGTTTTGCCGCTCGCGGGAGGCACTCCTCGTCTCGTTACCAAAGACGGCCCCTCTTACTGGCACGGCTGGTCTCCCGACGGAAAAACGCTCGCCTTTGTTGGCGAGCGCAATTCCAATTTCGACATCTACACCATTCCTAAGACCGGCGGCGCCGAGAAACGTCTCACCACCGCCGAAGGACTTGACGACGGTCCCGAATATTCTCCCGATGGCAAATACATCTATTTCAATTCCGTCCGCAGCGGCCGCATGCAAATCTGGCGCATGAACTCCGACGGCAGCGACCAGGTCCAAATCACCAACGGCGAACTCAACGATTGGTTCCCACACCTTTCGCCTGACGGCACAAAAATGGTCTTCCTCTCTTTCACCAGCGATGTCGTAGGCCATCCCGAAAACAAAGATGTCCAGCTTCGCCTGATGTCCTTGCCCGACGGAAAAATCACCGTCCTTGCCAAACTTTTCGGCGGCCAGGGCACCATCAACGTTCCATCGTGGTCCCCGGACGGCACAAAGCTGGCCTTCGTCAGCTTCGCACTCATTCCAAAGTTCTGACCGGTCACGCCACACTTTCAATCGGCATTCTCGCTGATGAACGCTCTTTAATAACCAGACCCTGCCAATTCCATTGACCCGTTCGCTCCTTGTTATCCGCTTCTGAATTTCGACTAAATCCACATCCGCCGAAGCTCAAATGTCGCTCACATCCGCGGGTCTTTCCAAACAATTGCACGTGCCTGTTCGTCACTCGATTATCGGATGACGATTCGCCTGTTCGCGATTGCCGGTGGTCGCCCTGATTTTTTCGACCGAAGCCGCGAATGGGACGTGGTGGAGAGGCTGTCCGGGCCAGGAGGATCTTATGCTCTCTGCGCCCAAGCACTTAGCTGCGGCTTTTTCTATCGCTGTTATTTTGTACGCGATCGACTGTTCACCATCGCAATGCCAGGCGCCAGCAAGACTCGTTTCGAGCGAACTGGATGCGCACGACTCCAGGCCAACCGCCGTTGACCCAGCTGATCAGGAACTGCTGGAACTTGGTCGCGTTGGTGAGACGATTCAACGAGTTCGCGTCGAAGTAATTGCCTTGCTCTCGGAAGAAACCGCATGCTCCGCATGGTTTCGCTCCGCTGAACCTGATGCCGCCGCCAAATTCCGCTCGCTTCGCTATGTTCTGGATTCTTCCGGTCCCGCAGAGATCGTGACATCACGGGACTCGCAGGACTCTTCACTTGCCATACATCCTTACGTCGCTCGCGCCGCGCAGAACGTCGGCTGGGGTTCAACCATCACATTGAACGCCAACGGCGCTTTTTTTCGTCAAGTAGCCTATGTTCGAACGCTTCCGAGCCCGAGCGACTTCATCGGCGGAAAGAGCTTTCGGCCTCTGTTTGTCGGAGATTTTTCCGGTGCAACGCCTGCGGCTCGAATCGTTACCTTGCTTCATGAGTTCGGACATGTTGTGGACATGCTCCCAATCGATGCCGGTTCGCCGGGCAGCCCACTCGTCTCCGTGGAAAATACCAGTGCGGTTCTTGCTCACTGCGGCTCACAAATCCGAGCCCACGCCAAACATTTGCAGAAACATAAGGATTCGCCAGCCTTGCGCGCTTCTTCTCTGGCCGCAGCCAATGTGCACTTCTCACACCCAGACTCGTCTTCAAAGTGGGAGAGGCCGTTTCTGGGTGGTCGCAGGCTGGATATGCTCTCGGGTTGGTGAGTTACCGATTCCGCTTGCGGCGAGCCGCGGCCTGTCGCAGCAGAGCGGTGCATGCATTCAAACAAGCTTCCTCTAGCCTCTCCGCCGTCGTTTCCTGTCCGATATTCCCGGGCCGCAGCATGGCCGTTCCGTGGACGAGCGCAAACAACTGAAAAGCGAGCTCCTCGTGCTCTCCCGCGGAACCACCCAATTCCTTTGCCAGTTTGTCCTTCAGAAAGTCGAACGAGCGCATCGGTAACCCATGCGAATAGCGCATTCCCCAATCCGTCGCCAGCAATCGATATTCGTGACTGTGTTCGGAAGTGAATTTCAGCGTGCGACGGCATATTTCCGTTGCGCCGCCCGCATCCTGTAGCGCTTCGTACAGTTTCTGGCGCGCTTTATCCTCCAGAAAATGCTTTAAATCTTTCTTATTCCGGAATCTCTGGTACAGCGTGGGAGTGGTTGTTCGCGCCGCTCGCGCCACGGCGCGCATCGTCAAGGCTGCCTCGACTACGCGTCCTTCCAACCCTACATCCGGCTTCCGCGGCATTTCCGCCCGCCTCCATGAACGCGCAAAGTATAGTCTTTACATTGTTAAACAAACAAGGTATAAATAATTGGCTTTGCTACGAACTCTTGTTTCTCCTGCCTGCTCTTTACCGTTCACATGGAGAACTTTTCATGAGGTCTTATGTTTCGATTCCAGTACGCTGTCTCCACGCAAGCCGAACCGCGCCTCTGCTGGGACGTCTTTTCGGACTGCCGTCGGTGGAACTCCTTTGCCGACGTCTACGGCGCTATAAATTGGACCGAAGGCCTCCCTTGGCAGCCCGGCAGCCGCCTCGAAATCGAAATTCTTCGCCCCTTTTCCACCCGCATCGAGCATGTCATCACAAGCTGCGTGCCCGCCAAGCGCGTCGGCTGGATTGACCACGCCATGGGAGCGGCACTGGCTCAGTGGGTCACTTTCGAAGGCCTGGCGCACGGCGGTTGTCGCATCCACACTTGGGGAGACTTGCTCCACGCTGGCCGCCCAATCGCGGGTCGCAAACCGGAAGACTTGATTACGGGTTTCACGAAAGTCTGGTACGAAAACTTCCGCGCATTTTGCGACCAGATTGCTGGCGGCGCTGCGATCGAGTTCGGCTCACCGCTCGCTTTTCCCGGCGATTTCTGATCGGCCTCGCGCTGATATTTTTTCCGGCGCGGCCAGTCGCTAGCTGCACTCTGTTTACTTGCAGCGTAATCAAGTACTTGCCGCCTTTTTCTATACCTAACCGCGTTTGTTCGCTGCCGGCTTCCGCTCCTCCACGAAATGCGTCGAATGTGCAATACTCCCTTTCCCTGGGGGTTTTCGATGCCCGAATCAACCAGCGCCAGCGCCGCGATCGATCTCTACGTCGCTCGCGAAAATCCCTCGTTGGTCCACGTCATGGACGCTCTCCGAAATCTGGTGAAAAAGACTGTGCCGGCCGCGAGCCAGGCGATGAATCCCTGGGGCATTCCGATCTTCGAGTGGAACGGCCCACTCTGTTACCTCCGCGTTGTGAAGAAGCATGTGACGTTCGGCTTTCCGCGCGGCGCTTCCATGAAAGACCCGGGCAGACTACTTAAAGGCGAAGGCCGGAATCTGCGTCACGTCAAAATCTCCGATGTGGCGCAGACACGCGACCCGAACCTGAAATACCTCCTGCTGCAGGCAAAAGCGTTGAACGACAAGACGCCGGTCTCCAAATCGCTGCGTCCAAAAAACCAGCTTGCCGGGAAGCGCCAGAAATCGAAAATATCCCGCGCACAGCAGCAGGCATGGGAGAATCTGGAATAGTTCGACGCGAGATAGCTTTGCCTTTGGGGGCATCATGAACTTCCGGCGCAGCGTCGCCTTTCTCGTTTCGATTGCCGCAATCGCCGTTTCAATGATCCTCGCGTCGCATCGGCCCTTGCTCGCGCAGCAGGAAACGCCGCGGTCACAACAGACGCTGACTATCGAAGAGTACGATCCGAAATCCACGTTAGTCGTTCCTGAACACAAAGTAGACCGCGCGAAATTTCCTTTCATCGATATTCACAGCCATCACTGGAACCCCACGGCCAGCGACGTGGACGAGCTGATCCAGGGCATGGATTCCATCAACATGCAGGTAATGGTGAATCTCAGCGGCGGGACGGGCGATCGATTGAAGCGCACCGTCGATGCGATGAAAGGCCGGTACCCCAATCGCTTTGTGGTCTTTTTGAACATGGACTACGGCGATCTCGACGAGCCGGGCTTCAGCGAACGCGTCACGAAGCGACTCGAAGAAGACGTGAAGAACGGCGCCCAGGGCTTGAAGATTTTCAAAGACTTTGGCATGGAGCTGCATTACAAGAACGGCCAGCGCGTTCACGTGGACGATCCGGCGTTTTCTCCGGTGTTTGAAAAATGCGCCGACCTCGGCATCCCTGTGCTGATTCACGTCGCGGAGCCGTCCGCCTTTTTCGATCCTTGGGACAAATACAACGAACGCTGGCTGGAGCTGAAACAATTTCCGCAGCGCGCGCGGCCGCCGTCAAAATATCCGCCGTTTGAAACGCTGATGACGGAACGCAATCATCTTTTCGCGATGCACCCGCGAACGAAATTCATTGCCGCGCATCTCGGTTTTCACGGCAACGATCTCGGGCGCCTTGGAAAACTTTTCGACGAGCATCCCAATGTTTACGTCGACATTGCCGCGGTGCTTGCCGAACTCGGCCGCCAGCCCTATTCGGCTCACGATTTTCTGACGAAGTATCAGGATCGCGTGCTGATGGGCAAAGACATCTACGAAGTGAACGAATACAAGTGGTATTTCCGATGCCTGGAGACCCGTGACGAATACATTGAGTACTACCGCAAACGGCATGCGTTCTGGCGCATTTACGGGTTCCAGCTCGACGACGAAGTGCTGAAAAAGATCTACTACAAGAACGCCATGAAGCTGGTTCCCGGAATTGACGGCAAGGCCTTTGCGAAGTAGAGGGAAATTCTGGCAGGCCCCCCTCCCCCTGTTTTTCGTAAGTATTGATTCCAAAGAGGTTACAAAGCTGTCTTTCTGTATGCATTGATTCTGCAGGGTTGGAGAAAGGGGATCTCACAAGTGTCGATGCTAAAGGAGTTGTGAGCGGAATTCTGGACCGGAAACGCCGCTGAATGATAAGTCATGAATTAGTATACCACATAGGTAACAAAAGTCAAGAAGAAAATGGGAAACCGCGAATTGGAATGCCAAAACAGCGAAGCAGAACCATCCGGGTTCTCAACTGCCGGGGTAGCGGCCGAGGAACAAGAGCAGGCAGTCGATCGTGTCGGTGACGCCGTGGGCGATGATTGGAGTAGCCAAGCTACGTCCTCGCCAAAGGAACAAGAGCCCCAAGAGAGTGCCATCGATCATGTTTTCGATCATTCCCGTAACGCCCTGGCCGATGTGGGCACTGCCGAAAAGTATGTTGACGAGGATCGCGCTAACGGCCCAAGCAACACGCGGATTACGCCCAATTCCGGCAAGGCGATTCATCAGGTAGCCGCGGTAGACCATCTCTTCACCGAACGCAGCAAGGGTCCAGGTGAGCGCGAGAGCAAGGAGCAAGAACTTGACGTTGTGGCGGAGCGGCTGGAACGTCGAAAGGTCCGGCATTTTGCCGATGAGCCGCACGAGCAGAGGCTGAGTAACAAACAATTCGAGTAGCTCGATGCCCGCACCTGCGGCAAGCCCAATTAGGATTGTGTGTAACCAGCTCTCGCTTCGTCGTAGCCCCACATCTTTCCAGCGCAGGTTTCGCAGCCGCAAGGAGAGCCAGCCAAGCAAAAGGAGGAACGGCGTTTTGCTAAACTGGACAAAATGGCGCACATCGCCGTAGAAAAGAACTGCAATGACTGTCAATTCGAACAGCAGAAGCCAGAGGCGCGTAGTTCCTGCTTCATGCCTCGTCAACTTTTGGCTGTTCACAAAACTCCATACGAATCAAATAGGTCAAAAGACTCATCAAACAGCTTCTTAGTCGGAACGTTGTTCAGGATCGAAGGAATCCGAAAGCTGAGCGTAGAGATCGCGAACGGCAGAACTCGTTAGTTGGACCACGGCGGCTTCACGCCGGTCATGCGGGCGTAGGCGATGAGCTGGCCCATGTGTTCGTTGTCGTGAACGAGGATGCGCAAATACATTCCGTCGACGGTGGCGTCGCGGCCGTTGACGTGAACCTTGCGCTGTAGGTCGGCAGGTTTCGCGGCCAGATGCCCTTGTTTTACGGCCTCTAGTGAGCGCTTTAGCCATTTGATGACCTCCGCTTTGGATGTTACCGAAGTCTCGATGCCTTCCTTCATGTCATCTGGAATCTTTGGGCCGGTAACGCTGAGCAGATAAAGACTCGCCGTGGCGATGTGCATATAAACTTCGCTGGTGGAGCGTACGCCCGGTGCCGGCCGCCAGGTGAACTTGTCTTCGGGAGTCGCTTCCGCCAGCGCGATCAATTGACGCTCGGCGTGGCGCAGTTCGCCGTCGTAGCCCTGCCACAAACCTTCGTATGGATCATCCGCTTTGGCTTGCGCCTGTGCTCGAGTGCCTTGCGACGCCATACCCGCCACGACCAATGCCGTCATAGCCAAAATTAGTTTTCTCATCGTTTGCCTCCTCAGCGTGGCCCAATTCCGAGAATCCTATCCTAGAGCAGACTGCACTGGCTCGTCAGAAATTCCGGCACACGGGTAATCATTTCCCTGTGCAGCGCGCCACATTTCCGGGTGGGCGAAGATTCACGGCTGAGAATGATTTGGCAACTCTTTGCGCGTGCAATGCGTCTCAGCGAGTAAGGCCGCGGCAGAGTTTTCCCGGCCTGACAGATCCTGGGTCGTTCCCCTGCTTGGCCCCCGCTCG
>WNFM01345091.1_pt1 | contig 13128 bp, 12 predicted proteins | sample 5400271 | NCBI WGS metagenome assembly WNFM01 (sample SAMN13153352, study PRJNA577476) | soil metagenome | isolation source: 60 cm saprolite on Douglas fir-dominated hillslope | place: USA:California | collected 2013-09-17 | reverse complement strand
CCAGGACGCCGACCAGCGCGCCTTCGTCGAGGCGCTCGGCGAGCTCGAGCATCGAGCCCGCGTGCCCCACGGACACGATGTCCTGCATGCACGCCGGATCGATCGCGGCGAGCACCGCGTTCAACCTTCGCGCATTCTCCTCGTACATCGCGATGACTACGCGGCGCTGCCCCATGTGGCGTCCGCAGGCGCGCAGGACCTCGAAGCTGCCCAGGTGCGCGCCCACGAGGAGGGCGCCGCCCTCGCCCACGAGCTCGGCGCCGTGCACCTGGATGTCGAACAGGTCGAAGCGATCCTTGAGGAAATAGACGCGGTCGTGCACGGTCGCCGAGAAGCTGAAGAAGAGGCGGTATTGCTCGGCGAGCGTGGGCGCGCGCCCGAGGACGCGCTCGAGGAACCGGCGCGAGGCTTGGCGCGCGGTGTTCCCGGTGGCGAAGAAGTAGGCGGCGATCGCGCGCACCAGCACGCGCGAAGGCCCGCGGCCGAAGCGCAGCGACGCCCACGCCATGAAGCGCACCAGCCAGACGCTGCCGCGCTCCGGGCGCCGCGTCCAGTCCGGGGCGGTGGATGGTGCCGAATTCATGCGCGCTCGCGCGGCGCGAGGGTGCCGTTGGCGACCACGCCCTGCGCGGATCGGATCTCGAAGCGAATGCCGCCCGACGCAAGCGGCTCGTGCACGATTGTCAGCCGCACGCCGGGAGCGACGGGGGCGAGGAACTTCGCGCTCGAGATGCTCCACTCGTCCGGCTTGCGCCCGCTCGCCGCTTCGATGGCGGCGAGCGCCTCGGCCAGCAGCACGACTCCCGGAAGGACCGGATGTCCGGGGAAGTGGCCCTCGAACGCGGGATGGTCGCGCGCGACGGTAAGTGTGGTCTCGATGCGACCCGCGGACATCACGGCTTTTCCGGCGATCGCCCGCGTGCCTTCTGCGCCAGGGCGCGCAGCGCTTCCCGGGGCAGCTTGCCGGTGAGCTGCCGGGGAAGGCGTTGCACCAGCACCAGCGGGCGCGGCACGAAAGCCGGATCGATGCGCTCGCGCAACGCCGCCACGATCTCCTCGACACTCAGCGTGGGCGCCACCACGAAGGCCATGAGCCGGGTCACGCCGTCGGGCGCGACTTCATCGGGGAGGAAGAACGCGCCGTCGACCACGCCGCGTATCGCGGTGAGCTGATGGTCGAGGTATCCGATCGAATTGCGTTTTCCGGCGATGTTCACCACGTCGGCGGTGCGACCGTGCAGCAGGAAGTGGCGGCCGTCGGCATCGACCTCGAGGATGTCCATCAGGGCGGTGGGCTGCTCGACGTGGCCACCCGACACCATCGCCTGCTCGCCCTCGTTCCAGAGCCGCACGCCGTCGAACGCTTCCCATTGCGCCGATCGCGTGGGGCGGCGCGTGGCGATTTGCCCCGCTTCCGTACAGCCGTAGATCTCGAAGAGGGTGGCGCCGGTGCGTTCCTCGGCCGTGCGCGCGAGCCCGACCGACAAGGGCGCGGTCGCCGACACCAGCGTCTCCATGCGCGCCGCCTCGCCGCTTTCCATCCACGCGCGCAGGTGAAAGGGCGTCGTGAACAGTGTGCGCGACGGCGGCACCCGCTCGATCGCCGCGTCGATGTCGGCGGGATAGTAGAGCCGCTCGGAGGTGAGCGCGGCGCCGGCGAGAAGCGGCAGCAGGATGGTCGATTCGAATCCGTACATGTGCTGGGGGGGAACGGTGCCCAGGATCGTGTGGCCCGGCCCGATCTCAAGCCGCTTCGCCTCCAACCTTGCGTCGAGGACGAGCCCACCCCAGGACTTGAAGTGCGGCTGCGGCTCGCCCGTGGAGCCCGAGGTGAATACGCACGCGATCGCCTGGTCCGCGGCGATGGCGGGGACCGCGAAGTCGATGGCGTCGCCGGCGTCATCGGCCGGCAGCTCGAATCGCGGCAGGTCCACCTGCGCGTTCGCCTCCTCCGTGACGAAATACGCGTCGGGAGCGAAGTCGCGCATGGCGCGGATCACATTGGGCGTGGTGGTCGGCGGAAGCAGCGTGGTTTGCCCGCGAACGACGGCGGCGCAAAGGACCACCGCGAAACGATAGCGGTCGGCGCAGAAGTTGAGGACGTGCCCGCGTGCCGGCAAGGCGTCGGCGGTGCGCAGCACGTCGCGCAGGAATCGCGAGGCGCTCACCGGATCGCCGCGGCGATACGCGGCGATCGCGTGCGCCTCGGTGTGCGCGATCAGGCGATGGCTCTGCGCGGCTGGGGAGCGGCGCGGCGACGTGGACATCCCGAAGTCGCCTGGTCAGCGCGGCGCTTCGACTTGCGCCGTCGCGAAGTAGCGCGAGAAAGCCTTGATGGCGCCCAGCACGCCGGTGCGCTGCGAGTGCGGCAGGGCGCGCCGCCGGATCGCGTACTCGATGACGAACATCGCGGCGACGAGGATCGGGGTGAGGATGCTGGCGAACATCGCCCATGCGGCGATGAAGCCCCCCAGATAGAGCGCGCACGAGATCGCAAAGAGCGCGGCGAAGAAAACCGTCCATGCGACCGTGACCTGGCGCGAGTAGCGCACCTCCTCGGGCGGGAGGGCGCCGTGCAGGAGCCGCGCGAAACGCGTGCACAGCGGTTCCCGTGAGCCGACCAGGGTGCGGCCGAAGACGAAGGCGAGGATGAGGTTCGCCGCCGCATGCTCGAGGAAGAAAACACTCTGGAAGTTGCGCTCCAGCGCGGCCCATCCGAGCCACAGAGCGACGGCCAGGAGGGTAACGGCCGCGAACGCCGCCGCCCGATGGGGCGACCGGCGCGCCGCCCACACGGCAAAGCCGGCGACGGGCACGAGCGACAGGAGGGCGCCCCAGGCGGGTGCCAGGCCATCGATGATGGCGAAGTGCGCGAGCAGCGCGAAAGAAATGCCGAGCGCGATTGCGAGCGCGGCGAACCAGCGCTTGCGCCGCTCGGCGGTCACTTCGTTCTGCGCTCGGCGATGTGGGCCGCGAGGCTCGCGACCGAGCGGAAGATCTTGACGTTGTCCTTGTCGTCGTCCTTCAGCTTGAAGCCGTAGCGCTTGGAGACCACGAGGGCGACCTCGAGGATGTCGATGGAGTCCAGGCCCAGGCCTTCGCGATACAGCGGCGCCCCGGGATCGATTTCCTCCGCCGTCACGTCGAGATTCAACGCCGATACGATCAGCCCCGCGATTTCCCGCACCAGGGCGGTATCGACCGCGGCGCCATTGGCTGGGACGTTTTCCCGTGAGTTCGGCATTGTGTTCCGGTCCTCGGCGAGCGGGACCATTCGTTATGTGCGAGTCGTGGTGACACGAGGGCGCAAACCCGTGGAAATGATAGCACGCAGGGTGTCGATTCACGCGAGCGCGGAGCGTCCGAGAACGAAAACGAAGCCCTTTCCGGCGCTCGTTTTCGGCCATTCGAACGCGAGCTTCGGAAACGCCTTCTCCAGCGCCTTGCGGTTGCGCCCGATCTCGACCACGAGCCGCCCGCCCGGGTTCAGGTGCTCGCGAGCCTGCGCGAGGATGGCACGGGTGTGGTCGAGCCCGTCCTTGCCGCCGGCGAGCGCCATCGCGGGCTCCTTGCGGTATTCGTCGGGCAGCTTCTTCATCGACGCCGCCGTCACATACGGCGGATTGGAGACGATGAGGTCGTAGGTGCGCCCCGCGAGCGCGGCGAAGAGATCGGACTCCACCAGCCGCACGCGCCGCGCGAGCTTGTATTCCGCGACATTCCTCTTCGCGACATCCAGCGCGCCCGTTGACAGATCCGCCGCGTCCACGTGCGCGTGCGGATACCTGAGCGCGGCGAGTATGGCGAGGCAACCGGAGCCGGTGCACAGGTCGAGAATGGAAACCGGGGACAGACCACTTGTTCTTCTCCTTGGGACAAGTGGTCTGTCCCCGCGCATCAATTCGGCGATGTAGGAGCGCGGAACGATGACGCGCTCATCGACGTAGAAGCGGTGCTCGCCGAGCCAGGCCTCGTTGATGAGGTATGCGGCGGGTTTGCGCGTGCGCACGCGCTTGTCGAGGAGCGACTTCGCCGCCCTGGCTTGCTCTGCTGAGAGCGCACGGTCGAGGTGTGGATTCAGCTCGTGCGGCGGGAGCCCGAGCGCGTGCAGGACGAGCCACGCCGCCTCGTCGAGCGCATTCGCGGTGCCATGCCCGTAGGAGAGCCCCGCGTTCTCGAACCGCTCGACGCCGTAGGCCAGGAGCGAGCGAACCGTCACTGCTTCAGGAGGTCCTCGTGAAAGCGGATCTTCCCGGTGAAGGTCGCGAGGCGCGCGGCCATGTCAGTGGGTCGCGGCGCGATCGTCTTCGCTCGGTGCGGCGGCGCAGCGTCGCGCGACGGCCGGGCCGACGCGCTCCTCGATGTAGCGGCGCAGCTGCGGCTTCGCGCCCAGCAGGAAGAAGACTTCCGCGCAGACGAAAAGCGGCCCGATGATGAGCTGCATCACGTCGTCGAAGAAGGCCGGCTTCATGCCCTCGAACTTGTGGCCGAGGAATTGCAGCGCCCAGCCGACGGTGAAGATCCCGGCGGCCCACGCGAGCGTGCCACCGGTGGAGGTCCGCGCCGTGATCTCGCTCGCCGCGGCGCACATCGCGAACATCACCACCGCCATGGTGAGGCCGAAGACCCGGTCGAGGCGGAAGTAGTACGCGCACAGGGCGACCGAAACGACCGCGGCCATCGTGATCGCCACGTCCGCGACGTGGACCACGGCGGTGGCGAGCGCCAGGATGATCGCGAACACGATCATCGGAACGCCGACGAAGTGGGTGGCGATGTTGCGGCGGTCGCGGTGGTACGCGGCGTATTGGGTGAGGTTTTCCTGGATGTTCTTCACTACTGCAGGCGTTCTTCGGACTCTTCGCTGATCTCGATTCCGCCGAAGGGCGAGGGCGAGCTGTGCGTGGCACCCGGCGTCTTCGCCCTCTCAGCCATCGCCGGCATGATTCCCGAGTTGCCGAGCAGGAGGCCGAGGTTGGTGGCCGAGTCCGCGTTGCCGAGCGCCTCGTCCACCGAGATCTTGCCCTGGCGCACGAGGCGGAAGAGATCCTGCTCGAAGGTCTGCGAGCCGGGCGACATGCTCTTCTCCATCGCCTCCTTGATCTCGTTGATCTCGCCCTTCTCGATGAGCTCCTGGATGTTGCGCGTGTTGAGGAGCACTTCGACCGCGGGCGTGCGCTTGCCGTCGATGGTCTTGATGAGGCGCTGCGAGATGACCGCCTTCAGCGACACCGAGAGGTCCTGCAGCAGCATCGGGCGCACTTCGAGCGGGAAGAAGCTGATGACGCGGTTCATCGCCTGGTAGGCGTTGTTGGCGTGCAGCGTGGCGAGGCACAAGTGGCCCGACAGCGCGTAGGTGAGCGCCATGCGCATCGTCTCGAGGTCGCGGATCTCGCCGATCAGGATGCAGTCGGGCGCCTGCCGCATGGCGTTGCGCAGCGCGTCGTGGAACGACCGCGTGTCGTTGCCGACCTCGCGCTGGTTGAAGATCGATTTCTTCGGCAGGAAGACGTACTCGACGGGATCCTCGATGGTGAGGATATGCCCGGTGGCGGTCGAGTTGCGGAAGTCGAGCATGGAGGCCAGGGTCGTCGACTTGCCCGAGCCGGTGGCGCCCACCACGAGGATCAGCCCGCGCTTCTCCATCACGAGCGTGGAGAGCACCTGGGGCAGGCTGAGATCGGCGATCTTCGGAATGTCGGAGCTGATGTAGCGGATGACGCCGGAGACGGCACCCTTCTGCCAGAAAAAATTCACGCGGAAGTTGCCCAGGCCCGCCATCGGCTTGGAGAAGTTGAGCTCCTGCTCCTTCTCGAAGGTCTCGATCTGCTTGGGCGTGAGCATCTCGTAGGCGATCTTCTTCGTCATCTCCGCGTCCACCGGCTGCGGGTTGACGGGCATGATGTTGCCCTGGATCTTGATGCTGATCGGAGAGCCCGCCGAGATGAAGATGTCGGAGGCCTTCTTCTCGGCCATGATCTGGAGTAACTTTTCGATGAACATTCGTCGTGCGCCTCCCGGTTAATCGCCCCTCAGCAACTCATTGATGCCCGTTTTGGCACGGGTCTTCGCGTCGACCTGCTTGATGATGACCGCGCAGTAGAGACTATACCGGCCATCTCCCCCGGGCAAGTTGCCGGATACGACTACGGAGCCCGGCGGAACGCGCCCGTACGATACTTCGCCCGTCGCGCGATTGTAGATTTTGGTGCTCTGCCCGAGGTAGACCCCCATCGAGACCACCGAGCCCTCGCCGACGATGACGGGCGCCGATGAAGCAGTTGTCCTCGATGACGGTGGGGTTGGCCTGCAGCGGCTCGAGCACGCCGCCGATCCCCACGCCTCCCGAGAGGTGGACGTTTTTTCCGATCTGGGCGCACGAGCCCACGGTGGCCCAGGTGTCGACCATGGATCCTTCGTCCACGTAGGCGCCGATGTTCACGAAGGAAGGCATGAGGATCACGTTCTTCGCGATGAAGGCGCCGTGGCGCACCGTTGCCGGCGGCACGACGCGGTAGCCGCCCGCGGCGAAATCCTCCTGCGAGTAGCGCGCGAACTTGGAATCGACCTTGTCGAAATAGTGGGTGTAGCCGCCCTGCATGATCTCGTTGTCGCGGAGGCGAAAAGAAAGCAGCACCGCCTTCTTCACCCACTGGTGCGTGACCCATTCGCCGCCTTGCTTCTCGCTTACGCGCAGGCTGCCGGCATCGAGCCGCGCCAGGACCTTCGCGACCGCCGCCTTGACCTCGGCCGTCGCGGAGGCGGCGGAGATCTCCGCGCGGCGCTCGAAGGCGCTGTCGATCACCGCTTAATCCATCAAACGGCCCTGCGTGCCGGCTGTGCGGCGGCCGCGCGATGCGCGAGGAAGCCGTGGATGCGATGCGCGGCCTCGATCGCGTCCTGCACCGTCGAGACGAGCGCCATGCGCACGAAGCCGCGGCCGGGATTCACGCCGTGCGCCTCGCGCGAGATGTAGCTGCCCGGAAGCACGGTCACGTGGGTCGCCGCGAAGAGCTCGCGCGCGAACGCGGTGTCGTCGCCCCCGGCTTGGGGATTGCCGGGGCAGGCCCCAACGTCCGCCCAGAAATAGAACGCGGCATCGGGCATCACGAGCGGCAGCACGGGGTGAACGCGCTCGTAGAACGCCGCGAACTTCTCGCGGTAGAGGCGGCGGTTCTCGACGACGTGCGCCTCGTCCGTCCACGCGGCGATCGAGGCGTGCTGCACCGCATTGCTCATCGCTCCTCCGTGGTAGGTGCGATAAAGCACGTAGCGTTCGAGGATCTTCGCATCGCCGGCAGCGAAACCGGAGCGCAATCCCGGAGCGCTCGAGCGCTTCGACAGTGACCCCAGCACGATCAGGTGCGCAAAGCCCTCGCGGCCGAGGGTCTTCGCCGCGGCGAGCGCGCCGAGCGGCGGCCGGGCCTCGTCGAAATAGATCTCGCTGTAGCACTCGTCGGAGACGATGACGAAGCCGTATTGGTCGCAGAGCTCGAAGAGCCGCTTCCATTCGTCAAGCTTCATCACGCGGCCGGTGGGATTGCCGGGGGAGCAGGCGAACACGAGGCGCGTGCGCTTCCAGATCTCGGCGGGAATCGCGTCCCAGTCCGGGCGCAATCCGTTCGCGGGGAGCGAATTCACGAAGTAGGGCTTCGCTCCCCCCAGGAGCACCGCACCCTCGTAGATCTGATAGAAGGGATTGGGGCAGACCGCGAGCGCATCGCTCTCGTTCGGATCGAGCACCGCTTGCGCGATGGAGAAGAGCGCCTCGCGGCTGCCGTTGACGGGAATCACCTGGGTCGCCGGATCGAGCTTGCCCAAGCCGTGGCGGCGCGCGATCCATTCAGCCATCGTCGCCCGCAGCTCCGGAAGCCCCAGCGTGACCGGGTAGCGTGAAAGCCCTGCGAGGTTCGCCGTGAGCGCGTCCTTGATGAGCGCGGGCGTGGGATGTTGCGGCTCGCCCAGTCCCAGGCTGATCGGACGCAGGTCGGCGGGCGGTGTCGCCGCGGCGAGCAGGACACGCAGGCGTTCGAACGGATAGGGCTGCAGCAGCCCCAGGCGAGGATTCATCCCCTGATTATAGGCGAGGGAATATGAGGGTCAGACTCCCATATTCGCAATTCGATTCAAAGGCGAATATGGGAGTCTGACCCTCATATTCATTCCTTTAGAAGGCCCAGGCGAATGAGGGGAAGCTTGAGCCACCAGCGCCAGCCGCGGCGCCGGTTGATCTCGTGGTCGCGCTCGGTGATCGCGAGGTTGCGCGCGTGGATCTCTGCGTTCAGGGCGTCGATGGTGCCCTCGCGTTGCGCGAGGGCTTCGTCGAGCTGCTGCTTCGCTTTCTGCAGGATGCGCGCGTCTCCATGCAGCGTCACGATGGCGGCCTCGCGGTTCCTGATCTGCTCTTCGAGGAGGACTCGCGCCTCGGCGTACTCCTCGACGTCGCGCATCACCTTCTGGTAGTCGCGATGCACCCAGTCGTCGCGGTCGGCGAGGACGGAGACGATCGGCGGCTGCGCTTCGAGCGCCTCGCGCGCGAGGCTTGCGATCACGACGAAATAAAGCGGATCGGTGAGCGCGTTGTACGCCTCCATGGTGCGCGCCTCTTCGGTCTCGAAGAGCTCGCCTTCGACGTTTGGGGGACAGAGCCCATCCGGCTTCGAGCCGCGGTCCGTCCCCGGGATGGAGACCGCTTCGGGTGCGATCACCGAGAAGAACGAGGGCCGCTGCCCGTACCAGAAGCTGTGCGCAAAGTGCCTGCCGAGGAGCACCGCGAGCTCGTCGCGGTAGAGCTCCTTCACGTGGAACTCGTTCACGAAGTTGCGCTTGTCGCTGTAGGCGAGCTTGTTCGGGCAGGAAAGGAGGAGGACCCCGTCGGGCTTCAGCACGCGTGCGAGCTCCTCGAGGAACGCCTCCTGCTCGCCGATGTGCTCGATCGTCTCGAAGGATACGGCGACGTCGATGCTGGCGTCGGCGATCGGCAGGCGTGTGCAGGGCGCGCAGAGGAATTCGACATTCGCGAGGTTCGCGTACGTGCGCTTCGCGTGTTCGATCGCCGCATCCGAGATGTCGGCGCCGGTCACGTGCGCCGCGTGGCGCGCGAGGAGTGCGGATCCGTAGCCCTCGCCGCAAGCCACGATCCAGATCTCGCCCTTGGCGCCGGGAACGAAACGCTCGCCGGTGAAGGGCAGCGCGGGATCGAGGCCGGCGTCGGGCGCCTCGGCGCTCATGGGATCAGACGCAGCCGCCGCAGCGCGCGTCGCGCCGGATGCCGGTAGCTCGCGAGCCAGGCGAGAAAGCGCGTCGATTCCACAAAGCGCCGCAGGTCGCTGCGCGTCACCATCATGACGGTCTGGCTGCGCACGTAGGAGTCGGCCATCCGGGAAATCTCGCGCGGCGAAAGCGTCACGACGAGCGCGCTCTGGCGCTCGAGGGCATCGCGGGAGGCCGCGTCGGGCCGCGGCTCGTTGCGCGCCACCATCATCACGGCCTGGCTGCGCACATAAGAGTCGGCCATCCTGGAAATGTCGCGCGGCGATAGCGTCACCACGAGGGCGCTCTGGCGCTCGAGGGCGTCGGCGTAGGCCTTGTCGAGCAGCGCCTGGCGCTCCGCCGCGATGCGCGCGTTGGCCGGCACGCGGTACTTGGACGTGGTCTTCGCGACCAGGACGAAATCGTCCTCGAGCGTGTAGCGCGTCCAGAGGTTCCAGTCCTCGAGCTGGTCCATGGCCTCGTCGAAGCCGCCGTATTGCTCCCAAAGCCGGCGGTTGAACATCACGGCCTGGATCGGAAGGTAGTTGTGGTGCCACAGGGTGATGCGATCGAACGGCTGGTGGTGGCGCGTGATGTGCGCGACTTCGTGATACCGCGCCTGCTGCTTGTCGAGCAGCTCGGTCTGGGTTTCCCAGGCGAGCGCGTAGGCCCCGGCGGCCCCGGCGCGTTGCACGGCATCGACGAGCACCTCGACATGGTCGGCGAACAGCAGATCGTCGTCGTCGAGAAAGTTCAGCCATTCCCCGCTCGCCTCGGCGAGCGCGAGGTTCCCGGCGCGGGCGCGTCCCATTCGCGCGCCGGTCGCGCGGTAGCGTATCGAGAGCCGGTCGCCGAATCGCTCGACGATGGCGCGCGCGCTCTCGGGACCGTCCTCGATGACGACGACCTCGAGATTCTCGTAGGTCTGGTTGGCGCAGCTCTGCAGCGCCTGGCACAGCCAGGCAGGGCGATCGGCGGTGCGAATGAGGATGGACACGCGCGGGCGCGAGCGTGCGGGGTTCTCGCGCCGCGACGCGAATTCGACGAAGGCGCCGTCGCGCCGAGCCTCGTAGCCCCAGCCGCTGAACTGGGGCTGGAATGCCTGCGTCGGCGGCACGGAGGTCCAGGCGAAATAGGGCCAGCGGACGAGAAACGTGAGCGCCGCCTTGGCGAGCCCGCGCCGCCGGCCGCGAAAGGAGCGCGGCGCGAGGAGCTCGGCGGCGAGCATGACGAGGCCCTCGAGCGTTCGCAGCACGCCGCCGTAGCGCGCGCGCAGGCACAAATTGGTGAGCACACCGCCGATCACCTGAAGCGGCTTCACTTCTCCCGCCTCGCGGTAGGTGCGGTGCACCACGGCGCAGCGCGGCCGGTAGACCACGCGCCAGCCTCGCGCGCGCAATCGCCACGAAAGGTCCACGTCCTCGCCGTACATGAAGATGTGCGGCTCGAAGCCGCCGACCTCGTCGAAGGCGCGGCGCCGCAAGAGAATCGCGGCTGCGCTCGCCCAGGGGGTGTCAAGCGTCACCGGATCGTAGGACTTCGGATGCTCGTAGGGGATCTGCCGCAGCTCCCATGCGGCGATCTCCTCCGCATCGGCCGCCACCGAGGTGAGGAGCGAATCGAGGACGCCGGGCTCGAGAATGCAGTCCTGGTTGAGCACCAGGAGAAACGACGCCGATCCTCGTGCGGCGTTCGCATTGTGGGCGCGGCCGAACCCCAGGTTGGTCGCGGAATGCCTCACATCGACGCGGTCGAACCCGCCGCCGGCTTGCAGGCGCGGCAACGCCGCGATCTTCGCCGCCACGGCCGGATCGGCGCTGTTGTCGTGAATGAAAAGACTTCGCCGCATCGCCTCGCGGGTCGGCTCGGCAAGGCTGGCGAGGAGCCCCTCGAGGAGCGCCAAGTCGGGCTGGTAGGTGACGATGCTGATGTCAACTTCGCGCATCGAGGATCTTCTTCAACAGCATCTTGCGGATGATTCCGGGGAGGAGGTCGAACGCCCGCTTGTGGATCGCGAGCTGCACGTTCTCCTGGCCGAGCGCTCTGCGCTCCTCGACTTCCGCGGTGAGCGTGGCCTGCAGGCTCGCGATATCGGCCTCGAGCTTCGCGATCCAGCCGCGCGCCTCGGTCTGGGTGCGCGCGAGCTCGTCGGCCACGCGCGCAAGCTCGGCGCGGAACAGGGTCGCGTCGAGGTTGGTCGCGAGGAGCTCCTGCACCTGCGCCGACTCGGCGTCCACGGGCCCGGGGGAGAGGCCGTAGCGGGCGTAGAGCGCATCGAGGGATCGGGTCATGGCGTCGAGTGTGGGTACGCGAGCATCGTCGGCAAGCGCGAGCCGCGATTTTACCCGCGCAAGCTCCGCGGCATCGGCCAGGAGGCGCCGCATCGAAGCTTCGATCGCGGCCGCGTCGAAGCCCGCCGGGAGGAGCCAGCCGCCGCCGTGGCGCGAAACGCGTTCGCCGAGCGCGCCATCGGGGGGCACCAGCACCGGAAGCCCGGCCGCCCACACCTCGGAGAGCGTGTAGCTGAAGGCTTCGGGAACCGGGTTGGGGAAGAGGGCGAGCTCGGCGCGGTAGGCGCGCAGCAGCCCGGCGACTTCGTTCTCGTTGTAGGCGCCATGGACGTAGACGTGGTCACCCATCCAGCCCGGGATGACCTGGCGGTCGACGTAGCCGATGACGACGATGGCGATATCCGAGTCTTCGAGCAGGGCATCGAGCTCGACGAGCAGCTCGCTTCCCTTGTGAGGGCCGATGGCGCCCACCACGGCGACCACCCGACGCGGCGGATAGGCCGTGAAGGCCGGCCTCGCGGTGGCGGGGCGTTCGCGCATGGGCGCGATTCCGTTGGGGACGACCGACACTTCCAGGCCCGCGATGTACGCGCGCGCGGCCTGCGCGATGTAATCCGACGGCGCCAGCACCGCGGCTGCCTCGCGGAGGAATGGAGCGGTCTGCGCGAGCCACGAAGGCTCGGGTTCGCGGCAGGCCAGCAGGTCGATGTTGTCGCGGCGCAGGAACAGCAGGTCGTGCAGCGTGACAATCGTCCGGACCCGCGAGGCATTCGCGGCCCACGATGCGCGCGCGCGCACGGACGGGTTCACCGAATGCGCGTGCACCAGGCCCACGGACTCGTTGCGCATCCAGTTGGCGAGCGCTTTTGGATCGCGATCGAGTGCCGTCGAGTCGAGCGGCAGGTAGCGCTTCGCGCCCGCGATCTCGATCACGTCGGCGCCCGGCCCCGTGTGCCACACGAGATGGCGGCGCGGTGAGTCGGCCGCGATATCGCGCACGTGCCGGTCCACTCCGCCGCCGGGCAGCGAGTTCTTCGCGCCGACATGGGGACTGCTCGCGGGAGCCGCGTTGTGGGGCGTGGTCTGGTATCCGTATCGCCTGCTCGCGCAGGCGGGACTCGACGGCGTCTGGTCGACGATCCTCACCTTCGGCATCGCCTTGGTCGCCGGGATCGTCGCCTTCCCGCGCGCGGCGGCGAGCATCCGTCCCACGCCGCTCGTGATCCTCATGGGAGCGGCGATCGGCTGGAGCAACCTCGCGTTCGTGCTGGGCGTGCTCGAGGGCGAGGTGATGCGGGTGCTTCTGCTCTTCTATCTCGCGCCGCTCTGGACGGTCCCCATCGCGCGCGTCCTTCTCGGAGAACGGCTCGGCGCCGCGGGGCTTGCGATCATGGCGCTCGCATTCGCGGGCGCGATCACGATGTTGTGGAAGCCCGAGGTGGGCGTGCCGTGGCCCTCATCGCGCGCCGAATGGCTGGGGCTCCTCGCCGGGTTCCTCTTCGCGCTCGGCAACGTCCTCGTGCGCCGGCTGGAGCACATGGCAGACGCGGCGAAGTCGATCGTGATCTGGGCCGGCGTGACGCTG
>WNFM01248600.1_pt1 | contig 13128 bp, 11 predicted proteins | sample 5400271 | NCBI WGS metagenome assembly WNFM01 (sample SAMN13153352, study PRJNA577476) | soil metagenome | isolation source: 60 cm saprolite on Douglas fir-dominated hillslope | place: USA:California | collected 2013-09-17 | reverse complement strand
CCCGCCAATGTTAGATCTACGCCACTGTTGCTGGACACCTGCCAGCCGACGACTTCGAGCGGCTCCGACTGCATGATCGTTCGCATAAAACTAACCGGGTAGCAGCCAACATCCCATAACGACCCGCCGCCAAGTTCCAGATCAAGGCGTACGTCGTTTGTTTTCGCAAGATTGAACGAGAAGGCGGATTGCATGAACCGCACGTCTCCAATCGCTTTCTCCGCGACGAGTTTCTTCACGGCTTGCGTCTGCGGGTGAAAGCGGTACATCGCCGCTTCCTGGATAATCACAGAGTTACGTCGTGCCGCGTCGATCATCCGATCCACGTCGGCGACGGTAAGCGCCAGGGGTTTTTCGCACAGAACATGTTTCCCCGCGTCCGCGCTCTTAATGCTCCATTCGGCGTGGAACGCGTTTGGCAGCGAAATGTACACGGCGTCGATGCCACGGTCAGCAAGCAAGGCTTCGTAGCTGTGGTAGGCGTTCGGAATATGCCACTCGTTAGCATACTGGTCGGCACGCACCCTGTCTCGACTGGCTACGGCGATCAGTTCTGAGCGTGCCGCCTGCCGGATAACCGGAATGAGGCGCTCATTTATGCGCGCCGTACTGATTAACCCCCAGCGGACTTTTCTGGCGGACATGGCTATCCCTACTTTTAACGGCCAGTGAACACTACACGCCGATGACGTTACTTATCGCCGTCTCATGCCCGGTTTAGCTACAGAATGTCAACGCCGACGATCATTTTTACGATTTCGTCAGGCGTCGTCTCTTGCTTACGCCGGATTCCAACGAGCTGCCCATGCCGCAGCACCAGGATCCTGTCAGCCACTGAAAACACGTGGCGCATGTTGTGGCTGATGACGACGACAGTAGTTCCGCTGGCTTTCAATTGCAGGATCAAGTCCAGCACCTTGCGCGATTCCTTGACGCCAAGGGCCGCTGTTGGCTCGTCCATGATGATCACGCGCGCATTTTGCGACGCCGCCCGACCAATCGCAATCGACTGCCACTGACCGCCTGAAAGCTGGCCTGCTTCAGCCGTCACTGAGGGAATCGTGACTCGTAGGCGAGTAATGACCTGCCGCGAATCGTCGAGCATCTTGCGGCGATCCACCAGGAAGCGCCAGCGTGTTGGCTCACGCCCCAGATACAGGTTGGCAGCCACATCGCGGCAATCAACGAGGGCCAGATTTTGGAAAACGGTAGCGATCCCCAGTTCCTGCGCCTTGCGAGGGTTGGAGATGCGGACGGGCTGCCCCATGATCTGAATTTCGCCCTGGTCAGGCTGATGAACCCCGCTAAGAATCTTGGTCAGGGTTGATTTGCCAGCCCCGTTGTCGCCAACAATCGCCAGGATTTCGTTCTCATAAACTTCCAGGGATACATCCTTCAAAGCACGTACATGCCCGAACGTTTTCGTTAGCCCATGCGCCTGCAAGTAAGTTACTGGCGTTTCACTTGACATAAGTTTCCTCTAAAGCTTTTATTTGTGCCTGAGCAGCCCGGAAGCATTTGAGATTGCTGCCATGCTGCCGTCGAGCGATAGTATTTCGGACTAATAATTCTTGATTCGACGTTAATCCTAAGTGTTGATCTCCACCCCAAAATGTGTGGATAGTTGACTATGGTACAATTCCATTTTATATTTGTCAACAGTTTATGGTCTACGGGCTGCACAGTCCTCGATCCAACGGCATGGTAAGTTCTATCAAGAATAATTCTTTTTGCTGATTTTTGCCCGCAATAAGAGAGGGTAGCGACATGCGACTCGGCTTTCACGGCGCGACAACGATGACTTCTATGCTCGAAACCGATATTGAGGTCACTCACCAGGCCGGTTTCAAATACCTCGAATTATGGGGAGAGAAGATCGACACTTATCTTCTTAATCATACTGTCACTGACCTCGCAGCGCTGCTGAAGGCTCACGATGTCACGCCCATGAGTATCAATGCGCTGGGTTTCATTGCGTTTCGGACACCCGAAGAATACAAGAAACTTCAAGAGCGCTGCCATCGCCTGGGTGAGATCGCACAGGCTATCGGTTGCCCTACTGTCGTCGCCGTCCCAAGCCCAATGACGGATTATCAGATGTCCTGGGCTACCATCGTTGACGAGCATGTTCGCGCGCTTCAGGACTTGGGCGATATTGCGAAGCCCTACGGCGTCCGGCTGAGTTTTGAATTTCTTGGCTTTGGCTGGTGTACGGTGCGCACGCCGCGCGGATGCTGGGAAATTGTCGAGAAAACCGGGCGCTCGAACGTGGGCATGACCGTCGATGCGGCCCATTTCTTTGCCGGGGGTGGGCTGCTTAGCGAGATCGACCTGATCGATCCGGAAAAGATCTTCGCTTTCCATCTCGATGACCTGGAAAACACCGCCAAAGAAGCTATCACGGATAACACGCGCGTCCTGCCGGGGCTTGGCGTCATCCCGCTGATGTCGCTTGCCGAACGGATCAAACACATCGGCTTTGACGGCCCCTGCTCGGTAGAACTGTTCCGCCCCGAATACTGGCAGTGGGATCCGCTCCGCCTGGCGGTAGCGTCACGTGAAGCTGCTCTGAAAATTCTTGCCCCATTCTTTGAGGTCCAATAATTAAATTTCTGTCCAAAAGGATAATTTGAAAATGGAACGCCTGTCGCTGCTATTTATCCCGGAAGTAAAGACGCCCAAGCTGATGAAGCCCTGGGGCGACGACCTTGTTGCTGCTGTCGGAACTGCCCACGATCTGCGCGTCTTTGATTACGATCAGCCGCTTGCACCGCAGTTTAAAGGCGTCGATGTCGTGGTTGACCTGGGCGGACACGCCAAACGCGAGATGCTCGATGCGGCGGATAAGTGTCGGCTCTGGCAAATCATGGGAACGGGGTTGGACGCCTTCGATATGAACTATTGGCGATCTAAGAAGATGCCTGTCGCCAATACGCCGGGACAATTCAGCGCCAGCGGCCTTGCCGAATGTGCAATCATGTTCATGCTGATGCTAAGCAGACAATACATGACCGCCAACGAAAACCTCCGGCGCGGGACGATGTACTCCCCGATAGGCGCGGAGTTGGGCGAGAGAAAGCTGGGGCTTGTTGGCTTCGGGACAAGCGCCAAAGAACTGGCTCGGCTGGCATTGCCTTTCCACATGCGTATCCTAACAGTAGACATCCGTGATATTACCGATGCCGAGCGCAGCGAATATCACCTGGAGTTTGCTGGCAAGGCCGATCAGCTTGACCAGTTGATTGCCGAGTCCGATTTCCTGTCGCTACATCTTCACCTGACGCCGGAAACAAGGAATATCATTGATGCTCGGCGGATCGGCCTGATGAAGCCTACGGCTTTCTTCATCAATGTGGCGCGCGGTGCGTTGGTCGATGAAGCGGCCCTTGCGCAAGCGCTGGTCACGGGCAAGATCGCCGGGGCCGGACTCGACGTGTTCACCAAGGAACCCCCGGATATGATCTCGCCCATGTTCCAACTCCCCAACGTCGTCACACTGCCGCACTCGTCAGGGACGACCAACATCACCTCGCGCCGTCGGGCGCAGGCTGCCGTCGAAAACATCAACCGTGTTGCGTCCGGCCTGGAACCACTCTACCGTGTAGACTAGGCTGTAGGAGCGCTGACCAGGTGCGACCAGCGCGGCTTGACATCATGGTTAACGTAAGAGCGCGGCCATTGGCCTTTCGATAGGTCGATGGCTGTTTCTACCGATAGTTTCCAGAAGTTATTCCAGAATTCATCAGAATACCCGGCGATGTGCGGTGTCACGACGATGTTGCTCAGCTTGAGCAGCGGGTTATCGGGCGCGATTGGCTCCTGCTCGAAAACATCCAGACCAGCGGCGGCGATCCACTTCTCTGATAGCGCACGGATCAGGGCGGGTTCGTCCACCACGGGGCCGCGTGACGTATTAATCAGAACTGCTGTTGGCTTCATCAGGTGTAAGGTCCGCTCGTTGATGAGGTGATGGGTGCTCGGCAGCAGCGGGCAGTGAACCGAAACGAAATCGGATTCTTTTAGTAAAGCGTCGAGGTCTGCGCTCTGGACGTTGAGTTCAGCCATGACCTCTGGGCGGATAAAAGGATCGTAGCACACCATCCGCATATCGAAACCGCTTAGCTTGTGCGCGACAAGACGCGCAATGTGCCCAAAGCCGATCAATCCAAGCGTCTGCCCGTGAAAGTGATAGTTAGGCCACGCCAAATCGCGATCCCACTTTCCCTCACGTGTGAAGTGATCCTGGGCAGCGATCTGCCGGGTAACGGCAAATAGCAACCCGATGGCGTGATTTGCCACCGAGTCGCTGATTGCTTCCGGCGTATTGGCGACGATAATGCCCAGTTTTGTCGCCTCCGCCACCGGAATGTTATCTGTGCCACTGCCACTGCGAATGATCGCGCCGCAGCGCTTCAAAACATCGAGATTTTCGGCATACACGATCTCGTGGCTGCCGAAGACCCAGATGACATCAGCATCCCCGGCGACTTCAGCCAGTTCATCGCGCGTCTTGCACATCTTGACCGCGAAGTCGATATCGGCCTTTTCGAGGTCGGAATAGACCCAATCAGGAACACCTGCACTCGCCATATCCATCCCTACCAGAGCAACTTTGAACGCCATTGATAACTTATCCTATTATTGAGCGCGTTTATTAATGTAGGCGCGTAGTTGGCTGGTGATTTGATCGGCGGCGCGTAGCATCAACGACGTGTCACCGCCGCCGGTGACCCACTGAACACCCTTATCGATCCATTCTTGAAGCAAAACTACGTCGTCACCGATGGCAAGACCGACGGCGACATTCGCCTTGCGCGACACCCCGATCACCGTCTGAATGACTTTGAGGACTTCTGGATGGCGTGGTTGGCCCATATAGCCCATCGAGCCAGACAAATCGTTTGAGCCGATCAGGATACCGGACAACCCCGGCACTTTGACAATTTCTTCGATGTTATTGACCGCATCAATGTGTTCGATCTGGACGACAGTAATCATGGTATCGTTGGCGGCCTTGCAAAACTCCGGGCCACCCAGTCGCCCATAGTTCGAAGGACGGCGAGGCCCATAGCCACGAACGCCCTCCGGCGGATACCGACAGGCAGCTACCGCGAGTTTCACGTCTTCCACGGTGCGGATCATCGGCACGATGATGCCATGTGCGCCAATATCGAGAATCGGCTTGATCAGTACGGGGTCGTTCCAGGGGACGCGAACCAGCATCGTTACACCTGTCCCCTTCGCGGCGATGAGATGCCCCTGGGCGACATCCAGGGGCATAGGATTGTGTTCCATATCGAGCCACAGGAAATCGTAGGCGCTGCACAGTGCTTCGGTCACGACGGGATCATTAACCGTGATCACGGTGCCGAGCACGATTTCTCCCTGTTTCATACGGTCAAAAACGGTCTGTGATTTTTGCATGATCAGCCTAATCCAATTTCCTTAAAATAAGCCCGTGTACGTTTGGCGATGGGCAGCGGTTTGTCAAAGGGAGCCGGGAACATATCCTGCTCGACCATGCCAAACCCATCATAGTTGATTTCTTTTAGCAGGTCGCGCAGCGCGATGAAATCGACGGCCCCTTTCGCGGGTTCGACGAACATATCCTGCGCCACTGCCAGCGCAAACGGGATGTTTTCGTCGGCTACCTTTTTGCGCAGGACCGGATCAACACTTTTCAGATGCAGATAGGGGATGCGCTTCGAGTGTTTGCGAATGAAACTGACCGGATCCCCACCGCGATAGGCATGATGCCCAACATCCAGGCAAAGATGTACCAGATCAGGATCAGTCTGCGCCAGAAGTTCCTCGATCTGCGATTCGTACTCGACGTGTGTTTCGGCATGGGGGTGGTATACGGCGGTCAGCCCAAACTCGCGCTTCGCCAACTCTGCGCCCTTCTGCACATTTTCCGTGAGCCGTTTAAAGGCGTCTTTGCTCAGTTCGGCGGGACGATATTGCTTCCCGGTAAACAGATCGGAATAGGTGTCGTCGATCTGCACCATATATTTCCCGCCGACTGCCGCGATCAGCGTTCCGGTGGACCGGATCGCGGCTTCAATGTCTGCCCAATGGTCGGAGTCTTCCCAGTGCGGCATGACAAACGTGCCTGTTACCTTGATGCCGCGCTTGTTTAACTCCGAGCGCAATGTCGCCGGATCCGTGGGTAGATAGCCCACTGGCCCCAACTCAGTCCACTCGTACCCAGCTTCAACCATTTCGTCCAGATAGCGATTCCAGGGCGTCTGTTTTTCGTTGCTTGGGAACCACACTCCCCAGTCGTCTGGCGCGGTACCGATTTTTAGATTCATAATTAATCCTGTCCTTGAGATGCGAATATTAGTACAACAACCGCTGGAATTTCGCGCGGTCTTCTTCGTAGGCTTTGCGTAACTCTTGCGTTACTGGGTCTTCGGTGACTTCGGCGCTGGCAACGTCCCAGAACACGCCTGAACCGGGCACGTAGCGGTGCTTTTCGATTTCGGCAACAATGACGCTCACGCCCTGGTATTTGCGGGCCTCGGTGAGAGCCTTACCAAGTTCCTTTTCCGTAAAGACGTGCCACGTCTTAGCTCCCATACTTTCAGCATTCTTGGCGAAATCGATAGGCACGTACTCGGCTTCGAGGCGGTTGGTCTTAGCGTCCCGTGCGCGGAATTCGGTACCGAAACTGCGTCCCGCACGATTCATCTGTAGCTGGCGGATCACCTGATAGCCGTGATTTTCCACGACAACAACCGTCACTTTGAGATGCTCCTGGTTTGCCGTAACCAGTTCCGTCGGATTCATCAAATACGTTCCATCTCCGACGACAACATAAACCTCACCGTCAGGCTGCGCCAGCCGCACACCCAACCCGGCAGGGATTTCGTAGCCCATGCACGAAAAGCCAAATTCGATCTGGAGCTTTCGATCCCCGGTGGCATCCCAGAGCTTATGCAGGTCGCCGGGAGGGCCACCCGCCGCCGCGACCACCGTATCGCCCGCTTTTGCCTGCTTGTTCAGCACGCCTATCACCTGTCCCTGGCTCATCGCTTCGCCAGGAACCTGCTGGTAAATGCTGCCCTTAACCGTGCGATCCCATTCCGCCTTGACATTGGCAACCTTTTTCAGATAGTCCTTTGAGGGCTTGATCCCTGCTGCCTCCGCTGCTGCGTGCAGTACCCGCAAGGCCTCACGCGCATCCGCAACAATGGGCAGCGCGCCGAGCTTGTAGGCATCAAAACCGGCAATGTTGATACCGATGAACTTTACGTTAGCATCGTTAAACGCCCCGCGCGATCCGGTGGTAAAATCGGTCAGCCGCGTCCCGATAGCGATGACCAGATCGGCTTCGGCGGCAATACGCCCTGCGGCGGGTGTACCAGTTACGCCAAGCCCACCAAGCGTCAGGGTTGACTCCTTTCGCAACGATCCCTTGCCGCTGAACGTTTCCCCTACAGGTATCCCAAAGCGCTCGGCGAACGCCTGTAGTTCGTCCCAGGCCTCGGCGTAATGCACGCCGCCCCCGGCGATAATGAGAGGACGCTTTGCCTCCTTCAGGAGCGCAACCGCCTCCTGAATCCGTTGTGCGTCGGGTTGGCGGCGCTCGATACGCCAGGTGTGCGGGGCGAAGAAATGTGCCGGAAAATCGTAGGCGTGCGCTTGAACATCTTGCGGCAGCGAGATTGTCACTGATCCAGTTTCGACGGGATCGGTTAGCACCCGCATGGCTTCCGGCAGCGCAGTTAGCAACTGTTCCGGGCGCGACACACGATCAAAGAAACGGCTAAGCGGGCGGAATGCGTCGTTGACGCTCACATCGGCAGAGATCGGATGTTCAAGCTGCTGCAACACATGGCCCTGATGTCGGGTTACGTAGTAATCGCTAGGCAGTAGAAGCACTGGCAAGCGGTTAATCGTTGACGCTGCCGCGCCCGTTAACATGTTCGTCGAGCCGGGGCCGATGGACGCGGTACAGGCATAGGTTGACATGCGTAGCTTTGCGCGTGCATAGGCGCTTGCCGTATGCACCATCGATTGCTCATTAAACGGCTGGTAATACGGTAGATCCTGACCATACTCGAATAGCGCCTGCCCTAGCCCAGCGACGTTACCATGCCCAAAGATACCGAACATGCCCGCGATCAAGCGGTGGGACTGCCCGTCACGCTCACTGTATTGAACCTGCAAATACTTTACCAGAGCCTGGGCCACCGTCAAACGCAGTGTACTGCTAACCTTATGTCCGTTTTTATTGGCCCTAACTTTATTAGCCATCTCCAAAATCTCCTACTTTAGGCAAAAACTATTATTCCGGGTAAATTTTGTTCTCACTGCGTGGTGAATGAGGGAGCGAAGCCCTCGTCGTCCGCCTCATCCTTGTTCCAATGGCGTTAGTTTTTGTGGAGCGACGTTACATTTTCCCAGCTATTACTTTGCCAGGAACGTTGAACCGCCGACTGGAACTCCGCAACCGCCAGCGCCTGAGCGAAGCCAACATCGCCCTGCTTCTTATCAACAACGCCCTTCAGGAACTCGTAAGCCTCGACAACTTTGAGGTCATCATAGCTCAGGCTGATTGCCTGTCCGGGGTTAAAGTGCGAATGATAGGGGTGTTCTGGCCCGGTGAAGATCGTCGTATAGCCGTCATGCGTGCTGTCATCGTCCGGACATTGCACACGAATTTCGTTCATGCGCTCGAAATTCCAGCTAATGGATCCCTTCGTGCCATTCACCTCGAATGCCATTTCGCACTTGGGGCCAAACATAGCGCGGCAGACCTCCAGGGATCCCTGCACGCCGTTCTCGAACCGTACCAACGTACCGACATAATCCTCGTTGGTAACGGGGCCGGTTGGCCCTCCGCTGCGGATCGTGAAGTGAGTCCCTTCACCGGGAGTTGCCAACGGACGTTCCTTGATAAACGTCTCCTGGTTGGCGACTAAACGATTGACCGGGCCAACGAGCATGTGAGCCATATCCGCCACATGTGACATGAGATCGCCGAGTGTACCCAGACCTGCCAACTCCTTTTGAAAGCGCCACGACAACACTGAGTTGGGGTTGCTGCCGTAATTGGCGAAGAAGCGCCCCCGGTAATGGGTTAGCGTACCGATCTTGCCCTGTTGGATCAACTGGCGCGCATACTGGACCAGCGGTGCCCAGCGATAATTAAACCCAACAGCCGTTATGACGCCAGCTTTGCGTGCCATGTACTCGATTTCGGCAGTTTCATCGGGGCCGCGCCCGACGGGCTTTTCGCACATGATGTGCTTGCCTGCGGCGGCGGCGGCGCGCACCATTTCGACGTGCATATTGTTTGGAGCCGTGATGCTGACTGCTTGTACCTCAGGATCGGCGATCACTTCTTGCCAATTAGTCGTGCTGCGCTCAAAGCCGCACAGCTTCTGCGCCTTGCGGGCACGTGCCTCCACATCATCCGCGCAGATAATGAGGCGCGGCTCAATTTCGCTGTCGTCAAAGTAGGTCGGGATGTGCGAGTATGATTGACCGTGCAGTGTCCCCATCCACCCCATGCCGATTACGCCAATGCCGACGGTTTTGGACATAAACTTACTCCTAATAACGAAATAAAAATTTATCGTATCTACGGACGATACCAACGTGGATCATACACATAATATTATCCTGCTGCCCTGGGATAGCGGAAGCTGCTGTATCGGTATTATGTCCCGTGCTGGTGCTGGATATCAGGATACATCGCTGCATGTATTTGACGAAGGGCGCAAAAACGCAGGTACACCTTTTTGTTGACTATGGTACAATTGCATTTTATATTTGTCAACAATATGCGCCCTTCATCGTGAATACCGTATGTGCGAGAAAAATGCGTGAACTTTCGTAAAAAGATATAATCAAGTTGCTAATTAAACCAGTAAATCACTAGTGAACAGAGGAAAACACTTTGGCAGAGGTTCAGTCGCTTGCTCGTGGGCTACGGATCCTTGATCTTTTGGCTCAGAGCGATGGCGGGATTGGGGTCAGCGATATAGCGCAACACCTGGGGGTGGACAAAAGCAGTGCATGGCGCTTGATGCAAACACTGGTTAGCTATGGCTATGCAACGCAGGACACACGCACTAAGCGCTATCGAACAGGGTCGCATATCGTCGCCCTGAGCTATGCGTTGCTGCGGGACATGCCGCTACGCGATCAGGCCAAAGATTTCCTTTATGATCTGGTCAATAGAACTGGTGAATGCGCACACCTTGCGGTTTTCTTACAGGGGCAAGCTCTCGTTATTGATGATATACAGACGACGGCTACCTTGCGAGTAATCACTGGTGTCGGGCGTCTGTCCCCCCTCCACTGTTCAGCGGTAGGAAAATCGTTACTCGCTTTTGGTAAGTTCCCTTTCCCCGCCGACCTCGAAAAATATACTGCTCGCACTATCACTGATCCCGAAATGCTGCAACTGGATTTGCAACAAACCCGAGAGCAAGGATTTGCTGTCGATGATGAAGAGTTGACGATTGGCGTTCGGTGCATCGCCGCACCCGTCTTTGATTTTTCGGGAGAATTGCTCGGCTCGATTGGCGTTTCCGGCCCTTCAGTCCGCGTTAGCCACGAACGTCTCGAGGAACTTGCGGAAATTGTGACCCGTGTTGCACAGGAACTGTCAAACAATTTGGGTTACTCACGGCAGCCTGTTCAAGCCACTGAAATTCAGCGTTAGAGGCTCAGCAGTGTCAAATTATTAGTTACTTGCTGCTGTCTCCAGCACCCACAGAATTACCGCATTTGCAAGGATGTTGCGCCTTCAATTTCAAGCAGACGATTGTACTTAGCTAGCCGCTCAGATTGCCGGATCGAACCGATTTTCATAAAATCGCCGTTCCACCCAACCGCCAGATCAGCTAACCAGTTATCCTCAGTCTCGCCGCTTCGCGCACTGATGGTTACGCTCCACCCAGCCGTTCGCGCCAGGCGTAAAGCGGCACCAGCTTCCGTTAGCGTTCCGATCTGATTCACTTTAAGGAGCAATGCGTTAGCGGCTCCGAGATCAATCGCTTTCTGAATCCGCGAGACATTGGTGCATAGCAGGTCATCACCCATGACCAGGGCACGTGCGCCGACTGCCGTTCGTAAGCGCGACCAATGCGACCAGTCCTCTTCAGCGAGTGCATCTTCGATACTCACGAGCGGATAATTGTCTAGCCACGTGAGCAGATTTGCGATCATGCCATTTCCGTCCAGTGACTGCCCGTCGATGTGATAGGCATCTTCACGATAAAACTGGGTAGCGGCGATGTCAACCGCCAGCGCCATATCTTTCCCCGGTTTTAGATCAGCCGCCTCAATCGCGGCAATCGCATCGTCTAACATAGCTTGGGAACGGGAGAAGGGCGGTGCTAAACCACCCTCATCGGCTTTGAGTTCGCGCATTCCGTAGCGTTGATAAACCAGAGCCGCCGCCGCACGATAAACCTCATCGGCCATTTCCAGTGATTGCGCAATGGTCGAGGCGAGTGGGACGATGAGCACATCCTGGATCGCAACCTGTCCCCCGGCATGGCGTCCCCCGCTAAACAAATTGATTGTCAAGCGTGGCAGATGACGCGGCGGTTGGTCGATAAGTTCAGCCAGGTAGGCATACAGCGGCATCTGTCTCTCTGCGGCAACCGCACGGGCGAACGCGAGTGACACCGCAAGCACCGCATTGGCACCCAAGTGGGACTTGTTTGGCGTACCATCCAGCGAAATTAATGCGCCGTCAAGTTCAGCCTGGCTGCCAAATGTGCGGTTGACCAACGCATTGTTCAGATCGGTATTGACATGGCTCACGGCTTGTAGGCAGCCCATTCCCCGATAGCGTTTGGGATCGGCGTCCCGTAATTCCAACGCTTCTGCCGTGCCAGTCGAAGCCCCGGACGGCACCGATGCGATTCCTACAGCGCCATCGCTCAATACACACGTTGCTTTCAGGGTTGGACGCCCGCGACTATCCAGGATCTCCATCGCGCTGAGGTTCTGAATCTGGCTCATTGGGGGAGTCCGCCGATAAACCGATCAACGAGGTCAGGAACCGAGACGGGGCCTTCATTCATGAGCATTAGAACACACTTTTGCTGAGTGAGACGTTCTTCCAGACTCAAGTATTCCAGCGGTGACTTCCCGGCCACCCGCGCCAACAGGCAGGCCAATGTATGCCGTACAGCACGTGCTTCTAAACCCGGTGTCCAGGGAAGATTGCCAAGGACATCGGTGTAAGACTGCCAATATTGTTTGGTGGCGTCAGCAAATGTAAGCCGCAGTGACTTCAAGTGATGCGCCTTACTGAGCAAATGCGTCATCGAAAAGCCGAGATCGAACGCCGGATCACCAAAATGGATCACCTCGTGGTCGAGCAGAACCAAGCGATCCTGGTATACGAGAACGTTCTTTGGGCTGTAATCTCCATGTGTCAGGGTAATAATGGTATTGCGAGTCTCTTGAACGAGATCAGTCAAAAAATCTGCCGCTTCCACACAACTAGTAGCTGTATAAAGGTAATACGGTTCGATTCGCAGCGACTCGAAGAAAGAACGATCTTCAAATTCGCGAGCTATCTGTTCACGCTTTTCATAAGCTCCCCGTTGAATCATCGCGAGCAACTGTCCAAACTGCCTAATGTAGTCGAAGTTGACTTTTCCTTTGAGAAGTTGCGTTTTCCAATTATCGTGGGGTTCAGGAACCGCCTGCATCGCCAATAAATGGGCATCCGTATCCTCGAAAACCAGTTCGGGGATTGTCCCGATAGGCACTAATTGGATCAACCAACGCAGTCCCGCCGCCTCCCGGTGAATACGCTCAGGATTACTAAACCAGTCCGCCTCCACCCGCAATTTTTCCAACGCTTGTTTGAGTACCCAGCTTTGACCGTTTGGCCGCCTGACCCAGACAGTTCGGTTAGAAACACCGCCTGTCAGCACTCGAAACTCTGGGCGTTCGTCACCGGAAATATGGCCGTGAAGTCTCAAATATTCCAACAACGACTCAGGGTGCTCAATGTCGAGCGGCATGTGCATAAAACCTCGAAACCTTGTGTAAGTGAATGTTGTTCAACGAACTTCAGGTTGTCTGACATAAGTTACCGTTTGAGGTTCCTCTGGGAGGACGTCAATGCGCGTGCGAGCCATACAC
>WNFM01302415.1_pt1 | contig 13130 bp, 7 predicted proteins | sample 5400271 | NCBI WGS metagenome assembly WNFM01 (sample SAMN13153352, study PRJNA577476) | soil metagenome | isolation source: 60 cm saprolite on Douglas fir-dominated hillslope | place: USA:California | collected 2013-09-17 | reverse complement strand
CGTCGTCTTGCCCGATCCGTTCGGACCAAGCAGTCCGAACACGTCGCCACGACGCACTTCCAAGTCGACCTGATTCACTGCCAGCCGCGTCCCAAACGACTTCGTTAACCCATAGGTGTGCACCAGCACAGCCTCGTCCCGCGCTTGGGGCGTGCGTTCAAGCAGAGCGCTCGTCTTGTCCATACTGCCAGCCATACCTTTCGGCTGAGTCTATCGCGACCCTTCCGGTAGGCAGTATAGGCGTGCGGTCAGCCTGGGTCAACTACACCGCGATGCGCCATGGCATCGCGCCTCCTCGGCGGTTTGACGCTTCTAGGGCTCTGTGTTAAGGTATCGCCAACGTTACGGCGGACCCTGCAGGCGCACGATGTCGCGCCGTCTTTCATGCGATCGCCCCTCGCCGGGCCGGGGCGTCACTGACACTGGAACCTGAGAGGAGGGGTAGCCGACGTGAGCGTCGATATTGCAAAGCTTTCAGCCAACCTTTCTCCGCAGCAGCAGCGAGAGGCAAAGGCGGAATACCGACGGCAGGCCAAGAGTCCGACGACTGCATTTCTGCTGTGCTTCTTCCTCGGCATCTTCGGCGCGCATCGCTTCTATCTGGGAGATGTCGGCCAGGGGCTGCTGCGGTTGATCATCTCCCCGTTGGTGCTGCCTGGGCTGGTCCTTGAGGTCATCGATCTGACGCGTATTGATGGTGAGGTTGAGAGCAGGAACCTCAAGGCTGCAGAAGCCATCATTGCTCGCATTATGCTTGCGCAACCCAAGCCAGCGCTCGACGCGGAAGCCATCGCCGGCCTGGATGCTTCGGTGCAGGCGCGGTGGTCACACGCGGCGGCTGAAGCTGCCGCGGTGGCTGTCCCGGCTGTCGCACTGGCCGCCGAGAGCGCTACGGACGCTGGTGTAGCTGGCTCGACGCCGATGACTGAAAGCACTGCGTCTGGGGCGGCTGGTGGTGGCGAGTCTGCCCCGCCAGTTTGGCCCGTCGCGCCGACGTCGAGCGAGGCTGCATTCAGCCGCACGGTGCCCGCCGCGGCAGAAGCGCCAGCGAGTGGACTGTCACCGATTCAGTCAGGCGAGGGGGCCGCCGCCACGCAGCAGGGCGGCTCCGCCTACCAACCTGTCGTTCCACCCGCAGCGGCTGTGCCTGCGTGGGATGAGGCTCTCGGCTTTGTTGCTGCGTCCGCTCAGCCAGGCGCGGGCGCTGCTCCGGACGCGAGCGCTGCTCCGGACGCGGGCGCTGAAGGGGCCGAGGTCGTCGCCGCAACAGAACAGTCCGTGGAGAGTGACGTCTTCGAGACGGGCGGGACGGTGCCAGCGGCTGGTGACCTCGCCCAGCCGGAAACGGCCGTTGCGCAGAGAGCTCCGTTGTGGACGGACCCCACCGATCGGGCAGCCGTCTACGTCGATCCCGGTTCGCTGGCCGATATTGGCGAGCCCCACAGCTCGTCGATGCGTATCGCACTCCCCGCTGCTCCCACTCCTCAGGAGGACCACGCAGCTGAATCACTCGCTGCGGTGAGCGTGGGCGAGGCAGATCCGATGATGAGTGCGGCGGCTGCCACAGCGCCCGATGCCTCGCCTGAGCCTGCTGAATTGGAGCCAACTTCCACCCTGGTGTTCATTCCGGATGAGGCGTTGACTCCCGATGCGCCGCTAGGCAGCACGGGTGGTGAAGGTGCAGCGGAAACCCTGACGGCCGCCAGCGAAGGCCTGGGAGCTGCGATACCGGCGTCCGACGCAGTGGAAGCGCAGTCTTCGGAGCCCGCCATGCCTCAGGAGGGCGCGCCCGGTGACGGGTCGCACTTCACGGAAGAGGTACACGAAGCCCAGGCGGAGACGACTCATCGGACGGTGAAGCGCGTGCGAGTCATTCGGCGTCTTCTGGTCAACGGCCAGGTGGTGCAAGAAGCTACCGCTGAGGAGATCGTAGACAGCGATGCGGACACGGCGGCAGCCGCCGCTCGTCTGCGCGAAGCGCTGGGCCAAGCCGATACCGCGACGCTAGCCGCGCTGTCGGAGGGGCAGCTCGCCAGCGGGTCAGACACTGGCGGCGAGGGTCCATCCCCGCTGCCGGGTGCGAACGATCCAGCGTAGACGTCGCCGCTGCCTGCGTACGTGCGACAGCCAGCGAGCCGCTCGAAATGTAGCACGGGCGCGCCACGCCGGTGGAACAATCGAGCACGGTAGGTGCCACTGACATGCCCTGCATTAGTGTTCCCTAGCCACATCGGGCGGTGTGGGTTACAATGTGGCCGACTATCTGCCCAGCTTGCGGAACAGGACGGCGTGCACCATGCAGTGGAATGACCTGATCGGCGCGCATGTCGGCCCCTACGAGATTATTGAGGAGCTCGGACGAGGCGGTTCGGCGCGTGTCTACAAGGCATACCAAGCTGCGATGCACCGGTATGTGGCGATCAAAGTCCTGGCCAATGACTCCGAGGATCAAGTGGGCTTCGTGCGACGCTTCGCGCGTGAAGTGGAGGTAGTCGCTCAGCTCAACCACCCCAACATTGTTGCTGTGTACGATTCTGGTGAGGTCGAAGACCTCGTATATCTCGTGATGCAATGCGTGAACGGGGGCACCTTCCGGCAGCGCTTGGGTCAGCCGCTCGCTGTCGCGACCGCGTGCGGAGCCGCCCATCAGGTCGCCCGGGCGTTGCAGCATGCCCACTCCAGGGGCATTATCCATCGCGATGTCAAGCCTTCGAACATGCTGATCGACTCAGAGGACAACAATCGCATCCTGCTGACCGATTTCGGGATCGCCAAGCTGCAGGGCATGCGCGGCCTGACCAAATCCGGTACGACGATCGGTACGCCCGAGTACATGGCGCCAGAGCAGGCAGAGGGCCGCGAGATCGATGGGCGGGCGGATGTCTATTCTCTGGGTTGTGTTCTGTACGAAGCGCTCGCCGGGCGCTCCCCGTTCGTGGGGTCTACGGCGGTCTCGGTGCTGTACCAGCAAGTGCATGCGCGGCCAGATTACATTCGCGCGCTCAACCCACAAGTGCCGCGGGAGCTGGCACGGGTCCTCGAGATGGCACTTGCCAAACGGCCCGAGGATCGCTTCGACAGCGCGGAGGGCTTCGCGTACGCGCTGCAACAGTTCACAGGCGGCGATGAAGGTGGGTCCGACATCATACCGCCGCGCGGAGCCACCGCACCGCGGTGGGGCGCATCCACCGATCTCGGCGCCGGAGGCACCGGCCAGGCATCGGCGGGGCGGATTTCCGAGCTTGGCCTCGACAAGAGTGGAGTGGCCGGTTTCGCTGGCGCACCGGTCATGGGCCCGGGACTGCGCGGACTCGGCGCGGAAGGGCTCGATGCGCTATTTCCGGACGATCCTGAAGCGCACGCCGCGCGCAGCGCACAGGGTCCTGCTGGGCGATTCGACGCGGGCCGACGGAGCGGAGCGACGCGGCCAGGCGGCGTGCGCGGCTCCAGGTTGCCTCCATCCGGCGCGACGCCCCCGCCAGGTGCCCCAGACTCCGGCGCAGGGCCGCGTCCGACGATTCCACTGAAAGCATTCAACCTGCCCGCTCGTGACACGATGACGCCACCGCTGTCGTTGCCACTCTCTCCCTCCGGCCAGCTGGACCTGGACGCTCTGATGACGGATGTCGATGAGATCCCGACGATCACGATGCCCCCGGTGCAGTCCGCGGAGGCGGCGCAGGGCACGCCGCCTGAGGCGCTTGCCCTGGCGCACGGTAGGGAGCGTTTGCCTGGTGCCTCGCACGAGGATGGGCGCGACGGCTGGCCGCCGGCGGAGGTGCCGCCGAAATCCAACGGGTCGCCCGGCTCACCCACGCCTGTGTGGCGGCCTGATGCCCGTGACCTGGCGCCCAACCGTTCGAGACGCCTGCCACTGCGTGGCAAGGGCCTCGCTCTGGTGGCGGCGCTGGTCGCGGTGGCGCTGCTGGCGGTGGGGACGCTCACCTGGATTGGCGCGCATCGCGTCTCCGCAGACCTTCGTACGCATCCTGTGGCGCATCCCACTGCGACGGCGACGACTATACCGACGATGACGCCCACGGCGGTATCCTCGCCGACGCCAGCTGCCACGGCGACGCCAACTCAGCAGCAACTCGCGGATGCGCAGGCCGCGGCGGCGTTCCGCGCGATCTCCGTCTCACCCAATGCGGATGGAGCGTGCGCCAACAACACCACAACTTTTACGAGCTCGCAGTCGATCCATGTGAATCTGTGCATCGCGCAGTCAGCGCCGTCGGGGGCGTTTTCGATCGTGGTGCGTCAGGGCGGCACCACCGTGCTGACCCTGGCGCGCAATCAGTCGGCGTTACCTAACCACTGGTACAGCTACCTCACGTACTCGTTGGCGGCTGGGAGCTACGATGTGCTCGTCACGTTCAATGGCGGCACGGCCGCTGACTTGCTCATCACGGTCAGTTGATCAGTTTCGCACGCGCTGGCGCCGCACTATTGGCCGAACGTGACGACGGTGACGCCATCGCCGCCTTCCGCATTCGGAGCGGATGCGTAGCTCTGTACCAGGGGATGGTGGGCCAGCTGCTCGCGCACGGCCTGGCGCAACGCACCTGTCCCTTTGCCGTGGAGAATGCGTGCCGTCGGCATGCCCGCCAGGTAGGCGTCGTTGAGGTACTGATCGAGCGCGGAGAGCATAGCCTCCACGCGCCAGCCACGAACGTCCAGCTGCATGTCTGGCGTCGCACGCTCAGCGAGGGCGGGCAGCGTGAGCGCCGGCGCTTCGGGCGTGCGCGCCTGGCGGCGGCTCAGACGCTCAAGGTCGGCTAGCGCTACGCGCACTTTGAGCGCGCCCAGCTGAACCTCCGCGTCGCCCCGCGCGTCCGAAAGGGTGGCCACCTCGCCGCGCTGATTCATGGAGCGGACGCGCACGGTGTCCCCGACGGCGATTCGACCAGGAGCCACCGACTCGTCGTCCTGCGCTGCGCTGCGCTGCCTGCGCTCGGGCGTGACCGGGACCGTCAGCTGTTCGAGGGCACGTGCCTGGACGCGCAGCTCGTCGCGCTGCTCGCGGGTGACTTGGGCGCTGCGTGCCGCGGTGCGCAGACGGGCGATCTCGGTTTGCAGCGCCTCGAGCTCGTGTCGCGCCTGGGCACGGGCGTCACTCAGAATGTGCGCTCGCTCGTCGTCCAGGTCGGCGCGCTCGCGCTCGAGCTGTTGGCGCTGGTGCTCCGCTTCCGCGCGCTCCATGCTCAGGTGATACCGCTCGTCGGCGGCGGCCCGGCGCTCCTCCTGCAGGCCAGTCAGCAAACTCTCCATCTCAACCCCTGCCGTGCCGAGGAAATCACGCGCTTGCTCGATGATAGGCGCAGGCAATCCCAGGCGCGCGGCGATCGCGAGCGCATTGCTGCGCCCGGGCAGGCCGATGCTCAAGCGGTAGGTAGGCGACAGTGTCTCGACATCAAACTCGACGGAGGCGTTGGCCACGCCGGTGCGCTCGTGCGCAAAGACTTTGAGCTCAGAGTAGTGCGTCGTGGCGACGGCAGCGATATGGCGATCCAATAGATACGTCAGAATCGCCCGGGCAAGCGCGGAGCCTTCGCTTGGATCGGTGCCGGCGCCAAGCTCATCGAGGAGCACGAGCGAGTCGGCCCGCGCCTCACGCAAGATCTCGACGATACGTGTCAAATGCGAGGAAAAGGTGCTGAGGCTCTGCTCAATGCTTTGCTCGTCGCCAATATCCGCGAAGACATTGATAAAGACGGGCATCGCCGAGCCATCGACCACCGGAATGTGCAGGCCCGACTGCGTCATAAGCGCGAGCAGTCCAACGGTCTTGAGGGCGACAGTCTTGCCGCCGGTATTGGGTCCGGTAATGACGACCATGCTCAGCCCCTCACCCAGTCGGAAGTCGATGGGTACGACCCGCCCGGTGAGCAGGGGATGGCGTGCCTCGCGCAGCACGAGCTCGCCCTGCGTGTTCACGTGCGGGGCGGTGGCACGGAGCTCGCCGGCGTAGCGGGCCTTTGCCAATTGCAGATCGAGCTCGGCCAAGAGCTCCACCGCGAGCGTGACGTACGGAGCGTCCTGCGCGACCAGGTCGGAGAGCTCGGTCAGAATGCGCTCGATCTCTTCGCGCTCGTCCAGCTGCAATTGCCGCAGCCGGTTGTTCATCTCGACGATGACCAATGGCTCGACGAACACGGTTGCGCCGCTGCCGGACTGATCGTGGACGATCCCCCGCACCTGGCCGCGCGCTTCTGCCCGCACCGGCAACACGTAGCGATCGGAGCGCATGGTGATGATGGGCTCCTGCAGGGCGCCGCGGAACTCGTTAACCAGCGTCTGCAGTCGTTCTTGCAGCCGCTGCTGGGCGGCGCGGAGGTCACCGCGGATGCGCCGCAGCGCTGGCGAGGCGGCGTCCAGCACTTCACCTTCTTCGCTGATGCTCTCTTCGATGCGTGCTTCGAGCATCGGGCGCGTGGGCAAGTCCTGGCCAAGGGCTTTGAAGAGTGGAAAGGAGTCCTCAAGGCGCAGAATGAGCTTGCGCAGGTAGCCCGATGCTCGCAACGTCGCGAGCACTTCGCGAAGCTCACCGGGATGCAGCATCGCGCCTCGCATGGCCGCCGCCGCGTGCGGACGGACATCGCGGGCGCCGCGCACGCCCACGTCCGCGCGCATATCCATCAGTCGCCGCGCCTCCGTGGTGAAGGCGAGCTGGCGTTGGACGTCCGCGACGTCTGTGGAGGGGCGGAGCGCCAATGCGAGCGACTTGCTCGCGGAAAAAGCCGCTTCGCGCGCCACGCGCTCCAGTATCTTGAAGTATTCGAGGGTGGCGAGACTCTTCTCGTGCATGCTCACTGTTTTCCATCATGCGGCGTCGCTGAGGAGGCGGGCCGCGCCGCCTGCTGGCGGGGCCGCCCCCGCTTCGCGCCGCCGTATTGTACGCATTCCGCTCAGACAGCGACAAGAGGCACCGCCCAGGCTGCGCAGCCTGAGACCAGTGCGGGCACGAGCGCTGCCGGATGCAGACAGGCGCAGGCTGGGATGGACGCTTACGCCAGCACGGGGGTCGGCAGACCGTAGTACTATCGGGGCCACGTTTGGCGCCTCCTTGCCGATGGCGCTGGCGCCTGCCGCCACCCCATCTGGCGGCACGCTGGTGCGGATTGTGCGCTCAGGCGGTGTACTCGTTTGCTGAGTATGCTATACTACGCGCGTGTGTGGACCCCTGCCAGAATTAGCGGCATCCATTTGGCAGCGCAGGCTTCACGGCACCTTGGCATCGCTCCATTATACGCGCGAAAGCACGTCGGAACAGGTGACCGGCTCAGGCATGCTGCGGCCCGAGGGGTGAGAACCGTGCGGGCGCTCACCTGGGCCGTATTCATACGCTACGTAGCCTGCGGGAGTGAGAGTGGAGCATGGGTAGGTCTGGATCTGGCGGATGGGACGACGACTGGGAGCAGGAGATTCCACGCTCCGGCTACGGCGGGCCATCCAGTGGCGGGCGCTCCGATCCGCGCGGGCGCCTGTCTTCCTCGCAGGTGTCGTCCGCGTTCCAATTAGAGGACCATCTCGACGAGGCGATCGGACTGTGCGAGGAGTTGTTGGCGCAGGGCGTTGACCGCTCCGATGCCCGTTACTTCCTGGGCTGGCTCTACCAAGAAGCTGAGCGCTGGGAAGACGCGGCCGACCAGTTTCAGATGTTGCTCGCCGATCCTGAGTACGCGCTCTCCTGTTTCTACGCCCTGGGCCAATGCGCCCGCGCCCTAGGCAATATCCGTGAAGCCGCTCAGTACTTTGACGACGCCGTCGATCGCGTCAATCTGGATGCGCTCACTCGCGATGAGTCGGATCAATTGCTCCAACTCTGCCAGGAGGCCGCCGAAGCCCACCGCGAGATGGGTGACCTTGAAGGTGCGGAGACGGTCTACAGCGCATTGCTGGGCTTCCTCCGCAGCCGGGGCTGGCAGGATCAGGTGGAAGAGATCGAGCACCTGATGAGCGAGAGCACAGGGTCTCCTCCCCCGCGCCGTCGGCCAACTGGCTCGCCGCAGCAGCGACCTGGCGGCAATATTCCACAGCGGCCTGTTAGTCAACAGGGTAACCGCCCTGCCCGGCCGCAGCCGCAACCCCAACCGGAGCCCCAATGGGAGCCGCCGATAGAGCCGCCGCCGCAGCCGACACCGCCGCCCGCCCCTTCGATGATGTCAGGTGGGATGCCAGCGGTGTCTGGTCACATGGGTGCCGTCATGGGACCGAGCGCCGTGGATGCGTTCGGCAATCCGTATAGCTCCAATGCGTACAGCCCCAATGGATTTGGCCTTTCCGGAGTGCATGGCCAGGATCCGCTCGCCGATCTGATCTCGACGCTCTCCAGCAGCCCGATGGGCCCCAGCCGATCTGGTATGCCGAGTCTGCCCGAGCCACAGCGCGCGCAGGTGGCCGCGGCGGTGCGCGACATCGGCAATTATGTGGCTCATGGTCTCTTAACCGCGGCGATCGAAGAGTGCCTGCGCGTGATCGAGATGGCGCCGCAATATCTCGACGTGCATCTCATGCTCGGCGAGATCTATGTGCGCCAGGGCAAAATCGAGCAAGCCATCGCCAAGTATGCCATTCTCGTGGACACGTACATCGTCAATGGCCGGATCGACGATGCCAGCGCGACCTATCGGCGCATTCTCCAGCTCGAGCCGAATAACTTGACCTATCGCGTCAAGCTGATCGAGCTCTTGAATCGCCAGGGGCGCGCCGATGAAGTGTTGGTCGAGCGGATGGCCGCGGCGGATTCGTACATGCGGCTGGGTTACGCCGACCGCGCGATCACCGAGTACGAGCAGGCGTTGCTGGCGAATCCCGTCAACATGCAGGTGCGCCTCAACTATGCGCAGGCCTTGATGAAGGCGGGGAAGACCGCGCAGGCGGTCGGCGAATATCAGCGTGTCTTGCAGGTAGACCCAGCGAACGTGAACGCGCTGTGCCGCTTCCAGATCGCGCTCGACACCGGAGTGGGCGGCGCCACTGGGATGGCGGGCGTGGCCGGACCGGGCCGGGCAGCCGCGCTCGATGTCCTGGGACGGCTGCTGCGCGCGATGCGCGCCGAGGGCTTCCGCAGCTCCGAAGACGTGGTCCGCGAGTACGCACAGGCCCTGGAGGCGAGCCCCGCCAATGCCGACCTGCGGTACGCGATGGGCCAGGTGCATCTGGCTGCCGGGCGCCACCAGGAAGCGCTGACCGCCTTCCAGCAGACAGTGAATGCCCCCGGCATGGAGATCCTAGCGCGCTTCGGCGCCGGTCAGGCGCTGCTCTCGGCAGGCGACCCGATGAGCGCGACTGGCGCGGTGCGCGAGCTGGAGGAAGCGTCCGCCGCAGTGCGCCGCACCCCACCTGAACCGACTGTGTGGGCGGCCCGACCGCGTGCAGATAACGAAGAGCGCCTGGCACCAGACCTGGAAATCTCGATGTTGCTCGCCCGCGCCTATCAAGTCGCCGGGCAAATGGATCGGGTGCAGGCTACGCTTCAGTCCGTCAAGGACCAGCGTCCCTATAACGACGAAGTGTATCGCGCGCTCGCCGAGGTGTCGGCGCGGCAGGGCGATGTCCAAGCGCAGCTGCGGGAGTATGGGCAGCTGGTGCGCCACTACCGCAACAACCGTATGGTCGAAAACGCCACGACCGTGCTGCGCGAGATGGCACGCCTGGCCCCCGATGATCCCGCGGTCCGCAGCGAGCTTGCGGACATTCACATCCAGCGTGGGCTCTTGGACGAAGGGCTCGCCGAGCAGCGCCAGCTCAGCGACATCCATATCCGCCGTGGGCAGCTGAAGGATGCGGCTGGGGTTTTGCAGCGCATGGCGGAGATCAGCTGGGATATGGACCGGCGTGAGGACGCCATCAACCTGCTCTATCAAGCGATCGGATATTATACCGAGGACATGATGCTGCGTCGTGGGCTCGTGCAGTATTGTCTGGCGCTTGGTCGTGTGCAGGAAGCCGCTCAGCAGCAGGCGCAGATTGCCGAGTACTATTACAAGGCACGGCAGACCAAAGACGCCGTCGAAGCGCTGCAGCAGCTCATCGCCATGGATAAGCAAAACCTCAACGCGTATGAGATGCTCGGTCAGACGTACGCCGCTGTGGGTGAATACGTTCAGGCAGAGCGCGTCTACCGCAACCTGGCGCGCGTGGATCCGTCGAGCGAGCTCGCGCGGGCCAGGTTGGCGGAGCTGCAGACTGTGCGAGCACGCATGGGATAGGGCCGCAGGGTCCCAGCCGCTCAGCTCGTCACGTCGATGGCCACAGGCAAAGCGGTGCGGCCCCAATCGCTGAGCGGCTGCCCTTCGCTCCAGCTCTGGTACTTGGTGGCCAACGCGTGGCGTGCCAGCACGTGTTCCCACTCCTCGCCGACGATGCGCGCCGAGCCCGCGAAGGTCTGCCCATCGATCCGCACCGTGACCTCGGGGCGCTTGCGCAGGTTCTTGACCCAATCCGAGCGGTCGCCACCGCCGGACAACATGTAGAGCGTGCTGCCGTGGCTGGCGAACCAGATCTCGATCGTATGCGGACGCCCGGTGACACGTCCGGTCGTCGTCAGATAGCAATAGGTCTTGCCTGCCAGTCGCGCGAGCGCGCTCCCTGCGTCTTCGGTCACTGGTCGCCTCCATCTTCAGCGCTGCGAGAAGCTGCGCATTTCTCTGGCAGTGTGGGCAGGCGTGGCGCACCGCCCGTGGCGAAGGTATCGCGGACCAACACGCTGGCAGCCTTCTCAGTGCTCTCGCGCCTTGAGGCCGCATGGTTCCACGCGGCGCGATGCTCTGCCATTGTTGCGTCGCGAGTTGGAGCGTGCTACATCCCACCACGAGCATAGTCGTGCGGGGCCGCGCTGCGCGATTGACGCTGTTCTCGCCCTGAACCTATACTTTCCGGACATGATGATACTGGCCTTGTCCATTCCCTGCCACAAGATTTGAGCTTGACCATGAGCTGCATCGGTACGGCGGGTCACGTCGATCACGGCAAATCGACCCTCGTCACCGCTCTTACGGGTATCGACCCCGATCGGTTGGCGGAAGAAAAGGCCCGTGGCATGACGATTGATTTGGGCTTCGCGTGGCTGAAACTCCCGAGCGGACGTGAAGTCAGCATCGTTGATGTGCCGGGCCACGAGAGCTTCATCCACAATATGCTGGCGGGCGTGGGCGGCATCGATGCCGCGCTCCTCGTCGTCGCGGCGGATGAGGGGGTGATGCCGCAGACCGACGAGCACCTGGCGATGCTGGATCTCCTTGACGTGCGTTCAGGAGTCGTGGCGCTCACCAAGTGTGACCTGGTCGATGCGGAGTGGCTCGATCTGGTGCGCGACGAGGTCGCGGAGCGTTTGAAGCCGACCACGCTGGCGGGCGCACCGATAGTGGCGTGCTCGGCCGTCACACGCGAGGGCCTGCCTGAGCTGGTGAGCGCGCTCGACGCTAGCCTGGACGCCACACCCGGAAGACGCGACCTTGGTAGACCGCGATTGCCGGTGGATCGCGTCTTTTCGATCACTGGGTTTGGAACGGTGGTTACCGGCACCCTGCTGGACGGCACGCTGCGCCTGGGACAGGAAGTGGAGATCTTGCCACGCCAGCTGCGCGCGCGCGTTCGCGGCCTGCAAGAGCACAAGCTCGCCGTTGAGCAGATCGGTCCGGGCAACCGGGTTGCCGTCAATCTGGCAGGGGTGGCCAAGCGCGACATGCAACGTGGGGATGCGCTCGCGGCGCCGGGATACCTACGCGCTACGACTGCGCTGGATGTCCATATCCGCGTAGTGCGAGACGCACCCCGTCCCATCACGCACAACGCGGACCTGAGCGTATACTGCGGCGCGGCGGAGGTGATGGCGCGCGTTGCGCTGCTCGACGCCGAGACGATCGAGCCCGGCGCGTCGGGCTGGGCGCAGCTACGCTTGCACAGCCCGCTGGCGGTCGCGCGCGGAGACCGCTTTATCGTGCGGGTGCCCTCGCCAAGCCTCACCATAGGGGGCGGTACGGTTGTCGAGCCGTTCGCTCGGCGTCACCGGCGACACGATTCCGCGGTGCTCTCCCGTTTGGAGCTGCTTGCCCGCGCGGACCCTGAGGAGGTGGTTCTGGCAGCCCTGGCGGGTGGCGAGGGCGCACGCAGCGCTGGCACCGCGCCGGAGAAGCGGCGACTCGGGGGCTACGGCGGCCTCGATCCTCTCGAAGCCGCGGGCGCAACTGGCTTGCCGGTGGCGGAGGTGCGCGCAGCCTTAGAGGCGTTGTTGGCCCGCCGGGCGGCCATTCAGATCGGCAGCGTCTACCTGACCAGCCAACATTGGGAGCGACTGCGCGGCGACGCGCTGTGGCTGCTGGCCGATTATCATCAGCGTTACCCGCTGCGAGCTGGCATGTCGCGGGAAGAGTGGCGCTCCCGCCTCGGGTTGAGTCCGCGCCTCGCAGCCGAGGTAGCGTCGGCGTTGGCGGCGGACGGCGACATGACGGATGCGGAGGCCTACAAACCGGGACCGTCGCGCTCAGAGAGTGCCGCGAGCACCAGCACTGGATCGCTGATTCGCTTGTCACAACACGCCGTTCGGTTTGCGCCAGCGCAGCAGCGAGCGGTGGATCAACTCCTCGAGCGCTTTCGGCGCGATCCGTTGAGCCCGCCCACGCGCGCGGAGACTGAGGACATTGTGGGATACGAAGTCACCTCAGCCCTGGTGGAGCAGGGGACGCTGGTGAAGCTGAACGACACGATCGTGCTAGAGCGATCAGCGTACGACGAGGCGGTGACGCGAGTGGTCGGCCATCTGCGGCAGCAGCCGTCGCTGACCGTGGCGAAGGCTCGCGATCTGCTGGGCACCTCCCGCAAGTACATGTTGGCGATCTTCGAGCATCTGGATGAGCAGCAAATCACTCGCAGGAGGGGAGACGACCGTGTATTGGGCGCAAAAGCCCCGCCGATCTCAGCCTCACGGGGCACGTCGAGCAAGCCGCCGCCGTCCAATAGTTGACAGGACAGGCTGCGCCATGGTACGATCGTTCTCGCTGTGTTCGCGTGCGATTATCCTGCGGGGGCGCGCGCAAGGAGCACTCGCTAAGGACCCGTAGTGTAGCGGCCTAACACGCCGGCCTGTCACGCCGGAGACCGCGAGTTCGAATCTCGTCGGGTCCGCC
>WNFM01065329.1_pt2 | contig 13133 bp, 11 predicted proteins | sample 5400271 | NCBI WGS metagenome assembly WNFM01 (sample SAMN13153352, study PRJNA577476) | soil metagenome | isolation source: 60 cm saprolite on Douglas fir-dominated hillslope | place: USA:California | collected 2013-09-17 | reverse complement strand
TGCCATGACATCAATCGCGTGCGCGTCGGCTATACCGCCGAAGGCTGGCTCACCATCGCGCAAATGATGCAGAACGCGCACGCGCCGGTTCCCCCGGAAGAATGGGGCGCCATGACCGACTACCTCATCAAGAACTTTCCCGAACGGTCGCGACCGCAGGCTGCGCTGATCGATGGTCCGGTGAAGGCGGATATCCGGATGTGGGATGTTCCGACTCTGGGTTCGCGGCCGCACGACCCGCTGGCTGCACGCGACGGCTCGATCTGGTGGACCGGCCAGCTTGCCAACAAGCTCGGCCGGCTCGATCCCAAGACCGGTGCGATCCGGGAATACACCATGAAGTCGGCGTCCACCGGTCCGCACGGGCTGGCGGAGGATAAGTCCGGCAACATCTGGTTCACCGGCAACAGCGCGGCCCTGATCGGCAAGCTCGATCCATCCACCGGCATCGTCACCGAATATCCGCTGCCCGACCCCAATGCAAAGGACCCGCACACGCTCAATTTCGACCAGAGCGGAATCCTCTGGTTCACCGTGCAGCAGTCCAACATGATCGGGCGGCTCGATCCGGCCACCGGCGCGATCAAGCTCGTGACCCCGCCGACGCCGAAGGCGCGGCCCTACGGGCTCAAGATCAACGCCGAGGGCGTACCTGTCGTCGTCGAGTTCGGCACCAACAAGGTCGCAACCGTCGATCCGAAAACCATGGCGATCAAGGAATATACGCTGCCGCGCGCCGCAGCGCGGCCGCGCCGTCTCGCCATCGGTCCCGACGGCATGGTCTGGTATGTCGATTTTGCCGGCGGTCAGCTCGGCCGGCTCGATCTTGCCACGGGCGAGGTCAAGGAGTGGCCTTCGCCGAGCGGCGCGAAGTCGGAACCCTATGGCATCGTCTTTACCAAGGGCGCGCTGTGGTACTCGGAATCCGCGGCGAAGCCGAACACGATCGTGCGGTTCGACCCGGCCTCCGAAAAATTCCAGAGCTGGGCGATCCCCGGCGGCGGCGACATCGTCCGCAATATGGAAGTTACGCCCGACGGCAATCCCGTCATCGCCGATAGCCTGACCAACCAGATCGGGCTGGTCGACATCAAATAGCGCGTTTTCCGAAAACGAAAACGGGGCAGAGCATCGGCGGCTCTGCCCCGAATTCTCGACGGCGCGCTCAGTGCCTGAAGCCGCTGTGGCCGCCCATCGAATTAAACGAGGTGCGGGACTGCGTGGACGCAAGATGCGAGCTGGAATTGCCGCCGGTGCCGCCACCGAACCTGCGCGGCGTGATCGTGCCTTCGGGCTTGTTGTTTTTGATCCGTATCGGATTGGCGTTCTTGCCCCGCAAGGCGGCGATCATCGAGGGGCCTTGCGCCGGCATGTGAACCTTCGACAGGCCGGGATTCGCAACGCTGGTCGCGGGCGATCGCGTCAGCCGCGTGAACTGCATCAGCGGCACGGTTCTGGGCTGCGCCTGCAGCTTCAGCGCGGATGGCGCATAGCGGCTGTTGGCGAAGCTGTCATGAAAGGATTTGTAGACGACCGGCGAATTCGCCAGCACTGCCTTGTGCCAGGCTGTCGCCTCCAGCCAGTTTCCGAGCAGATGGCGAATCCGGTCGCACAGCGGATCGCGTGGATACAGGCGGATGAATTCCTCATAATAGTCGGGCGAGGCTTCCGATAGCACATAGTCGTAGGCCTGACGCACCGAACGCGAGGGCAGGTTCGACGCGGTCTGGATAATCGGGCTGTGATCGGGCGTCCTGGCGGCGGCGACGGCGGTGTCGCCGAAGAAATAGAATTCGCTGGTCAGCGACGAACTTTCCCACGGCGTCTGGCGACCTTCCGTGGCATCGTTGACGTCGAGACGGACACGCTTGAACAATTGTTCGATCGGTAAATTGGGTTCGCTCGCGCGGCGCAGGAACGCCGATGTATACGGGCTGTGGTTGCTGTCGCCGTCCTGGGCTTCCATGCCCGGCGCGGTCGAATAGCCGACGATCGAGCCGTTCGGCGCATCGACGATCGCAAGGCCGCGTCCGGCATCGTTGACGCCGGGGAACGGGTTGTTCCGGCAGGCGTCGAGCACGACGATGCGCATCCGGCTCGGAATCGATTCCAGCGTCCCCATCAGGTCGACCAGGCGCAATGAATTGCCGTCGAGATCGGCGGGCGTGGAGATCTTGGCATCGACCGGCAACAGGTAGTTTTCGCCCGCGAGCTGCACGCCGTGGCCGGCATAATAGATCATGGCGACGGTCTTCGGTCCGCGTGCGGTAATTTTAGCGGAGAAATCCTGCACGGCCTTGACCATATCGTTGCGCGTCAGGTCGATCGCCTCGGTCACCTCAAAACCCGCGGAGTTCAAAAGTTGCGCCATCGATTGTGCGTCGTGGCCGGGATTGGCGAGTTTTGGTGCGCGCTGGTAGTTCGAATTGCCGATCACCAGCGCGACCCGTTGCTCCCCGTTCTGCGGTGACGGTTGCGCGGCGCTGCCGACTTCTACATTGGGCGCTTCAGCGAAAGCTGCGCCAGTGATGGCGAAGCCGACCAAGCTGCCACAGAGGCCAGCGCAGACCAGCAATGATTTGAAACGAGACATGTTGAAACGGGACATGGCGTCCTCCTTCCAATCTCGACGCGAGATTCTGGGAGAACAGGCTAGGTCGGGAGTGCTTTGCTGTACGTGATGCCAATCACCGTTCCGCCGGGGAGTCCGGTGCCGGTAAATTTACGAGAAGAATGCGATCTTCTCGACCTGGCTCATGCGCCGGATCGGCGCCAGCGGATCGTTAGCCGGCTTGGCAGGCTTGCTCAACATGCCGCGCGCGAGAATGGTCGAGCCGAGCGACATCTCGACTACGGGCGCGGCAACCGCGGCGGGCTGCGGCGGCATCTCAACCGGCGGCTCGACGAAGGCTGCGACCGGTTCAGCGACTTCCGCGACGATCGCTTGTTCGACCGGCGCGGGCTCGGCGAAGTGGACCTGTTCGGCGATCTCGTCGTCATCGATCGGATCCGGCGCGCCCATCTCCATCGCAATCATGTCGAGGATGGCCTCGTCATGGGCGTCTGCGGCCTCGTCGGTGACGGCGGTATCGGCGACGTCAGTCACCTCCAGTGTTTCAGCCGATGCCAGCGCGGCTTCGGTTGCCACGGCAAGCGAAGTCTCCGCAGGTGCGCTCTCCGTGTGCACGGCCTCCGTATACGCGGTCTCGGCGGCCTCAGCCTCGGCAGGTTCAGCGAACGACATCGCGGAGGCCTCAGCCGCTTCCTGCGCCGAGACGGTCTCGACCGTCTCCGCAGGCGGCATGTCCGGTGTGTCGCGCGAGACGGCTTCCGCAGCCGGCGCGGCAGCGCGGCCGTTGCCGCCGGATTCCGCGAGCCGGTTCCCGATCACGGCGAAAGCCGCGCCCAGCGCAGCCTTGGCCTCTTCGGTGGTGATTTCTTCGGATGCCTTTTCGATCACCGCGACCTGCGAATCGATCAGGTCGCAGATTCGGCTGTCATTGCCGATTTCCCGCAACCGCCAGGCGATCTCCCGCAGCACCCGCGAGCCCTTGCGGACGGCGGCCTGCCGCTGCTCCAGGGCGAGGCCGTCCAGCGCCTCGGTTGCGGAGGCTTGCGCGGTCTCGACGGCGGTGCGGATGGCGGCCAGCGCGCCTTTCAGGTGGTTGTCGGCAGCTTCAGCCGCGGCGGTCGCCGTTGCAGCGGCCGATTTGGCAGCGGCGTCGTCCGCGGCCTGCTGCTGCGCCGCAAGGCCTTCCCGCTGCGCGGCAAGGGTTTCTTCCTTCTGGGCAACGAGGCTCTGTTCAATCCGCGCCACCGCGTCGAGCACCATGCGGGTGTCGGAGTTGCGGTTGCGCTTGGCATATTCGGTGAGGAACCAGCGGCCCCGCGAAGTCTCCATGAAGGCTTCGCTGATCGCGGCATAGTCCTCCTCACCCGGCAGCGCGGCGCGTGCTGAGATCGGCGAAAGGGCAAATGCTTCGTCGGCCATGCTAAACTCTTCGCGCAAATCACCGCGCGTTACGATAACGAACACCACGATATCGGGCGAATCGCAATTGAATTGATGCCAAGCGAATCACAAATCCCCATCGCTTCTCAAGGTGCGTCGAAACGATTCGCTGGCCGGCTGGCGCTGTTCTACGGCGCGACGTTCGGAACGATGGGTACCCACCTGCCGTTTTTCACGGTCTGGCTGAAGGCGGTCGGCATCGATGCGTCCTGGATCGGCATCATTTCCGCGGTGCCGTCGCTGACGCGGTTCACGGTGCTTCCGTTCGTGACTGGGGCTGCCGAGAAGCGCTATTCGCTGCGCGGGGCCCTGACGGTTGCCGCCTTCGCGACCGCGCTGGGCTTTGCCGTGATCGGCACCCAATATCTGCCGCTTGCGGTGCTGCTGGCCTATGCCGCCACCTGCGCGCTTTGGACGCCGATGCTGCCGCTGACGGATGCCTATGCGTTGCGCGGCGTGGCGCGCTACGGGCTGAACTACGGGCCGATGCGGCTGTGGGGCTCGGCGGCCTTCGTGGTTGGCGCGCTGACTTGTGGCCTATTGGTCGATATCGTCGCGGCGAAGCACCTGATCTGGGTGATCGCGTCGATTGCAGCCCTCGGCGCCATCGCCAGCCTGGGGCTGCAGCCGCTGGAGCGGCCGGCTGCGCGATACCGGTTTTGTCGCCATCATCGTCCCCTCGGCGCTGACCCAGGGCAGCCATGCGGCCTATTACGCGTTTGCGTCCATCACCTGGCAGGGATTGGGGCTAGGCGGGCTGACCATTGCCGGGCTGTGGGTGCTCGGCGTGCTGGCCGAGATCGTGGTGTTCGCGCTGTCGCCGCGCTTCAGGCTGCAACCTTCGACGCTGGTGGTGATCGGCGCGCTGAGCGCGGTGGCGCGCTGGTCGATCACGGCGCAGGAGCCGTCGCTTGCAGTGCTGGCCGTCGTCCAGCTCGCGCACGGGCTGACCTACGGCATTACCCAGGTCGGCACCATGGGACTATTGGTGCGCCACGTGCCGATCCACCTGATGGCGCGCGGGCAGGGCTATCTCGCCGCCTGCGGCGGCATCGTCAGCATGGTGGCGTCGATCCTGTCGGGCATGGTCTATGCGCGCTACGGGGCCGGCGTCTATTACCTGATGGCTGCGATGGCGCTTGTTGCTGCGGCAGTGATGTTGTGCGCGCGGCCAAAACTATAGGCGCGAGTTCCCCGGCTACTTTGCATGGGGTTGTTTTCGTGATTTTGGGTCCGTCAGCCCCAGAGAGATGCCTCCGGCGGGTAGACCAGACTGCCGTCGTAACGCAGCCCGCCGTCGCGATCGCGCGCCAGCAACAGCGGGCCGTCGAGGTCGACGAAGCGCGCCTGTGGCGCCAGCAGCATCGCCGGCGCCATCGCCAGCGAAGTCGCGACCATGCAACCGATCATGATTTCAAATCCGAGCGCCTGCGCGGCGTCGGCCATCGCCAGCGCTTCCGTCAGCCCGCCCGTCTTGTCGAGCTTGATATTGACCGCGTCATAGCGCCCGCGAAGGCCCGCCAGCGACGCACGGTCGTGCACGCTTTCGTCGGCGCAGACCGCAATCGGCCGCTTGATGCGCGCCAGCGCCTCGTCCTTGCCGGCCGGAAGCGGCTGTTCCACCAGCGTCACGCCGGCGCCGGCGCAGGCCTTGAGATTCTGCTCGAGATTATCCGATGTCCAGGCTTCGTTGGCGTCCACGATCAACTCGGATTCGGGTGCCGCCTTGCGTACCGCTGCGATCCGCGCGCCGTCGCCGTCGCCGCCGAGCTTGATCTTGAGCAATGGCCGGTGTGCGGCCTTGGCGGTCGCAGCCGCCATCGCTTCAGGCGTGCCCAGCGAGATGGTGAAGGCGGTAGTGCAGGGCCGCGGCGCCGGCCGGCCGAGCAGGGTCCATGCCCTTTTGCCCGCGGCCTTGGCCTCGAGGTCCAGCAGCGCACAGTCCAGCGCGTTGCGGGCGGCGCCTGGGGGCATCGCGGCCTGCAGGGCGGTTCGGTCCAGTCCCCGCGACAGCGGCTCCTGCATCGCCACAAGGGCGGCCAGCGTCGCTTCTGGGGTCTCGCCGTAGCGCGGGTAGGGCACGCATTCGCCGCGCCCCGATCGGCCGCTCTGGCTGACTTGTTGGGTGACTTGGGCCACCACGGTGATCGCCTCGGTCTTGGCGCCCCGGCTGATCGTGAAGGAACCCGCGATCGGCCAGCGTTCGACGGCTGCGGCAAGTTGTCGGGCAAGTGGTCGGGAAGGGGTGGAAGTCATTTTAAAATCTTGCAATTTCTGAACCGTAAGCTTGCCCGCCGCAACCAACTATGGCTGGTTACAGCATGATCCGGAAAAGTGGACACCGGTTTTCCGACCAGATCATGCTCGACCAATAAGAACTAGATCATGATTCACCGGATCATGATCTAGTGTCAGATTCCACAAGGCAGTGCGGCGTGCCGGACCTTATCTTTTGCATCGATAGCGAGCTGGCCGGGGGGCAGGCATCGTGAACGGGGACCCGACACTGGAGCGGATCGCCAGCGGTAACGGGCTTGCGCTGTGCGCGGCGGGCCCGTGGATCGCGTGCTTTGCCCCGATGCTGGAGCGGTTGGTGACCGACGCCGAGAAGCTCGGCGGCAGCCGGCCCAACATCTTCATCGACGTCAGTCAGGTGTCGAAACTCGACACCTTCGGCGCCTGGCTGATCGAGCGGCTGCGCCGCAGCCTGACCCAGGGTGGCGTCGAAGCCAAGATCGCAGGCCTCTCGGCCAATTATTCGAGCCTGGTCGACGAAGTCCGCCGGGTGAAGGCGCAGCCTGTCGTCGACAGCCATGCGGTGACGATATCAGGCATGCTGGAGCAGGTCGGCCGCAGTGTCGTCGGTGTCGGCGGCACCCTGGTCGGGCTGATCGACATGCTGGGCGCGGTGCTGGCCGCGGCCGGCAACGTCGTCATTCGTCCCCGCGGCTTCCGCCTGACTTCCACTATCCATCACCTGGAGCAGGTGTGCTGGCGTGCGGTGCCGATCGTGGTGCTGATTACGTTTCTGATCGGCTGCATCATCGCGCAGCAAGGCATTTTCCATTTCCGTCAATTCGGTGCCGATATTTTCGTGGTCGACATGCTCGGCGTGCTGGTGCTGCGCGAGATCGGCGTGCTGCTGGTCGCGATCATGGTGGCGGGCCGTTCCGGCTCGGCCTACACCGCCGAACTCGGCTCGATGAAGATGCGCGAGGAAATCGATGCGCTGCGCACCATGGGCTTCGATCCGATCGAGGTGCTGATCCTGCCGCGGATGCTGGCGCTGGTGCTGGCGTTGCCGATCCTCGCCTTCCTCGGCGCCATGGCCGCACTCTATGGCGGTGGCCTCGTGGCCTGGCTCTATGGTGGCGTCGATCCCGAAGCCTTCCTGCTGCGGTTGCGCGACGCCATCTCGATCAATCATTTCATCGTCGGCATCATGAAGGCGCCGGTCATGGCCGCGGTGATCGGCATCGTCGCCTGCGTCGAGGGGCTGGCGGTGCAGGGCAGCGCGGAATCGCTCGGCCAGCACACCACGTCCTCGGTGGTGAAGGGAATCTTCCTCGTCATCGTCATGGATGGCGTGTTTGCCATCTTCTTCGCAGCGATCGGGATGTGACCATGGCGGGCGAAATCTCCGATGCCATCATCCGGGTTCGCGACATCACCGTGCAGTTCGGCACCACGCGGGTGCTCGACGGGCTTAACCTCGACGTCAAGCGCGGCGAAATTCTCGGCTTCGTCGGTCCGTCCGGCGCCGGCAAGTCGGTGCTGACCCGCACCATCATCGGCCTGGTGCCGAAACTCGCCGGCCGCATCGAGGTGTTTGGCGTCGACCTCGACAGGGCCAATACCGCCGAGCGCCGAGCCGTCGAGCGCCGCTGGGGCATCCTGTTCCAGCAGGGCGCGCTGTTCTCCTCGCTCACGGTGCGGCAGAACATCCAGTTTCCGGTGCGCGAATATCTCAAGGTCTCGCAGCGGCTGCTCGACGAGATCATGGTGGCCAAGCTCGGCATGGTCGGCCTGAAGCCGGAGGTCGCCGACCGTTTTCCCTCGGAACTCTCGGGCGGCATGGTCAAGCGCGTGGCGCTGGCGCGCGCGCTCGCGCTCGATCCCGAACTGGTGTTTCTGGACGAGCCGACCTCCGGGCTCGATCCGATCGGCGCCGGCGATTTCGACGAGCTGGTGCGCACCCTGCAGCGTACTTTGGGCCTGACCGTTTTCATGGTAACCCACGACCTCGACAGCCTTTATACGGCCTGCGATCGCATCGCCGTTTTAGGGAACGGTAAGATCATTGCCGCAGGATCGATCGCCGATATGAAGGCCTCGAAGCATCCCTGGCTGAACCAGTATTTCAACGGCAAGCGCGCCCGCGCCGTTGTGGTCTAGGAGTAATTGATGGAAACGCGGGCGAATTACGTCCTGATCGGATCGTTCACGCTGGCGGTGATCGCGGCCGCGTTCGGCTTCGTGCTGTGGTTCCAGAGCCTGCACACCACCAAGGCGCGCAGCCCGCTGCGGGTGATCTTCGAGGGTCCGGCGACCGGTCTGCGCAACGGCGGCAGCGTCAATTTTAACGGTATCCGGATAGGGGAAGTTATCTCGGTTAAGCTGGATAACCCGCGTCGTGTGGTCGCACTGGCGATGGTCGAGAACAACGCCCCGATCCGCAAAGACACCCTGGTCGGCCTCGAATTTCAGGGCCTGACCGGCGTGGCCGCGATCTCGCTGAAGGGCGGCGAGGAAGCCGCGCCTTCCGTGCCGCTCGACGAGGACGGCGTGCCCGTGCTGACCGCCGATCCCAACGCGCTGCAGGACGTTACCGAGGCAATCCGCGCCACCCTGCAGAACGTCAACCGCATCGTCGCCGACAACCAGGAATCGGTGAAGAGTTCGCTGAAGAATCTGGAGACCTTCACGTCGGCGCTGGCGCGCAACTCCGAGAAAATCGACAACGTCATGCTCAAGGTCGACGGCGTGATGGGCAAGGCTGATAGCCTGATGCTCGGTCTGAACACGATCGCGGGCGGCAGCGCCGGCGGCGAGTTGAACCTGATGGTGAAGTCGCCGACGGCCGGCGTACGCTCGGCGACATCAGCCGCGCCGTGACCAATTTCGACCGCAACCCGAGCCGGGTGATCTTCGGCGGCAGCAACAGCGCGCCGGCGGCGGCAGAGGCGCAGGCACCACCGCCGAGGGCTGCAGCGCCCAAGCCGCCCGCGGCGGCGGCCGCCGCACCGAGCGGGCAGAAGCGGCAGTAGTGGCGGAAGCTTTCAAAGCTCTTGCCACGTCATTGCGAGGAGCGAAGCGACGAAGCAATCCATTCTTCCTTTGTGAGGTGAGATGGATTGCTTCGCTTCGCTCGCAATGACGAACTTACGCGGGTTCACTGTCCGCCGGCGAACGCCTTCACCAGCCGGTACAGATACTCATTGCCGTTGAAGAACGATTTGACGAGCACCCGTTCGTCACGGCCGTGGATGCGCGATTCATGGATGTCACCGGCCATGCCGGAGTGACCATAGGTTGGTATGCCGGCGTTGCGAAGGTAGCTGCCGTCGGTAGCGCCGGCGCTCATGATCGGCAACACGACCGCGCCGGGAAAGAACTCCGCCGACAGCTTTGTGATCGGCCCGACGATCTCCTCGCTGAGCGCCGAAGGCGCACTCAGAGTAGCCGTATCGGTCTGCGTCACCGCGATCTGGTCGTCGCCAAGCACCTTCTCCAGCGTTGCCTTGACGCCATCGATGGGTTCGCCGGGCATCACCCGACAATTGACCGTGGCGGTTGCAAGCTGCGGCAGCGCGTTGAAGGCGGTGCCGGCCTGCAGCATCGTGGTGATGCAGGTGGTGCGCAATTGCGCGTTATAGCCGGTATTGTCGGACAGGCGCATCACCGGTGGCGAAGCCGGGTCGGTCTGGCCCGACAGCACGGCGCGTAGATCCTCGGCCAACTGGCCGCCTTCCATTTGCGCGGTACGCTCGAAATAGGCGCGGGTGGTCTCGTTGAGATTCACCGGAAAGCTGAACGCCGAAAGCCGGGTCAGTCCCGCCGACAGGCGATAGATCGCATTGTCCTTGACCGGAGCGGCGCTGTGGCCGCCCTTGTTCTTGACCGTCAGCGCGTAGGTCACCGAGACCTTTTCGCTGGTCTGCAGCGAATTGCGCAGCGGCTTGCCGTCCTTCAGCCCTACCGGGCCGCCTTCGTTGAGGGCAAATTCGGCATCGATCAGGTCGCGGTGGTTTTTCAGGAGCCACTGAATACCGAGCGCATCCTTGTCGAGAATTTCCTCGTCGGTCTCCAGCGCCAGGATGATGTCGCGGTCGGGTCTGTAGCCTTCCTGCCGGTAGCGAATGAGATTGGCGACAAAGGAAGCCGCCATGTATTTGTCGTCGCCGCTGCCGCGTGCATAGAAATAACCGTCCTGCTCGATCAGCTTGAACGGATCGGTCGACCAGTCCTCGCGGCTGGCCGGAACGACGTCGATATGCGCCACCAGCAGGATCGGTTTGCGTGCGCCAGATCCTTTCAGGCGCGCGACGAGGTTGCCCTTGCGCGGCGCGGGCGAAAACACGTGAACATCTGCGTCGGGAAAGCCGCCTGCGCGCAGCCGTGCGGCCATGGCCTCGGCCGCCTTCGCGGTGTCGCCGGTCGCCGTCACGGTGTTGATCTCGATCAGCTCCTTGTAGATGTCGAACGCGCGTTGCTGGTTGGGATTGAGGCCTTCAGCCACCGCCGGGCTCGATAGTGCGAAGGCCGCCGACATCAACATCAAGGCCGCGAGGCGAGGGGATTTGAAATTCGAACTCGTCGACAGGCGCATCGGTTTCATCCTTATTTCGAGTCCTTGGCGGCTACGACTTCAATCTCGACCAGAAATCCGGGATTGGCGAGCGCTGCGACGCCGAAGACGGAACGGACCGGAAGGTTCGGCTGAGCACCGCCGAAGAACTGCGTGTAACCCTCCATGAACGCCTTGAAGTCCATCGGCGCGCGGGCGTCGTGCACCAGGAACACCTGCATCTTGATGACGTCGGCCATGCCGAATCCCTGGCCTTCGAGAATTTGCTTGATCTTGTTGAGCACGCCGACGGTCTGGGTCTTGGTGTCGCCATAAGCCTGCGGGCTGTTGGCTTCGACGTCCTTGTTGATGACTGCTGGCACCTGGCCGCTCACATACAAAGTGACCGCGTCACCGGAGACCTTTACCGCCTGGGCGATCGGGAACGTCGAATTCGGAATCGGATAGCGCACGACTTCGGCGTGGACCACGTTCGAGCCGAGCAGCAAGGCGGCCAACGTCAGTATTCCTTTTCTCATCTTCGTCTCCCCATGTGGCGATCACCTCAAGGCCTAACGCGCTTGACGTCGTCGGCCGTGACGGTGTCGCTGTATTGATTGCCGAAATGCGTACGCAGATAGTTGACGACGGCGGCAACCTGGTCGTCGCTCATCATTGCACCGACCGGCGGCATCGCCTTCTGGCCCCTGACGACGATGTAGACCGGATAGCCGCCAGCCTCGAGATTGCTGTCTTTCGAAAGCGAGGGATAGGTGCCCGCACCGGCGGCGCCGTGCCCATCCGGCATGTGGCAACCCTGACAGGCGCTGGCGAACAGCTCCTCTCCGGTCTGCTCCGTAAACCTGAAGCCGGTGCTCAGCGACGTGAGAGGCGGCGAACGCGCTTCTTCATCTGCCTGCACGGCGGACGATGCCAGCGACATCAGTATCAAACCTGCCGTCATCAATCTTGCTGGTTGGCTCAGACGTGAGGGCATCGCATCACTTCCTGACGATGCGTTCGTGCAGACGCGTGATGGCGTCGAGCGACGACAGGATCGCGCCTTCCTGCCATGCCGGGATGTAGGAGGCGTGCTCGCCGGCCAGCACGATCCGGCCGTCGATCTGGCAGAGATTGTCGTAGTGTTCCTCGCGCGCTTTCTCGCTCCAGCTTCCCGCGCACCCAAGCGTAAAGGGGACACGGTGCCAGGCCACGGCGATGCCGTTTTCGAACTCGGCGCGGTATTGCGGATGCAGGCGCGAGCCGAATTCGACGGCCCGCGCGACGCGGTCCGCCGGCGGCATCGAGGTGAATTCGTAGGAATTGGCGCCCTCATAGAGATAGGCGCCCAACAACACGCCGCGGCCGCTGCGATTGAATCCGCTGCTCGGATAGGAGATCTGCCGGATCGGCAAATCGGTGTAGCTGATGCCACCAAAGATCGCCTCGTCTTCTTCCCAGAATCGGCGCTTGAATTGCAGACCGATCTTGACCGACGATGAGTAGGGGACGGCATCGATCGCAGCCTTCATGCGCGGACCGACCTGGATTTCGATCTGGCTCAGGATCGATAACGGAATCGTGCACACGCACCAGTCCGCGCTTGCGGTCTGCGGTGTCGATGGCGTTCTGGAATTCACATAGCTGACCGTGACGCCGCCGTCGTTCTGCTGAATCCGGGTGACCTTTGCATCGTACGTTATGAGGTCGCCGACTTCCTTCGCGAATGCCTTGCCGATCATGTCCATGCCGCCCACCGGCTGAAACATGGTGGTCTGAAATTCATGCAGGGCGAAATTCCGCAAGTAACCCCAAAGCCTGGACTTCAGGACATCCGAAAGCTTGATGACCTCACCGGCGATCGGCACGGCGCCGAGCCCGCCGCCGGGATTCTTGGCGTAGCCGCGATAGGCGGCTGAAATCAGGTTGGGTTGGTACGCATAGTTCTTGTCCAGTGCGCCCCAGGACCGCAACGCCTGCAGCAAAATTTCCTTGTCTTCCGTCGACACCGCCTCGTCGAGCTTGCCTTGCTGCGTGGTCTTGGCGAGCAACTCCGACACATGCCCCTGAAAATCGGTCTTGATGTCGCGAATGCGCTGCGGCTGGCCTGCGAACGCTGTCGAGGCGTGGAGCAGGGCGTTGTGATTGAGCTGGATGAAGGGTTCGAGCGCGACGCCGAGCCGTTTGCAGTAATCGAGCAAAGCGCGGTGATGATACGGAATCCGCCAAGGCCCCGGATTGAGATAGAGCCCGTCTTCAAAGCCGCAGGTCTGGGTCGCGCCGCCGAGTTCGGTGAAGCTGTCGCCGCCGCGTAGCGTCCACTTACGTCCTCCG
>WNFM01028337.1_pt1 | contig 13135 bp, 12 predicted proteins | sample 5400271 | NCBI WGS metagenome assembly WNFM01 (sample SAMN13153352, study PRJNA577476) | soil metagenome | isolation source: 60 cm saprolite on Douglas fir-dominated hillslope | place: USA:California | collected 2013-09-17 | reverse complement strand
CGATGATTATTACCAGGACTTGGACTCCTTCACCTATGGCGAGCCCGTGGCCGGGGCTTACAATCGCCACCTCACCTCGTTGACCGGCGCCTACAACAATAATCACAGCAACGTTCATGTATGGTATCACGGGACGATCGACCAAGGCACACCGGCCTCTTATTACGATGTGGATTGCGGCCACACCATCACCATCACGGAAACAATGCGCCAGAATTGGTGGAACAATTACGAATCGCGCGGCACTCGGGCCGGCTTTTATTGCTCGTTGCTTCTGGGCGGGGATCGTCTCAGTTCAGCCCAGCCTGCAGGCGCTGGCACGGCGCGAATACGCGATGGCTATAACCAATGGTGGGATTTTGGCGCTGGCACGTCCAACAACCGCACCGCTCTGCCATCCAACAATGGCAATTGGCCAAACGTAATCAAATTGAACCTGACCGGCACCAACTTGATGGTGTACGGCCAAAGCAATGCCGTGACGCTCTACATCCAATGGTTGAAGCCTTCATCGAGCAACGCAACGGTGAACATCTAGTTGGTGACAAATCGTTGGGAGTATTTCGACACCACTTCGGCGGGTGACCGCAGCTTTTACCGAGCCGCTGCCCAATGAGACACTCCATCACGGCTCTGGCGGGATGGCGCGGATGCTCAAATCATCGTAACGGATCGGGGTTGTGGCGAAGGGTGATCCCCACAGCGAAGCCCGTCCGGCGGCAGGTTCCTTTGGTTCCTCGCGAGAGATGGGCCAGGCAGCCGGCTCGGGGCTGCCTTGCTTCCAGGCCTTGCCTTCGATCTTCCACGAGGCGCCCACCGGGCGGATTTGCAAGCGCAAGGCCGTCCACGAATCCGATTCCCATGCATAAGGGACACTGGCCACTGCTTCGTCCCCTTTGTAAAGTTCCAGCAGCTTTTTTCCCGGCGACACTTGCAACCGATAACCACCCACGCCATTCAGGCCGATCCCAAAGGTTGGAAAGCGCCGACCCTTGCCGCTCCCAAATACCCGCGCGGACACCACCATGCCCGCGCTCTCGGTGGGGCCAAAAAGCGCGCCGAACGTATCCAGCGGCGCACCTGGCAATTCCAAGAATCTGTTGCCGCCGTCCTCCTTGACTGCAAACGCCCCCTCCAATACGAGGAAATCCTCCGGCGCTTTCCCCACTTCCGCCTTCTCGAAATTGTTTTCGTAAATGACCTTGCTCTCGGCTGATCGACTCTGTGGCGCCATGAATAAGATCCTCGTCAAAAGAAGAACCGCCAGCCAGCATTTCCGATGCAACGATGTAACCATGTGACGATTCAAACATTTAACACATCTAACTCTTCAACGTAATCATTCATTCCTCAACGCGCTCAACAGATCCCCGCGCAAAGCCAGCCACGTTGCCAGCCAGGTGAACGCCAGTCCGCTGGTGAACACCCCGGCCAGCATTGCGAGCAGCGAGCGATACTGGACTTCCGCGCCGGGCGCGAGCAACACCGGCAGAATTGCGACCAGCGCCGCGAATATGCCAACGGCCAGGCCCAACGCAAGCAGTCCGCCGTGCTCGCTCAAGACCAGCCATTGCAAGGTGCGCCGGCGGAAACCGACGGCTTGCAACAACGCCAGTTCGCCCCGCCGCTCCAGCACATTTCGCAGCACCACCACTCCCAAGCCCGCGCTGCCGAGGAGCAAGCCCAGCCCGCCCAGAACCTGGAAGGTGTTCAGATACGTATTTTGCACTGCGTTAAAGGCCGCCAGCCGCCTCAATGCAGGCGTCAATTCCAAACCGGCATCCTGCAAGGACCGAGTCAGCGTGGCGGAAACCGCGGCCACTTCGTTCGACGGAGCATCGATCAGAAACATTCGATAGCCAGCTTCGCCCGGAAACCGTTTGAGGAACTCGTCCTCGGAAATCAGCAGGCTCCCCTGCAAAATCGAGTTGGCCAGGCCGCCTACGAGCCAAATCTTGAACGGCTGCCCATGCTCATCGACCAGGCTTAGTGTGTCTCCCACTTTCTTTCCCATGGCCCAGAGAATGGAATTCAGATCGCCGACGGCGGGCACTGCCCCATCGTCCGCTTTTTCTTCCAGGCGCAGCCAGGGATTTCGCTCCGACACACCGCCGACACATTTAGCGAAGGTAAAAGCGCTTCTGGCGTGGAGCAGTTGCGGGTTCACACCCAACAGGCGGGGAATTTGGGCGCGGTTCAGGTTCAGACAGCTTGCATCATCCCCATCATGCACGCGTAAAGGAAGCACATCCACGCCTCCCAACGCTTTTGCGTCCAAGCCGAAAAACTCCCGGCCCGCCTTTGTGTTCAAATCCTGGACAACGGGCAAGGTCGATTCCCCGATCAAGGAGAAGCCGCCGGTGCCGGAAGATCGCTTGGAGGCGTCGGCATTGGCATCCAGCTTGAACGCGCCGATGGCCGCGATCAGAAAGCTGCCGCACGCCAGCAGGCCAACCGTCGCCAAACTCCGCTTGCGCCGCCGCGTGCATCCTCTCACTCCCAGCGAACCAACCGTCAGACGGCTCGTGGTTGCTGATCGGTTCAGTCCTCCAAAAAGAGTCGCCGAAATGCCGAGGCCGGCGATCAGGAATAACGAGCCCGCTCCGAAAAAGGTTTCTGCGTCGGCTGTTGCATTTTTGGCGACTGCCCATGCGATCATGCCGAGCGCGAGCACACCTGATGCGATCGCTACCCAGAGGCTGCGAGGCAAGGCAGGGCGCGATCGTTCTCCCTCTCCTCCCTCCGACTCGCCGCGCTTTGCGCCTGTCGCAGCGGGGGGAGGAGAGGGTTGGGGAGAGGAGGGCCATCCATTGCTCCTTTACGTTGCTCTTCGCGCCAGCAGTTGGATGCCACTCTTCCCGGCCCTCTCCCCACTCGTGCCTCGCGGTGAGAGGGAGAATTTCTTCGCCGCGTGGCCTTTCTCCCTCTTCTCCTCCTGCCAGCAACTCGCGCGCTGGCCGCCGCGCCTGCTTGCGCAGAACCAGCCAGATGGTCATTGCGCTCACGACTACGCTCGAAAACAGGCCGATCACCAACGTGGGCGCTGTCAGGTGGAACTGGAGGGCGGAAGTTCCCACCGCGTCGCGCCAAATCGTCTTCAGACCAACGAGCATAACTCGAGCATATCCAATTCCACCCAGGACGCCGATTATCCCCCCCACCAACGCCAGCGCAGCTCCCTCAGCGAGGAGAAGTCGGCGAACCTGTTTGGGTGTGAAGCCAAGCGCGAGAAGCGTGCCCACCTCTGAGATCCGTTGTTCCAGCCCGAACTGAAAGAGCAGGGCCATCAAGATAAGAGCCGCAAGGATGAGAAAGAAGCTGAACCCCAGAAAGAGCTGCCCGAAATCCTGGGCTTGGTTGGCTGCGGCTTCTGCCTGCTCGCAAACTGGCTTAAAACGCAGCCCGAGTTCATCGGGTTTGAACTCGCGCAGCAGCTTTCGTTCGAGTGTGCCTCGGACCTCCGGTGGAGTGGTGTTAGTCGGGACCAGGAACCGCACTGCAGTGAGGTCGCCGAAACGATTCGCCCAGATCTTCTGTCCCGCTGCCAGCGTGATGAAGGCCTTGGGCGTCCCGCGCCATTGTTTCCAGTATTTGTCGTCCTGATCGCGAATCGTGTGGACAAGGGGGAATCCGGCGTCCCAATTGTGAGTGCTTTCGGCCTTCGCGATGCCAGGGAAATCAGGCACCAACGTGCGGTCGGCGTAGGGAAGCGTCATCGGCACAACCGCCCGGACCCGAAAATGATTCGTGCGCTCGACCAGCCGCGCGCCGGAGTCGGCGAGGAAATAGGCGAGCGCGAGGTCCGCTCCAGGGCCAATTTGCAAGTCGTCGGCGAGCCATTGATTGATGAGAATCTCGTCATCGTGCATGTCCGCCGGGACCACCGGCGCGCCCATGGCCGACACCATCGAGTAGGGGGCGGCACGCTCGCCCGCACTCAGTTGATTGACGAAATAGGTGAGCAGATCGACGTAATTGGTGGAGTTGGCTGGCGAATCCGCAGCGGCTCCCACAGACGCCAAACGAGTGGCGCGAACGATTGGAGCATCCAGAAATATTCGAGAAGAGCGCAACTCGACCATCCCCTGGCCAGGCAGATCGCGCAGTTCCAGTTCGAGATCGGAAAGGGATAAGAAATCGCGGAGCATCGAATCGAGCCGGGATACGGCGTTGGAAGTGGATTTCGGCAAGGATTCGACGAGAAGCAAGTTGGCGCGCCCGGGAATGCCCGCTCGGCTGGCGAGCACATCCAGCTTCAGAAAAGCGTTCAACGGCGGTATTTGGTTCGCGGCCAGATTGAAATTTCCGAGGCCATTGGCCGGCACGATAACTTGGACCCGCAACCGGAGCGCCACGCTCGACTCGCTTTTGGGAGAAATGACCGCGTCTTGCGAGAGCGCACTGGGTTTTCGGATGCGAAGCAAGATGGCATCGCCGGCATGAGCGTTTAACTGGGCGGCGAGGGCTTCGTTGAGCGCGACCCCATCATCGGTCAGATGGGTCAATTGGGAACTGCCACCCACGTTCGAGAAACCATCCGACACTCCGATGACCTGCACATGGTTGGCGCGATCGGCTCCATTCTGCGCGGACGCCGTGGCGGGGAGTCGAAGCGCAGATGTGGCGGAGGTTGGTTCCGGGCGGTCGCTGGCCTGGCGAACGCGCCCCTTGGATGATCCGCTGCCAAACGCCTCGGCCAACTCCGCGCTAAAAAACCGATCATTCGGCGCGAGCGCATATTGGATTTTGCCAAGCCGCCGCAAAGCCATCTCCTTCAGACTGCCGCGCACCGAATCGCCCACCACCAGCGCGCCAATCAGCGCCGCGCTCCCCACGGCCGCCCCAAGGACGACGCCGAGATGTGCGCGGGCGTGGAAGCGGAGGCTTCGAAGGATGAGCGTGCGGAAGGTCATTCAGCATGGGTTTTCAGCGTCCCATCACGCAACTCAAGCACTCGCCCCATCCGCCGGGCCAAGTCAAGCGCATGGGTCACCACGACGAGCGTCACACCTTGTTCTCGGTTGAGGTCCACCAAAAGCTGGGCCAAATCCTGAGCGGCAGAGCGGTCGAGTGCGCCGGTCGGTTCGTCGGCGAGCAGTAATTTGGGCTGGTTGATGAGCGCGCGAACGACAGCCACGCGCTGACGCTCACCGCCGGAGAGCTGGCCGGGGCGATGGGCGAGCCTCTCGCCCAAGCCGACCCGTTCGAGCAATTGTCTGGCCCGTTCCTCCGCGCCGTTTCGCGAGACAGCCTTGTTGGCCAGAGTGGGCACCAGGACATTCTCCAGGACGGTACATTGCGGCAAAAGGTGATGTGATTGAAACACAAACCCAATCTGCCGATTGCGCACGGCGGCCAACTGGGTGTCGTCAAGCTGGCTGATGTCCTCGCCCTCCAGCAAAACCTGTCCGGAGGTGGGCCGATCCAGGGTACCCATGATGTTCAGCACGGTGCTCTTGCCGGAGCCGGACGGGCCGATGATGGCCAGGGACTCTCCCCGCGCCACCTCCAGGCTGATCCCGCGCAGCACTTGCAGATGTTCGGCGCTCTGGACCGCGTCGAACCGCTTGGAGATGTCGATCAGTTTTAACAAAGCTGCAGCCGCAGTCATGCCCGCAGTGTTGCGCGACGGACCGCAGATGACAAAAGGAATTTTTGGCAACCGAATGAGCGGTCTTCGCTTGGTTCCGCCTCAGGTTCTGCTAAGTTTGTGCCATGACGATTACAGTCGAAGCACTATACGAGGAGGCGCTTTGCCTATCGCATGAGAGTCGCCTTGCCTTGGCCGAGCGCCTGCTCGGCAGTGTTCCTCCGGATCCGGCCATCACCGAGGCGCAAGTGGACATGGCTCGCCAGCGTCTGAAGGACATCGAGGACGGAAATGCTCAACCGGTGCCAGGCCCTGAGAGATTAATACGAGTTCGGGAAGCGATCCTGAAACGGTCTCAGGAATGACTTTCGACTTCCACGAGGACGCGTTACAAGAATCACCTTTACTACCGATTCTATCCAGCCCGTGGACATGTCCGTATCGCTGCGGTCGCACACTTCAAAAGGCGACCTGATTATTGGCGAGGGAGGTTAAGTAGCCCCAGCGGTGCCGACTAGCAGCGGTTTCAACTTCCCACCTCCGTTATCAGAGATCCTGCAAATAAAGCGCCCGGTTCCGCCACAGATAAAAGCCGCCGGAAATAAGGGTCAGGCCCACCGCCACCCATTTGGAAAGGGCGGTGAATCCTGCCACCCAGGGATGCCCAAAGATGGAAAAACCGAAGACCGACTGGCCTGCCACACCCCATTGGCGATAACTCATCAGCACCAGCACAGAGATGATGGCGACAATCTGGGAGATAGTTTTGTGCTTGCCGTAGCCTTCGGCCGCCAGCACCACGTTCTTGGAAGCGGCCAGGAGCCGTAACCCCGTAATGGCCAGTTCGCGCGCAACGATGATGACCACCATCCAGGCCGGCATCCATACGCGGCCGACAAACGCGATGAACGCGGAGCAGACCAGGATTTTGTCTGCCAACGGATCCATCAGAATGCCGAAATTGGTGATGAGCTTGTCGCGCCGCGCAATTTTGCCGTCGAAGTAATCGGTCAGACTGGCAGCGGAGAAAAGCAGCAAGGCGAGGCTCTCGTGATATGGCGCCTCCGAAAAAATCACCGCCAAAAACAACCCGGTCAGCAGAAAGCGGGAGATGGTCAGTTTGTTGGGCAAGTTCATTCTGCAATCAAATCGTAATCAGTATGACCGATCACCCTTACCTGCGCGAACTCGCCGATGGGCAGTTTGCCGCGCACATAGACACGGCCATCGATGTCCGGAGCATCAGCCTCGCCGCGGGCCACCAGAACGTTGCGAGTTTCAAGTTTCGGACTCCGAGTTCCCACAGATCGAATCTGGCCGTGTTCCCAGGAAACTACTTTGGCGCGGCCCAGTTCTTTCGCGCTCGCCTCCCGTTCAACCAGGACCTTGAGGGATTGGCCCACGAATGATTTGGAGACTTGGGCCGCAACCTCATGCTGCGCCGCCATGGCCAGGCTGCGGCGCTGTTGCTTGATTTTTTCGGGGACCTGGTTCGCCATGCTGGCGGCGCGGGTGCCTTCTTCTCGGGAATAAGTGAAGACTCCGAGGCGCTCGAATTTCGTCTCACGAATGAAGTCGAGCAGGGCTTGGAAGCAGTCCTCCGTCTCGCCCGGGAAACCAACAATGAAGGTAGTGCGCAGGGCGATGCCGGGGACACCGGCGCGGATTCGGGCAATCAAATCCAGAATATACTGCTGCGAGGTCTCCCGCCGCATCCGTTCCAGCATGTTGCCGTGGATGTGTTGCAGCGGCATGTCAACGTAGCGGGCCACTTTCGGACAGTCCGCGATGGTTTGGATGAGCTCGTCCGTCCAATGCGCGGGATGAGTGTAGAGCAGGCGAATCCAAAAGTTTCCCGGCAGCCCGTTCAGCTTGCGCAGGAGTGTGCAAAGGGTGGCGGCATCAGATGAAAGCGACTGGGTCGCGGCCTTGAATTTTTCCGGCGCAGCAATGTTCGGCCGGTGGTTTTGGCGCAAGTCGAGGCCGTAGTAGGTGGAATCCTGGGAAATCAAGTTCAACTCCTTTACTCCGTCAGCGATCAACTGGCGTGCCTCCTTTGCAATATCACTCTGCGGACGGCTGCGGTGGGCGCCGCGCATGCGAGGGATGATGCAAAAGCTGCACGGATGATTGCAGCCTTCGGCGATCTTGACGTAAGCAAAATGTTTCGGGGTCAAGCGGAAGCGCGGCGTGGCGAAATCAGGGATGTAAGTGGGACGCGAGTCCACTTCCACCAACGGAGAGAGGGATGACGGATGGTGGATGATGGATGATGGCTCAGCGACGATCGCTGCGTGATTCGTGCGTGGCGCCCTAGCACCAGACGCGCGCGCTCCTCCAACTCAGCGAACCGGCCAACCATGTCCGAGGTTGGACGTTGGACGTCGGGCTTGGGCGCTTTCTCCAACAACCTGTGCTGACGCCGTTTCATTGCCTCGTGGACGATTTCGGAGACGCTGGCCACCTGATCGATCCCCATAAAGGCATCGACCTCCGGCAGAAGTTTCGGCAGTGCTTCAGGAAATCGTTGCGGCAGACAGCCCGATACCACCAGGCCCTGTCCGCGGTTCCTGGCTTCCCGCAGTTCGGCGGATTGAAGAATGGCATCCACGCTTTCCTCTTGCGCGGAAGCGATGAACGAGCAGGTGTTGATGATCACAACGTCGGCTTGAGTGGCGTCGTTGACGATCTCCACGCCATTCTTCAGCAGCGAGCCGAGCATAATCTCCCCGTCCACCAGATTTTTGGCGCAACCGAGGGAAATCAGCCCCACGCGCACGGAACGCTTGAGCGGGTCACTCTTCATTCAGAGGTTACTTGGGCAAGGGGAGCACTTCTCCGGATTGTCCGGGCTTGGATTCATAGAGGCCGGGGCCGAGCTTTTTCAACGGATTGGCCTCCGTCCGATTCCTGAAGCTGTGGAATCCAACCCAAGCCAGCAGGAGAGCGACCAGCACCACCAGGCAGGCGGCAGCGATTCGCCAGTTCAGCACCGAGAGCTTGAGCATGAAGAAATCCAGCGCACCGCGTCTCTTCTCAACCAGGGGGGGAGGCTCGCGAAATTTCTCCGTTTGACCCAGCTCCGCCTCCAAATCCGCAATCACCTGCGACTCATCCAGCTTCAGGGCCTTGGCGTAGGTGCGAACAAATCCGCGAATGTAAACCGGCGCGGAGAAGGCATGGAAATCGCCCGATTCCAATGCGCGGATGTGGTCGGTTTTGATTTTTGTAATCTCGGCGACCTGATACACATCGAGTTTTTGCTGTTCTCGGGCGTGGCGGAGTTGTTCTGCGACCGTAGGCATCTGCCCATATACCTACGGGATTTGTGACGGGTTGGCAACGCCGGAAATGGGCGTTTCTTAGCTCAGGCTGATTCTCTGGGGCTCCGACTCAGGCAATCCGTCCGCAAAAGCCAGATAGAGGAAGGTAAAGAAATTGAACACAGGCAGCAATAACGGCACCGCCAGCCAGGAACTCTTTCCGCGCGCCCGGCAAATCCTCACGCACCAATAAACCACTGCCACAACGCTCGCCACTGACACAAGCATGAGGATGAGCCACCAAGCCGGCATGCCGGTCGCGTTTGCGGAAGGAAACGAGTAAACCACTGCCACAACACTCTCCACCGGCACCAGCATGAGGAACACCCACCAAGCCGACATTCCAGCCGCTTTCACCAAAGAAAACATCTGGAGAATAGGCAACCAGACGAGGATCCCTGGTTCGTGGCCGGCTTTTTTGCAAATTAACATGCAGCAGTAGCAGAGGAAGAAATAGAACAGCGCCAGACTTCCCAAAGCGGCCATGATCACCGTCGAGTCGAGCTCACGAAGTTTGCCTTTCACTTCCTCCACCGCTTTCTCTTCGATCTCTTTCACCTTCGGATCGAGTTCGAGGTGAACTTTCTGAACTTTCTGAGAGAGGACCGTGGCCGCGCTGGGAGGCGGCGGCTCGACGTGATATCCTAATTCCTTGAGGACCTCCGGCGTGAGATCCTTCGGCTTGAGCGTCGCCATGCCTCGGGCGTGCTGGAGGATCACGTATTGCGAGTTCCGGCTGGTGACCACCACATTGGAGTAGGTTTGTCCGCCCACCTCCAGGGTGTCCAATTTTATCTCGGCCGCCCGCAGGGAAGGAACCAGACAGAAAATCAACCCGACAAGCAAACCGAAGGACAGATGCTTGGCCGTGGTTATTAGTTTCGACACACTCGTCACATCTATTCCATCGGCAATTCTGGCGCGAATTGAAGCCCGGTTGTGCCCGGCCACTTCTGCATTTGCTCGAGGCAGATCACCCCTCCAGTCCGCGTCCGTCCGCCCCGGCGCCATCGAGGTCAATGAGGATGTCCCTCGGCTCAGCCCCCTTGCTCGGGCCAACCAGGCCGCGGTTCTCCAATTCGTCCATGATGCGGGCAGCCCGGGTGTAGCCGAGGCGAAGGCGGCGTTGGAGCAAGGACACACTTGCTTTCTGCTCGCTTCGGATCACCTCGATGCATTGCTCGATCAGGTCCTCGTCCTCGCCGCTCCCTTCATCGTCCCCCAAGACGCTGGCCGCTTTGGAAAGCTGCTGGTGGATTTCCATCTCGTAGCTCGGTTTGCCCTGCCGGGCGATGAAATCCACGATGTTTTGAATTTCCTGATCGGTGATCAGCGCTCCCTGCGCGCGGATCAGCCGGGCCGAGCCGGGCGGCAGATAAAGCATGTCGCCCTTGCCCAGCAGCTTGTCCGCTCCCATCGCGTCCAGAATCGTGCGTGAATCCACGCGCGCGGCCACCTGAAAGGCGATGCGCGCAGGGATGTTGGCCTTAATCACACCCGTGATCACGTCCACGCTGGGCCGCTGAGTGGCCACGATGCAATGGATGCCCGCCGCGCGGGCCATCTGGGTGATGCGCGCGATGGCCATTTCCACGTCCGCCGGCGCCACCAGCATCAGGTCCGCCAATTCGTCGATGATGACCACGATATAACTGAGCTTGTCCGGGATGACGATGTCGTCATCGCGCGGCACGACGATTTCCTCGTCCACCTCGACGGCGAATCCATCCGTGCCCGTCTCGACTTTTTCCTTTCGGGCCATGAGGGGCAGTTCCAGTTCCGGTTGCGCGAGCGGTTTGTTTTTCGGCCGGTCATTGAAGGACTTGATGTTGCGCACGCCGACCTTGGCAAAGATCTGGTATCGTTTTTCCATCTCGTTGACCACCCAGCGCAAGGCCAGGATCACCTTCTTGGGGTCGTTGACCACTGGCACGACCAGGTGCGGCAGCGCGTTGTATTGCTGCAACTCGACCACCTTCGGGTCGATCATGACGAAGCGGAGCTGGTCGGGGGGAAAGCGGTAAAGCAGCGAGGCGATGATGGCATTGATGCAAACGGATTTGCCGGAGCCAGTGCTGCCGGCGATCAGCAAATGTGGCATCTCCGCCAGGTCTGCGATGATGGGGTGGCCATAGACATCCTTGCCCAGCGCCAGCGGGATGCGCGCCTTGCTTTTTTGCCATTCCTCCGCTTCGAGGAGTTCGCGGATGATGACTTTGGTCTTGATCAGGTTCGGCACTTCCACCCCGACCGAGCTCTTGCCGGGCACCGGCGCAAGGATGTGGATGCGTTCGGCCTTCAGCGCGGCGGCGATGTTGTTCGTCAGGGCGGTGATTTTCTCCATCTTCACTCCGGGCGCCGGATGCAACTCGTAGCGGGTGATGGTCGGCCCCTTGGTGATGTCGCCCAGAGAAACCTCGATGTCGAACTGGGCGAGCGTGTTTTGCATGAGCCGGGCGTTGGCCATCAATTCCTCTTTGGTCTCAGTCGGTTTGACGGTCTGATCCGAGAATTGCAGGAAGTCAAACGGGGGCAGCTGGTAGTTGCCAATCGTCGGGGTCGAAGCCACAGCCAGCGGTTTTTTGCGCAGCGAACGTTTGCTTTTGGCCACAGTGTTGTCGGTAATCGTCACGGACTCCGCGTCGGCGACCGGCTGGAGCTTCTCCGCGTCGGCGAGGTCACCGGCCTGCTGCTCGTCCACGTCATCCTCCGGGTCACCGGTTTTCCTGGCGAGTTTCTCGCGCTGGCCCAAGATCTCCTCGGTGGTGGCTGCGGAAATTTCTTTGGCTGAAATCACTTCGCCCTCGAGGCTGGCTTTTTCCAGCTCCGGTTCAGAGGGTTTGGCTTTGGCCGTTTTGGAGGCAGGGCGCGAGGGCGGCACGCTCAGATCACGCACGGTCGGAGCAGGGACGGGTTTGAGGTCCGCGCCGAGACCGGACTTTTCCGTGGAGGGGCTGGGAGATTTTTCCGCCTGTTCCTGCAATTTGCGGGCCTGCTTTTCCAGTTCTCTGGCCCGGCGCGCGAGGACTTTCTCCTCCGGGGTCCAGTTTTTGTCCTCCTCTACTTTCGGTTCGCGCGACCAAAGGCCGCGTAGCCAAACGCCCAGGTGGAAGTTAGTCAGGTAGAAGAGGCTGATCACGTAGAGTGTAAAAAAGATGATGGTGGCCCCGACTTTGCCGAATTTGCGGAAGAAGAGGTCGTTCACGGCTGACCCGATCCATCCTCCCGCGCTGGATGCGTTGATGTTCCGCGCCAATTTTTCGAGAAACGCTCCTTCGCCAAGCGCCGGATTGTTGGGCAGTTTATCCAGCAACGTCCGGTCGGTGTACAGGTCCAAAAAACCAATCCCGCAGATGAACGCGACCACCCCCCAGACCCAGCGGCGTTTCAAGTAGGCAAAGAACTCGAACAAATAGCCAAATCCAAAAACCACCATCAGCACCGGCAAGGCAAAAGCGCCTGCTCCGAAGAGTTGAAAAAGCGCGTTGGCCCCCCACGCGCCGAAAGCGCCGATGGAATTGTGGATGGTTTCGTTGGGCGGCACTTTGTTGGAGGCCACATCGTGCGGATGAAAGGTTAGTTGCGCCACCAGCAACAGCACCGCCAGCGCCATCAGTGTGATGCCGATGACATCACCGAAGCCGCGCGCGTGGTGGGCAATGGGCGGGTCTTTCCGAGCCATGTTGAGCAGGTTAGAAGAGCGGCGGGAAAACTCAAGCCAGTTTGCCCAGAAGTTGATGCAGGGCTTCGCGGTAGTTTCGGCTCAGGGTCAGCTTGGCGCCGTTGCGCAGGATCACCACGTATTCGCCGTGGAACAGAGGCTGCAGTTCCTTGATTCGTTCCACATTCACGATGGTCGAACGGCTGATGCGCAGAAACTTTTTGGGCGGTAATTGTTCGGCGAGCGCCGACATCGTTTCACGGTGCAGGTGGGACTCCCTTCCAATGTGCAGATTGACATAATTGTCGGCGGCTTCGACCCAGTCAATGTCCTCGGTTTTGAGAAAAATCACCCGCCCGCTGGACTTGATCGCCAGCCGCTCCATCTCCTGGCGCGGAGGCTTTACTTCGGCGAGCAGAGCGGTCAGCCGCTGGCTGAGCTCGCCGGTCTGGTCCTGCTTGATGTGGCCGATCGCGCGGCGCAGGGCCGACTGAAAACGCCCGCGGTCGAACGGGTTCAAAAGATAATCGATCGCGTGAACCTCGAAGGCGCGCAAGGCAA
>WNFM01356734.1_pt2 | contig 13137 bp, 14 predicted proteins | sample 5400271 | NCBI WGS metagenome assembly WNFM01 (sample SAMN13153352, study PRJNA577476) | soil metagenome | isolation source: 60 cm saprolite on Douglas fir-dominated hillslope | place: USA:California | collected 2013-09-17 | reverse complement strand
CCGCCAAACCTGTATGCTCGTGCGCGTGTTTGATGCACTGTTTTGCGCGCGAGACCGCGGGTGCGGCGCGCACCCGGTCTTCCCTGCGCCCTCTGATTTTCAGAGGAGCAAGGTTATCAGCAAACTTCGGGCGCACCGCGTCGCGAAAATGCGAAGTTGTATCTAGCCGTCATTGCGAGCGAAGCGAAGCAATCCATGGTGCCACAAGATTGGATTGCTTCGTCGCTATCGCTTCTCGCAATGACAGCTTGGGCTCTTTGAAAATTGAATCGGAAATATTTGCAGCGGTCTCGCTTACCCTCCCCTGGAGGGGGAGGGTCGGCTCACATGGAGCGCAGCGAGATGTGAGACGGGGCGGGGTGATCTCTCAACTCGGGTACTGTTCGTGAGGAGAGACCGTCACCCCAAGTATCGTTCTGCCGACAGAGCCGCGCACGATTAGGCAGAAGGCGAAAGCCTTTCTGCGCTGGCTAAGGAGAGCGAAATGACGGAGCTATTCCAGTGGGAAGCGCAGGACTCTTCCTTGCCGTCTTTGAGCGGCGAGAAGTCGAGCATGGCGGAAAGCCCCGAAAAACTCGCCCTTGGGCCTTGTCCGAAGATATTGGATATTGTCGACGGGCATTTGCTTCGCGAGGAACTTATGCCCCTCCTCCGTGAGGAGGTGGGGCTTGGTGATCTGAAGCCACCACATGAAGGCCGACTCTTCCGTACTCGGCTCTTCCCCGCAAAGCTCGCGGCCCAGGATCGCAAAGAAGATGAACCACTCTGCGAACTCGGGATTGAAATCGATCACGGAATCACCGTCGCGATCCGCATGTTTGAAGAAATTGGCTTCTCGACGTACAAGTTGGTTCCAATCGCGACGGTGCTCGTCCTTAATCAAAGCGGTATCGAAAAGCAGATCGCGCCTGTTGGGATCGCGTTTCTCACTAACGGCGTGGATGACCTCATAGGCCGCAAACGCTAGCGTGTGTATCGCGACGGGGTCGCCGCTGCTGAACCAAAGTGATATTGCTGTACGTAGCTGCCTTCGAGCTGCTTCAAACTTTCCCATCTTGATAGTTTCTCTAGCCATGTCGAAGTTGCCCGATCCAACTAAAGACCCTGATTTTCAGAAGGTCGTGCAGGCGTTCCTGCAAATGAAGCCGTAGCCGCATAAACCGGCAAAGAAAAAGGCGGCCAAGAAAGCCGCCAAGAGCAAAGCAAAGACCTAAGATCAGGCCAGAATCGGTTGAGCAGCGTCACAACGCTACCGTCGATGATTTAATTCAGTCAAGTACATAAATCCCCTCCAGGAGAGGGTTGAACATGGGCCTACACCCCCGCCCCATGCATCATCTGCCGCTCCCGCGCGTAACGCACCAGCGCAACGTAACGATAGATGCCGTGGACGAACTTGCCGTAGGGCATGGTGACGAACAGCGAGAACACCACGCCGAGATGCAGCGCCAGCAACGGTCCCATCGCCGATGTATCGCGCAACAGCAACAGCGCGATACCGGTCAGGCTGGTCAGGAACAGCATGGCGATGAAGGCGACGTCCATGCCCATCCGCGTCGCGTCGACCAGCACCGGATCGCGCTTCCACTTCTCGGTGAGCAGGCCGATCGGTCCGATCAGAAGCCCGATGCCGCCGAGCGTGCCCAGTACGACCGGCAGGTCCCACCACGCATAGGGTGCCTCGCGCGCGAACAGGTAGTGATAGAGCGTCGCGACACACGTGGCGGCAAAGCAAAGCCCAAAACCGTAGAAAGTCAGGTGATGATACAGCTTGCGGCGGTCGGACGGCTTGTCGTCCTCGTTGAAGCAGCCGACCCCGCCGCCGTCGAGATAGCGCAGTTCGCCGGCGTCGCGCATCGCCTGCAACAGCGATCGCAAGTCGGTCTTCATGCCGATGGGCTCTCCAATGTCGCGCCAGAACGCGCGCACGCCCATCGCCATGGCTACGATCGCATAGAGGAGGGCGGCGCCGAACAGCGCCGCCATCGCATTATGCGGCATCAATTTGTAGAACGCGCCCGGGCCGGTGTGGATGCCGAGCAGCACCTGCCGGTCGGTGAACGCGGCAAAGCCGAAGATGAAGGCGGCGACGCTGAGCGCAGCCACGATGCTGATGACGAGCCCGTTGCGCGCGAACGCGCCGGCAAAAGCGCGCGGCCAGACATAGGCGGCGTAGGATTCGTGGCGCGCCACCGCCAGCGTCTGCGGCACATTGACGTTGAATTCATGCGGCGGCGAGAACTGGCAGTCGGTGTAGCAGGCGCCGCAGGAATGGCAGAGGTTGGCGAGATAGTTGAGGTCGCCGTCGGAAAACGCGCGGCGCATTTCCATCGCCGGAAATACCGCACAGAGGCCTTCGCAATAGCGGCAGGAATTGCAGACCGTCATCAGGCGGTCGGCCTCTTCGAGAATTCGCGTTCCGTGCATGTCGCGTTGCTTCCTGCCCGAGACCGGGCGCTGTTACTTCACGAGGCCCTTGCCTTCGAGCCATTTCTGGATCAAGGCCGCGACCTCGGCGTTGTTCCTGTCCATCATCAGCATGTGCGAATTGCCTGTTATGCCGACCTTCGGCAGATCGACGACATCGACGCTGCCGCCTGCGGCCTTGATCTTGTCGCCGAACGCAATGCCGGTGGCGCGGGTCTTCGGCCAGCGCGAATCCTTCTCGATGTAGTCGCCGTAGACAATCAGGGTCGGAATGTTCTTCAGCACCTCGGCCTTGTCGGGATCGCCGACACCGGCAGGCTCGATCGCGATCAGCGCCTTGACCTTGTCGGGTCGCGCCTGCGCCACCTTGAAGCCAAAACTGCCGGCCTGGCTATGGAACATGATGATGGAAGGGCCGACGTGGTCCAGCGCGGCACGTTCTGCTTGACGAAGTTCTCATAGCCCTCGTTCGGAAACTGGCTGCCGGGCATCAGCTTGCGCTTGGCCGGATCGGGATCGTAGGAGCCCCCGCCGTCGCCGATCCGAAACCGTTCGAATGGATTGGCTGTCGTGAGGAACACCGGCTCGCTTTTGAAGATATCAGGATATTGCGCCCAGCCGGCGCGGCCGCGCTCGACGGCGTCGGAATTGTAGACGCTCCAACCCTTGCGCAGAAAATAATTCAGAAAACCTTCGCGGCCGTCGGGCGTGGTTTCCCAGGTGACGCCGGTCAATCCGCCGCCATGCCACATCAACAACGGATAGGCGCCCTTCTCGTTGGCGGGCAGAAAATACTGCACGTACATCTGCTCGACCTGATAGGTGCCGTTGGGATCGACCTTGGCGGGCACACCGCCCGGCGTGAAGGTGACTTCCTTGACCGGCTTGCCGGTGATTTCGACCAGCCGGCCGCCAACATGGAACGATCCCATGTCGCGCAACGCGATCGGCTCGGCGGCGTTGGCCAGCGTCGATGCCATCAAAATGGCTGCAGTGGAAACGATCGCAAGGCGTGGCATGAACCCTCCCTTTAAAATGTTCTCCCTCTCCCCGCCTGCGGGGAGAGGGTCGGGGTGAGGGGCTCTCTCCAAGCACTGTGCTCGTGGAGAGTCCCCCTCACCCGGATTGCTGCGCAATCCGACCTCTCCCCGCAAGCGGGGCGAGGTGAACAGACCGTTCGTCTAATTCTTGGCATTCCTGGCCGCTTCCCGTCCCGCCACCCGTCCGAACACGCTGCCGATGGTCATGCCGATGCCGGCGGCGTAGCCCTTGCCGAGCACGTTGCCGGCCATGATCTCGCCGGCCGCGAACATGTTAGCGGAAGGCTTGCCGTCCTTCATCACCATGCGCGACTGCTTGTTCACGCGGGTGCCGAGATAAGTGAAGGTGATGCCGGGCCGCACCGGATAGGCCAGATAAGGCGGCGCATCGATCTTGCGCGCCCAATGCGTCTTGGCCGGCGTGAGGCCTTCGGTGCGGCAGTCGTCGAGAATGGTGTGGTCGAAGGTGCCGGGCTGCACCGCCGCGTTGAAGTCGGCCATGGTCTTCTCAAGCGCCGCCGGATCGAGCTCGAGCTTGACCGCGAGTTCGGCAATCGTCGGTGCGCCAATCGGCGGGAACAGCGTCGGCATGAAGCTGGTGACGACGCTGGAATCGAAAATGATATAGGCGATCTGGTCGGGCTGGGCTGCGACCAAGCGGCCCCAGATCGCATAGCGCTTCGGCCAGATGTCCTCGCCTTCGTCGTAGAAGCGCTGGGCGTGCTTGTTGACGACGATGCCGAACACGACCGAGTCATGGCGGGTGATGATGCCGCCGTCGAATTTCGGCGCGCGGGCGTCGATCGCGACCGCGTGGCACTGGGTAGGATCGCCGATATCCTGCACACCCTTGTCGAGCAGCATCTTGAGAATAGACCCGCGATTATAGGGCGTGCCGCGAATGAGAAAATTGTCGGCGGCGTCGCCCCAATATTGCTTCAGCCATTCGATGTTGGCTTCAAAACCGCCGGCGGCCGCGACCAGCGCCGAGGCGCGGATTTCAGTGGCGCCATTGATCGGCTGCTTCAGGGTCGCGCCGAGAAACATCCCGTCCTCGATCTGGAGGTCGGTGACCTCAGCGTCGTAGACGATCTCGACGCCGAGCTTCTCGGCGGTGAGATAGAGCGCGTTCAGCATCGCCCGGCCGCCGCCTAGGAAAAACGAATTGGTGCGGCCGAGACTGAGCGTGCCGCCGAGCGAGGGCTGCCAGCGCACGCCCTGTTCGACGACCCAGTTCAGGATGTCCTTGGACTCGTGGATCATGAAGCGCGCCAGTTCCTCATCGGTCTGGCCGCCGGTCACCAGCAGCAGGTCCTGCCAGAATTCCTCCTCGGTGTAGGGGCCGGTGAGGATGTCGGTCGCCGCGTCATGGGCGCAGCGCATGTTGCGGGTGTGGCGGGTGTTGCCGCCGCGGTAGAATTTCGGCGCGCCTTCCAGCACGGCTACGGAAGCGCCGGCCCGCCGGGCGCTGATCGCGGCGCACAGCGCAGCATTGCCGCCGCCGATCACCAGCACATCGAATTTGCGATTAAAATCCGCCATGCGCTCTTGTTATCTTCATTTGCATGGAAATCAAACGTGCCGCCGGGCAAGCGGGGCCGCTTGCCCGGCGATCTCGCGCTAGAGTTATGCGGGCACGACGTCTCGCGTCGCGATGGTCTTGCCGCCGCGATAGATGGTCAGAGCCGCGACGATCCCGAGCGTCGCGGCGCACATCAGCCAATAGCCGGGAGAGGCCTTGTCGCCGGTGTGCTCGATCAGCCAGGTCGAGGCAAACGGCGTGAAGGTGCCGAACAGGCCGGCGGCGAGCGCAAAGGCCAGCGAGAAACAGGTGGTGCGGACATGCGCCGGCACCACCTCGACCAGCGCGCCGAGCATAGTGCCGCTGTAAACGCCGAAATAGAACGAGAACATCATTTCGACTGCCAGCATCTTGCCGAAGGTCGGCGCCGCGATCAGCCAGCTCAGCGCCGGATAGGCCGTTACCAGCGACAGGCAGGCGATCGCCAGCAGCACCGGCTTGCGGCCGATGCGGTCGGACAGGGCGCCGCCGACCGGATTCCAGAAGAAGTTGGTCACAGCGACCAGCAGCGTCACCAGCAGGGCATCGGGCGTCGAAAGCTTCAGCACGGTCTTGCCGAAGGTCGGGGTGTAGACGGTGACGAAATAGAAGGTCGTGGTGGTCAGCACCGCCATCATCATGCCGAGGATGACGATGCGCCAGTTGGCGATCGCGGATGCAAACACTTCCGATGCGGTCGGATGCTTCTTCATGGCGAGGAACGCAGGGGTTTCCTCCAGCGTACGCCGCAGCAGGAAAATGAAGGGAATGATCAGGCAGCCGATGAAGAACGGAATCCGCCAGCCCCAGGCCGCGACGGTGTCCGCTGGCATCACTTCGCTGAGCAGGTAGCCGAGGATCGAAGCGACGAAGATCGCGACCTGCTGGCTCGACGATTGGAACGAGGTGTAGAAGCCGCGGTTGCCGGGGGTCGAAATCTCCGAGAGATAGACCGAGACGCCGCCGAGTTCGACACCGGCGGAAAATCCCTGCAGCAGCCGGCCGATCAGCACGATGACGGGCGCGGCAAGACCGATCGTCGCGTAGGTCGGGCAGAACGCGATCACGACGGTGCCGATCGCCATGATGCCGAGCGTCACGATCAGGCCCTTGCGGCGGCCAATGCGGTCGATATAGGCGCCGAGCACGATGGCGCCGACCGGGCGCATCAGCGCGCCGAGCCAGAACACGCCGAACGCGTTCAGGAGCGCCGCGGTCTCGTTCTGGGCGGGGAAAAACGCTTTGGCGATCGCGCTGGCGTAGAAGCCGAACAGGAAGAAGTCGAACTGCTCGAGGAAATTGCCGCTGGTGGCGCGCAGGATGGCGCCGATACGCGATTTGATCTGCGGTACTTCCGAATTACCCGTCTGCGACATATCAGATGTTTCCCCCGTTTGCGCACCAGCGAAAATTCCGCCGGCCGAGACAGTTTTCCTGCCTTGATGTGGCAATCTGCCACGCCTGCGCGGCTCGACCAACCGCAAATCGCGGGCGCGGCCCTGACAACGGGGAATACCGGATTTTCAGGCCAAAGCTTGTCTTCAGGATTTGGTTTGCGCCGAGGCCACCAGCCATTGCCGGAACGCCGACAGCTTTGGCGGATCGGTTCGGCCCGCAGGCGAGACCAGATAGAATCCGGCGTCGGTCGGCAGCGTGATCTTGAAGGGAACCACCAGCCGGCCCCTGGCGATGTCTTCCTGCACATAGGCGGTGCGGCCCATCGCGACGCCGAGGCCGTCGATCGCGGCCTGCACCGTCATGAAGATCAGATCGAAGGTCACGCCCGGCTGCTTGGAGAGATCGGCCGGCTGCCCGGCCGCCGTCAGCCACAGCCGCCAGTCGTCGCTGTTGGCGTTGGAGGTGTGGAGCAGCACGTGGTCTTTGAGGTCCTCGGGACATTTTAGCGGCTTGTTGCCGTTGAGCAGGCCCGGGCTGCACACCGGGAACGATTCGTCCGCCATCAGCCAGTCCGAGCGCACGCCGGGCCACTGGCCACGGCCGTAGCGGATCGCGGCGTCGACATTGTCGCGCTGGAAATCGACCAGGCTGGTCGAGGTGGTGATGCGCACGTCGATGCCGTGATGTTCCTCCTGGAACGCGGTCAGTCTCGGCAAAAGCCACTTGGCGGCGAGCGAGGCCAGGGTCGAGACCGTCAGCACACGGTCGTCGTCCTTGCGCAGCAGCCGGTCGGTGGCGAGCCTGAGATCGTTGAACGCGGCCCGGATGCCGGGGAGGTAATCCTTGGCCTCCGGCGTCAGGGTCAGCGCACGGTTCTGGCGGACGAACAGGGGGATTCCGAGCTCTTCCTCCAGCCGTTTGATCTGATGGCTGATCGCGGTCTGCGTCACATTTAGCTCGGACGCCGCCTGGGTGAAGCTCAAATGCCGGGCGGCGGCCTCAAAGGCGCGCAATCCATTCAGCGAGGGCAGTCTGGCGGTCATTTCCGCATCCCAATGCATGAGCTTATATCATGCGAAGCGGTACAAAGTGTCGTTTGTGAAAACGCCTGTTAGCGCAGATATTAGCGTCAACAAGTTAGCTAAAGGAGTTTCAAATGTCCACTTTCACACATGATTCGATGATAAATCATCATGGACAGGGCGTATTGGCCCAGCTGGCCGAGACGATCCATGTCTGGCGGCAGCGCTACGAGACGCGCCGTGAACTGGCCCAGTGGTCCGACCGCGATCTGCACGATATCGGCATGTCCTCAGGCGATGCGATCTACGAAACCTCAAAACCGTTCTGGCAGGCCTAAGGCAGCCAAGCCGGCGTCGCCTCATCAGGGGGACGCCGGCGATTTTCTCAGAGATCCGGAATTCCTAGAGATCGAGGAGCGTGCCATGACCACCCTGCGTTTCGACGATCTCCGGCAATATTCCGACACGCTGCGTTCGCGTACCGGCGATGCAGTTAACGTACGCTTCGTTGAGCCGCGCGATGCCGAGCCGCTGCAGGCCTATTTCCGTTCGCTGACGACCCGCTCCCGCTACAACCGCTTCCTCGGCGCGATGCGCGAATTGCCGTCGACCCTGCTCGAACACTTCATGCACGTCGGCGAGGCCGAGCAGTTCAGTGCGGTCGCAACCATGATGTTCGACGGTTACGAGACCATCGTCGGCGAAGTCCGTTACGCCTTCCACGCCGAGACCTCCAGCATCGAGTTCGGCCTGTCGATCGACGATCGCTGGCAGGGCCACGGCATCGGCAAGGCGCTATTGAAAAATCTCGAATGCCGCGCGGCGTCGTTCGGCGCCGAACGGATTTTTGGCGACACCCTGCGTTCCAATGAGTCGATGATCGCGCTGGCCCGCAAGGCCGGCTACGCCTTCATGCCCAGCCCCGGCGACTGGAAGCTGGTGCGTTTCGAAAAGCAGATCGATATCCAGCCGCGCGACATTCCCTGCGCAAGCTGGAAACTCGCCGCCGTCTCCCGTCAGCTTGCAATCCCTCCTCTTGCGAGCTGAAGGGAATTAAGCCCGGTTCTGGCGGTAACCGGAACCGGGCTATTTTTCCAATCAGGCTGTGAAATCCGTCGACGTCGCGATCTCGCGCCAGGTCGCGAGTTCCTGCGCCACAAAGGCGTTTTTGGCCTCGATCCGCTCCACCGTATCGCTGCCGAGCGGCAGCCGCAGCGGCGGATTCTTGGCGTTGGCGAGTGCGATGAACGCGCTGGCCAGTTTGCGCGGGTCGCCGCGCTGGCCGTGGTTGGCATCGGCGGCGTGCGCACGGGTCTTGCCGACGGTCTCGCCGTAATCCTCGATGTGCTGCACGGTGCGCGACAGCGAGGTCTCGTCGAGAAAATCCCTTGATGCCGAGCGGCGCCACTTCGCCCGCCAGCGCCTCGGTGATGCCTTCGACAGCGAACTTGGTGGCGCCATAGACGCCCCAGCCCGGATAACCCGTATAGCCGCCAACCGAGGACACATTGATGATATGGCCCGCGCGCTGGCGGCGCATATGCGGCAGCACTGCGCGCGTAACGCCGAGCAGGCCGAACACGTTGGTCGCGAACAGCTTGCTGGTCTCCCCAGCACTGGCCTCCTCGATCGCGCCCAACAGGCCGTAGCCGGCGTTGTTGACCAAGATATCGATGCGGCCGAATTTCTTCACCGCCTGGCCCGCCGCCTCATGCGCCTCGGCCTCGCTGGTGACGTCGAGCCGTGTTGCCAGCAGCCGTTCATGGCTGCCGAGGCGGGCGGTGACAGTGGAGGGGTCGCGGGCGGTGGCGACCACCGCGTCGCCCGCGGCGAGGGCGGCTTCCGCGATCAAGGCGCCGAAACCCCGGGAAGCTCCTGTGATGAACCAGACACGCATGGTGTTGCCCTTTCGATTGGTGCCCGGCGCTCTCGCCGGGCTGATGGGCAACAAATAGCGGCTCGCTATACATGAGAAAATCCAGTATATATTTCTTGAGCTAATGAGCAAAATTCATCAATGCGGATCGACCCGTCCGACCTCGCGACCTTCCTCGCGATCGCCCGCCACCGCAGCTTTCGGGCTGCTGCGACCGAACTCGGCGTGTCCGCCTCCGCCCTGAGCCACGCGCTGCGCAACATCGAGGAACGGCTCGATCTGCGGCTGATCAACCGCACTACCCGCAGCGTCGCCTTGACCGAAGCCGGCCAACGGCTGTTCGCGCGCATCAGTCCGGCGTTTCGGGATATCGACGACGCGCTGGAAGACCTCAACAATTTCCGCGGCAAGCCGGCTGGCACGCTGCGCTTCAGCGCCGCGCGGCAATCCGCGCAACTGGTGCTGCTGCCGATCGTGACGCGGTTCCTCAAGAGCTTCCCTGATGTCAGCGTCGAGCTCATGATCAATGACGCCCTGATCGACATGGTCTCGGCCGGCTTCGATGCCGGCGTGCGTTTCGGCGAAACCATCGCCGCCGACATGATTGCGATCCCGATCGGCCCGCGGCATCGCTTCGCGGTGGTCGGCTCGCCCCAGTACTTCAAGACGCAAAAGCCGCCGGTGACGCCGCACGACCTGAAAGGCATGCCATGCATCCGCTATCGCTTCACCAGCGGCGCACTCTATCGCTGGGAATTCGAGCGCGGCGGCATCGAGGTCGACATCGACGTCGAGGGGCCGCTGACGCTGAATGACCAGGATCTGATGGTCGATGCGGCACTGGACGGGGCGGGACTTGCCTATGTGTTCGAGGCGCAGGCCGAGGCGTTGATCGCGAAAAAGAAACTGGTGCGCGTGCTGGCGGACTGGTGTCCCGCTTATCCCGGCTTCTTCCTGTATTACCCGAGCCGCCGGCAACTGCCAGCGGCTCTGCGTGCCTTCGTCGATTTCGTCAAAGCGGCGAAGTAGCTCAAGTCCCCCTAAACACCGCCTTGCGCTTCTCGACGAACGCTTGGACCGCCTCCTTGTGATCGGCGGTCACCTGGCAGCGGACCATGCGCTCGGCTTCGTGATCGCGGGCGGTGGCGAAGTCGAACATCAGGGCTTCGTCGAGATTGTCCTTCATGTAGCGGATCGCGATGGTCGGACCGTCGGCGATCGATTTGGCGAGCGCAAAAGCTTCCGCCTGCAATTTGTCGTCGGGGACTACGCGGTTGACCAGCCCGATGGTCTCGCAGCGCGCAGCATCGACCCGCTCGCAGGTGAACATCAGTTCCCGCGCGCGCGAGGTGCCGACCAAACGTGTCAGCAGCCAGGCGATGCCGTAATCGCCGCTCAGGCCGACCTTGAGATAGCCGGTCGAGAGGAAGGCCGATTGCGCGGCGATCCGCATGTCGCAGGCCATTGCCAGCGCCAAGCCGGCGCCAACAGCGGGGCCGGGCAATGCTGCAATGGTCGGCTTGCGCACCGAGACCAGCGCGCCGGTCAAGAGGCGCTGCCGCTCCTGAAGGTCGGCGACCCGCTCGTCATGGGACATTGCGAGCTTGTTCTTGTCGCGGTTGGTGCCCATGCCCTTGACGTTGCCGCCGGCGCAGAACGCGGGGCCGGCGCCGGTCAGCAGCAACACGCCGACATCGGGATTCTCGCCGCACGATTTGATCATGTTGCGCAAGGCCGGCGTCAGATTATCCGACATCGCGTTGCGCGCCTCGGGGCGGTTCAGCGTGATGATGGCGACGCGGTCGCGGATCACGCACAGCAATTCGTCGGTGCCGGTGTCGATCTTGGTCTCGGTGGTCATGGCTCCCCCCAGTTTCTTATTTGGCCCGTCATTCCGGGATGGTCCGAAGGACCAGACCCGGAATCTCGAGATTCCGGGTTCGCATCTTCGATGCGCCCCGGAATGACGGTGTCTTAGAATTTCTCGACCCACGGTCGCAGTTCCAACTCCCAAGTCCAGGCGCTACGCGGCTGTTGCAGCACATTCCAGTAGCTCAACGCAATGGCATCGGGATCGAGCATCGAGTCTGGTTTGTCCGCAGCCTCGGTTCGGGCCGCGCTGCGGATACCGCCGTCGATAACGAAGTGCGCGATGTGAATGCCCTGCGGCGACAATTCGCGCGCCATGCTCTGGGCCAGCCCGCGCAACGCGAACTTGCCCATCGCGAACGGCGCCGACTGGGCATAGCCCTTGACGCTGGCGGACGCGCCGGTGAACAGGATGGCGCCGTGCTTGTTGGGCAGCATGCGCTGCACCGCCTGCTGCGCCACCAGAAAGCCGCCGAACGCCGAGATCGCGATCGCCTGCGCGACGTCAGCCGGCACCAGATCGGTGAAGGCGCCGCGCGCCCGCCCGCTGGCGTTGTAGACGACGAGGTCCGGCACGCCGATCTCGCGTTCGACCATTCCAAACAGCCGTTCGACATCCTCTGCGCTGGTGGCGTCGCAGGCAAAGGCGCGGGCGCCGGTCTCGGTACAGAGCGCGCCGAGCTTTTCGATCTTGCGCGCCGCCAAAGCGACCTTGATGCCCTCGCGCGAAAGCAGCCGGGCCAGCGATGCGCTCAGGCCTTCTCCGGCGCCAACGATCATGGCATTCTTGTATTTCGGCGTTTCCATCGGCGCGGTCCTCAAATGGTCGGGAGTAGGTATCTAGGCGCGCAATCCCGCGAGGCAACCCGTCGCCGCCAGGATCAGGTCGAGATCCTTCTTATCAGCGACAGCGGCGTATTTGGCCCTGAGCATGCCGAGCGAACGGGCGTGATACTNNNNCTTCTGGATCCAGACCTTGTCGCCGAGCGTGACGCTGAACTCGTCCTTGCCGTCCGCCAGCGCCTTCTCGTTGGCCAGCGTCCAGGTCCAGAATTGCCGCCCGACCTGTTTGGTCAGGATCGGCATCAGGGTTGGCGCCAGCGCGGTCCAGGATTCGAACGCGCCTTCGTTTCGCGGCCACAGCATGCGGTGCACCCAGTCGAGCACGTGGGGTGCGCCGCCGCCGATCAAGCCGCCCACGGTCGGATCGGTCCACATCTCATAGAATTGCCCCCAGAGACCGAAGTCGCCGTAGGCCGGCCGTCCGCCAAACAGGTAGGGACGCGTAGCCAGATGCGGGTCGAGCAAACCGAGCATTTCCTGGAAGCCGGCCTCGATCTGCGGCGCGGTCGTGGCGTTCGAGCCGACGAACCAGACCCGGTCGACCATGCGCGCCCGCACCTGCGCCGCGAACCCATCATGTTCCTGATCGCTGGCACCCGGTGCGCGCATCCGCGCGATCCGGCCGGCCGAGGAGATCTGGTCAACGTCGCGGGCCCAACGGTAGTGAAACATCCATTTGTTGCCCCACTCGTCGCCGAACTCCTCGATCAACGCTGAGATGAACTGCGTGACGGGTTCGCCGGGATGGAGCGACGGTTCGGGGTGGAGCTTCTCGATGCGGTCGATGATCGGCGTGGAATCCTGAATGCCAGTACCGTCAGGCGTCACCACCAGCGGAATGATCGGCATTTTGGCGAATTTCTCGAATTCCGGCTGGCTTGCCGCGTTGCGCAAAACCCACTGATGCGGAATTCCCTTGTAGCGGAAATAGGAGCGGACTTTTACGGAGTAAGGCGACATCTCGGCGCCGATGATGCGATATCCGTCCGCCATGGGGTGGTCCTCCAATGTTGCTTGTTGACGGCTTGATCGCCTGCGTTATCGGTAGATGATCAATATCGGGCGGAACGAACAAGGGCTAAAAATGCAGCCACTCAAGCA
>WNFM01101869.1_pt1 | contig 13138 bp, 16 predicted proteins | sample 5400271 | NCBI WGS metagenome assembly WNFM01 (sample SAMN13153352, study PRJNA577476) | soil metagenome | isolation source: 60 cm saprolite on Douglas fir-dominated hillslope | place: USA:California | collected 2013-09-17 | reverse complement strand
GGGTCGGCTCAGTGGCCAAGATGCCGTACTGAAAAATGATTCCGCTGGGAGCAGCGGCTGCGGCCAGGTCTTCGAGACCTTGACCTCCGATCGGATCAAATATGACGCGTGCGCCCATGCCGCCGGTAATCTCGCTGACGCTTTCGGGCAGGTTTTCTTCATCGGTCACGATGACGTGGTCGGCCCCGGCTGCGAGCAGTTCGGCCTTCTTCTTAGCGGTGCGCGTGGTGGCGATGCTGATGGCCTCCTGGGCGTTGGCAATCTCAATGGCGGCGAGACCGACGCTGCTGCTGGCGGCGGTGATGATGATAAAATCACCCTTGGTCAGCTTGCTTTCGTGGATCAGCGCTCCGTAGGCCGTGATGTATTGCATCCAGATGGAAGCGCCCTCCTCGTAGGAGAGATGGGCAGGGTATTCAGCGACAGCGGACTGGGGAACGATGGCGACCTCGCCATACACTCCATAGGCGTTGGCCGGGAAAGTTGGAACGGTGCTGGCGATTTTGCCGACCCAAGCAGGATCAACGTTGGGTCCAACGGCTTCGACGATGCCGGAAGCCTCATAGCCGAGTTTTGACGGGAGCTTTGGATGGAAACGATATCGATCCTGGCGGAAATGCGTCTCAGCGCGATTAAGGCCGATAGCTTTAACGCGAAGACGAACCTCGCCTACGCCGGGTTCAGGAAGCGGAAGGTCGTCGAGTTGGAGAACCTCGGGGGCGCCGATCTGGTGAAAGCGAACTATCTTTACAGTTTGTGTTGTCATGCGATTGCCTCGCGTTTGACGATTATTTCGCGTTGGGTTGTGTGGAGGAGCAAAGTCTCCTGACGTCTAAGCCCAGCCTTGAATGGTAGATTTTCGTCTCTTGCTTCTGCCGACCAACTCACTCGAGTGAAATGGGTGATTACGGCTTTCCTAGTTAGTTGAGCGCGGGCGCTCTCTCCTTGCGACGCTCCTTTCATCGCTTATGCTTCTGCTGGCGGAGTCCACCCGCCGATCTGCTGCATGAGGGACAAGAGATTGCCCACACCCCAATGGTCTGTGATCTTCCCATTATGCACACGCATGACATCGACTGTTTCGAAGTGGATCTTGCGGTGGGTTGGAGCGATGCCAAGGAAAGGCCCTTCATGCGTCCCGTGATACGTCTTATAAGTCGTCACCTGTTCCCCATCGGCCAGCTGCCAGTGGATCTCCGCATGGAAGTCAGGGAACGCGGCACGAATATAGCCGTACAGTTTCCGTACACCCTCCTTGTCCGGAGTCGTGTTCGGCTGCGGTGTATGGTCAACGAAATCATCGGCGAATAGTTCTTCAAAGACGCCAAAGTTCCCCCCGCCTTGCACTTCTTCGGTATTTCGGCGGACAACCGCTTTCGCCGCATCTGACGTTGTAATGGTGCTCATTTGGCTAACCGGAGATTGATTGGTTCGCGCCAGCGACAATCGAGGTATCGGCAGCAGTGCTAGACCGCAGCCTTGATCTGCTTAAGCAGCGGAGCCATGAACTCTTCGGACGAGACCTGGCCCTGGGCGACACGCATTGTTCCGCCGGCCTGCACGAACGTCACATCGGTGATGCCGATGAAGCCCAGGATGTGCCGCAGATAGGGGATTTCATAGTTGTAGGCTTCCATGCCGGAAGCTTTGTCATAACTTCCTCCGCTCGCTACCGCGACAACCACCTTGCGGCCCTTGGCCAGTCCCTCCGGTCCTGTCGCGAGGTAGTTGAAAGTTTTCCCGCCTCGTACGACGTGGTCGATCCACGCCTTAACGACTGCCGGCACGGCAAAATTGTACATCGGAGTGCCGATGACAATCTCGTCGGCTTCGAGCAGCTCGGCGATGAGCTTGTCCGAGATGGCCAGCGCACTTTTATGGCTATCCGTTAGTTGGTCCGGCGTGCTGAAGGCGCCGATGATCCAGTCGAGATCGACGAATGTCATCTTGGTCTTAGTCAGATCTCGTTCGACGACTTTGCCACTGGGATGCTTGTCCTTCCAGGCAGCAACCGCTGCCGCGCTGAGTTGACGAGAGATCGAGAAATCACCGCGTGGGCTGGCATCGAGATGAAGCAATGTAGGCATCGTTTTACTTTGGTTGTGGTTAGAGGATGAAAGCTGCAGCATTAAATGACTTCTCGCTGGTTTTTTGTATCTGTACCAATACTATTGATGTCAATGTCCTTTTGGAACCTATTCTGCCGGTGGATTTAGTCAATGCCTAAACTCTCTCGGCACCGAACACTCGTTCTCAGCAGCGGAACACGTCAGTCGCCGACGATCTTCGAACTGACGACGGAATTGCCCTAGAAGCAGCTTGCCGGCCCTTACGTACTGTCGTGGCTGCGCAGAGAAGTGTTGCGCAGCGGTGTGGAGGTCGCGCAACCGCCGTTGCAGCGGTGAGGTCTCATAGGGCGCGCTGCTACCGCCTAGCGCGAAGCACGCGTCGGCGGCGCGAACACAGGTGGTTGTGAGCCATATCGCGGCCTGTGTGCCCTCAGTGAGGCGCGCCTACGGAAACCATACTCTTGGGCGATCGGGATCGATTTGCTGCCTTGGTACAGACCGACGATGACTTCGATCCCGCTATCCTTGAGGTTCAGCGCATTGCGCATGTCCTCGCGATCCGAAGCCTATGACAGCGCAGACTTTGTTTTGCAGATCCAACAGATCCGCATCTTCGTCTAGGTAAACTTTAACTGGCATAAATGAGCATTTGGTTGAGTTATATCATTTACATCGGGCCTCGCGATTTATGCCCGTCCGGGTCAGATCGCTGCGGCCGAAGTTTTGCATGACTTTTAGGAATCGACTTAGATCATTAGCGGGTTTCACTCCGTCACTCTTCATTGATCGTAATCGGGAGCCCAACCTGTCCGGCGTAGAAAACAACCAGCTCGACTGGTTCGTTCGTCGTGAAACCTCGATGCGTCGTCTGGATAGTTTCCGCCAACGCTCGGCCCGCATGCACAATCGTGCGCTCGCCGGTCGTTTTTTTTTCCAGCGTCAGTTCCCCAGATAGCACATAACCAACGCTGATCACCGGGTGATGATGCCAATGCAAAGCAGTGTTGGGAGGAACCGTGATCCTGAGCACTGTCAACTGTGGCTGTCCAGTAGGATAGCTTTGGTAGTTAACGCCATCCCACGATTGTGTCGTCTGCAGAATCTGTTGCACCTGGATTTGTGACTCGCCCGCACCCACCAGAGCCGGGATCAGCCAAAGGGAAAAGGTCGAAAGGAATTTCAAAAGCGTTAAGTGTTGGGTCATGTTGGCGAGTATTTTGTTAGTCATGGTTCGTTCGTTCGCATTGTTGGAACGGTAATTGGTTTGAGCGCGAGCCGCATCACTACATTGTGATCGCCTCCAATAGAAATGAACGAGCTGGCGATCCAAAGAGCGATCGGATAAAGTGCTCGGTTTGCGGTGAAACGTTGCCAACCAACTAGGGTCAGAGCTCAATCCACTCGGTGAACCGAGCCGCTAAGCCGTTGCGCCGGGATTTCAGTTGGTCGTAATAGTCTGACCACTGGCTAATTTTCCCATTCTTTATCTGCACGACAGATATGCCTCGCACGCAAATTGGCACCTTAAGCAAACGTCCGCCCAGAAAAGGTTCAGTCTTCGTAGCCGTAAGTGTCCATTCACTAATGACGCGGTCTCCGCTACTGAAGATGATGTTATCCCTTCTTTCGGAATCCGGGAAGAGGTCACGTGTCTTTGCCAAGAATTCGGTCAAGCGTCTCTTGTCCTTAAATTCGAGTCCGAGCGCATGGTCGGTGAATGTGAACTGGTCGTTAAACTGATCTGCGGCTGCAACGAAGTTCTCTTGTCTCCAGGCTGCTAAAGCGATTTGTAGAATCCGGTCAGAGGTAGTGACTTCCGCCGAAGCATTATCGAAAACTGTACTTTGTGTGTTCATTGCAATCTGCTCTTTCTTCTGCCTTCTGCAGTTCGTCTAACTGTGACGGTTTTGTTTATAACTTGTGATCGGTTTTCAGTATTTCTCCGGCGCGTTCGCCGATAATGACGCAGGGGGCCATGGTGTTGCCGGTTGTCACGCGCGGCATGATGGATCCATCGACAATACGCAGGTTTTTGATTCCATAGACCTTGAGATTGGCGTCTACGACCGACATGGAGTCACGACCCATCTTGGCGGTACACGTCTGATGCCAGAAGGTAACGACTGAATCCCGGATGAAGTTTTCGAGTTCAGCCCCTTTGAGGCTACCCGGCATCACCTCGCGCTTGGCGAACGGACGAAGTGCGGCGGAGTTGCCTATTTCACGGCAGAGCTCCACACAGGCTATCGCTGCCTTTAGGTCATCGGGGTGGGACAGATGATGGGGCTCGATCTGAAGAGGGTCAAGGGGGTTGGGCCCCGTTAGCCGAATCCTACCTCGACTCTTTGGCCGTACGATGCTTCCGACCATTGCCCAGGAACCTGCCGGCGCGCTGTACCTGGCAATCATTTCGACAGCGCCAATTGGTACTTCGACCTGGCATGTCTGGATGTCTGGGGTGTCGAGACTAGGATCGCTCTTCCAAAAGAAAGTTGCCTCAGATGCGTTGTTGCGTGGCGCGAGCGGTTTCTGGTACTCCCAGATGCAGCCAATAGCTGGGTGGTCTTGAAAGTTCTGCCCCACGCCTGAAAGATGCTGCACGAGAGGGATTCCGAGACGCTGTAACTCGATCTCATCGCCAATGCCGGATTGCATCAGCACCTTCGGCGTATGAATTGCGCCCAGTGACAGAATCACCTCCAGGCGCGCTCCGATGCGTTGGGTCTTGCCATCGCAATTACAGACCACTCCCGTCACACGCTTGCCTTCGAACGTCAACCGGGTGATGAATGCGTGAGTGAGCACCGTCAGATTTGGCCGGTCCATGTAGGGGAAGGTATAAGAACGAAATACGGACTGGCGCTTTCCATCGCGAATCCGTAGGTCGAGGATCGAGCTACCGCCCGCACCCTCCATCATGCGACCGTTCTGATTTTCAAAAGTTGGGATCTCGACCGAGCGCGCTCCTTCAAGCATGGCCGGAGCAATTGGGTTGGGGTCAGGCGCGGGTTGGACAAAAACCGGCCCTCCCGTTCCACGGTACTTTGGGTCTGGCGCACCATGCCAATCTTCGATGCGCCGATAGATATTGAGCACTGACTCGTAGCTCCACGCGGGATCGCCCGCCTCCGACGCGAAGTAATCCCAGTCGTTCTTGTGTCCGTGAGACCAAACCATCGCATTGATGCTGGATCCACCGCCTAGGACCTTGCCCATATTCATCGGAATGGAGCGTCCGTTCAGATGAGGATTCGGCTGAGCCCGGAAAGCCCAGTCCCGATCGCTTCCAAGATTGGCGGGCCATTGACCGGCCTCCATGACGGTTGACACATCGTCGCTGCCGCCAGCTTCCAGCAGCAGCACGCTGACATCTGGATTTTCAGCCAGTCTGCGCGCTACCACCGAACCGGAGGAGCCAGATCCGCAGACGATGAAATCGTAGTGTGGCTTTAGCTCAGAGGTTAGTTTCGCTTGATTCGCGCCTACTAGTTGGGCGAATTCTTTCGTATGGGTGTATGGTTCCGAGCTTGCTGCAATGTTTGTCTTGTTCTTCATAAACGGAGCGATTCCTTCGCCTGAATTCCAAAATTGTTAGCTTAGTTCCCAGGATTGACTTGAACGATCGATGTCGGAACCCTCCTGCTAACTGCTAAGACTGTTATGACAATGGGCCAACGTTCGACCAAGAGGTAGTTCGATACCTATCTGACCAACGAGGCGCCGTTGGCTTCGATTAGCCTTCTAACGTTCAGTGAATGTGGGTGACTCACACATATAGTCCTTTTTATTCGATTTTTTGATGACGACGCGATGCCGCATCTACTTGAGGAGTACGCTCTACTAACAGTGGCCCCCTATTGTCGGGACAATGAATAGCCAAAATGGCAGCTCTAGACTGGCAATGACGGTGCGCTTTTGCGAACGAAGTCCAAGGTCCTTGCTAAGTTGCGTTTCGACCGAGTTCTCTACACCTGGGCGAAGCCGCCATCCACAAACAATTCCGTTCCTGTGACGTAAATGCTGTCGTCCGACGCGAGAAACACCACTGCCTTAGCGATCTCATTGGGTGTGCCGAACCTGCCAAACGGAATACTGTTGGAAACGACCTTCATGTATTGCTTCCCTGCTTCTGAGGCATGCCATGGGGGTGTGTCGGTAAAACCTGGGCTGACTGCGTTCACGCGAATACGGCGATCCTTCAAGTCTGTTGTCCACGTCCGCGCGAACGAACGCACAGCCGCCTTGGTGGCGCTATAAACACTCCAGTTCGGCAATCCTTTAGTGGCCACGATGGACGCATTCAGGATGATTGAGGCACCGTCCGCCATTAGCGGAAGCGCCTTCTGCACCGTGAAAAGGAGACCCTTTACATTGGCATTAAAGATCGAGTCGTAATCCTCTTCAGTTATCTTGCCCAAAGGGGTCATCGTCGTAATACCGGCATTGGCGAAGACAATGTCGAGCTTGCCCTTCTCCCGCTTAATTTGTGCGAAGAGGCGATCAAGGTCGTCAGGTTTCGCAACATCTCCTTGTACGCCGGTTACATTCTTTCCGATCTGTTTTACCGCGTCAGCCAACTCCGGTTCACGCCGCCCCGTGATGAAAACATAAGCGCCTTCGTTCACAAGCTGTTTCGCAGTAGCAAGGCCGATGCCGCTATTTCCACCGGTAATAAGTGCAATTTTTCCTTCAAGCTTATTCATGTATTCCTCCTCAGTTTAAATAGTTAATAAAATGATCGCTCAACTTAGTAGACCAATCTGCTTAATTCTGTCAGCTCAGGTTGCCCCAGCGTTTTGTTTATAACTTATGATCGGCTCTGAGTATTTCTCCGGCGCGTTCGCCGATAATGACGCAGGGAGCCATGGTGTTGCCTGTCGTCACGCGCGGCATAACCGAGGCGTCGGCAATACGCAGGTTTTCGATTCCGTAGACCTTGAGATCGCCGTCTACCACCGACAGTGGGTCACGTCCCATCTTGGCGGTACAGCTCTGATGCCACCAGCCAAAGGCTGCATTCCGGACAAAGTTCTCCAATGCGGGCCGTTTCAAGTCGCCGGGTATCACCTCTCGCTTAACGAATGGGCGAAGCGAGGCGGAGTTGCCGATCTGACGGCAGAGTTCGACCCCAGCCATTAAGGCATCGAGATCGTCTGGATCTGACAGGAGATTGGCCTCGATTTGAATCGGATCGAGCGGATTTGCTCCCGTCAAACGCAGGTGGCCCCGACTCTTGGGCCTGACGACGCCGGGGTTTATCATCCAGGAGTTAGCCGGTAGATTGAGCTTGGCTTTCTCGGCTCGATCGAACGGAAGCTCAACTTGGATTGCCTGCATGTTCGGTGTATCGAGGCTAGGATCACTTTTCCAGAACCAGAAAAAGCGTGTGTCTACTGCTTGGTTGGACGCCTCCCATATGCAGGCAACGCCGGCGTGATCCTGAAAGTTTTGTCCCACCCCTGGAAGATGCTGTACCAAGGGTATACCGAAGCGCTGTAAATCACCCTGGTTGCCAATTCCGGATTGCATCAGCACCTTCGGCGTATGGATTGCACCCAACGACAAAACCACCTCAGTTCCGACGCCGATACGTTGGACTTTGCCGTTGCGAGCTATTTCCACTCCCGATACCCTCGTGCCCGAAAAGATCAGTCGCGCGACCAGGGCGTCGGTGAGCACGGTCAGATTTGGCCGATCCATGTAAGGAAAAGTATAAGAGCGAAAGATCGAAAGGCGTTGCCCATCTCGAATCCGCCCATCGGGAAGAGCGCAGCCGCCTGCACCTTCCATCATGCAACCGTTGTTACTGTCGAAGGTTGGAATGCCAACCAAGCGTACACTCTCACGGGTCGCTGGGACGATAGGATCAGTGTCAGGCGCAGGCTGGATAAAGAGGAGACCACCGGTGCCACGACGATCTGGGTCTGGAGTACCATGCCAGTCTTCGATTCGCCGATAGATCTTCAGCACTGACTCATAGTTCCACGCTGGATCGCCCGCCTCGGCGGCAAAGTAATCCCAGTCGTTCTTGTGACCACGCACCCAAGCCATCGCATTGATGCTGGATCCGCCTCCCAGGACCTTGCCCATACTCATAGAAACCAACCGCCCGTTGAGATGCGGATTCGGCTGGGCCCTGAAGACCCAATCCCGACCGGTACCAACATTGCTGGGCCATTGACCGGCCTCCATGATGCTGGGCACATCATCGCTCCCGCCGGCTTCCAACAGGAGCACGCTGACATCTGAATTTTCAGCCAGCCGGCGCGCTACCACCGAACCGGAGGAGCCCGAACCACAGACGATGAAGTCGTAATGTGGTTTTACTTCAGAGGTTAGTTTCGCTTGATTCGCGTCTACTCGTTTAGCGAATTCTTGCGTGTCGCTGTATGGTTCGGAGCTTGCAGTAATGTTTGTTTTGTTCTTCATAAACGGGCGTTGCGATTCCTTCGCGCCTGAATACTGGAAAGAGATGTGTTGTCGTTCGATGTCCGAGGCCAACGGACTTTCTGTTGCCGCCGATCTGGTCGAAGAGTCCTTGGGAGTGAGCAAGGCCAGCAATGCGGGACGACCAGATACGCTTCGGCATCTCTAAAAGATGGGCGGAACCTGCTCTCTTCTAGGTGATTTTTGCGGAGGTCCGAAATTGCCCCGGTGTGACGCCGACAATCCGCTTGAAGTGAAAGCAGAGCTGACTCTGGTCTAAGAAACCGACCCCTATCGCGACCTCTGCAAGACTGACGCCTCCTCGTCCGCGCAGGAGCTGTTGCGCCCGTTCAACGCGCCGTGTGATTAGGAATTGGTGTGGCGATAAACCTGTTGCCGCTTTGAATTGCCGCGCGAAGTGATCGGGGCTGAGATGAACCAACGCGGCCATTTGTTCCAGCGTCGGACGGCCGTTTAGGTTCGCCATAACGTAGTCGACAATCATGATGAGCTTCCGGCGCGGAAGTACTCCATCCGTCCGAGTGGCTAGCCGACGCAGCCCAAAGATGTGGCGGATCAGGTGAACGGCTAAAACATTGGCAAGCGACTCGATAATGAGCGGTCCTCCAACGCCGCCAGCCCTTAACTCGGCGTCCACGGCCAGCATCGTGGTGCGAAGCTCGGGTACGATTAAAGCGTCGAGCGGCGGAACCGCTGTGCGGGAGAGGTCCAGCCCGAACGACGTCGTCGCTACCCGAGCGATCAACTTTGGATCCAAATAAATATGAAACGCGTCCTCTGTACCTCGCCAGCGGCATGTTACACTACTCCCAACCGGCATTACCATAACCGAGCCAACAGGAGGCGGTGTTTCCCTCTTGACTCCCTCGTACCTGAGATTCATCTCCGCGGGGGGCTTCGTGATCAGGACCAGCAAATGCTGAGAAAGCGGAGGCAGATGAATTTCGTTAGTGGCACTATCCCGGTAACGAACTGCCTGTAACCCGACCCACCCCAAATTGTGGCTTGTCGCGTCCGGTATCACCGGAGGGAGATTGCGCGGCAGACCAGCAAGCTCGTGGCTAGACTTCTCCCGCCTTATAACCACTTTTCCTCTTTGGATGAGTTCCATTTTATCGGCATCCACGACGGCACCGTTCGAATGCTCCCAGGCGAGTGATATCGGTACGCGGAAAGAATACCTGTCCTTGGTCGGCTTTGGTGATTCCGGCGAGGATATTAAATATAGTCGTTTTGCCGGAGCCGTTTGGACCGGTGATAGCGGTTGCGCCGAGGGGCTTAAAACATCGTGACGACGCCACAATCTGTTGGGAGAATCCGCGGGTCTCATTGTCTGGGGAGCTAGATATACCCCAATTCGGGAAATTGGCCGTTTCTTGTCTCAAGTGCCGCAATCGTTGTCCGAGTCACCGGAGGAAGAGGGTAATAGCTCGCTTCAAACGGCGTGTTGCCAAATAATGTAACTATTATAGTTATATATTGAACAGGACCTATAACGTCGTGTTGTCGAAGCTGTCCCGCGCCTTCCTGATCACGGCCAAATGATCGTCGGCCCAGCGAACCAAGAGGCGCATGGGTTCTTGCAGAGATTCCCCCAACGGCGTAAGCCGGTATTCGACGCTCGGCGGCCTCGTGTGGAAGACCGTTCGATCAATCAGGCCATCTCTCTGTAAACTCCTGAGCGTGTCGGTCAGCATGCGCTGGGAGATACCGACAACGCTGCGCCGTAATTCGCCGAACCGCTGGGGTCGCTTCGCCAGATTGAGAATAATGAGATAACTCCACTTGTCCCCGATCCGATCCAACACGTTTCGGATGCCGCAATCCGGGTTGACGCCGGGGTTTTCAAACGTGTCGTTGTAGTCCGGCCTTGGTTCACTGGAACTCACCAGGTGCGGTAAAACTGCCTTCTTGACGGGCATAAGGAGTCATCCTAAGTGTTGGTGCAGATTTTAAACTAGCACCTCATTTCGCACTTTGCGAGATGAAAAAGGACTCTCACATGATCCATGTCATCGCCGTGGTCACCGCCAAACCGGGCCGGCGGGCGGAGCTTATCAAAGAATTAGAAGCCATCATTCCCTTGCAGCGAGCAGAAGAGGGCTTTGTCGAAGTCAGCCTTACGATGGATAGCTGCGGCAGCAAGGACCGGTTCGGAGACGACGCTTTTGTGATGCTCGAGAAGTGGAATAGCCGCGAGACGTTCGAGGCCCATTTAGCCACGCCGCACCTCCGTTCTTACAACGAGCAAATAAGAGACAGGGTCGCCAATGTTGCCATCCACGTACTCAGCGAACAGGAAAGGAATTAGAACGATGGAATACCGGCGTCTCGGCAATTCTGGTCTCAACGTGATGGATGATCCGATCGTGGTGGTCGAAAACGTGGAACGATGGATCGAGTGCGGCCTGGATCCAAAAAGAGGCCACCAAGAAGGCGGCACCGAACCGATGCAATTGATCAAGAAGAGGGTGCTGCTCTCGCTTATGAAGACATTAACCCAGGTTCATCCCTACGGTTTTGAATACAACCCGCCCGAGTTCGGGTTCTGCCCCCTCCTTCCTCGTTGAGCTGTGTACAGCTCCGCGGCGGTCAGGTGAAACTCTTCAATCTCCGGTTGAAACTCAATTTGTCCCAAAACGCGGACGCAATCGCGCAACTTCGTCCAAAGCAGCATGTCGTTTGCCTCCATCATTTCGACCGACCGATGAAATTCGATCGAAATTTGAACGGGCGCACCAGACGGGAAACCACGGCAAAAGGCGACGTTGTTTTCCTACCCGCCGACGCGCCGATGATACTTCGTCCCGCGACGGACGACCGGCACCGGGTCTTGTCGTACAGTTTACTTCTTTTCGAGCCCAGCTATTTGGCAGAGCTTGCATTATCGAATGGGATCGGTCGTCCGCTCGACTTTATACCAACGTTCGCGACACCAGACCCTTTCCTGCATGAAATCACCGCCGCTCTTACGTCTGCGCCGCGAATCAACGACCCGGCAGCGAACCTCTTTACTGAGACCTTGCTCAACGCGGCGTGTGCGCGAATTCTGCGCAACTACGCACAAGTCAGATACCCGCTTGCCGGTCCACCACGGCTTACCGACGATCAACTGCGTGCGGCGATCGATTACATCCATGACCATATCGGAGAATCTCTCGAGCTGCGTTCGATTTCTCGAGCTGCCGGCTTAAGCGAATTTCACTTCGCGCGTTTATTCAAGGCTGCAACCGGGGTCACCCCTTTCAAGTTCGTGACTCGTACGCGGATGGATCGGGCAAAGCAGCTTCTCCGCAAAACACGACTACCGATACTCGAGATAGCCGAGCGTGTCGGTTACCACAAGCCGAGCCACTTCAGTGCCAGATTTCACGCCGTTTCAGGATGTGGTCCGAATGCTTACCGCAAGTCCGCTGGATGTTGATTGGGGTCATGAAGCCGCTATTTCATCCATCCGCCGATGACATCACCATTGAGAGTATTCTCCATGCCTTGTCAGATCCCGCACGCGTACAAATCTTCGCGGGGATTGCGCGATCGGAGTGCGCACAGACCTGCGCGGCCTTCTTAGAATTGAGCGATCGCAAGGTGCCGAAGTCGACGCTCTCTCAGCTCTTTAGGACCCTTCGAGAGGCGGGCCTCATAAGAAGTGAACGCCGGGGCGTGAAGATGTACAACACGCCACGATGCGAGGAGATCGACAAGCGTTTTCCCGGACTGCTAACCGCTATCATGAACGCGCTCGCGGTGCAAACGGACAGCGAGCGGCCTCTGGATGAATTGGGTCGGTGAACTTGCGGAAGGGCTCAATCGCAGGGCTAGTCCTCAGCGGCTAGTTGGGGAGGATTATGTCGGTTTTGAAGATTCTCTACCTACACCTAGACCGCAAACCCAGGAGTCCCATCTTATGCCATTAAGGGCACCAATGCCTCGTCTGCGGACTGAAGATTCTTAGGATCACTTTCCGAATAGACGGAATAATCGATATATCCGTCTTCGCCCTGCGTGTAATAGGTTGCAGGCTTGGGACGGCTGATATCCCAGCCATACCGATATCGTTCAGCAAGGTCGGGATTGGCGATGTAGGCCTGGCCGAATGCGACCATGTCCGCGCCTCGATCGGCAATGATTTGGGCGGCGCTCCGCCGGTTGAATCCCACTCCCACGATCACCGGACCTTCAAAAAGACGACGAAGCTTTCCGTACACGTCCCATCCCACGCCATAATTGGCTAGCTGCAGATACGCAATGCCGCGCTTGGACAACTGGCTCACAAGCCAGGAATACGTCGCAACCGGGTCGGTGTCCTCAACTTGGTTGAACATCCACCCTGGAGAGAGCTTCACAGATACGAATTCACGAGAGGTTGCGGCTGCCATGGCATCGACGAGCGCCAACAGAAAAGCCGAGCGGCGCTCCACGCTACCGCCCCATTCATCAGTGCGCAGATTCGTATTGGTGGAGAGAAACTGCATCGGCAGATAGCCAGCTGCGCCGTGGATTTCGACACCGTTCAGCCCGGCGCGCTTCGCCAAGACGGCGCAGTCCCTATGTTCGTCGATGACCTTCAGAATTTCGGCATGCGTCAAGGGTCGCGGCATCCCATAGGCGCGCTTGGGCCT
>WNFM01210828.1_pt1 | contig 13139 bp, 10 predicted proteins | sample 5400271 | NCBI WGS metagenome assembly WNFM01 (sample SAMN13153352, study PRJNA577476) | soil metagenome | isolation source: 60 cm saprolite on Douglas fir-dominated hillslope | place: USA:California | collected 2013-09-17 | reverse complement strand
GCTATCCCACCGCGGGCTCGGCGTTCAACGCCGGCGAGGCACAACCTTTCTATGTCAATTCCCCGTTTGGGATTGTCCTCGGCCACAACGGCAACCTGACCAATTCGGAAGCCCTGAAGGAGGAGATGTTCCGTCAGGATTTGCGCCACATCAATACCAACTCCGATTCGGAAGTGTTGCTCAACGTGCTCGCGCACGAACTGGAGCTCGCCGCAAAGGGTCAGAAGCTCGATCCCGAGACCATCTTTACCGCGGTGGCGAACGTGCATCGGCGTTGCCGCGGAGCCTATGCGGTGGTGGCCTTGATAGCGGGCTACGGGCTGCTCGCGTTCCGTGATCCGTTTGGAATCCGCCCGCTCGTATTCGGCCGCAATCACACCGACGAGGGGCCTGAATATCTGGTCGCTTCCGAAAGCGTCGCGCTCACCGCGTTCGGCTTCGAGCTGGTGCGCGACGTCCTGCCCGGCGAGGCCATCTTCATCGATGAAGGCGGAACCTTCAACAGCCGCCAATGTGCGGCCAAACCCGTGCTCGCGCCCTGCATCTTCGAATACGTCTACCTTGCACGACCCGACTCGGTCATGGACGCGGTTTCGGTGTACGAGAGCCGGCTGCACATGGGACGGAAGCTTTCTGAAAAGATCAAGCGCACGATGCCCCATCTTGAAGTCGACGTCGTGATCCCGGTTCCCGACACAAGCAGGCCGGCCGCGCTGGAGCTGGCTCATGGCCTCAACGTGACGTATAGAGAAGGCTTTATCCGCAATCGCTATATCGGCCGTACTTTCATCATGCCCGGCCAGACGATTCGCAAGAAATCCGTGCGCCAGAAGTTGAGCGTCGTCGGCCTCGAATTCAAGGACAAGAACGTCTTGATCGTAGACGATTCGATCGTGCGCGGAACGACGGGACGCGAAATCGTGCAGATGGCTCGCGAAGCCGGCGCGAGCAAGGTGTTTTTCGCCTCGGCAGCGCCGCCGGTGAGATTTCCCAACGTGTATGGCATCGATATGCCGACGCGTGCCGAACTCATCGCCACCGGGCGGAATGACGAGCAGGTCGCGCGCGAGATCGGGGCGGATGCGGTCATCTATCAGGATCTGGACGCGCTCAAGGACGCGGTGCGCGCGGTCAATCCGAAGCTCACGCAGTTCGAGACTTCGTGCTTCGACGGGGTGTACATCACCGGAGACATCACCAGCGAGTACCTTGCTTCGATCGAACGGCAGCGCGACCCCGGCCGTCAGGAAAGCGAGGAGGACGCCGAGAACAACCAGCTCGACCTTAACGCGGCCTAAGGCCATCTCGAAGCTCTGGCCCGCCCGTTTGACATCGCCGCGCCGGGATAGTAAGGTGCCCACTGCGCCGATTTGATCGACAGCTTGCGGGCGCTTAATAAATACGGCTAAAGCGTGGCCAAAACCCGTCTTAGCGAAAAGCTGGACGGGTTTTTCATTTTCAGGAATCGAGCATGCAGGATTACGATATCGAAACGCTTGCGGTGCGCGCCGGAATCGCGCGCAGCCAGTTCAACGAACACTCCGAGGCGCTCTATCTCACTTCGAGCTTCGTGTTCGAGAACGCCGCGGAAGCCGCGGACCGGTTCTGCAACAACGCGCCCGGGAACATCTACTCGCGCTTCACCAATCCCACCGTGACCGCATTCCAGGAGCGGCTCGCCGCCCTCGAAGGCGCGCAGGCCTGCGTCGCGACCGCCTCCGGAATGGCGGCCATCCTGGCGACCGCCATGGCCACGCTGAAGGCCGGAGACCATGTCGTGTGCTCCTCGGGGGTCTTCGGCGCGACCGTGCAATTGTTCAGCACCGTCCTATCCAAGTTCGGAATCGAGACGGCGTACGCGGACGGCACCCGGGCTTCGACATGGAGCGCCGCGATGAAGCCGAACACGCGCCTGCTGTTCCTCGAGACGCCGTCCAACCCGCTGACGGAAGTTTTCGATATTTCGGCCCTGGCGCAAATCGCGCGGGACGGCGGCGCGCTGCTCGTCGTCGACAACTGCTTCTGCACGCCGGCCCTGCAACGGCCCCTCGAGCTGGGCGCCGGGCTGGTGATCCATTCGGCCACCAAGTATCTCGACGGTCAGGGCAGGGTGCTGGGCGGGGCCGTTCTGGGCGCGAGCGGTCCGGTGATGGACGCCGTGTTCTCCTTTCTGAGGACGGCGGGGCCCAGTCTGTCGCCCTTCAATGCCTGGGTGCTGCTAAAAGGGATAGAGACGCTCAGGATCCGGATGGAGGCCCAGTCGCGAGGCGCGCTCGAGCTCGCCCAGTGGCTCGAGTCCCATCCGCGCGTGGAGCGCGTGTACTACCCGGGGCTCGCGTCCCACCCGCAGCACGCGCTCGCGATGCGCCAGCAGCGCTCGGGAGGCGCCATCGTTTCGTTCGTCGTCAAAGGCGGGCGCGAGTCCGCATGGCACGTGGTCGACTCGACGCGCATGATCTCGATTACGGCGAACCTCGGCGACACGAAGACCACGATCACGCATCCTGCCACGACGACGCACGGCAGGATAAGCGCCGAAGCCCGGGCGCGCGCCGGGATCACGGAAGGCCTGCTGCGCGTCGCGGTCGGGCTCGAGTCGGTGAAAGACATCCGCGCCGACCTGGAGCGCGGATTGGGTCGATAGCCTCTCGCGAGCACGGCTATCCGCGGCTGATCCTCGGCCACACGCGCCGGCAAGCCGTCGACGCGGTCCTCGTGCCGGGCAGGCCGGTGCGTGTGGCCGTGGATCAGCCGCGGATAGCCGTGCTCGCGAAGCGTCGCGTCCACCGCGCCGCGGTTGACATCCATGATCTCGGGTGCCTTGCGGCGTTTTTCCTTCTCGCTCCGCGCGCGCAGCGCCCCGATTTTCTCCTTGCGCACGGCGAGCGGCAGGGAAAGAAATTCCTTTCTCCACGCTGGCGCGCGCACCTCGGCGCGAAACCTCTGATAGTCGACGTCGTCCGTGCAGAGCGTGTCGCCGTGCATGAGCAGCGTGCGCGTCCCGAACAGATCGAGGCTGTGCGGATCATCGATCAGGCGTGCGTTGCAGGCCGCGGCGAAGTCCGTGCCGAGAAGGAAATCCCGGTTTCCGTGCATGATGTGCAGGGAGGGGCCGGCGCGTGAGCATTCGGCGAGCGCCCCGACTACCGACGCGTTGAACGGCTCGCCGAGATCGTCGTCCCCGGCCCAGTACTCGAACAGGTCGCCGAGAACATAAAGCGATTCCGCACTCAGGTGCAGATCGGAGATGAAGAAAACTGCCAAAGGACCTCTAGACCACTTCCGCCCGCTCGATGATCACGTCCTCGACGGGCACGTCGGCGTGACCTCCGCGTTTGCCGGTCTTGACCTTTTTGATCTTGTCGACCACGTCTTGGCCCTCGACGACCTTGCCGAACACGCAGTAGCCCCAACCCTGCGAGCTGGGCGCCGTGTGATTCAGGAAATCGTTGTCCTTGACGCTGATGAAAAACTGGCTGGAGGCCGAATGCGGTTCTGAAGTCCGCGCCATGGCGATCGTATAGCGCTCGTTCTTGAGGCCGTTGTCGGCCTCGTTCTTGATGGAATTTCGAGCCGGCTTCTGGCGCATTCCCGGTTCGAATCCGCCCCCCTGGATCATGAAGCCGTCGATGACGCGGTGAAACACGGTGTTGGAGTAGAAACCCGATTCGACGTAATCGAGAAAATTCTTGACCGTCTCCGGAGCGCGTCCGGCATCGAGCTCGATCGCAATGACACCGAGGTTGGTTTGAAGTTTGACCATGGAGGCCGGCTATTTGGCTGGTTTCAGTGTGACCGATTCGATCAAGACCGGCCGTTGCGGAACGTTTTGGTGCTGTTCAATCGTCGTGGTTGGCGCCTTGGAAATTCGCAGCACGGTGTCCATTCCTTCGACCACGCGACCAAACACCGCGTACCCGAATCCCTGCGGGGACGGTTCGCGGTAGTCGAGAAAAGCGTTGTTCTTGACATTGATGAAGAATTGCGCGGTTGCCGAATGCGGGTTGGGCGTGCGCGCCATCGCAACGGTTCCCAGTTCGTTCTTCAGGCCCGCGTTGAATGCGGCTCCAGCCTCGTTTTCGATCGGAGCACGGGCCCTTTTCTCCCGCATTCCGGGCTCGAAGCCGCCCCCCTGAATCATGAAGCCATCGATGACGCGGTGAAATATCGTCCCATTGTAGAAACCGCTGTTGACGTATTGAATGAAATTCGCGACCGTCTTGGGGGCCTTGTCGGCATAAAGCTCGAGCGCGAAGCTGCCCATGCTGGTTTTGAATTCCACGCGCGGATTCTGTGCCCACGCGCCGGACATTGCCAGCAGGAGGAGGACGAGCGTCGAAATGCGATGCATGTTGATGCTCCTGGGAGGTGGATTCCGTTCGGCGGGCGGCGCGGCGGACAAACTCGGTTCAGACCGCTCCCTCGTAGACGATGCGCCAGCGTCCGTCTTCGTGCAGCCAGTATTGGCGCTTCTTCACGGTGTTCGACAGATTATTCGACCTGTACTCCTGGTCGAAACTCACCAGCACCAGGCCTTCCTTTCCGGGATCGCGGAGCATGCTGAGGTTGCTCACCTTGATTTTGATCCAGCTCTTGCCGCCGTTTACGAGCCGCTTGTGCCGGCTCCAGCTATCCAGGTTCTGATTCGGCGCGGAGAAGCTTTTCGAATAATGCGCGAGGTAGCGTTCCGTGTCGAGGCTTTCCCAGTCGGTCCGCCATTGTTCCAGCCGCTTTCCAAATGATGTCCGCTCGCTTACCCAATCCTCGGGGCTCAGCCATTCGACGTCCTCGCTGATGATGACGGGGGTGACGCCGACCTGAACGTTGCGCGCCAGCGCATCCAAATCGGAATTGGCGAGGACAACACAGCCGTTACTCGAACGCGGGGGTCTGCTGTAGGTGTTCGACGGCGTTCCGTGCAGCCAGATGCCGTGGCCGTTGCGCCCCTGGATGCGGTCCCACTCGTTCGGGTAGTTGATCGGGAAGGCGCCGCTGCCGTAGAAGTCCGAGAGCTTTTGCCGGGGCAGGCTCTCCGTAACGTGGTACACCCCAATAGGTGTCTTCTCGTCTCCTTCTCGGACTTTCAGTGCCCCGTTTTTTCCCGAGCTCACGTAATAGTCGGCGACGAAGCGCGGCGTCCCGCCGTCGTTCTGGTACAGATAAAGCCGCGAGCGGTGCGTGTCGACTACGACTGCGTACCTTTGATCCTCGCGCAGCTGCAGCAAATAGCGCGGTACACGGTCCGCCGGCGGGCGCTCCCGGTACGCTCGCAGGCGGGCGAAGGCTTCGGCCCGCAGTCCCTCCAGGTTCGCCTCGGGTACGTTGGGGGCCGCCCCGATCGTGTTGATGGGCCGGGCGCGGGCGAGCAGCAAGTCGCCCTTGATCAGGTGAGCCAGGCGAAAGTTGGGTCTCACGCGGATCAGTCCTTCGATATCCTGGAGCGCCGCTTCGAGATGTCCCCGAACGATTTCTTCGTAGACCCCCGCGAGCAGTGCGTCTGCCGTCACGTCGATGCGCGCACCCTTTGCGGGTGACAGGGTGGAAGGGGCCCCAAAGGCGACGGCCGCGACCAGAACGCAGGTAAGAGTCTGCCTCGACATCAGCCTCCCGCCCGCTCCTGTTGGATGAGCCAGCGCCCCTCGTTCCGTACCATGACCAGCGTCTTGCTGCTCCTGATATTCAGATTGTCCGAACGGTACGCCTGCCGGAAACTGACGACCGCGTTGTTCTGATCCTTGAGCGTGACCTTGGGCAATTCGACGGCGATCTCGATCTTTTTGGGGCTGGAAATGCGCTGTCTGCGCGCTGCTTCCCATTCCGCGCGGGCTTCCCCCTTCGGCGTCTTGAAATCCTGGGCGTAAAAGGCGAGATAGCTCTCCACGTTCTGTTTGGACCACGCGCCTGCCCAGGCGAGCACCGTCTGCAGCACTTCCTCCCCGCCGCCTTGGGCGCGCGCCGGTTTCTCCGCCGGCTTTGTTGACACGGATTTTTCCTGTCCCGCGGCCAGCTTGGTCCCGGCGGATTTTGCGGGCGCGGTCCGCGCTGCCGGCGGCGCCGGCGTTGGCCGCGTCGACGCTCCCGAAGCGGCGCTCGATCCGCGCGCAGGGCCGCTCGATATCAAATCGCGAATCAGCGAGAGCTTGTTCTTTGCCGCGGAGTTGGACGAATCGAACTGCAGGGCCTTGTCGTACGCCTGGCTGGCAAGCTTGGTGTACACGTCGCCGAGATTTTCGTACGCGGTCGCGTAACTTGGGTGCGTGCGGATCGACATTTCGAGTTGTTGCCGGGCCTTTTCGTACTGGCCTTGAGCGGCGTATAGGACCGCAAGATTGTTATAAGGTTCGGGCAACTCCGGGTAGTCGCGCGAGAGCGCGGCGAAGACCTCGATCGCTTCAGCCGCTTTGTTCTGTTCTACCAGGATCAATCCCTTGATGAAGCGACCCTTGGCGTCCTTCGGCTTTTGCGAGAGATATTGATCGACCCGCTCAAGGGCTTGAGCAGGCTGGCCCTGCTTCAAGAGTCGGTCGATATCCTGAAGCTCGTCCGCGCTCACAGGCAACGCGGAAATTACCAGGGCGAAAAGCGGAACCGCAAGCCGCGTGGAAGGCCGAGCCATGAAGTTCATTGTGCTATACTTTTTTTGAGCCGAGGGGCACACCTCATTCTATCAAGAAGCTCGCAAAATCTACAATAATCAGCCTCTTGCGGGAATTTCCTCGATTTTGTCGCTTTTCTCTCCAGCAGCCGCGCTGCCGGTGCCATGCTGAAAATCTACAACAGCCTCAGCCGGGCGGAAGAACCCTTCGCACCTGTCGATCCGGCGCGGGTGAGGATGTACGTCTGCGGGATGACCGTCTACGACTACTGCCATCTCGGACATGCGCGGATGATGATCGCATTCGACGTGGTGCAACGCTGGTTGCGCGCAAGCGGCTACCCGCTGACTTACGTACGCAACATCACCGATGTCGACGACAGGATTATCCGTCGGGCATCGGAGACCGGTGAATCCGTTGCCGCTTTGACCGAGCGCTTCATTCGCTACATGGACGAAGATGCGGCGGCGCTGGCGGTGCAGAAGCCCGACATCGAGCCGCGCGCAACCGGTCACATTGCCGAGATGCTGGAGATGATCCGAAGATTGGAGGGCCGCGGTATCGCCTATCGTGGGGAAAGCGGTGATGTGAACTTCTCGGTCCGCAAGTTTCCGGGTTACGGCAAGCTTTCGGGGAAGTCACTCGAAGATCTGCGCGCCGGCGAGCGGGTCGAGGTCGACACGACCAAGCGCGATCCACTCGATTTCGTCCTGTGGAAGCGCGCCAAGGAGGGCGAGCCCTTTTGGCAGTCGCCCTGGGGCAACGGGCGCCCGGGCTGGCACATCGAGTGCTCGGCGATGAGCACGAAACTCCTGGGAGCTCATTTCGACATTCACGGCGGCGGGCAAGACCTGCAGTTTCCGCATCACGAGAACGAAATCGCGCAGTCCGAAGGCGTCCTGGATCGGGATGATACGCAACCCTTCGTCAAATACTGGATGCACAACGGCTTTGTCCAGCTGCAGGACGAGAAGATGTCGAAATCGACCGGCAACTTCGCCACCATCCGCGAGCTCCTCAAGCGCCATGATCCGGAAGTCCTGCGTTTCTTCGTCGTGCGTGCGCACTATCGAAGCCCTCTCAACTACTCCGACCAGCATCTGGGGGACGCGCGGCACGCGTTGGCGAGGCTGTACACCGCTCTGAAAGGGGCGCCGCCGAACGCAGCGTCGCCCGACTGGGACGAAATCCACGGCCGTCGCTTCCGGGAGGCAATGGACAACGACTTCAATACGCCCGAGGCCGTCGCGGTGCTCTTCGATCTCGCCAACGAAGTCAACCGCACGCACTCAACGGCGCTCGTGCGTCAGTTGCGCGCGCTCGGCAGGCTGCTCGGTCTGCTGTCGCGGGAAAGCGAGGCTTTCCTGCGCGCTGGGGTGGGACCCGGCGGCGGGATTTCAGACGTGCAGATTGCGGCGCTGATCGCCGCGCGCGACGAGGCGCGCCGTGCGAAGGATTTTCGGCGCGCCGACGAGATCCGCGACGAATTGCTTCAAGAGGGAATCGGACTCGAGGACGGCCCTCAAGGCACTACCTGGCGGCGGAACTGATCCGCGGCGAAGCTAGTACGCAAACCTTCCCGCCCTGCCGATTGCGGTCAACTCCACGAACTTGGAGCCATTGTGATTCGACGGGCTGAAATCGACCAGGTATCCCCCGACATTGAAGTTCTGCATCGAATCGAGCGCCTTAAGAACGCTTTCACGCGTCGGGTTGGCGCCGGCGCGGCGAATCGCCTCGACAAGCACTTTGGCTCCGATGTACGACTCCAGCGAAGTGAAGGAATATTCTTTTTTGCCGAGTGATTTCTCGATTGCCGCCTGGTATTCCCTCACGATAGGGACCGACAACCTGGAGTAGGGTGGCACCACCTGCGCAACGACGACGCCCACGCCCTGTTCGCCGAGCTCGCCGGCCAGCGCGGTTGCGCCTACAAACGAGGTGCTGGCGAACTGGGCGCCCGATCCGGCTTTTCTTGCTGACTTGATGAAATCGCCGGTAGTCTTGTAGAGCGTGGTCGCGATGACCACGTCCGGGGCCGCAGTAACGACGTCCGAAACGGCGGCTCCCAGATCCGTCTGTTTGCGCTTCAAAGTTCCGATCGACGATGGTTTCAGTCCCCGCCTGGTCAGTGCGAGCTCCACGGCGGCGAGGGTTTCTTTACCGATCGCGTCGTCATAGTGGATGACAGAGAATTTCCTCGTTCCGGTCGTCGAATAGAAGTCGACGATCTTCTCGAGCTCGTCGGCATAGCTTGCGCGAATGTTGTATACGTTGCGGCGAAACGAGCGCATCGGCTCGGCGCCGGTAAACGGCCCGACGAATGCGACCCTGCCCTTTTCGACGAATGGAAGCGCGGGGAGGCTTAGAGTGGCGCTGGCATAGCCGATCAGCGCGAGCACGCCTCTCTGTTCTATCAGGATCCTTGCGTTCTCGCCGGCACGTTTGGTGTCGTTGGCGTCGTCCAGCGCGACGAGCTCGAGGGCGCGCCCGTTGACTCCGCCCGCCTCGTTGACCTGCTTGAAGCAGGCCTGCAGTCCTTCGCGGATCTCGTCGCCAAGCTCTTTGTTGCTGCCGGAAAATGGAGATGATTGGCCGATCAGGATGCTCGTCTTGGTTACGCCCTGGGCGTGAGCTACGCTGCCCGCGAGCAAGCAAGCAAGCGCCCCTGCCGTCGCGGTCAATGCGCGCGTCGTCGCCATTGCTCCTCCTCTTCGACGGGAAAATCGCCCGCTGAAATATCGGCGCTTCTGACTATTTGAGGAACTTGCCGCCGCGGCCGATCATCGTCAGATCGACGAATTTCGAGCCGCTGTGGCTGGTCGGCGAGAAATTGACTACAAATTCGCCCAGATCCACATTGTTCATGCTTTCGAGCGCCGTGACGAGCTTTTCGCGCGTCAGGTCCTTGCCGGCGCGTTTGAGCCCTTCGACCATCACCTTGGCGACGATGAACCCCTCGAGGCTCGAGAAATTGAAGTCCTTGTTGCCCGACTTGGCCATTGTTTCCTGGTATTCCTTGACGATCGGCACACTCGGGCTCCAGGGGAAGGGAACGACCTGCGAGATTGCGACTCCATAGCCGTCGTCCTTGAGCGAGTCGGCGAGCGCCTTGCTTCCTACAAACGAAACGTTGTGAAATTGGGTCGAGCTCCCCTGACGCTTCATTTGCCGGACGAACTCCGTGATCGAAGTGTAAGCCGAAATCATCACGACGCCGTCGGGTTGGGCGGCATTGATGGTCTTGACCGCATCCTCCACCTTGATCGTGTTGCGTTCGACCTTGCCGAGAGCGGCGATCTTGAGACTACGCTTTCCCATCGCGATCTCGACCCCTTTCAGGCCGGCTTGCCCGTAGTTGTCGTCCTGGTAAAACACCGCTATCTTCTTGTTGCCGGTCGACACGAGTTGCTCGACGATCTTTTCGGTCTCGTCGTAATAGCTCGCGCGCACGTTGAACACGTAACGGTTGACCGGAGTGCGCAGCAGTTCAGCGCCCGTGAACGGCCCGACTAGCGGAACCTTGGCCTCGGTGAGGATGGGCATCGCCGCGCCGGTCGTCGGAGTTCCTACGTAGGAAATCAGAGCGAAGACCTTGTCTTCCTCGATCAGCTTCTTGGTGGCTTCGACGCACAGGTTCGCTTCGTACCGGTCGTCTCGTGTCTTGAGTACGATCCTTCTGCCGAAAACCCCGCCCCGCGCGTTCGCGTAATCAAGATACGCCTTGGTTCCAATGTTCATCTGGATACCCAACTGCGCGGCAGGGCCCGAGAAAGCGGCCGCCTGGCCGAGCAGGATGGTCTTGGAAGTCACGCCTGGCGCCTGACCGAACGCGGGTCCGGAAAGCGCAACTAGAAATGCAATGAATGTCACACGGCTCATCCGGCCCCCTTGTAAGGATGCCCCGACACCACTGATTCTACACCGCAAAGGGTCCCCAAGCCCTTGGTCTTCGCTATTGAGCGAAGAATTCTCTGACCTTCTCCATCCAAGACTTGGCACGGGGGCTATGTCTTTCGCTGTCGGCCTGGCTGATCGCCTCGAACTCGCGAAGCAACTCCCTCTGTCGGTCGGTGAGACTGACCGGCGTTTCGACGACGACGTGGCAGAGCAGATCGCCGTGTTCACGGCTGCGCACGCCGCGAATGCCCTTGCCTCGCAGCCGGAATACCTTTCCAGATTGGGTTTCGGAGGGGATTCTGATCTTCGCCGAACCGTCCAACGTAGGAATTTCGATCTCTCCGCCGAGCGCCGCCGTCGCGAAGCTGACCGGCATCTCGCAGTGCAGGTCGTCGTGGTCGCGCTGAAAAACCGGATGGGACTTGACCTGGATCTGCACGTAAAGATCGCCCGCCGGCCCGCCACTTACCCCTGGCTCGCCCTCGCCTGAAAGACGGATGCGATCGCCATCGTCTACGCCGGCGGGAATCTTGACCGAGAGCGTTTTTTGTTTTTTCACGCGTGCGGCGCCGTGGCAGCTCGGGCAGGGCTCGCTGATGACCTTTCCGGTTCCGTGGCATTTCGGGCACGTCTGCTGGATCGAGAAAAAACCCTGCTGCATGCGCACCTGACCGTGCCCTTCACAGGTCGGGCAGGTTCGCGGCCTGGTCCCGGGTTTCGCCCCGGAGCCCTTGCACGTCTCGCAATCCTCGTATGTCGGAATGCGAATGCGGGTTTCGGTGCCGCGCGCGGCCTGCTCCAGCGCGACCTCGAGGTTGTAGCGCAGGTCGGCTCCGCGGTATACCGAGGAGCGGCCGCCGCGCGCCTGGTTGAAGATATCGCCGAAGATATCTCCGAACGCGTCGGCGAAGCCCGAGAAACCGGCAGCCCCGCCGCCGGCCATGCCCGCGCGCGGATCGATACCCGCGTGGCCGTAGCGGTCATAGGCGGCACGCTTGTTGGCGTCGGTCAGGATCTCGTAGGCCTCTTTCGCCTCCTTGAACAGCTCTTCGGCCTTGGGGTTGTCCGGGTTGCGATCCGGATGGTGTTTCATGGCGAGGCGCCGATATGCTTTTTTGATGACTTCCTCGTCGGCGTCGCGGTTGACGCCCAGCACTTCGTAGTAATCCCGCTTCGCCATTGCTTGGCTCTTCCCTTGCTAGATACGCAAAGGCCGAGTTGAGCTGCGCAAGTTGCGCGTCAGCTCGAACTCGGCCAGTTAAGGCCGCGCGATTTACGCGCGGCGCTTAACCTTTCTTGTCTTTCACCTCGGTAAACTCGGCGTCGACTACGTTGGCCTCATCCTCCGCCGGCTTCGCTGTTTTTGCGTCGCCGCCGCCCTGTGCGCCTTGCGCCTGCTGCGCTTCGGCGTACATCTTTTCGCCGAGTTTTTGCGCCGCCTGCGCAAGCGCCTGCGCCTTGGCGTCGATTTTCTCCTTGTCGTCCGACTTCATCGCCTCTTCGGCATCCTTGACCGCGGCCTCGATCTTCGCCTTTTCGTCCGCGCCGAGTTTGTCGCCGTATTCCTTCAACGACTTCTGGACCGAGTGCAGCAGCGAATCCAACTGGTTGCGCGACGTCACGACTTCGACCTGCCTCTTGTCTTCGGCGGCGTGCGCTTCCGCGTCCTTTACCATGCGTTGGATCTCGGATTCATTGAGCCCCGAGTTCGCCTTGATAGTGATCTTGTTTTCCTTGCCCGTCGCCTTGTCCTTCGCCGACACGTGCAAGATGCCGTTGGCGTCGATGTCGAAGGTGACCTCGATCTGCGGCATCCCGCGCGGCGCGGGTGGGATGCCCTCCAGATTGAACTGGCCGAGGCTCTTGTTGCCCGAGGCCACGTCGCGCTCGCCCTGCAGCACATGGATGGTCACCGCGGACTGATTGTCGTCGGCAGTGGAGAAGACCTGCTGCGCCTTGGTCGGGATGGTGGTGTTCTTCTGAATGAGCTTGGTGAGGACACCCCCCAGCGTCTCTATGCCGAGCGACAACGGCGTGACATCCAGAAGCAGCACGTCCTTGACGTCGCCCTTCAACACGCCGCCCTGGATCCCGGCACCGACCGCGACGGCCTCGTCCGGATTGACGTCCTTGCGCGGTTCCTTGCCGAAGAAATCCTTCACCGTCTCCTGGACCTTGGGCATGCGCGTCATTCCACCGACCAGGATCACGTCCTCGATGTCGGAGACTTTGAGCCCCGCGTCCTTCAACGCGATACGGCAGGGCTCGACCGTCTTTTCGATCAGATCCTCGACCAGGCTCTCGAATTTGGCGCGTGTGACCTTGATGGCGAGATGCTTGGGCCCGCTCTTGTCTGCGGTGATGTAGGGCAGGTTGATCTCGGTCTGCGCGCTCGAGGACAGCTCGATCTTGGCCTTTTCCGCAGCTTCCTTCAGGCGCTGCAGTGCGAGCACGTCTTTTCGCAGATCGATTCCCTGGTCCTTCTTGAATTCGTCGCAGAGGTAGTCGATCAGGCGCTGGTCGAAGTCCTCGCCGCCGAGGAACGTGTCGCCGTTGGTGGAGAGCACCTCGAACTGGTGCTCGCCTTCGACTTCCGCGATTTCGATGATCGAGATGTCGAACGTGCCGCCGCCGAGGTCATAG
>WNFM01022120.1_pt1 | contig 13141 bp, 9 predicted proteins | sample 5400271 | NCBI WGS metagenome assembly WNFM01 (sample SAMN13153352, study PRJNA577476) | soil metagenome | isolation source: 60 cm saprolite on Douglas fir-dominated hillslope | place: USA:California | collected 2013-09-17 | reverse complement strand
AGTTCGCCGCCATATGATCCCCTCGAGCGATACCTGTGATGCGTCCCGAGGACGCCAGCGATACGCCCTTGCGTCGGGCGCACTTGGTGCCCTTCGGCTGCGAAGGGAATCCCCGCCAGCGACGCCGATGCCGCCGCTACGTACAGGCGGAGCGAGCGGAGGAGCGCGGCGCTGACGATTCCTCCGCGCGTGCCGTCGTCACGCGGTCCTGATCGGGCGCGTCCCGCACGTGGCATGCCAGGTCACATTGCGGGGCGACCTCTCAGACGCCGCCAGTATAGCATCGCTGAGCTAGCGGCGTCAAAGGTTGGCCATTTGACTACCGAGCGCCATTCACAAGGACTGCCAGTATCACCGCTCAGCCGGTCGGGCCGAGGGTTACGTCGAGTGTGGTCGTCCAGCGCTGGCCCGGCTCTAGATGCAGCGGCCACCAGAGGACGGTGCACGAGCATTGATAGACGCGCTCGAAGCCGGCTTCCGAATTGGAGATCGTCTGGATAGGAAAGCGCCAGAGGTTCGCATCCTGCGCCGCGATGGTCACGGCGACGTTCAGGTGCGTATTCGCCAGGCGCACAACGCGCACCCCGCTCTCCTCGCCGATGGCGTCCAGCGCCGCCGCCTCCGGGTAGGCGCCGTTCACCTGATAGGACGCAGCGGGGTTCCCTCCACCGAGCAGACCCCAATTGCTCTCGACGGCGAAGTGCGCGTGCAGCGGCCGATGACTCGTGTTGGTCACAGTGTAGTCCACCCGCAGCGCGGCGCGATCCGATGGCAGCGTCAGCACCTTCTCGACCTCCACGGGCCAGGAGCGCTGACCTTCCCACACGTGCCCGGCGCGGTGTAACCGAACGACGAGGGGGGCGGCGGGCTCGGTGTCCACAACCTCCGCGGTGTACGCCTGGTTGGCAAAGTCGCCAAGATCGTGATAGCGCGCCGCTCGATACTCGCCGAAGGTGGTTTCGGGCGCGAGCACATGATCGAGCAAGATGGTGCGCCGGTGCCAATCGTAGTGCAGGAGCCGATCGAGGCCCGCCTCTTTCACGCGGACGAGATCAGTCGCGACTTGGAGCGCTGGTGAGGATGCTCGCGTCGGGGCCGCTCCTCTGACCAGCGGCGCCAGGTCCTCACCGAGATGCGTCCCCGCGCCATTGACAGCGGGGACGGCGTCCGCGCTGCGCTCCCCGGCGCCGTGGACACTCAGGCGCTCAGCGGGCGGGACGACCGCGACGTGGCCGTGGGCGTGGGAGAGCCGCTGGTGATACGGCTCCGGGCGCCGCGCCAGCGTATCGGCCACGTTGACTGCGCCGGGCCGCCAATCCCACTCGCAGATCGCCCCGCCCTCGCGCAAGTCCACATAGAGGTTCATCAGGGGACCCTCGATGAGCAGCTCGGGGGCGCCGTCGCAGTCGAAGTCGGTGCGCGTCACGCGGAGCGGCGCGCGCTCGGCGGCCACAGGCGCGGCGTTCGCTGGAGCTGGCTCGGACTCGGCGCGCGGCGCGCCCGCCGTGATCGCGTCGGCGAGGTTCTCGGCGCGCAGCAAATGGCGATAGTTCGCGGCGCGAATATCCGGGAGATACAACCCGCCGAAGACACCGTGCCAGTAGGGACAGTTGCACTGGCCGCGCCACAGCTCGTCCAGCATCTCGCGCTGGCGCTCGGGCTCCGCCTCCGGTACGATCGCCATGACCTTGTGATGCACACGCAGCATCTTCTTGTGCAGGTGGTTGCTCTCTGGATACTTCGCCAGGAAGCCGCGCCACGCCGCGCCGTGCAGATAGCCGTTGACATCATGGCCGCCGACCGTGCTGATGGCCTGCCGCAGCCGCCCATACTCGGCGGAGCGCACCTGGGGCAGCGCCCACTCCATCATCTCCACATAAGCGGCGGTCGGGAGATAGACCCGCCCCAGGCCCGGGAACTGGCGGGCGTAGTCACCGAGTGGCGTGGTGTGCAGCCAGTCGGCATTCTCTTCGAGCATCGTCAGGAAGTCTTCCATCCACCCGCGTTCCCAGACGAGTTCCCAGGTGCCTGGCCAGGCGCCAAATTTCTCGCCATCATCGGCCATCACGGCCACACGCGGCGGCCACCAGGCGTCAGAGGCCATACGCCAGAGGGTCTCGCGCACCTCAGAGACCGAGCGCCAGGGCAGGCTCTCGCGCAGCACCTCGGCGATGGGAAACACCTTGAGGGGGTGTCCCTGGTCCTCAGTGTGGTAGTAGCCATAGATCTCGCCGTCGCGCAGCCCGGCCATGATGAAGTGCGTATCGTCGACGACGGTGTAGTCCACTCCCGCGCGGGCGAGCGTCGCCGGCAACGTCGGCTCCCAGACGCGCTCGGCCAGCCAGAGGCCGCTCGGCTCGTAGCCGAGGCGCTGGCGCACGAACTCCGTCATCTTGGCGATTTGCCCCAGCTGGTCGGCCTCGGGAATGATGGGCAGAATCGGCTCGTAGAAGCCGCCCGTCAGCAGCTCGATGAGCCGCTCCAAGAATGTGGGCTGCTGAGCGTCCAACCACTCCAGCACCGGTCCCGTATAGTGCAGCGTCAGGCGGATCGTCGGGTGGCGCTCGAGCGCGGCGACCAGGGGCTCATAGGCGCGGACATAGATGTCTTCAAAGACCGCCGGGAAGTTGCCGACTGGTTGGTGATTGTGCAGCGCCCAGCCAAAATGCAAGCGTTTGGTCACAAAGATGTCTCCTGCGCGCTTGGGGTGGTTGTGGCGCATGGCCTTCGCATGCGGCTCCCGCGGGAACATGGCGCCGCGGACGACATTGTATCACGGCGCGAAAAGCGTATCGGCGCCGCGCACAAGGGAGCATGGGGCATTTGCACCATGCACGCCGCTCGACACTATGTTACGCTTGGCCTGCAAGCCCGCTTTGACGAGCGACGTGGCGCCGCGGACGCCGCGAAGACAGACAGTAAGGTGGCGCCAATGCAGGCCTCAGGACCGGTCTGCGCTCAGTGCGGGCAGGTCGCCGCGCCGGGAGTGCAGTATTGTACGCGCTGTGGCGAGGCTGTGGATCCCACCCTGGTCGCCGAGCTGCAGCGGTTGTACACCACGCTGCGCGAGCTGAATGTGCGTGTCGTCTCCGGTCGAGGCAGTCAGACCGTCTCGGAGCTGCGCGACGAGCTCCGGGCGCGCTATCTCGCGTTGCGGACGGAACCGGGCAAAGAGAAGACATCGCCGATTGCCGCCCCGCTCGCGGCAGCGCAAGCGCCCGCTGCTGTATCTGCCGCGCCCGTGTCGGCACCCGATCGCCCGTCTGCCGCGCCGCCGAGCGCTCCGATTCGCCCGCCACGCCCCGCCTTCAGCTGGCAAGCATTCCTCGCCGAGCAAGCTATCGCAATCATGGCCTATCTGGGCGCGTTCCTCCTCATCATCGCGACTCTCGCCTTCGAGTTGGGCGGTTGGCAGGGATTGCCGGATTCGATCAAGCTGGCGCTCATGGTCGTCGTGTACCTGATCTTCGGCGCTCTAGGGATTGTCTTGCGTCGCGCGCGGGGTCTGCGCACGGTCGGGAATGCGTACCTGGGTGTGTTCGCGCTGATGACGCCGCTCATCGCTCTGGGGGTGTATCGCTTCGAGTTGCAGTCCACCGGGTTTCCCGTCGCCGGTATGCTCTGTATCGCGGCGCTCTACGCCACGGTCATCTACGTGGCGCTCGCGCTGCGAACGTCCTTCGCAACGTACGCCTACCTCGGCTGGGTCGCCTTGCTGGTCGCTGTGATCGCCACTGTCCCCTGGTCCGGAGTGGCCGCCGAGTGGTGGGTCTTCGCGCTGGTCAGTGTGGCGGCGGCGCTCTTGTTCCCCGATCAGATCAGCCAGCTCCAGATCGCAGCCCTGCTCGGTCGTCCCGCGCGCCAGGTCTCGGCGGTGGCGTCGTCGGTCGGGGTAGTGAGCGTCGAGGTGCTGGGCCTGCTCGTCTGGCTGGAAAGAACAGTCGGACAGGTAAGCGTGAGTATCGCTGCTTTTGCGCTCGCGGCGGTGGTGTTGGCGGCGCTGGCGGTCGGCTGGAGCGCCACGATGCGCCAGTGGATGCCACACGCCACCTGGCTCCTTACCACGCTCGAGGCGTCCGTCGGCGCGCTCGCCGCGCAGGCCGTGATCGCCCTCGCCGCCTGGTCCGGCGCCAAGCCCTCGCAAATGGCCTACGTGTTGGCATTCCTGGGGCTCGCGGAGATGGGCGCCGCGCTCGTGTTGCGCCGCGTGGCTCCGGCGCGGGCAGGTCTCCGCTATAGCGTGGAAGGGATAGCGCTCGCGCTGACTAGCCTCGCGGCGCTCTCAGTGGTAGCCTACCCTTCACCCAACTGGCCGCTCACCGCCGCTTACACAGTGGGGATACTGGTCACGATCGGGATCGTCGTCGCGGAAGGCGCACCGTGGTGGCTGCTCGCCAGTGGCTTCTTCTTGACGCTCGTTTACCAGACCATCGGCACGGCGATTCTGCCGCCCAGCCACCTAGCTCAAGACGCCTCGCCATTCTACGCTGCGCTGACGCTGGCGCTCTGGCTGCTGGCGCTCGGCTGCGGCCTGCGTGGCGTCACGCGTAAGTTCGCCGCCCCCATCTATGTGGTGGCGTTCGGCGACGCGTTGTATACATGCTTGTTGTTGATCTTCCGCCGCGAGCCGGGATACCAGACAGCCGTGTTGCTCATCTTCGCGCTGGCTGCGTTCATCGCGGCGCGGCGCGAGCGGCAGCCGTTGGTAGGCGGTTTGGCCGTCGGCTTCTTCGGCGTGCTGGCTTGCCTACCCTGGGCGTTCAGCGAATCCAACACGCTCTATGGGAGCTTCTTGGCGGTCGGGGTGGCGGTGGCGGCGCTGGCCGTGCGGCGCACGTTAGGACGTCCCTGGGCGCTGCCGCTCTACGGCGTCGGTCTATGGGCGATCTTGCTCGCAGGGGTGCACGCGAGCGTGCCAGGCGTAACGACGGAGAAGGTGGTCGCGCTCGACCTGCCATTCGCGGCCTGGCTCTTGATCGTCTATACCGCGCTGGCCCTGGTGGGTGCGTTCTGGGAGGGTGCGCCGTGGGCCGCAACGGTCCCGGCGGCGCTGGGCCTCTGGGCCATGTTCGTTACGGGCGAGCGCGTCTCCGCCGTCGCGCTCCTCTTCGGGTTGGTGGTGGTGGGCGCGGCGTCGCGGCAGTGGCGCGGCCAGTGGTGGGGTGCGCCGTGGTATGTCGCCGGCGCGGTCGGCTCGGTCTTCGTCGTCCTACAGCTCGACCAATACGGCGCGGCGGGCCGCGATGGGCAGGTGGCGCTGCTGTTGGCGCTGGCCCCGCCGTGGCCGCGCTCTACGCGGTGGCCGCGGTTTGGGCCGTGCCTGGTCCATCGGCGCAGGTCCCCACACTGGTCCTGACGTTCGCGTTCGTCGCGGTGGGCGTGGCGCTGAGCAAGCGCTTTGGAAGCGACTGGGCGCTGGCGGCGTATGGCGCGGCGATTGGCGCCTCGCTCTTTGCCGTCGCCCGCATGGAGCCGTTCGGCGCAGGTCAGGTGGAAGCGCTCCTGCTCGTGTTTGCGGCCGTCGCCTACGTGGTCACCTTCTTGGAGCGCGAGCCCTGGGCAGCGACGGCGCCGATGCTCTACGCCTTCGGGGCTGTGGCGGTCCAGCCGGACGCGCATGCGTTGCTCCCGCTGGCCCTCGGATGCGCGGTGGGTGGATTGGTGGTGGGGCGTGCGCTGGGCATCCGCTGGTCATATCCGTTCTACGCGGCGGCGGTCGTGGCAGGCGTGGCGACAGCCGTGCTCGGCCGCGGCGATTCGTCCTTCGACGCCTGGACATTGCTGGTACTTGCGTTCTCGTCCTACGTCATCGCCGCTGTTGAGTCGCAGCCCGAGGTGCTGCCAGTGGCGCTGCTGCTGGGCGTGTTGGCGCTGGCGGCGGGTAGCGGCGCGCTGGGCCTCGCCGCGTGGCAAGTGGCATTGTCGTACGCGGGGCTGGCCTGGCTCTATGCGCTGGGTCGCTACGTCTGGACCGCGCTGCCGGGCCTCCGCCCGCGCGGTACCCCCTGGTGGACTGCGCGCATCGCCGATGCTGAGCGCAAGGTGGCCTGGAGCGACCCGCGCGTAGTGGGAGCCCAGGTACATCGCTGGGCGAGCGTTCTGGTGGGCGGCGGGGCCGTGGTCGGAGGGCTCCTGGCGCCCGATGCCTTCGCTCTGCACGCGAGCCAGACCCTGGTTGTCGGCGTGACGCTGCTCTCGCTCGCGGGCATTCTCGCATTGCTGGGACGCGACACAACGTTTCGGCTGGCGTTCTACGGCGCGGGCGGGCTGACGGCGCTCACCGTCACCTGGCTGGCGCGGTGGCTCGGCGCGGACAACGTACAGGCGTTCGTTCTGGCGCCGGGCAGCTATCTGCTGCTGATCGGCGCGCTGCTGCCCGTGGACGCGCAGGTAAAGCAGGGTGAGCCGCTGGGTCAGGGCGCCTCGCTGGTCGGCTCACTCCTTCTGCTAATTCCCACACTTGGGCAATCCTTCCAGTCGGATCAGGACTGGATCTACGCGTTGGTGTTGGCGGCGGAAGCGTTGGTCATCGCGGGCGTGGGGCTCGGCGCTCGCTCGCGCGCGTTGATCGTGGTAGGATCCGCCTTCGTCGTCCTGGCCGCCGTGCGCGGCGCCATCATCGCGGTGGTGTCTGGCGTGCCGATCGCGGTGGTGATTGGGCTGGCTGGAGCGCTCGTGCTGGGCGCGGCCACCTGGCTGAGCCTGCGCGCACGGCGCGACGCGACCGCAGAGGCGTAGGTGCCGGCAATCACCGCTCCGGGAGCGAGCGTGGGCCGTACACCGTCCTGCGCGAGCGCCGCTGCTCGCGCGGCGCATGGCGGCGACTGGGGCGGGTGGGCGTCAGATTGTTGCACCAAGCAGCAGGGCATGCCCCATCTGCTGCCCACTGTGGCCGCACTGGGCACCTCCACGCGCGTGCTCGCCGTCGTGCCAGCTCGCCGCGCGCTCGGCAGCAGATGAGCGCCCACGCCCGGCAACACGCGCGCTCAGGCTCGCCCGATGGACTGGCCTGGACGCCTGATGCCAAAACGCGACGCGCACCCCCTGGCCCCAAGAGGTTGCTCTCTGGTATGATACTCTATGACCATAAGTAATATATGGTCATAGAGAAAGAGAATGCCTGCGGATGCCCAAAGCCTTTACCGCACAGGAAAAGGAACTGATCCGTAGGCGGCTCCTCGAGCAGGGGTACAAACAGTTTTCGGCGTATGGATTGCGAAAAGCCAATATTGAGGAGCTTGCCGAAGCGGCCGGCATCTCAAAGGGGGCCTTTTACCTCTTCTATGCGTCCAAAGAAGCCCTCTTCATGGATGTCGTCGAACAAGTCGAACACCGTTTTCGCCAGGAACTCTTCGCGGTGGTCGACTTGCCAGGGCCCTCGCCCCGCGCCCGCCTGTTCGCAGTTTTTCAACAGGCTTTTCGCCTGGTGAAAACGATCCCCCTCTTGCAGTTTCTCACGAGCCGTGATTTTGACCTGCTCGTTCGGAGGGTGCCCCCAGAAACCTTCCAGGAGCATCTGGCGAGCGATCGCGTGTTCGTCAATGAGTTGATCACCCGCTGCCGGAACGCAGGCATACCCATCCGGGCGCAGCCTGAGGTGATCATCAGCTTGATGTACCCACTCGTGCTGACCGTCCTGCATGAGGATGAGTATGCTGGTGCGCTTCGCGTGGGCGGCGCTGTCGAGGTGTTTCTGGAGCTGGTCGCGGCGTTCTGTCTGGGTGAGGTCGAACTGCAACTGCAACCGCCAAGCACTCCGCCGCCCCCGCCTGAAGAAGGAGACTCATGATGAATTTGCCGATTGAGACCGAGGATCTCGGGAAACGGTATGGAACGGTCATCGCCGTCCAACAGCTCTCATTGCGCGTGGCGGAAGGAGAAATCTACGCGTTCCTGGGCTTGAACGGCGCCGGGAAAACGACGACGATTCGCATGTTGCTGGGGATGATCAAGCCCACCTGGGGAACGGCGCAGGTGCTTCACACCCGGGTTCGCCTGGGGAGCCGGGAACCCTGGGCAGCGGTCGGCTACCTGGTGGAGACGCCGCACAGCTATCCGGAATTAACGGTCTATGAGAACCTGGAGGTCGCTCGCCGTTTGCATCCTGGCACCGCGCCCCAGGCCGTCGGTCGCATCATCGAGCGCCTGGGGCTGGCGGCCTATGCCGACCGGCGGGCCGGCACCCTTTCTCTGGGAAATGCGCAGCGGCTGGGATTAGCCAAGGCGCTGCTACATGCTCCCCGACTGCTTCTTTTAGACGAACCTGCCAATGGCCTGGATCCGGCTGGGATCGTTGAGATCCGTGAACTCCTGCTCGAGCTGACCCGCGAACAGGGCGTGACGGTTTTTCTGGCGAGCCACATTCTGGCCGAAGTGTCGCGGCTTGCAGGGCGCATCGGGATCATCCACCAAGGGCGTCTGCTCCAGGAACTGGACGTCGATGAGTTGGAGCAGAAGCGACGCCGGCGGCTCTTAGTACGAGCACGGGAAATGGAGACGGCGCGCCTGGCGCTCGCCACCGCCGGACATCCTGCTGAAATCCTTCCAGACGGTACCCTGGAACTCACCGATATCCCTTCACTCGAACACCCTGACGACCTCGCCCGCCTGCTGGTGCAGGCGGGGGCTCCGCCCACGCAGGTGGTGGTCGAACAAGAGGACCTGGAGCAGTATTTCCTCCGGCTGTTGGGAATGCATAGAGGGCAGAAAGATGCGTGACCTGACCAATGCCGTTTGGATTGAACTCCGCAAGGCAACCCGCTCGCGGGTGCCCCTGATCACTGCCCTGGGGTCCCTGATCGTGCCCCTGGCAGGCGCTTTTTTGATGTTCGTCTATAAATACCCTGCACTCGCCCGGCAAATTGGTCTGATTAGTGCGAAGGCCAACCTCGCCGGAGGCACTGCCAATTGGCCGAGCTATCTGGGTGTCCTCACCCAAGGGATCGCGGTCGGCGGCATCATCTTATTTAGTCTCATTGTGAGTTGGGTGGTTGGCCGTGAATTTGCCGACGGTACCCTGAAGGATCTGCTGGCCGTGCCGGTTTCGCGCGCGACGATGCTCCTGGCGAAATTTCTCGTCGTTGCGCTCTGGTCGCTCCTCTTGACGGTGATGATCGCCTTCGTCTCTCTGCTCCTGGGAGCAGCGATCGGACTGCCACAGGGGTCGACAGGGCTGTTCTTCCATGGAACCGCTACCCTGGCGATCACCGCCTGCATGGTCATCGTAGATGCCTTTCCGGTCGCCTTCTTCGCCAGCGTAGGACGTGGCTACCTGCTGCCGATAGGGATTGCCGCGCTGGGGCTCGTGCTGACCAATTTGATCGTCTTCGCTGGGTGGGGAAGCTATTTCCCCTGGTCCGTGCCGGCGTTGTATGCCGGGTATGTCGGAAGTAAGGGGGCGAATCTCGAACCGATCAGCTATCTGATTGTGCTCATCACGGGGCTCGTTGGCATGGTCGGGACCTCTCTCTGGTGGAATTTTGCGGACCAGAACCGCTAGCCGTCTTGAGCCGTACAGAGCACACTACCCGGGCTGCCCCAGTTCCGCAGTGCCGACATCAAACGAGACTGGGGCACCCAGATTGCGAAGGAGTGATAGACTGGAGCTGCGCGGTAGAGCAGCCTGGGTGGCGGCGCCGGAGCGGCAGAATAGCGCGACATCAGCGGGCGGGAGATCACACCATGCGGGTCACGTTTCTTGGGCATGCAGGCATGTACGTCGAGACACGCTACGGCAGCATTCTCAGTGATCCGTGGTTCACTCCGGCCTACTATGCGTCCTGGTTTCCCTTCCCGTCGAACGAGACCATCGATCGCGACACGATCGCGCGCCCGACGTACCTCTACGTGTCGCATCTGCACCACGATCACTATGACCCGCAGTTCCTGCGCGACCACGTCTCGAAGCAGACCACGGTCATCCTACCGGACTATCCGATCGACGCGCTGGAGCAGGCCATGCGCGGACTCGGCTTCACCAGATTCTTGCGGACGCGCAACGGGCAGATCGAGCAGCTCGACGGACTGCGCCTGATGGTCGTGGCGATGGTCGCGCCGGTGGACGGTCCTCTGGGCGATTCGGGCCTGCTGATCGACGACGGTGAGACGCGCATCTTCGACCAGAATGATGCGCGCCCGATCGACTTCGAGCGCATCCGCAGCTTCGGGCAGCTGGACGCCCACTTCCTCCAGTTTTCCGGCGCGATCTGGTACCCCATGGTGTATCAGTATCCCCCGCAGATGTTGCGCGCGCTCGGCGCCAAGAAGCGGGAGAACGGGCAGGCGCGCGCCCTGCGCTATGTGCAGGAGTGCGGGGCCACGTTCATCGTGCCTTCCGCGGGGCCGCCGTGTTTTCTGGACGACGACCTCTTCCACTTCAACGACTTCGAGCGCGATTCCGCGAACACCTTCCCCGATCAGACGGTCTTCCTCGACTATCTGCGCGAGCACGGTGTCGCCAACGGCAAGCTCATGATTCCAGGGAGCGCGGCCACGATCACGCCAGGTCGCTTCGAGGTCACACTTCCGCTGCCCGACGACGAGGTCGCCCACATCTTCACGCAGAAGCGCACCTATCTAACGGCGTACCAGCGGCGCCAACAACCGGTCATCGAGGCGCAGAAGGCGTCGTGGCCGCGCGGGCAGGTGGACATCGCGGCGTCGCTGACGTGTGTCGGCGTGAATGGGCGCCTATTGCTCGACTGCGACAGCGCCGCTGTGATGATCGACTTTCAAGAGCGCCGGGTCTATCCATGGTCGGGGGAAGACTGGGAATACCGCTTCCACATCGCGGCCCCGCTGGTGGAAGACTGCATCGTCCAGCATAAGGTGGACTGGATCAACGAGATTTTCCTCTCCTGTCGCTTCGAGGCCCAACGCAAGGGCCCGTATAACGAGCACATCTACAACTTCTTCAAGTGCCTCTCGCCGGAGCGCATCGAGTACCTGGAGGGCTACTACGCCGAGAAGGACCCCGAGCAGCAGACGTGGGAGACGCATGGCTACCGCATCCAACGGCGCTGCCCCCACCTCAAGGCCGACCTGATGCGCTTCGCCTCCATCGAGGACGGCGTGCTCACCTGCGCCCTCCACGGATGGCAGTTCGAGCTGGAGACCGGACGCTGCCTGACCTCCGATGGGCGGCGGCTGTTCTCCCAGAAGATTGAGGGCGGCGTGGCAGAGGAGCCGGCGTACGTGCCCGCCGCGGGCGGCGAGTCCGGCGCGACGCTGCTCGACAAATGCCACGACTGCTGGTATCGGCCCTCCGATGTGCCCGACCGCGCCACGAAGGCGGCGCGCGAGTGACCCAGGCCCAGCTGGGCTGCCATGCGCCCCGTTCCTTTGCCGTTGGGCGCGTTGTGGCGCTCAGCCGCGCGCAGGCGCACACCATGATATGTTCGCTGGGCGAGCTGTAGGCTGATCTAGCGCCGGGGTCGGGCGCGTGGCGCGGCGCGGGAGGTGACGTGTTCTAGCAGGTCATTGATCGTCTGCCGGCTCGCCTCACCGATATGGTACGCTTCGTACTCGCTCTTCCACGTGCGCAGCTCGCCAGTCTCCTCGTCCGCCAGGTATTGCCAGCGGCCGAAGAAGTCGAACGCCACAGAGTACCGCCCGGCGTAGCGGCCAGTTTGCATCAGCACGACCGCCATCCGATGATTGCCGATCAAGCGGGTCAAGGTGCTCACGCGGCGGACTCATTTCCACGACACTGGTGAGTCGGCAACACACGATCTCTGCGGGGCGGCGTACAAAACAGCGCATGTCATCGTATCGTCGCCGCGCTGATCACCTCACAGGATAGCACAGAGCGCGTGAGTTTGCCCGCTGACCGTTTGCCCGCTGACCGTTTGCCCGCAGCGTGCACAGACAGCGCCGGACCGCTGCGCCTTGCGCACGGTGGCCCGTGAACGCTATGCTTCCCTTTGGATAGCCCCGGATCGCGCACGCGGGAGCGAGCGGGCTTGCGGCGCTATCCACATGGGCACGCGCGACACACCAGAAGGGATTTCACGATGGCGCTCTTCGTGGCTCGACATCAACACGCGGCGGAACGCTGCCCCGCGGCCGATCCGGAGATGGGCAGCATGCTGCTGGCGCACCTCTCGCCGGAGAACGCGGCAAAATACGGCATCGATATTCATGGTGAGGCGGTCGTCAACGATGCGCACACGCTGTACATGATCGTGGACGCGCCCGACCGCCTGCGCGTCGAGCAGTTCCTGGCGCCGTTCGCTCAGGCGGGCAGCGTGGAGGTGCTGGGCGCCTCATCGTGCGCGGCTGTCGTCGAGCGTGGCGGCTGCGCGATGGCGCTGCCCTAGCCCTTGATCACACCATTGGCACCATTGACTGGTGACCGTGAACAGTAAGGAACGCACACGTGGCAGCAGCCTCCCCCACACCGCGCATCCGGGTGGGAGTCCAATTGCATCCGCAGCACACGACCTACGCGTCCTTTATCGAAGGCGTGCGCCGTTTCGAGGAGATGGGCGTTGATACGCTCTGGGATTGGGACCATTTCTTCCCGCTCTACGGCGATCCACAGGGGCCGCACTTCGAGGGCTGGACGCTACTGACGGCGATGGCCACCAGCACGCGGCGCGCCGAAGTAGGTTGCCTGGTCACGTGCAACACCTATCGCAACCCGGCGTTGCTGGCCGATATGGCCAAGACGGTGGATCACATCAGCAACGGGCGCCTCATTTTCGGTCTGGGGGCCGGTTGGTTCGAGCGGGATTACCGCGAGTACGGATATGAGTTCGGCACGGCGGGCAGCCGCCTGGATGCGTTGGAGCGCTCGCTGGAGGTCATCACCCACCGGTGGGAAGTGGACGTGCCCAAACCGCTGCGCCCGATCCCCATCATGATCGGTGGTGGCGGCGAGAAGAAGACGCTGCGCATCGCCGCGAAGTACGCCACGATGACGCATTTCTTCGCGGATGCGCCGATGTTCAAGCACAAGATGTCGGTATTGGACGGGTGGTGCGCCGAGCTCGGTCGCGACCCACGGGCCATCGAGCGTGCGTGCGCCGTGGGGAGCCACGCCAGCGACGCCGAGCGCGACGACTATGTGGCCGCGGGCGCCGCCCACTTCATCCTCGGCATGGGCGAGCCGTGGAACTACGACGCCGTGGCTGATTTGCTG
>WNFM01069922.1_pt2 | contig 13145 bp, 6 predicted proteins | sample 5400271 | NCBI WGS metagenome assembly WNFM01 (sample SAMN13153352, study PRJNA577476) | soil metagenome | isolation source: 60 cm saprolite on Douglas fir-dominated hillslope | place: USA:California | collected 2013-09-17 | reverse complement strand
CCATGCACGCGCACCGCGAAGATGCCCGACAGCGGCGGCCGATGTTTGAGCGGAATGTTCGCCGTCGGAAAGCCCAGGTTGCGGCCACGCTTGTCGCCGTGCGCGACGCGCCCGCTGATCGCGTAGGGCCGGCCGAGTAGCGCCGCCGCGCGCGGAAGATCGCCCGCGGCCAGCGCTTCGCGCACCGCCGTCGACGACGCCCGCTGCGCATCCACGGCGACCGTCCGCATGCCCTCGACGCTGAACGTCTTTGCGTGCGAGCGGAGCACCGCGAGGTTCCCCGCGCGCGCCTTGCCGAACCGGAAATCGTCACCGACGAGCACCCAACGCGCGTCGAGCCGTCGCACCAGCACGTCGTCGATGAACGCTTCCGGCGTCATCCCCGCCAAGCGATCGTCGAAACGCGCGATAAAGGTCCGGGCCACGCCGAACACGCGAAAGAGCTCGAGCTTCTGGCGCAACTTGGACAATCGTGGCGGCGCCGCATCCTTGGCGAAGAATTCCCGCGGATGCGGATCGAACGTGAGGACGGCCGGCGGCAGGCGCAAGTCCTCCGCGGCTTCGCAAAGCCGCGTCAGCATCGCCTGATGACCGAGATGGACACCGTCGAAATTGCCGATCGTCAACGCGACCGGTCCATCCGCGTGTGCCGGAAGTCCGCGAGTTATTCGCACATTAGGAGACGCCCGTGCCGGGAGCCGGTGTCGCAGCGAACGGCCGCTGCGCTGCGGCAAGACGCGCCAAAAGCTTGAATTCTATCAGTTTTCCCTGGACTCCGCGAACGGCCATTCGCGCCACCCGGCGTCGACCAGCGGATAGTAGAGAGCGAGCCTTATGGGTCGCGGATCGAGCTCGCCGACGATGCGCGCATAGCGTTCGAGCTGCGCACGGTAGCGCTCCTGCTCGTGCGAGAGAAACGCGTTCGTGTCGCCGCCTTCGTGGCGGCCGGTCTTGAAGTCGACGATCCAGCGTACGCCGTCCGTGACAAACGTCCTGTCCAACGAGACGTGAACGATGGCGCCGTGGTCGACGCCCGCGAGCGCCCATTCGCTTGCGGCTTCCGCATGTGCGGGATCGAACAGCCAACGCCCCCGCGGATCGGCAAGCACGTTGCGCATTGCGCGGTCGACGTCGTCGGCAGCCCGCACCAATTGCTCCTCGTCGACCCCTCCGCTTCGCAATTCCATGACGACACGGGCATGCAACGTCGCGACGCGCCCGTCGCTCCATTTCGCAATCCCTTCGCGCGCGAGCTGTGCCAGCAACCGGTGCGTGACAGTGCCGATGGCCGCGGCGGTCGCGTGCGCCCATTCGAATGGAATGGGTGGCTCGATTGCGGCCGCGGGCATGTCGGCCCCCATGGCAACGGCGCCCGCGAGCGCAGGAACCGCGAATCCCGCGGGAAAGCGCAGCAATGGTGGCGGCGGAAAAGGTGCCGAATTTGCGATCGGACTCGGCGAGGCGGTCGGCGGCAGCGTCGGGAGCTCCAGTGCCGACCATAGTTTCGCGAGCGCGGAGTTTCTCTGCGGAGACTTCCATTTCGCCGCACCGGGCGCCGCTCCTCCACTACTCTCACCGGTCGCGACCAGGTGCAACCGCGTCCGCGCGCGCGTCGCGCCGACGTAGAGCATGCGGCCCAGTTCGTGATCGGCTTCCGCCGCGGCGAGCACATTGAGGTAGGCGTAAATCGGATCGTCGCCGCCGCCACGCGCCTTGATCGGCGCGAGCAACAGGCCCAGCGGACGAGTGCGCCAACGCAGCAGCTCGTCGTCATCGCCTTTAGGGGCGCGAGCCAGGCCGGGAAGGATCACCGTGTCGAATTCGAGCCCCTTGGCCTTGTGCAGCGTCATCACCTGCACGCGCGCCGCGCTTCCCGTGGCCGGCGTGGGGTACATGGTGGCGAGCGCGGCAAGCAACTGGTTCCAGTCGCGAATATCCCCGCCAGCTTCGTGCGCGGCGAGCAGCGCCAGGAATCGCTGTGCGGCGTCGAGATCGATTGCCTCGTCGAGCGTGGCAGGGCCGCCGAGCGCGAGCCAGGCCCCGCGGACGCATTCGCCGAACGCCACGCGGCCGCGTTCGTCAAAGGCCGGCAGCAGCGCCGCGGCAACGCGATCGAGTCGCGCATGGCCGTCGCTGCCGATTCCTTCCATTTCACGATGCCTGACAAGGATATCGCGCAGTCCGCGCGCCGCATGCGCCGACACGATCAGCAGATCGGAGAGCACGAGGCCGCACCACGGTGCGCGCAAGACGGCGAGCGACGCCAGGGCATCGGCGGGCTGCAGCAGTGCGTGGGCGAGCGAGGTCAGGTCGAGGACCGACTGCCGGGCGCCCAATGCATCGAGCTCGACGGCTGCGAACGGAATGCGCGCCGAGCGCAGCGCCGGCAGGATCAGGTCGAGTGCCGTGCGTGCGCGCACGAGGATCGCGATTTCGGAGGCGTTGGCCGCCAGTGCGTCGGTCACGCGCCGGACCACGCATTCGGCCTCGGCTTCGGCGGTGGCCACGAGATCGAGTGTGGGCCGCGCATCGTCGACCGCCGCGCGTGTGGCCGCCGCGGCTGCGAACGAGACCGCCCCTCGCCACGGATTGCTTTGCGGCGCCAGGACCTCCGGGAATACGTCGTTGACCCACTGCACCACCGCCCCCTGCGAGCGGAAATTGCGAGTGAGGTCGACGACATGCACGGGGACGTTCCCGATGCGCCCACTCTCCTGCGCCTCGAGGAACAGGCGAACTTCGGCGTCGCGGAAACGGTAGATCGATTGCATCGGATCGCCAACCGCGAACAGCGTGCGGCCGTCGCCTTCGATCCAGCCCGCGGTGATGCTTGCCAGCAACTCGTATTGCACCTCGGACGTATCCTGGAATTCATCGATGAGCAGATGGCCGTAGCGCGAATCAAGACGCAGCAAGAGATCGGTCGGCTCCTCCGCCGTGCCGAGCGCGCGCAGCGCCGCGAGCGTCAGTTGGACAAAGTCGATGGCGCCTTCGGCGGTGAAGATCAGCGCCAACTCCGCCACGGCGTGCGGCAGCACGGCCAGCAACGAAGCGACGATCGCCCAGCCGGCGTCCGTGTAAGCAGGAGGCGGCAGGCCTCGCGCGAGGTGCAGGGCATCGGCCAATCCTTGCTGTGCACCGAACGTGCGCAGCATTTGCGCGACGTCGTCCTTGCGCGCAGCGCGTTCGGCAGCGCCGGACCCCGACCCTATCGCGGCCACACCGCCCCGTGCGTTGATCGTCTGGCGGAATCGCGGCTCATCCTTCACCAACAACCAGTTGGCAAGCGCGCGCCAATCGTCTTGCTGTTGCCATTTCGCTGGCGGCGCCCCTCCGGCCGCCACGCAACGGGCGAGCACCGCCGCGAGTGCCATATCGCCGTCATTGCGCGCGAGATAGTTGGACGCGTGCGCGGCGTTCTGCGCGAGCAATGCGAGCGTTCCGGGCGCCAAAATGCGCCGAACCTGGCCGAGCTCGTCTTCGATTTCATGCTGCAACGTGCGTTCGAGCTGCGCCCTCAACGCGTGCGGTGGCCCAACCCCAAGATGACGCAGCCATTGGTCGCGCTTGCCGAGCATCGACGCCAAAAGTTCGACCACGCGCTCGGCGTCGTTGTCGAGGTGGTCGAGCAATGCGCGCCAATCGGCATCATCGGCCGGGGCTGCCGCAAGCGCTTCGCGGGCGGCTTGGCGGTACAGGTGTTCGGCGTGCTCTTCGAAGCTCGGAAGGGAGCCCAAGCCCGTCGCAATCGGCGCTTGCCGCACGAGGGATGCGCAGAAGGCATCGATCGTGTAGATGGCCAGTCGCGCCGGGTGGGCTACCAGGTCCCATCCCAGCGCGCGGTCCCGCGCCAGCGCAGCCGTCGCGAGCACGCGCGTTTTCGCGTGGTGATCCGACGTCGCCGCCAGGGGCAGTCCCGCTTCCGCCGCGCGCAGTGCATCGACGATGCGCTCGCGCATCTCGGCTGCGGCCTTGCGCGTGAACGTCATCGCCAGCACCTGCTCCGGGCGATCGACAGTGCTCAAGAGCGCCAGATAGCGCTGGATCAGGAGTTCGGTCTTTCCGGATCCCGCCGGCGACTGCACGAGAAACGATTGCCGAACGTCGAGCGCCAACGCGCGGTGCGCGATGTCGCGCGCGAGGAGATCGTCGCGTTCAGTCATCGTTCGGTTCGAGCACGGGCAATCCCGCGGCTTCGATCCGGCACAGCGGCTGCAGGCCGCAGATGCGGCACGGGGCGCCGTTGTCGCGCGGCGTCACCGTGGCCACGCCATCGCGAAACTCGGCGACGATATTCGTCAGCTGCGTCTGCCAGCGGTACTCGACACCCGCCCAGGTGTTGGGCTCCGCCAGCTTGGCAACGGCCGTCAGTTCGGGCCACGCTTCCTTTTCGGCGACGAGACCAATCGGACGGATCTCGCCGGCCTTGAGCTTCGCGTAGGCAACCGCCTTCAACGCGATGTCCGGATGCAGGGCCTTGAGCGCAAGCGCGTACAGGCCGAGCTGCGGCGCGCGCGGCCTCTGCGCGAACCACGTGGAAGGTGCGTCGACGAGGCCGGTCTTGTAATCGATGATCGCGTGGCCGCCATCGTCCAGCGTGTCGACGCGGTCGAGCCTCAACGTAAGCGTCAATCCTGCGATATCGAGCGGCAGCGACCACTCGACGTTGGTGACGGCGAATCCGGGACGGGGTCGTTCGTATTCTTCGATCCAGTGCGCGGCGATGCTCGCGATGCGCGCCGACTCGGCCGCCGCAAGCGCCGGCGGCAACAGCCGCCAGCGCGCAGGCGTGAGGGCGGTCACAGCTTGGGCAACCGAGGCTTCGACGCGCCTTCGCACCTGCGCGTCATCGCAAGTCTCCAACACTGCACGCGTTCCGACATCGCGCCAGAAGGCGGCCATGGCCTCGTGGATCAGCTGTCCGCGCTCTTTCGCGTTCAAGCCCTCCGCCGCCTCGGGCCACGGTTCAACGCGCAGCCGGAAGCACGCAGTCGCGCGAAACGGGCAGTCACTCTGCGCAGCGACGAGACGCGCACCGCCGCGCACTTTGCCGGACGGCAACGCAGGGGCGCGCTCGTCCGCGATCGCCTCGCACTGGCGCGCCGCGGCGATCAGGTCCGCGCTCGGGAGGCCGTTGAGGTCTTCGTCGAGCGTGGGCGCAGTCGCGTCGATCAACGCCGACGGCGCGCAAGGCTCTCCATCGGATGTCGCGGCGTAGCTCAATACGACGGACGGCGCGGCTTGCATGAGGCTCCCCGTGAGCGCGCGCGCATAGGCCAGCTCACGCGCGGCACTCGATCGCGGAACGTTCCGGTCTCGCTGCCAGCCAATGGGCAGGAAGGGATTGGGTTGCGGCGCCGGTGGCCAGCGCTGCGCCGACAATCCGGCAACCCACAGCGCATCGAATGGCAATCCCGCCGCCTCGAGGATACCCAGGATCGAAATCGCCGCGGGCGGCGTCTTCGGCTGGAAGATATCGCGGCGCGCCAGCTGAACCAGCGCGGACAAGGCGGCGGCGCCCGTCATGCGCGTGTCCAGCGCCCCGATGCGCGCAAACTCCTCGAGCAGCTCTTCCCACGCGTTGCGCGCCGCGAATTCGATGCTCGACAACGACTCGCTGCCCGGCCAGCCGCAACGCTCGAGGAGGCCTCGCCAATGGCTCGACCAATGCCGCGGCGATTGCGGCGCCGGCCGCCGCGATCCCTCGCGCGCGGTGCGCCAGCGCGTGGCCAGCGCAACGTCGAATCGGCCGAGCCCGGCAAGCACGTCGTCCCAGTGGACCCTCACGCGACCCTCGTCGAGCCATTCGCGTTCGCAGTGCGCACGCGCCTGCCACGGTCCCGGAAAGTAAGGCGAGCGCAGCAGCCGCGCTGCCGCGGCGCGCGCGAGAGGCCCCTGCGCGAGCGTCATTACGGCGAGCGCCGACGCGACGATCGGCGTGTCGGCGAGCGGCGTCCCCAGCGAGAGGTTGTAGGGTCGTGGCGCTCCTGCGTTGCCGGCGAGCTGCAACGCGGGACACAGCACGTCCTCCGCCAGTGCTCGCACTTCGTCACGGCGCTGCGCGAGGTCCTCGATCACGATGCCGATGCTGCACGCGGGCCGGGCTTCGACCTGCCTGCGCGCCCAGACGAGTGCCGCGCGCAATTCATCGCGAGTCGTCGCCGCGCTGAATCGCACCGCAGACGCGGTTCCTGCGACCGTGGGCAGTTGCCGAATGGACATGCCCGCAGCGGTCAATGCGTCGCACAGTCGCTGTTGCTGGGGGGACAACTCGATGAATCCCGCCAGCACCGCCTCCCGTCCCTGCCATTCCGGCACGGTACTCGCTGCCCTCGCCAGAATGTCCGGGACGAGGCTTAGATCCACCGCGCTTAAACGATCGAGTTCACGCCGATACTGTTCGGCCCAGGTCGCGAACATCGCGGGATCGGAATCGACCGGTGCGTCTGCGCTGCCTCGCCACCCTCGCCAACTTTCGCCGCCCGTACCCCACGCGTGCACCAGTGCCCACGCATCGGCAGCGAGCGACGCCGCCCCTTGGTGGTCGAACAGCGGTGACCGCACGCTCCCCTCCGCAGAGACAATTCGATGCCACAGGAACGAGGACTCGACCGGCGCGAGCAGCCGTAACGCGGCGCCAATGGCCCCCGCAGCGCCCGCCTCGCCCCAGAGCGTGGCGAGCCACGGCGACCACGGCAGCGCGCGCGCCGGTGTCCACGTCCGATGTCCGGCGCGCACCATCGCCGCATCGTGGCGCGCGACCAGCGTGCGCGCGAGGCGATTGTTCGGCGTAACAAGCGTGGCGCCTTCGGCACGCGCCGCGGCGAAGTCGAAAGCGATCATGGGAAGGCCGGGTGGAGCGCGACGCGACGTCGTTCATCGACGCGCGGACGCGTGAAACTTTAGCAGGTTTGGCAAACCCGTCGCGATGCGGAGGGAATTTCTGCGATCGAACGACGAACGTTGCCGCCGTCGGTCAAGTCCTGCAGTACAGATCGGTGTGCTGCGATGCACGGACTGCACCGGGCCGGGAGGGGCCAACCCGTTACAAGCTGCTACGCCGCAGCACGCCGATCTGCGCTGATCGGAAACGATGAGAGGTGCTCGGGTGGCCTCCGCTCGAGGTGCGCTTTAGGTAACGGTCAGCGGTCTCTTTGATTGCCGATCAATCGCCGCGTCCGGAGGAGAGCATGGCCACGCCGGGCAACGGCATCTTCGACTGGCTGCCGCCGATCGAGGAAGGATTCGACATCGTCGCCATCGCGACGCTGGGTAACGGCATTTTCGACTGGCTGCCGCCAATGGAAGTCGGCGGCGCCATCGTCAACGGCCGCGCCGGCATGGCGGGAGACAGCGGCGACGGCGAAGACGGATTCTGTCCGGGGATCAACGGTCCGGTGCTCACTTCCGTGATGCGTGTGTCCATGCGCCGCGTCATTATTTTCCACTCGCCGCACCAATCGTCGTCACGCACGTGTGGCCAGACGCCTTCGATCATGTACGACTTCGCATTGATGGGATGCAGCATCGGCGAAGCGCGGCGGCACTGACCCCATTGCGTCACCTTGCCGTCGTTGGGCTTGACGTTCGACCGGTCGTAGTATTGGCACATCTGACACTTTTCCACGGTGCATCCTCCATCTCGTGCGTGCCGCTAAAGTTACGGCGCCGCGATTGATCATGCAGTGCTTGACGCTAGTGCAAGATCTTTGCCAGCGCGACGGACGGTAATTCACGTGTCGTTGCGAACGTCGCGCGTCTCGCGCATTGCACCGCATGGCCTCGCGCCTTCGCTACTGAACGAATGGCCGAGCGATGAAACGCGGCGCCAAACGGTCGCGACCGCGGACGGCAATACTTGGGGACTCTAGTGAATGACGAGCGGGAGATATCCGCGCGGAACGATGGCGTCGGGACGATGACGGCGGCGCGCCGCGCGCGCCTTGCCGGTATTCGTTCGCGGCAACGCACGGGCGTCGCCCGCGTCGGACCGCCGAGTACAGCGCGGTTGCACGATGCGCCGCGGCAGGGCGCGATCGAATCCGAGGATCGCCGGCCTGCGCGATCTCCGGTGCTGCGTCAGGATTACGGCCGCCGACCGCATCGCTGTTTGCAGTCTGGAAGTGAGACTTCCCGGCGGCCGTAACAGGTGGCTCGGCTCGACATGGTGTCAGGCGGCGAGTGCACGGAATGCTTCGCGCAACGGTTCGGGCACGTCCTGCACGCGCTTGCCTGGGCCAGCCGGCAGCATGTCGAGCGTGGCCTTCAGTTCTGCATCGGCGAAGGCGGCTTCCTGCGCCAGCTTTTCGTCGTAGCTCCGGCGCAACTCCGGACGGGAGAGGATTTCGTAGGCGGCGTGGATCATGCGAACCAGGCCCGACAGATCCTGGCCGGCGTCGGTGGCGCCGAACTGGAATCTTTCCAGCACCGCGGCATACGCCGCCTCGATGCGTGCAGGGCTCGCGCCAGGCGCCAGGTCGAGGTAGTCATAGTGGGTGTAGTTCACGGTGCTTCTCCTGTCTTGGGTTCGGCGGTATGGCTCCACCGGATGCCCAGTCATGAGCAGTAAGCGTGCCAAACCCCGGCGCCGCTTGGCGGCCCGCTTATCAAGTCCATGATATGTCGCCGATTTTTACTGCCCGCCGCGGATAAGCACGTAGCGCCAATCCTCTAGGACGCGGGCCGGCAACGGCCGCCGCGGAGCGGCAACGCGGGTCAGATTACGGACAGCGCCGTCGCTTCGCGCGGCGGCGGAAATGCGGCGTCCAGGGCCGCCAAAGCGGTGTCGTCGAGACGGATCGCCGCGGCCGCGCGGATTTCGTCGACGTGCGCTATGTTCGAGGACTGCGGAATGGCGATGACTTGCGGACGCGTCAGGACCCAGGCGAGCGCGAGTTGCACCGGAGTGACGTTATTTTGTCGGGCAAGGGAGGCCAGCTTCCGGTTCGTGTGCAACCGGCCCTGGGCGACAGGTGAATAAGCCATGACCGGAATACGGCGCTCGCGACACCAATCGAGCAGCCGCCATTCGATGCCGCGTTCGCCCAAGTTGTACAGTACTTGATTGATTGCGCAGCATCGTCCGTCCGTCAGCGCATACAACTTCTCCATGTCGCCCGTGTCGAAGTTCGACACACCCCAGCGGCGGATTTTTCCGGCGGCGCGCAGTCGCTCGAACGCGTCGACGGTTTCCGCCAGTGGAATGCGCCCGCGCCAATGCAGCAAATACAGGTCGACGCAATCGATACCGAGGCGACGCAGGCTGCGCTCGCAGGCGGCCGCCATGCTCTTCGCTCCCGCATTCTGCGGATAAACCTTGCTGACTACGAACACCTTGTCGCGGCGGCCTGCGATGGCGCGCGCAACGACTTCCTCGGCGCCGCCGTCGCCGTACATTTCGGCCGTGTCGATCAACGTCATGCCAAGGTCGAGGCCGCGCTCGAGCGCAGCGACTTCGCGCGGCGCATTCGCAGCGCGCTCGCCCATCGACCATGTGCCGAGGCCAAGCGCTGGGAGCCGCGTGCCGTCGGCCAATTCGACGCACGGGATATCGTCGCTGCGGGCGTTCATGGCGCGTGAATATTCGCGTTTCGTTCCGGTCCTTGGAGTCCAGTAGAATATATACGGAGTTGTTCAGTTCAATCTTCAGTCAAATTTCATGCCGCTCGATCCTGACCTGACCCACGGCCGACACGTTGTGCGTGGTGCCTGCCCGCACGATTGCCCCGATACCTGCGCGCTCCTCACGACGGTCGAGGACGGCCGCGCGATCGACGTTCGCGGTGCCGCCGATCATCCGGGCACCGCGGGCGTGCTCTGTACCAAAGTGGCGCGATACCTCGATCGTACCTATTCGGACCAGCGCCTGCTGCACCCGATGAAGCGCGTCGGCAACAAAGGCGAAGGGCGATTCGCCCGCATTTCGTGGGACGAGGCGCTCGCGACGATCGCGATGCGATTCACCGACATCGCGCAGTCGAAGGACGGTCCGCAGGCCATTGTGCCGTACAGCTATGCCGGAACCATGGGGCTCCTGCAGTCCTCGTCGATGGACCGGCGATTCTTCCACCGTCTCGGCGCGTCATTGCTCGACCGAACGATCTGCGCGTCGGCCGGCAAGGCGGGATGGGCTGTGGCGATTGGCGCATCGATGGGCATGGACGTCGAGCAATATTCGAACAGCAAGCTGATCGTGATCTGGGGGAGCAACGCGGTCACGTCCAACCTGCACTTCTGGACGCGCGCGCAGGAAGCCAAGCGCCGCGGCGCGAAGCTGATTGCGATCGACCCTTACCGCAGCGCCACCGCCGAGAAATGCCACGAGCACATCGCGCTCCTGCCCGGAACCGACGGCGCGCTGGCATTGGGGTTGATGCACGTCCTGATCGCGGAAAATCTGATCGACCGCGACTACATCGACCGATATACGGTGGGATTCGAAGCGCTTGCGGCGCGGGCGGCGCTATGGACACCGGCACGCGTTGCGCAGGCCTGCGGCATTTCCGTCGAGCAGGTAATCGGACTTGCGCGCGATTACGGGACCACCCGTCCCGCCGCCATCCGCGTGAATTACGGCATGCAGCGCGTTCACGGCGGCGGCAATGCGATGCGCGCCATCGCCTGCCTGCCGGCGCTCATCGGCGCGTGGCGCGACCCCGCCGGCGGGGCGCTGCTCTCGTCTTCGGGCACGTATCCGATCGATCGCAATGCGCTGGAGCGGCCCGACCTGATTCGGGGCACGCCGCGCACGATCAACATGTCGACGATCGGGGACGCGCTGCTCGATGCCGCCGATCCGCCGATCCGCGCGATTTACGTCTACAACTCGAATCCGGTCGCCGTGGCGCCGGAGTCCTCGAAGGTGCGGCGCGGCTTTGCGCGCGACGATCTTTTTGTCGTCGTCCACGAGATATTCCAGACCGACACCGCGGACTTCGCCGACATCCTGCTTCCCGCGACCACGCAGCTCGAGCAGACCGACGTGCACAATTCCTATGGTCACCTCTACGCACTGGCCAACAATCCTGCGATCGCGCCGTTGGGCGAGGCTCTCCCCAACACCGAAGTCTTCCGCCGACTCGCGGCGCGGATGGGTTTCACGGAGCCGTGCTTCCGGGACAGCGACGACGATATGGCGCGGCAGGCGTGGCAGCGCTCCGATCCACGCGCGGCGGATCTCGATTGGGACGCGTTGAAGCGCGACGGCTGGCGTCGTTTGCAGGTCGCGCAGGCATACGCGCCCTTTGCGCAGGGCAACTTCCCCACACCGTCGGGCAAGTGCGAATTCTGGAGCGCCTCGGAGGAAGCGCTGGGCGCCGATCCCCTGCCCGATTACCTTCCGCCCCGCGAGTCGGTCGCGACCAATCCGGAGCTTGCTGGCCGCTTTCCGCTGGCGTTCATTTCGCCTCCTGCGCGCAACTTCCTCAATTCGTCGTTCGGCAACCTGCCAGAATTCGTCGCCGAGGAGAAGACGCCGAAGCTCGATCTCAATCCGGCCGACGCGGCGGCGCGCGGACTTGCAGAAGGTGAAATCGTGCGCATCCGCAACGACCGCGGCAGCTTCACCGCGACGCTGCGCATCTCGGATCGCGCGCGTGCCGGCGTTGCCGTGGCGCCGTCGATCTGGTGGCAAAAACTCGCGCCCGATGGCTGCAACGCCAACGCCGTCACTTCGCAGGCGCTCACCGACCTGGGCCGCGCAGCAACGTTCTACGACTGCCTGGTCGAGGTCGAGCGTGCGTGACGCGGAACTGAACGTGGCGCCGGTCGACGAAATCCTGACCAAGCTCGAAGCCGAGCGCGAACCGCGGCAACGGCTGCCGCTGTTGCTTGCGGCGGCCGACGGCATTTCCAATGTCGACGCGCGCCGGGCGCTGGACCACGCGCTGGAGGCGGCGGTCCTTGCAACCGATCTGGCCGATCGTGCCGCACACGCCGAGGCCTTGTACCAGCAGGGGCGATGCTCGGAACTGCTGCTCGACCATGGCGCGGCGCTCGACCTCTTCGTCAAGGCGCTTGCGGGCTTCGAGGCCATCGGTAACGAGGTGGCGACTGCCAAGACGCTGCGCGCCATCAGTTTCATCCACGATTCGCTGGGGGACTTTGCGCGGGCGTTCGACCATCAGTTGCGTGCGCTGGAGATCGACGAGCGTATCGGCAACACGGCCAATCGCGCGGCGACGTTGCGCACCATCGGCCTCGTATGCTCGAAGACCGGAGATCATGCGGCGGGACTCGAGTTCTACCGCCAGAGTCTTGCGCTTTGCACGCACGAGCGCGACGCCCTCGAGCGCGGCAAGACTCTCAACAACATCGGCATCAACCTCAAGAACCTGGGGCAGTTTCAGGAAGCGCTCGAGGCGTTGTCCGAGGCCCGGCAACTGTTCGAGACGCTCGGCCTGCCGATGCTGCAGGCCGCGACGCTCAACAATTTGGGACTGGTCCACGAGAAGCTGGGCGACCCCGCGGCCGCCGAACGCACGTTGCGCGATGCGCTCCTGCTTTCGGAATCCATCGACTATCCGCAGGGCATCGCGCACGCGCACCTGGCGCTCGGCAGGCTATGCAATGCGCAATCGCGCGACGACGAGGCGCGCGAGCGGCTGCATGCGGCGCTCGATATGTGCGAACGCCACAACATCAAGCTCACCTGGTACGAATCCCACGAGGCGCTCGCCGGCTATTACGAGCGTATCGGCGACCCGGCGAAGGCCCTGCTCCATTTCCGTCGGTTCCACGAGCTCGAGCACGAAGTGCAGACCGAATCGGCGAGCAACAAGCTCCGCGCCTTCGCCGTCCAGTATCAGGTCGCCGCCGCCAAGCGCGAGGCCGACCTCCAGCGCGAGCGGCAGGCCGTCCTCACCAGTGCGAACCAGGACCTCGACGCGCTCAATGTGTCGCTGACCGAGGCCAACCTGGAAAAGACCATCCTGCTCGATCAGCTCGAGCGGCAAACGTTCGAGGACGCGTTGACCGGCCTCGCCAACCGTCGCCGGCTCGACCAGCGGCTCGTCGACGAATTCGCACTCGCCCTGCGTCACGGACGTCCTCTCGCCGTGGCCATCGCCGACCTCGATCACTTCAAGATGGTCAACGATCGCTTTTCGCACGCCGTGGGCGACGCGGTGTTGCGGTCGATCGCGACG
>WNFM01061165.1_pt3 | contig 13145 bp, 10 predicted proteins | sample 5400271 | NCBI WGS metagenome assembly WNFM01 (sample SAMN13153352, study PRJNA577476) | soil metagenome | isolation source: 60 cm saprolite on Douglas fir-dominated hillslope | place: USA:California | collected 2013-09-17 | reverse complement strand
AGCCTGATCACGCGCGTCTCGGCCGACACCGATCGGCTGTGGGATTTCCTGGCGTTCGGCGTGGTGGACGTGTCGCTGTCGCTCGTGATGCTCGCGGGGCTCGGCGCCGTGCTCTTGAGTCTCGACTGGCGCCTCGGCCTGGCGATGACGCTCCCGGTGCCGGTCTTCTGCTGGCTGATCTACCGGCACGGCGAGTCGATCAACCGGCTCTTCATCCGGGCGTGGCGCAAGTGGTCGCGCGTGTCCGACGTCCTGTCGGATACGATTCCCGGGATCCGCGTCGTGAAGGCGTTCAACCAGGAGGAGCGGGAGATCCAGCGCTTCGGCGAGCGCAACCAGGACGTGACGGCGGAGTTCAACCGCATCCACGAAACGTGGACGACGTTCTGGCCGCTCCTGATGCTGGCGGTGCACGGCACGACGGTGGTCGTGTGGGGCCTTGCGTTGCCGCGGCTGCTGGGCCACGGCGTCGCGCTGCCGGTGGGGACGTTCGTCTCGTTCCTGCTCTACACGACGATGTTCATCGGCCCGATCGAGGTGATCGGACAGATCGCCCGCACGATGAACCGAGCCACCACCTCGGCGCACCGCGTGTTCGAGGTGCTCGACACGGAGCCCGAGGTGCGGGACGACCCGGAGCCCGTGCAGCTCCGGCCGGTGCACGGCCGAGTCACGTTCGAGCACGTGACGTTCGGCTACGACGGCGTCCGGCAGGTACTCCGCGGCATGAGCTTCGACGTCACGCCGGGAGAGCTGATCGGTCTCGTCGGACCATCGGGCGGTGGCAAGACGACGATCGTGAACCTGATCGCGCGGTTCTACGATGTGACCGGCGGGTCGATCCGCGTCGACGGCGTGGACTTGCGGCGGCTCGATACCGGGCACTACCGCCGCCAGATCGGCATGGTGCTCCAGGACCCGTACCTGTTCCACGGGACGATCCTGGACAACATCCGCTACGGCTTGCCGGAGGCGTCGCTTGGGCAGGCGATCGCGGCGGCGCAGGCGGCGAACGCGCATGACTTCGTGACGAAGCTGCAGCACGGCTACGACACGGTCGTGGGAGAGCGGGGGCACACGTTGTCGGGCGGGGAGCGTCAGCGCGTGTCGATCGCGCGGGCGATCCTGCACGACCCACGCATCCTGATTCTCGACGAGGCGACGAGCAGCGTCGACACCGAGACGGAGCGGGAGATCCAGCAGGCGCTCGAGCGGCTGATCGCGGGGCGAACGGCGTTTGCCATCGCGCACCGGCTCTCGACGCTGCGCAAGGCGTCGCGGCTGTTCGTGATCGAGGACGGGCGCCTCGTCGAGCACGGAACGCATCACGAGTTGTTACAGAAACCGGACGGCCAGTATCGGCGTCTTTACGAGCTGCAGTTGCAGCTCCAATGAAGGGAGGGGTCATGGAGACAACGCTATTGGGTCGGCGCGGCGCGATGCTGAGTCTCGAGCAGCGCCCCGACGGCCGGCTCTGGGCTATCCGCGGCGACGAAGAGCGCGCCGTGTGGGTGCGGCGCTGCTTCCCGTGGTCCGAGCCCGGGCGCTACCTCTCGCTGCGGGACGGCGACGAGGAGGAGTTCGCCCTGGTGCGCGACCCCGCGGAGCTCGACGCCGCCTCCCGCGCGGCGCTGGAAACGGCGCTCGCACTGGCCGGGTTCGTGTTCGAAATCACGCGAGTGCTGGAGATCGAAGAGGAAGTCGAGATCCGGCGCTGGCGTGTTGAGACCAGGCAGGGGGCGAGGGTCTTCCAGACGCGCCTCGATGACTGGCCGCGCACGCTGCCGCACGGCGGCCTGCTGATCCGCGACGTGACCGGGGACCTGTACCACCTCGGCCGGCCCGCGGCCCTCGACCGCCCCAGCCGGGCGCTGTTGTGGGCGTTTGTGGATTGACCCACCGTCGGTAGGGGCACGGCAATGCCGTGCCCCTACTGGGGCGTGCGGCTAACGTCTAATCGAGTCCACCGGCAACACCGTCACCGGCCCAATCTCGCTCAGCGCTTTGTCGAACGCGCTCGGCTTCCCGACCACGAGGATCACGAGCCTGTCAGGGTGCAGGTAGCGCTGCGACGCCTGGCGCACCTGTTCGGGTGTGACGGCCTGGATACCGCGCAAGTAGACATCGAACCAGTTGGCTGGGAGTCCGTCCACGGCGTACGCGAGCTGCTGGCCGACGATCTGCGCCGGATTCTCGAACCGGAACACAAAACTGTTCACCTCATTGTCCTGCGCGAGTTTGACGTCCCGCGCGGTCACAGGCTCCGTGGCCATCGATCCGATCACGGCGCGCATCAGGTTGATCCCCGCCACCGTCTTCTCGGCGCGAATCTGCGCGCCGGCGAGGAACAGATCTTCGCGCTTGGTGTTCGCGCCCCACGTGCTCCCGACCCCGTACGCGAACCCCGAATCGCTCCGCACCCGCGACATCAGCCGCGACGTGAAGCCGCTGCCGCCGAGCAGGAAATCGGCGACCTGAGAGGCGAAGTAGTCGGGCGTGTCCGCCTCCTTGAGGCCGCCCGCGTGGCCCATGCGGATGTTGGTCTGATTCACATCCTTCTCGACCAGCACCAGCTTCGGTCCCGCCGCGTACGCGACGGGCGGCAGCGCGCGCAATCCGGGCTGGCAGGGGGGCCAGTCGTGGAACTGGCGCTCCAGCGACGCGACGATGTCCCGTTCCTGGAAGTCGCCCGACACGCCGATCACGAAGTTCTGCGGACAGTAGAGCCGCTGCTGCACCCAGCGGAACCGCTCGGGGGTGAACCCGGCGATCTCGGCAGGCGTGACGAGGCTGCGGCCCAGCGGATGGTCGCCCATCACCACCTGGCTCCAGGCGCGAGCCAGGACGGAGCCGGGCGTGTCGTTGCGGCGGCGCCAATTCTCCTGCTGGCCGGCGGCGGTGATGCGCACACGTGAGGAGTCGTCCCGTGGGCTCTTCATCATCTCGAAGCCGAGGCCGAGCAGCTGATCGGTGTAGCGCGACAGCCCTGACAGGGTGGCGGTGCTCTGCTCGTGGTCGGTCGAGAAGCCGATGTTGAGCGCGTAGAAGTCGACCAGCTTGTCGACCGAGTCCGGTGTGAGCCGGGTGGTACCTCCGGTGCGGAGCAGACCGTCGGCCTGCCACCCGACGCCCCACAGCGAGTCGGGGAGGTTCGCCACACCGACGCGTGAGGCCAGCTGCACGCTGATCAGAGGCAGGCTGTGGTCCTCCAGCAGATACACGACCACCTTGTTTGAGAGCGTGACCTTCTTGGGCTGCGGTGGATTGAAGCGCAGGGGCGCGATCTGGAGGGCCTGAATCTGGGCACGCGTATCTGGCCCGGGTTGCTGGGCAGTCGCGGGGACGAACGCGAGGAGCAGGGCTCCGAACGGCAGCAGCGCGCGCATCAGTCGTTCCCTCCCGTGGCCGGCTTGGTGGGTCGCACCAGCGTGGCGACGGTCCGATTGGTCGGCGTGAAATAGGTCCGGGCGACGCGCTGCACGTCGGCCGCGGTGACGCGGGACAGGGCGGCCTGATCGCGGAAGGTCTGGCGCCAGTCGTACCACAGCGCCTCGCTGTTCGACAGCTGGAACGCGAGCCCGAAGTTCGACTGCAGGCGCTGGATACTGCTGGCCTCGGCCTGGTTGCGCACGCGCTGCAGCTCCACATCGGTGGGCGGCTCGCGCTGGATGCGATCGAGCTCTTCGTACACCGCCTTCTCGATCTCGTCCGTGGTGTGCGGAGCGATCGGCACACCCTGGAACGTGAACATCCGGGGGTAGAGGCTGCCGGGGTACTGAAACGCCCCGATCGTCGTGGCGACGCGGTCGCGAATGACCACGCGCTGGAACAGCCGCGACGTGCGTCCCGCGGTGAGGACCTGGCCTAGCACCGCGAGCGCCGGCGCGTCGGGATGCTGCGCGCTCGGCACGTGGTACCCGATGAGCAGCTGTGGACTGGCGTCGAACTCGACGTTGATGCGCCGCTCGCCGTGCTGCGGCGGCTCCTGCGTCACGACCGCGCGGTGCGGCTCACCCGCCGGGATGTCGGCGAAGTAGCGGGTCGCCCAGGCTTTCATCGAGTCGACGTTGATGTCGCCCACGATGGCGACGACGGCGTTGTTGGGGCCGTAAAACCGGTGGAAATACTCGAGCGCCGAGGTCCGGCTTACCGCCTGGATCTCGCTCGCATGCCCCACCACGGGCCGACCGTACGGGTGCGCACGGAACGCGGCCTCGAGGTACTCCTCGAGCAGCATGCCGACCGGTTGCGTCTCGGTCCTGAGGCGCCGCTCCTCCATGACCACCTCGCGCTCGGAGTAGAACTCGCGCAGCACGGGGTTCCGCAAGCGGTCACTGTCGAGGATGAACCACAGTTGCGCCCGGTTGGCGGGCAGGGAGAAGAAATAGTTGGTGACGTCGTTCGAGGTGCTGGCGTTCAACCCCACGGCGCCGTTCTCGGTGAGGATGCGGTCGAGCTCGTTGCTCACGACGAACGTCCGCGCCGAGTCCTCGAGCTCCTTGATCCGCCCGCGCAGACGCTGCAGCCGGCTGCTGTCGGCCATCGCGCCCTTCCTGAACTCGGCCGTGAACGAATCGGCCGCGGCGTCGATGATCGGGAACAGCGCCTGCTCGGCGGCGAGGTTGTTCGTCCCGATCGTGCGCGAGCCCTTGAAGAGCATGTGCTCGAACAGGTGCGCCGTCCCGGAGATGCCGGTCCATTCGTCCACGCCCCCGGCGCGGAAATGCGTGACGAACGAGACGGTGGGCGCGCCCCGCCGCGCCAGGAACAGGAACGTCATGCCGTTGGGCAAGACGTGTTTCACCACGGGAAGTCCCTCGCCGGGTGAGGCGGGGGATTGCTGCGCGGTAACGGGCGCGGCGGCGGTGAGGGCGGCGAGGAGGAACGACGACCAGCGCATGCGAAAGCCTCGGTGGGGTGAGAACAAGAAACCTACACCAGGCGCTCGCTCCTCGCCTAGCGCTGGCAGTACGGGCAGAAGGTGGTCGCCCGCAGGTCGATCGTATGCGTCGTCACCATCTTCTTGCCGCAGCGCACGCAGGGCTGGCGGCCGCGACCGTAGGCCCGCAGCTCGAACTGAAAGTTGCCGCGCTCGCCCGTGCCCGTGCGATAGTCGCGTAACGTCGTTCCCGACGACGCCAGCGCCCGCTGCAGCACGTCGACAATGGCGGCGTGCAGCCGCGCGAACTCCTCGAGCGACAGCTGGTTGGTGGGCTTCGACGGATCGACCTGCGCGTCGAACAGCGCCTCATTGGCGTAGATGTTGCCCACGCCCGCGACGCGGCGCTGGTCCATGATCGCCTTCTTCACGGCCGTGCGGGTGCCCTTGAGCCGGTCGGCGAGGACGAACGGCGTGAACGTTTCGTCAAGCGGCTCGGGGCCGATCCGGTCTGTGTACGCCAACCAACCGCGCTCGTCGAGCAGCCAAACGGTCCCCAGACGGCGCACGTCGCGGTACACGAAGAGCCGGCCGTCATCCAAGGTGCAGACCAGCACCGCGTACTTCTTCTCTTCGGCGGTGAGCGCGCGATCGTGCACGACGAGTGAACCGGTCATGCGGGGCTGTACGATCAGGCGGTGGCCGCTCGCCAACCGGAACACCGCGTGCTTGGCGCGGCGGGTGACCTCCTCGAACACGTTGCCGCGCAGGGAGCGCAGCAGCCGGGGCTTCGAGACGCGGCGCAACACGTCGCTCTTGTGGAGCCGCGCGCGCACGATGCGATAGCCCTCGAGCCGCGGGGCGAGCCCCCGGACGATCGTCTCGACTTCAGGCAGCTCCGGCACGCTGCAGCTCGCGCCAGGCGATGTCGCGCCGCCAGGTCTTCCCCTCGAATGCAATCCGCTCGCACGCCGCCGCACTCGCCCGCGCCGCCGCCGGTACGCCGGCGCCGAGTCCTGTGACGCTGAGCACCCGGCCTCCGGACGTGCGGATCGTGCCGTCCGCGTCACGCGCCGTCCCCGCGTGGAAGACGACGATGTCGGCTCCCAGGTCTTTGGGAATGTGGATCGCGGCTCCGCGCTCCGGCTTCTCGGGGTACCCGCGCGCCGCGAGGACCGTCGTGACCGCTGCGCGCGCCGGCGCAATGGCGTGGCGCTTCGGGTGCCAGCGGCGGGACGCGATGTCCAGCAAGTGCTTGGTCGCGCCCTTCGGCAGCACGGGGAGAATCGCCTGGGCCTCGGGATCGCCAAAGCGGCAGTTGAACTCGAGGACGTTGGGCATGCCGTCGGCTGCGAGCATCAGGCCGGCGTACAGCACCCCTTCGTAGGGCGCGCCTTGCGCCGCCATCTCGCGCAGCACCGGCTCGATCACGTCCCGGCGCACCCGGGCGAGCAGCGGCGCCGTCGCGAGGCTGACTGGACAGTAGGCGCCCATGCCGCCCGTGTTGGGGCCGGTGTCGCCGTCGCCCAAGCGTTTGTGATCCTGCGCCGGCGGCAGAATGACGATGTGTTCGCCGTCGGTGAGCGCGAGCACCGACAGCTCCTCGCCTTCGAGGAACTCCTCGATGACGACCTCGCGGCCGGCCTCGCCCAGCGCGCTGCCCGTCAGCATGGCTCGGGCGGCGTCCGCGGCCTCCGCGCGCGTGACACACACGAGGACGCCCTTCCCGGCGGCGAGCCCCGATGCTTTTACGACGAGGGGTTCGGCATGCGTCTGGATGTATTCGAGCGCAGGGGCGAGCTCGGTGAACGTGACGCTCGCGCCGGTAGGGACGCCGGCGCGGCGCATCACTTCCTTCGCGTAGGCTTTCGACGACTCGAGCCGCGCCGCGGCCTGGCTCGGTCCGAACACCGCCCGGTCCGCAGCGCGCAGCCGGTCGGCGAGGCCGGCCGCGAGCGGCGCCTCGGGGCCGATGATCGTGACGTCGATGTCGTGTTGGGCGGCGGCGGCGACGAGTGCGTCAACGTCGGTCGGAGCGATGAGAAGGTTGGTGCCGAGTGTTGCGGTGCCGGGATTGCCGGGCGCCGCGAAGAGGGCCGCGTCGGGGGAGTCGCGTCGCAGCGCCCAGCAGAGCGCGTGCTCGCGGCCTCCCCCGCCGACGACCAGGATTCTCACTTCTTCTTGAAGGCGTCCGAGAAGGCTTGAGCGGCCCGCTTGGCGGTGTCCACGACGTCGTTCACGACCGCCTTGGCTTCATTCATGTAGTGCTCGCGGGCGTCGTCGATGTCCTTCTCGATGGGGCGTTGCTCGGCCTCGGGGCCGCGGCGCGTGTACTCGCCCCCCAACACCTTCTCGTACGTCCCGCCAAGGATCCAGCGCTCCAGCTCGGCGGCGCGCAGCGTGTTGAAGGGATGCGACTGCGGCAGCGTGTTCAGGATCTTGAAGACGCGGTCGAGCGCGCCTCCCGTCTCCTCGTATTCCTTGGCCTGCTGCAGGAAGGCGTCGAGATCCATCTCCTTCATGTCGCCGCCGCCCGCCATCTTGAGGAACATCCGCATCGACGCGCGCGGATCCTGTGCCGCGAGCAGCCCGGCGCGATCGGACGACAGCTCGCTCTTGCGGAACCACTCGAGCAACGCGAACTCGATCGGCGCGAGCACCAGGCCCGCGAGGAACGGCAGGAAATTCAACCCCACGAACAGGATCAGGACCAGGATGGTGTGGTACAACGCGTGCCCGCTCATCACGTGCCCGAGCTCGTGGCCGAGCAGCGTCCGCATTTCATCGTCGTCGAGCAGCTTCAAGGCGCCCGAGTTGATCACGATGAACGGATGGTCCATGCCGTACGCCCCCGCATTGACGAACGGCGTCTGGGAGACGAACAACTCCGGGCGCTCCGGCCAATCCAAGGACGTGAGCACGTCCGTGTAGAGGGCGTTGAGGCGCGGGAACTGCGTGGGGCCGACGCGCACCGCGTTCGCCTGGAAGAGGAGGCGGATGCCGCGCTCACCGAAGAAGCCGACGATTTTCTTCACCACCTCGTCGAATCCGGGGACGGAGCGCAGGGTTTGCAGCGCGGCACGGTCCGCGGGGTGCTCCCACGTCACGGGGGCGATCTGGGTCAGAATCTTGCGCGGGCGCGCGGCAGGGAGTCCGGTCGCGTCGGTCATGTGTCTCTCCTACAATGGGATGCCATCACGTACGAATTCCCGGGGGTCATGTTTCGTGGGGTAGGGGCACGGCACTGCCGTGCCCCTACAACGTGCCGCGCCCGTGCTGCCGTTGCCCCGTGGATCAATCATCTCCCAGCGCCTGGCCGAGGTCGGCGATCAGGTCGTCCACGTCCTCGATCCCGACCGATAGCCGCACCAGGCTGTCGGTGAGCCCCATCCGCTCGCGCATCTCGCGCGGCACGCTGGCATGGGTCATCGAGGCGGGATGGCCGATGAGACTTTCCACGCCGCCGAGCGACTCGGCGAGGGCGAAGATCTTGGTGCGCTCCACGAAGCGGCGCGCGAACGCGACGTCCCCCAGCTCGATACTGATCATGCCGCCGAACCCCTTCATCTGCCGCCGCGCCAGCTCGAACTGCGGGTGCGACGGCAGCCCCGGGTAGTAGATCCGCTTGACGCGAGGCTGGGTGCCGAGCCACTCGGCGATGCGGCGGCCGCTCGCGTCGTGCTGGCGCATGCGCAACGCCAGCGTCTTGGTGCCCCGCAAGGCCAGCCAGCAGTCGAAGGGCCCGGGCACCGCGCCCGAGCTGTTCTGGAGGAACGCGAGGCGCTCGGCCAGATCGTCACGGCTCGTCACCAGCAGGCCGCCGATCATGTCGGAGTGCCCGTTCAAGTACTTGGTCGTGGAATGCAGGACGATGTCGGCGCCGAACTGCAGGGGCTGCTGGAAGAACGGGGTCGCGAACGTGTTGTCCACGACGAACAACGCGCCGGCGTTGCGCGCGATCTCGCCCGTGGCCGCCAGATCGCACAGCCGCATCATCGGGTTGGTGGGCGTCTCGGCGTACACCAACTTCGTCTTGGGCGTCACCGCCGCCGCCACCGCGGCGGTATCGCCGCCGTCCACGAACGTGAACGTCAGACCGAGCCGCGCCCAGATGTGGGTCATCTGGCGATGCGAGCCCCCGTATACATTCTCGCCGCTCACCACGTGATCGCCGGCCGACAGCAGCTTGATCACCGCGTCGAGCGCGGCGAGTCCGGAGCTGAACGCGAAGCCGTGCCGCGCGCCTTCGAGCGACGCCACGTTCCGCTCGAGCGCCTCGCGCGTCGGGTTGCTGGTGCGCGCGTACTCGTAGCCCTTGTGCTTGCCGAGGCCCTGCTGGACGTACGTCGAGGTTTGATAAATCGGCGTCATGACGGCGCCGGCGAGCGGTTCGGGGACCTGGCCGGCATGCACGGTGCGGGTGGCGAAGCGCAGCGTGAGGTCGCGATCGGCAATTCGCGTCATGGTCGGAACGTAAGGGCGCCTTCCGCCAGGGGCAAGCGACGCATACTGTTAGCGCACGATGTCGCCATTCTCCGGAATGCGATGCCTCGTCGTGGATGACGAGCCGCGCCTCCGCCGTGTGCTGATCCGTCTCCTCGAAGGGGAGGGGTTCGTGTGCCGGGAGGCGGGCTCGGGCGTCGAGGCGCTGGCGCTGCTCGAGCAGGAGCCGGTGCCGCTCCTCATCTCGGACCTGCGAATGCCGGAAATGGACGGCGTCACGCTGCTGCGCGAGGTGACGGCGCGCTGGCCCGAGACCGCGGTGATCGTCGTGACCGCCGTCGCCGAAGTCGAAAGCGCCGTGGCCTGTCTCCAGATGGGCGCGCTCGACTACGTCGCCAAGCCGTTTCACCTCGACGAAGTGCGCGCGCGCGTCACGCAGGCGCTCGACAAGCGCCGCCTCATCCAGGAGAACAAGAGCTATCAGCACCATCTCGAAGAGCGCGTCGAAGCCCAGGCGCGACGCATCGAGGAGCTGTTCCTCGAGGGCGTCCACGCGCTCGTGCACGCGCTCGAGGCGAAGGACGGCTATACCCGCGGCCACTCGATGCGGGTGTCCAACTACTCGGTGAGCATCGCCCGCGCGTTGCAGCTCGACAAGGACCTCGTGGATACGATCGCGTTGGGTGCCGAGCTACACGATGTGGGCAAGATCGGCGTGAGCGAAGGCATCCTCCACAAGGCCGGCAAGCTATCCGAAGTGGAGTACCGTCACATCATGGAGCACCCGGTCATCGGCGCGCGTATCCTGGGCCCGCTGATGCGCGACGCCCCCGGCGCGCTGTCGATCGTGCGGTCCCACCACGAGCGGTTCGACGGCAAGGGCCTCCCAGACGGGCTGGCGGGCGAGGCGATCCCTTTGGAAGCGCGTGTGGTCGCGGTCGCCGACGCGTTTGACGCGATGACGAGCGTCCGACCCTACCGTCCCTCGCTGCCGGTCGCGACTGCGGTGAAGGAGCTGGAGGAGGGGAAGGGCGTGCAGTTCGATGCGGACATCGTCGAGGCGTTCAAGCGCGCGTTCCCCGGGCTGGGCGCGCTCCCGATTCCTACGCCCCAACTCCAGCCCCTCCGCCTGCCGGTCCGGGCGATGGAGGCGCGCCGCGTCTGATGTCCGACACGCTCATGGTGGGTGTCGCCGGGGTGCGGGGGCTCGTGGGCATCGATCTCACGCCCGAGGTGGTCGCGCGCTGGGCAGCGGCCTTCGGCACGTGGGCGAAAGGCGGGCCGGGGGACGGGGGACGGGGGAAGGGGAAGGGCCTGCGGGTCGTGTTGGGACGCGATGCCCGGACCTCAGGCCCGATGTTCGCCCGTGCCGCCACCGCCGGGCTCATGTCGGTCGGGTGCGAGGTGATCGATGTGGGCCTCGTCCCGACCCCCACCGTACAGCTCGCGGTCGAGCACCATCGCGCCGCGGGAGGGATCATCCTCACCGCCAGCCACAATCCCATCGAGTGGAACGCGCTCAAGTTCGTCGGCCCCGACGGCATCTACTTGGGTGTCGAGGACGGCGCGCGCGTGGGGGAGCTGGCGAAGAACGGCCGGATCGGGCGCGCCGGATACGATACGGTGGGCGAGGTGAAGGCCGACCCGGACACGGTCGAGCGCCACTTGGACGCGCTGCTCGCGTTGCGGGCGCTCGACGTGAAGGCGATCCGGCGGCGCCGCTTCCGGGTTGCGCTCGACACCGTCCGCGGCGCGGGGGGCGTGGTGATGCCCGAGCTGCTCGAGCGGCTGGGCTGCCGCGTCGCCGCCATCAATCTGGAGACCGACGGCCTCTTCCCCCGGCCCCCGGAACCGCTCCCCGAGCACCTCAAGGCACTCGGCGCGCTGGTGCGGCGCCACAAAGCCGACGTCGGTATCGCGGTGGACCCCGATGTGGACCGGCTCGCCGTCGTGGACGAGCGAGGCCGGCCGATCGGCGAGGACTATACGCTCGCGTTCGCGGTCCGGGCCATACTGGGGAAGAAGGGCAACGGGAAGACGGTCGTGTGCAATCTCTCGACCTCGCTGGTGGTCGAGGATGCCGCCCGCGATTGCGGCGCCCAGGTCGTTCGCTCCCCCGTCGGCGAGGCGCACGTGGCGCGCAAGATCATCGCGCTCAAAGCGCCCATCGGTGGGGAAGGGAACGGCGGCGTGATGCTCCCGGCGCTGCACGTGGGGCGCGACGCGCCCGTCGCGGCGGCGCTGGTGCTGGCGCTGCTCGCGCGCGCGCGCCGGTCGGTGAGCGAGGTCGTCGCGAGTGCGCCGCGGTATGCAATCGTCAAAGCGAAGGTGCCGCGCGGGCCCAAACTCGAGCCGGTATACGAGGGGCTGCGCCGAGCCTTCCCGAATGCGACGGTGGACACCCAGGATGGCCTGCGACTCGCGTGGCCCGACCGCTGGCTGCACGTGCGGCCGTCCAACACGGAGCCGATCATCCGGCTGATCGCGGAGGCGCCCACTGAGGCGGACGCGGAGCGACTGATCGACGAGGGACGGCGCTTATGTGCGGGATCGTAGGGTACACCGGGAAGCGCGCGGCGGCAGGGCTGGTACTCGATGGATTGAAGCGGCTCGAGTACCGCGGCTACGATTCGGCGGGACTGGCGCTCGTACACGATGGGCGCGTGGAGATCTTCAAGGCGGCCGGAAAGATCGCGATGCTGGAGCGCGAGCTGGGTCCCAAGCCGCCGCCCGGCCACACGGCGATCGCCCACACGCGCTGGGCCACGCACGGCGCCCCCACCACGATCAACGCGCACCCCCATGCCGATTGCGGCGGGACGTTGGCGCTCGTGCATAACGGCATCATCGAGAACGCGGGCGTGTTGCGCACCGCCCTTGCCAAGCGCGGCCACGTCTTTCGCTCCGAGACCGATACCGAAGTCCTCGTGCATCTGGTGGAGGAGCTGCACACCCAGGGCCGGCCTCTGGTCGACGCCGTGGCCGGCGCGTTGCGGCAGGTCGAGGGCACCTACGGCATCGCGGTCGTGTCGAGCCGCGAGCCCGAGACCATTGTGGCTTCGCGGCGCGGCTCGCCCCTGCTCGTCGCGATCGGCAACGGCGAGAACTTCGTGGCGTCCGACGCCTCGGCGGTCCTCGCCCACACCCGGTCGGTCGTGTACCTGGACGAGGGCGAAATCGCCGAGGTGCGCCCCGGCGACTACCGCATCATGGACCTCGCCGCGGTCGAGAAGGAGAAGGCGATCACGCAGGTGGATTGGGACTTGGCGACGATCGAGCGAGGCGGATTCGCGCACTTCATGCTCAAAGAGATCATGGAGCAGCCGGAGAGCATCCGGAACACGCTGCGCGGCCACCTCCTCGAGGAAGAGGGCACCGTCCGGCTGGGTGGGCTCAACATCGCCGACGAGGACCTGCTCAAGGTCCAACGCATCGTGATCACCGCCTGCGGCACGTCGTGGCATTCAGGACTCATCGGCGAGTACATGATGGAAGAGCTGGCCCGCATCCCTACCGAAGTCGAGTACGCCTCAGAGTTCCGCTACCGCAACCCCATCGTGGACGAGCGGACGCTGGTGGTGGGCATCTCCCAGTCTGGGGAGACGGCGGACACGCTCGCGGCGCTGCGCGAGGCGAAGCGCCGCGGTGCCCGCACGCTCGGGCTCGTCAACGTCGTGGGGAGCACGATCGCCCGCGAGGTGGACGGCGGCATCTACCTGCACGCGGGACCTGAAATCGGGGTGGCGAGCACCAAGGCGTTCACGAGCCAGATCGCGGCGCTCGCGCTGCTCACGCTCAAGATGGGCCGGCTGCATGCGCTCTC
>WNFM01018610.1_pt2 | contig 13146 bp, 13 predicted proteins | sample 5400271 | NCBI WGS metagenome assembly WNFM01 (sample SAMN13153352, study PRJNA577476) | soil metagenome | isolation source: 60 cm saprolite on Douglas fir-dominated hillslope | place: USA:California | collected 2013-09-17 | reverse complement strand
AGGCGCGGCGTCCATCGGCCACCAGCCCAAAGAGCAGTCCGACCACGAGGTAATACTGAAACTCGATGGCCAGCGACCAAAAGACAGGGTTGAGCCACGGATGCCCAAAGAACACGTTGACGTAGCCAAGGTGGAGAGCGACCTGCGCCACTGTTGGCCGAAAGGGTGGCCCGGCGAATCCCGGAGCTCGCTGGGACAGGTAGCCGAGGACAAGGGCCAGCCCGATGGCCGCAATGTAGGGAGGATCGAGACGCACGACGCGCTTGAGGAGGAAGCGGCCGTAGTGAACGTGCGAATAACTCGCGTGATGCAGTGCGTAGGGTATGACGAAACCAGAGATGACGAAGAAGACGTCGACCCCCAGCCAACCGTAAGCACCGGTGGCCTTGACGAATCCTTCCGGGAGGAAGAGCTGGTTGCCGTTCGTGAGATGAAACCAGCAGACCGCAAGCGAAGCCACGCCACGTAAGGCGTCAAGCGTCTTCAGGCGGGGCGCCGGCTTGCGTGGCACCTCGGGCATCAGCCCCCGAGGCCGGAGGTGGCTGCCCCTGGGCGTGTGCGCCCCGCAAATCCTTCGCCCGCGTGAGAGAGGGGCCGTGCCATGCGGTAACGAGCATTATGAGCCATTCCTCGGCTCCCCAAACGGTTGCCGAGGGCCCTCCGGCCGGGGCTTGATTGGTTGCGCGGTGCCCGGCTGATGGCCTACGCTGTCTCCCGGTGAAGGCTGGCGCACGCACCTCATGGCTGGCGGCCTTCCTGCGATCGTCGCCGCCGACTGCTGAGAACCAACCGACGTGGTGATGATCAGCGACGACCTGACAAATCTGCTTGTTCGGCTGCCCTCGGCCCTTGCAATGCGGCTCCGGATGCGCTGGCTGAGACTCCTCGGCGCCCGAGTCGGCCACCGCTGTTGGGTCCAACAAGTCATGATCCCGCGCAATCATTGGGACATTCACCTGGGCGATCACGTCGCCCTGGACAAGTACGTGGTCCTGCTCAGCTCTGGGCCGCGCAAAGCCGAGCCACGCATCGTGGTCGGCGCCGGCACGTACGTGAACCGCTTCACGATGATCGACGCCTCGGATCGCGTGACGATCGGCGAGCGCTGCATGATCGGACCGCATTGCTACATCACGGACCACGACCATGGCTTCCGGCCTGGCCTGCCCGTGGCTGAGCAACCTCTCGCCTCGCGGCCCGTACGGTTGGGAAACGATGTGTGGTTGGGAGCCGGCTGCATCATCCTCAAGGGCGTCGAGATCGGCGACGGCGCCATCGTTGCGGCCGGGTCCGTCGTGACGAAAGCCGTCGCACCACAGGCCAAGGTGGCGGGCGTTCCGGCTCGTGTCATCGGGACGCGGCAGGAGACGTGAAGCCAGTCGTGGCCTTCGTCACCGTCGTACCCTCCCCCTATCAGCGGGATCTGTTCCACGCCCTATCGCGGCGGCCGGAGTTGTCGCTGGAGGTGTTCTACCTCGAAGCGTCGACTCCGGACTCGCCATGGCCACGGGCGAACCTGGAAGAGAACGAGGCGGTTCTTCCCGGCTTCTGTCTCTCGGCGCGAGGCATCCGCTGCCACATCAACTGGGCTCTTCCGGATATCAGCCGTTACGATCTCGTAGTCCTCAACACGATGATGTCGGCGACCGGCCAGTGGTTGGCGCGGCATTGCACGAAGAAGGGCGTGCCCTGGATTTTCTACGGGGAGCGCCTGCGCGACAGGGCCCCCGGCTGGCGAACCTCGATCCGCGACGCTTGGTTTGCGCCCGTCCGGCGGGCGGCGGCCATCGCCGCGATCGGCACCGTCGCGAGCGCGGATTACGCTCGGCGCTTTCCGCACGTGAGACGTTTCTGCGTCCCTTACTACACCGATCTCCGTCCGTTCATGGAGAGCCCATCACGGACAGCTGGAACTGAGCTCGTCTTTCTCTTTTGTGGCCAGATGATTCGGCGAAAGGGCGTGGACGTTCTGTTGGACGCCTTTTCGCGGCTCGTCGACTCGTCGCCCGGAACCTCGTTACGTCTCCTTCTGGTCGGGCGCGAGGCCGACTTGGCGGAGATGCTTGCGCCCCTCTCGCCCCTTGCGCGCTCTCGAGTCACCTACGAGGGGTTCCAGGATCCGAAGAGGCTTCCCGACTACTTTGCTCGTGCGGACGTCTTCGTCCTGCCGAGCCGGTACGACGGATGGGGTGTGGTAGTGAATCAGGCCCTCGGTGCTGGCCTGCCGATCATCTGCTCGACCACCGTCGGAGCGGCTCACGACCTCGTCGAGGACGAAGTCAACGGCCTTAAGACCGCTCCCGGCGACGCCCCGATGTTGGCGGAGGCCATGGCACGCTTTGTCCACCAGCGCGACCTGGCACCCCGCTGGGGTGCCGCGTCCCGCGCGAAGGCCGAAGATTGGCTTCCCGAGCGGGGAGCCGCGAAGTGGGTTGAGGCGATCGCGACTGTTCTGGACCGAGCGTGAGGATTCTGCTCGCGAGCAGCAGTTCCGGATCGCGCGGCGGTGGCGAGCTGTTCCTTCTCTACCTGGCCGAGGGCCTCGTCGCCCGCCGCCACGATGTGTCGCTGTGGGCCTCGTCTCATCCGCGGATGGACGAACTAGCGGAGCGGTTCCGGCGCCTGGGCGAAGTCGTGCGCGCTCCCTACAAGAATACCTACGATCGACCTGGGCGCTCCCTCTCTGCGTATTTCGATGGGCGCACGGCTCGCGAAGTCGCCGCCCAATGGCGCGGGCTGGCACCGGACTGCATCCACCTGAATAAACAGAACCTCGAGGATGGACTGGACCTTCTCGCCGCCCTCGCACACGGCCCACCAAGTGCGATTTGCACGATCCATCTGACCCAGAACGCAAGTCGCCTAGAGGCGCGGGCGGCCTGGCTGAGGGATTTCGTCGCACGTCGCGCCCTCCTGAGTACGCGGGTGCCCCTCGTGACGGTCGTCGAGAGTCGTCGTCGGGATCTGGCGGACTTCCTCCGAGTTCAACGCGAGATCGAGATGGTTCGGAACGGGGTGCCAGCCGCTGATCTCGCACCGCTGCGCGCCGCTAGCCGCCGCGACCTCGGGATCGCGCCCGACGAGTTCGTCATCGTGGGGGTCGGGCGTCTGGTCGAGCAAAAGCGTCCGCTGCTGTTCCTGGAGGTCGTCGAGAAGATCCAAAGGGAGCGGCAGCGGACGCGAGCCTACTGGGTGGGCGACGGTGCCTTCCGCGAGAACTGGGACCGGGACGTGACGACCCGAGGGCTGGGCGCGGTCGCGATTCGCGTGGGCTGGCAGCAGAATGTCGCACCGTTCCTGGCTGCGGCCGACCTCTTTCTTCACGTTGCCGACTATGAAGGGTTGCCGCTCGCCCTACTCGAGGCGATGGCTGCGGGCGTGCCCTGCGCGGTTAGCGACAACCTGCGGCGCGACCTGCCGTTCCTCAACGCCGAGAACTCGATCGGGTTGAGCGATAGCGAATCATGGCTGAGCGCGGTGAAAGATCCCCAGGTACTCCAGCGGATCGGGCTCGCGGGGCGACGGTTGATCGAGCACGACTTCTCGTGCGCCGAGATGGCCAGACGCTATGAAGCGCTCTACGAGAGGCACCGCCGCTCGTGAGGGTGTGCTTCGTTGAGCCTCCCATCGATCGCCAGGGCGGCGGCTTGGGAATCGCCATCCGATCTCTTTGTCATGCCCTCTCGAAAGAGAATGTCTCGGTGATGGGTGAGACAGCCCTCGAGGAATCTGGGCATATCGACGTCGTGCACTTTCACGCTCTGTGGGAGCCCCGGCACTGGTGGCTCTCTCGCCGCTGTCGTACGTTGGGCGTTCCTTACGTGGTCTCGCCCCACGGCATGCTCGAACCGTGGGCGTGGCGCGACAAACAGTGGAAGAAGCTGCCTTACTTCCATCTGTTCGAGCGGGCTCGCCTGGCCGCAGCAAGAGCCTTGCTTGCCACCAGCGAGACCGAGGCGCGGAACCTTCGCGCCCTCCTTCCCACGGCGCGAGTCGTCGCCATCCCACTCGGCCTCTCGGGTGATGCTCGGGCCGGGTATGCCGAGGCCCGCCAGAAGCTCGGCTGGGGGGCCGACGAGCGTATCCTGGTCTTTCTGTCGCGGATCCACCGCAAGAAGGGGCTGGACCTCCTCGTCCAAGCCCTCGAAGGACGCACCGAAGGCCGGTTGGTGATTGTGGGCAGTGGGGAGGCGAGTTACGTCGCTTCGCTTCGCGACCTGTGTCTGAATCGCGTAGGAAGACTGCCGCGCATCGAGTGGGTGGGTGAGGTTCTCGGCGAGGCGCGTTGGCCCTACCTGCAGGGCGCCGACCTCTTTTGCCTGCCGTCGCACTCGGAGAACTTCGGCCTGGCCGTCCTCGAGGCGTGCCAGGTGGGCACTCCTGTATTGACGAGCACTCAGACGCCTTGGGGCGAAGCGCTGACCGGCCGGCCGGGATTCATCTGCCAACCGACTGTCGAGAGCATCCGGGTCGCCCTCGACCAGTTCTGGTCGAAGCCACTCGCATCACCGGAGGAACGAGCGGCGCTCGCCGATTGGGCCTGGGCGACCTTCAGTTGGAAAACGCTCGCGCCGCGGTACGTCGAATTCTACGCGACTCTCGCAAACTCGTAGATGATCGTCTGGGCCAGGGCTTCGGGGCGAAGCACCAGACCCTGCAGAAGTCGGAGCGCGCCGAAGATTACGCGGGCGCGCGCGGTCGGCGTCTCAGTAACGCGCACGCCCGTGAATCGTTCGAGGCGAAAGCCCTTGCGGCCACCGAGCTCATACAGCGTGGCGGGGTCGTACCACGCCACGTGGTCGACGCTGTCAACGAGCGGTTGCCCCCGGAGGAGTCCCTTGAGCGCGTAGGTTACGAAGAAGGGGTTCGGCGTCGTCAGCACAAGCTTCCCGTCTCGCGCCAACATCTTCGCGCAGCTCTCGAAAAAAGGGCCTGGCCGATCCAGGTGCTCGATGACTTCCCCGGCAATGATCATGTCGAAGACCTGATTCAATGGTGCAGTGGTCACGTCGTGGCAGACGACGTTGAACCCTAGCGACCGGAGAACTTCGACCTGTTCGGGCAGCACGTCACATCCGAGGCACGACGCAGCAGCGGCAGCGATCAGACGGTGGAGCCAAGAAGGGTCCTGGTAGGCTTCCGGGGTGTGCGCCACCACACCGACGTCGAGGACCTTGCGGCCGGTCGCAAGCCGCGCGAGGTACTCTGCTCTGTTGTCGACCAGGGTCGCGGAGCGTAGCGCGGCGAGAGCCTCACGTCGGCTGCGCTGGACCGCGGGCGCGTTGGGATCGTCGGTGACGGACCGCCAGCCCGCGCCAGACGCCATGATGAAAGCGCGGCGATTATACCGTCTTGACGCTCTCGGAGCGGGGCAGTAGTGTCTCTGCGACTTTGGGGACGCCGGGTTGCCAGTGGATCGTCACGCAGATCGGGGCGCGGGAGCACTATGCTGTCCCGCGCCCGCCTGTACACGGACGCCTGGTGCCGATACGGAGCCGGCTTCCTGAGGAGGCTTCCGGGACGACTCGGCGCGGTGGGGGGCCGCCATCACGCGGATCTGCCGAGCGACAAGGTCGTCGCATTCAACGCCGAAACTCTGTGGCGGGAGGTGACGCAAAGGGCCCCCACCAACCACGAGGAGCAGTTTGGGCGCTTCGCGGACGTTGGGAAACGGTTTGCGTCCAGCGTCCGTCGGGCATTGGATGACGTCGACCTCGACGCGCGGCGTCATCGCTTCTTCGGCTTCGACACGGGCGTTCTGGAAACCTTGGAACTGACACGCGAACGCGGAATTTTTGGCGTCGTCGACCAAATCGATCTTGCGCGGATCGACGAAGAAGTCTCCGCGGCGGAGGCTCTCAAGTGGCCGGGCTGGCAGAAATTGCCCGGCCGGGCACCCCAGGCTTACTTCGATCGCCTTGCCCAGGAGTGGGCGCTGGCGGACCTCGTCGTCGCGAATTCCTCATGGTCGCAGCGCGCGCTCGTTGGGCTGGGGGTCCCCGAGGAGAAGATCGCCATCATTCCACTGGCCTACGAATCTGACGCACCCCCGCAAATCCCCAAGCCCTTGAACCGCGACCGTCCCCTGACCGTCCTCTGGCTGGGCCAGGTCATACTCCGCAAGGGCTTCCCATATCTGGTAGAAGCCGCTCGAAGATTGACCGGAACCGGCGTCCGCTTCGTGGTGGCGGGTCCTCTGGGTGTTGCCCAAGAGGCGGTGTCGTCGCTCCCGGCGAACATGTCACTCGTGGGCCGGGTGCTGCGGCCCCAGGCACAGCGCCTCTACGCAGAGGCCGACGTCTTCGTCCTGCCCACGCTCTCGGACGGCTTCGCAATCACGCAACTGGAGGCGATGAGCTTCGGGCTCCCCGTGATCGCGACGCCGAACTGCGGCGACGTCGTGATCCACGAACAGAATGGGTTGATCGTGCCGCCCGGCGATACGCGGCTACTTGCTGAGGCCATTGCCAGGCTCGACACAGACCGCCCGCTCCTCGAATTTCTCGGCGTCAACGCCGCAGCCCGACCCGCCGACTTCAGCCTGGAAAGGTATGTGGACCGCTTGGAGGAGGCGGTAGCCACTTGGACCTGAGCCGCTTTTCGTCAGCGGGCTTTGATCGCGGCGCACCGCGGCTCAAGGAGGCCGCGTGGGTCGCGGTGAAAGCCGTCGTCTTCCAGACCGCCTGGCCCCTGCCCTCCGCCCTCCGGGTTGCGCTGCTACGCGTCTTCGGGGCGAGGGTCGGCGCGCACGTGATTGTTCGATCGCGCGTGAACATCACCTTCCCCTGGCGCCTGGTGCTGGGGGATCACGTCTGGATCGGAGAGGAGACGCTCATCCTGAGCCTCGCCCCGGTGACGATCGAGTCGAATGTCTGCGTCTCGCAGCGGGCCTTCCTCTGTACCGGTTCCCACGACTACCGCTCGGAAGCCTTCGACCTCCAGACGGCGCCCATTACACTGCGGCAGGGATGTTGGATCGGGGCCCAGGCGTTCATCGGGCCCGGCGTCGAAGTCGGAGGCGGGAGCGTCGTCTCCGCAGGGTCCGTCGTGATGGATAGCATCGCCCCCCGCAAGCTCGTGCGCGGCAACCCGGCGGCCGTCGTCAAGGAGTTGTGATCAGTCGCGCTTGTACGGTTGCCGGGTCCTTTACCGCAAGGAGATTCGTGTAGGGGTATGCGGGCTGCAATGGCTCCAATTCAAGGCGGTTCGTGGCGTAGTCGAACCTGTAGAGGCGATATCCATACTCTTCCAGGAGCCGGTAAAGCATCTGGCAGGAATATCCCGCGCCATCTGCGGCGGCGTCCGTGAATTCGACCTGAAGTACGGGCGCATTGGGCTGGGAGAGCAGGCCTCGGCCGCCTCTGAGTACCGGCACCTCCCATCCCTCGACATCAATCTTCATGAAGGTGACGTTTCCAGCAAGGTCGTTCGCCGCCGCAAACTCGTCCCAGGTGCGCGCCACGACGGTCTCGCGGCCCCCGGACTCCCGAACCGATCCGGCGGCCAGGGAATTCCAGGCGTCTCGGCCTGGCTCAGCAAGATGAATGCTGGTCAAGCCCGCCCGGTCCGAAAGCGCGACCGGGTGAACCTGGATGTTTTGAAAGCCATTCAGGCTCACGTTCATCCGCAGACGATCACAGGCTTCGGCGTAAGGTTCGAAGGCGTGGACGCGGCCACGTGGACCGACCGCGTGCGCCGCCAGGAGCGCATACAAGCCCAGATTGGCGCCAACGTCGACGAACACGTCGCCCGGCTTCAGATAGGCCTCAAGGAACTTCCTTTCTGCGACCTCGAAGTCGCCCCGAAAGATCAGCCGCGATAGGGCGCCACCGAAGTGCAGCCGCATCCGGACACCTTTTCGGAGCTCGATCACCGTAGTCCCAGTCCCTTTGGCAGATCGGACGTCCCACCACTCGAGCCGAGCTCTCTCACGCGCTGCCCGCCGCTTCCTCACGAGCGCGCGGATCCTGTCGGCGGCTCCCTGCGGCAGCAGCGAATCGGTCGCCGACACGATGCACCGATGCCAGATGCCGGTCGTGCTGGTCTTCAATCGACCGCTTTCCAGCGAAGGATCGGGGAGACAAAGCCAGGCCGGTCCTTGCCCGTGATCGAGCTCCAGAAAGGCGACACCCCATGGTCGAGGAGCACCTCGAATTCGACGGCGGCATCGACCCGAACGATCCAGGACAAGTTGTGCAGACCGATGCGCGGAGAAACGAAGTAGACACCACCGTTCAGCAGGGCGGCGGGTATACAGCAGCGCCAGCGGTTCAGGCCGGGCCGCACCGTGGGCCACGAAACCTCGTCGCCATCGCTCTGGTAGGAGCGGAACACGGTCATTAATGCGGCGTCACAACCTCGAACTCCAAGTCGACGAGGATCGCCTCGCGACTCGGCAGCAAAGCCGTCGAACCTGTCGACTCGCCGCGAACGCTGATCGCGTTCAGGCGGCAGAACTCGTTGCCAGGACGTGAGGCGTCAGCCCAACGGCGACAGCCGGTGCCTGACCCCATTCGCGCGAGATAGCCGGCGACAATCTTGGTCACGGGGCCGTCGGCTACGAGCTGTCCCCCCTCGATGTGCAGGCCCCTCCCACAGAGTGCCTGAACCGCCTGCATATTGTGGCTGACGAAAAGCACGGTCCGCCCTTCCTTCGTCGAGACGTCCTGCATTTTGCCGAGGCATTTCTTCTGGAAGAGCGCGTCACCGACGGCGAGCACTTCGTCGACGATCAAGATATCAGGGTCCAGGTGGGCGGCGACGGCGAAGGCGAGGCGTACATGCATGCCGCTCGAGTACCGTTTGACGGGTGTGTCGAGAAGCCGACCCACATCCGCAAACTCGACGATCGCCTCCAGCTTGCGCGCGATCTCGGCGTGCTTCATTCCAAGGATGGCCCCATTGAGGAAGATGTTCTCTCTCCCGCTCAGCTCGGGATGGAAGCCCGTGCCGACCTCCAAGAGTGCGGCTGTGCGCCCGCGCAGAACGGCGCGACCCTCCGTGGGTTGAGTGATCCGTGACAGGATCTTCAGCAGCGTCGATTTTCCCGCTCCGTTTGGTCCGATGATTGCAATGACCTCTCCCCGAGCAACCTCGAAGGACAGGTCCCTCAGCGCCCAGAACGACTCGGGCGGGCGCGCCGGGTGGGTGACCGAGCCTGCGCCCGGCCGGGCCAGTTGCTCACCACCAGGGCGCGGCCATCGGAACAGCTCCCGGAGTGACCTCGTTCTCATCGACTCGAGGCGAAACCGCTTCGAAAGTCCTTCGACCGAGATGATCGGCAGACTCACACCGTATCCATCGCGCTGCGCTCCGCGCGCTGAAAGGCGGCGAGTCCCGTGAGGACCAATGCGAGAGCCATGGCTCCGGATGCGAGTACTGGGCCCACGTGGAGAGAACCGCGGCCCAAGAGAGCGATTCGCATCGTCTCGACCGGCACGCAGAGCGGGTTTGCCCACTCAAGCCAGCGCCAGCGTTCGGGGATGCGTGACAGCGGGTAGATCACTGGGGTCGCGAACATCCACAGTTGCACGACATACTGATTCAGATGGATCAGGTCCCTGAAGCGTGCCGTCGAGGCGGCGACCACCAGACTGATGCCGAAGCTGAGCAGCGCCGCGTGGAAGATCGCAACAGGCACGAGGAGAATCCCCCACCCGATGTGCAGGCCAGCGGACTCGTCCGTGAAGATCTTGTAGTACGCGAGGAACGCGCCGAAGGGCACGAGTTGTAACGCGACCGTCAGCAGGTTCGATACCACGGTGGCGAGAGGAACGATGAGCCTCGGAAACCAGACCTTGCTGAAGACGTGCGCATTATTGACGAATGTGGCGCCACCAACGGTGACGTTCTGTGCGAAGTAGTTCCATACGACAAGACCGGAAAGGAAGAAGAGAGGTGCCGGTACGCCATTGGTCGGAATGCCGAGAAAGCGGCCGAAAACGAGCCAGAAGACTGCGGTCATGGCTACGGGCTGAAGGACATACCAGAGCGGACCCAAGAGCGTCTGACGGTACCGCGTTACGTAGTCCCGTCTGACGAGCAGAGCGAGCAGGTCGCGATAGTCCCACATCTCGCGCCAGGAGAAGAGTGTCCAGGCGCCGGTAGGCGCGACCACCACCTCGTAATCGGGTAGGCCGTTCATGATCGGGACTGAAGGCTCTCGGAGGGCCGGCGTTTCGCCGGCACGGGAGCGGGGTTATGTGGCAGGCGATCCGCTTGCCTCATCAGATGGGCCACTAAGCTATCACGCTCGGTTGTTTGTCCCCCTTGACGGTCCTCGGTGGAAGCCGTCTTTGGACTGCTCGCTAGGGACGGTCGTTAGAGCCTATCTGCGTGCCCGAACCTAACGCGGCGGGACGGCCGAGCAGGGTGTCCAGCCCCTCGGCTAGGCTACGCAACCGCGGTGCGAAACCGTGCTGGATCGCGTGCAGGAAATATGTAGGCTCGAACTTGGCTTGTGTCTGAAGAGAGCGCGTCAGGACCAGTGTCACCGCCGCGCCTTGGTCGAGGTCCAGAGGAATCTTCCATGTCGAAATCGGCTGCGCATCTAAACCGGGTTTCTGTGCGCGCCACTCTGGAAATGCGAGACGGCACGCAGAATACGCATCATCGAAGATGATTTCCACGCGGTCGAAGTCGAGCCTCGCCCCAGCCTCGATGAGATTCGCACGAAGCTCCTGAAGGTTCTTGGACTCCGCGAAATGCTGGGCCAGCGAGGCGAGGTAGACGTTGTTCCCGATCGCCTTGCGCTCATTCCCGAATCCGTACCGAAGAGTGCGCTGGATCTCGGCGAATTCGGCATAGCCGAGCTGCTGGACGCCGATCCAGGTGACGACGCTCGAGGCGATCACGACCATGCCCACCACCTGGCCCCGGTCGCTCATCGTCAGCAACGACAAGGCGCCGAATCCGGCGGCGACGGCGTACAAAGTCACCACCACCCGACGCGGCGTGAGACCCATGCGGAGAAGCCGGTGGTGAATATGATCGCCATCGGCCCGGAACACGTCGTCGCCGCGCACGAGCCGTCGCAGCACGGCGATGCTCGCGTCGAGGATGGGAACGGCGAGAGCCATCAGCGGAGCCGCTACCGCGATTACGGCGGAGCTCTTCATCGATCCGCGTAGGGCTACCGCGGCCAAGGCGAATCCCACGAACAGCGCGCCTGAATCACCCAGGAAGACGCTCGCGGGATTGAAGTTGTACCGGAGGAAGCCGAGCAGAGCGCCTCCGAGTGCCGCCGCGATGATGGCCGTCTCCCACCGTTCATTGAGAACGCAGGCGATGAAGAGCGTGGATGTCGAGAACAGACCGACGCCGGCGGCCAGGCCGTCGAGCCCATCGATCAGGTTGAAGGCGTTGCTCATGCCGACGAACCAGATCATAGTCAGCGGCGCGGAGAGAATGCCCAAGCTGAGCGATTCGCCGGTCACCGGGTTGGAGATGGCAGTAATTTGGTAGCCGTTGACGTAGAGATACAAAGCCGCCAGGGCTTGGACAACGACCTTGACCAGCGGCCTGACGTCGTAGATGTCGTCGACAACGCCCACGGCCGTCACGGCCGCGCCGGCGACGAGAAGACGGATGTAGGCACCGGACGAGATGGTCCCTGTCCAGCCGCCAAGCCTCTCGATGGCGGCGAGCGCGAGGCACGCCACCGCAAAGGCAAAGAGGACAGCTACTCCCCCCAGCCGCGGCACGGGCGTGAGGTGCAATTTACGGCCGCCGTCCGGACGATCCATCCAGCCGCGGGCGCGCGCGAAGTCCCTTACCAATGGGGTTACGAGAAAGGCCGTTGCCGCGGCGACCAAGAGGCTCAGAGCGGTGGGCGCGAAACGGAAAGTGTCTTCTCGCATCAGAAGCTGATGTCCCCAGTCACGCCGTAGAGGCGATCGCTGTAGCTGCGCCTTGCGATGGGGCTCGTGCGATTGACGAATCGCATTATCCCACCAAGGCTGAGGTGGCGGCCAAGGTGCCTCAGGAGCATTCCCCCAACGGTGTCTCCGTGTTCATTCGGCGGCACGACACTTCGGTCTGCGCCAGCGAGCGGAAGGTACTTGGTCTCGTCGTAACCGCCGAGGATTCGACCCTGCAGTTTCCACGGCAATTCGAAGCTGACGGTCGCGCCATAAGTGCTCGCAACGTAGGTTTGACGGATGTTTGGGGGGGCCATGGACGGACCAGCGGAATAGCTGATGTCCCGAAGCGCGGCAAGCTGGAGCTTGCTTCCGAGGATGAAGGGCATCCCGAGGTTGACGGCGAGGAACGGTCCGTCGTACGGAGGGACACTTCCGCCCCCCTTGAAACGGCGGATCCCCGCCGACGCTCTGCCCTTGAAGAACGCGAGTTCGCTGAACTCAAAGGTGGCTCCATATCGGCTTGACCTCACCAGCCGTACGCCGCCGGCAGGCACCCCGAGAAAGTCGTCCTCGACCAGATCGACAAATGGCGCCAGGGATGTCTTTCGCGTGAGCGGCAGCGTCAGTTCGACAGTCCGTGTCTGCGTTTCCCGATTGAGGGTAAGACTCACCGGCTGACCGGCAAACGATGCTTCGGGATCGAAGGTTGACGTCACGGTGGTCTGAGACGCCGTGAGAGTCACCTGCCGCCGGATCCGAAGCGTGGCCCCGAACAAGTGGCCCGACTCGCCGCGGCGGATTCGCTCGTCGATCTCCAACGAGAAGCGCTGCCGATAGCGCGCACCCTGGATCCCGCCGAAGAGCGTGAGCGGCCCCACATCCACCTCGGCACGAGTGCGACCGAACAGGTCAGTATGCCTCTGGCCTTTTTCGGTGTGGAAGTAATACGGAGCGATCCCCCCTGTAGAGATGATGCGGGCGCGCCGGCCGAGAGGCAGGAGCACCTGCAGGGTGGGAGTGATCGTGAACGACTCATCGCCCACTCCGATCGGTGTGTTGTACACGTTGCTGTCGACACCGGCGGTGAATGGAGCCACGGCGGACACCTGGAAGGGACCGAATCGAAAGCCGCCCTTCTTGGGCTTCTCCTGGGCGTTCGCACTCGCCATGGAGAGAGTCACCACCACGAGGCCGGCGGCCATCCATCGGCATGTTGTGGCCGCCTCTGGTTGGAACGGCTCGAGGCCGGTTGGGACCCGCTCCCTATCGCCCGCGCCTCTTGGCG
>WNFM01327759.1_pt1 | contig 13147 bp, 10 predicted proteins | sample 5400271 | NCBI WGS metagenome assembly WNFM01 (sample SAMN13153352, study PRJNA577476) | soil metagenome | isolation source: 60 cm saprolite on Douglas fir-dominated hillslope | place: USA:California | collected 2013-09-17 | reverse complement strand
ATTGAGCAGCGACGCATTCATGCCGACGGTCAGCCCGTAGGCGTGGAAAAAGGGCGCCACGCACAGCGTCATGTGATGGCTGCCAGCGGGTTGCTCGCTCCACGCGAACGCCTGCATGGCATTGATGGCGAGATTGCGGTGCGTCAGCATGGCGCCCTTCGCGAGACCCGTGGTGCCGCCGGTATACTGCAGCACCGCCAGATCATCCGGCCTGGCTGCGGTAGGCAGTGCGAAGACCTCGATGCCTCGCCGGCTCTGTCCGCCCGCGAGCAAGTGCCGAAACTGATGGACGCCGGCATCGGCGTGCAGCGCCCGCCGGTCAACTTGGGGCGTGCCGCGCGATGCGCTGGCTTGTCGTACTCGATACGCCAGCGCCAACGCGACGGGGAAGTAGTCCGCGACGCCCGCTAGGATGACGTGCTCGACGGCCGTGTCGGCGCGCACCGCCGCAACGGTCGGATAGAGTTGATCGAGCGTGACGACGACCTTGACGCCCGCATCATTGAATTGGTGGCGCAGCTCCGGCTGGGTGTAGATGGGATTGGTCGGCACCACCACCGCGCCCGCCTTCAGCGCCCCATAAAAGGCGATGGGAAATTGCGGCACGTTGGGGAGCATGAGGGACNNNNCAGCGCCTGCGCGAAGCGATCGACAAGTGAGGTGAGCTGCACGAACGACAGGTGCGTGCCGTAATAGACGATGGCGTCGCGCTTGCCGTACTGCCCGGCCGCCGCATCCAGCAGCTCCGGCAGCGAGCGCTGCGGCACCGGCAGCTCGGCTGGCACGCCTGGCGAGTAGTGCGCCAGCCAGGGATAGGGAGTGGGCAAAGACCATCCCGGCTGACCAAGCGTCTCAATCGACTGTTGCGTGCGGTCGTCCATCGGCGCACTCCTCATCGAGGCCTTCAGTCGTGCCATACCGGCCAGTGAGAACATTATACGTTCCGGCCAGGGTGATCCGCAGCGTAGCCAGTTAACAGTTTTGTGGGCTATACTGCGCGTCTAGCTAACATATCAGACAGGAAGGCGCCTATGCAAACTGATCAGGCGAGCTTCGGCGCCCTGGTCGCGGAGTACCGGCAACGCCGTGGGCTCTCGCAGGGGCAGCTCGCACGTGCTGCGCGTCTCTCGCGCACCTACGTCTATCATCTGGAATCCGGCCAGCGCAGCGCACCCTCCGGCCGGGTCGGCCGCGCGCTGGCGCGTGCCCTGGCGCTCCACGGCGAGGAGCGGCGTCGCTTCGTTCGCGCGTATATCGAGCTGACCGGCACGCACATGGAAGACGAGGCCGATCGGCTCGACCTGCTCGATCAGCGCGAGCTCGCCGCGCTGTTAGTGCGCAGCAGCGCGTTTCCAGCGCATAGTCTGGATCGGCTGTGGCACATCTGCGCCTGGAATCCCGCGTCCAAGCGTCTCTTCGAGCTCGACGAGGACCGGCTGGCCGAGCTCGACGACCATTTGCTGGCTGTGGTCTTTGATCCCGTCTACCGTAGCCACTTTCGCCCATGGGAGGACATGGCGCGGCGGCTCCTCGCGGACTTCAAGTACAATACGCGTAGCCTGACCTACTTGCCCGCCTATCGCGAGCTCTGGCGCTCGCTACGTACGCGCCCGGACTTCCGCCGCATCGCGGATTCCGCGGACGCCGGCGGGGAGCCGATGGCCAGTTTCGTGTTTCAGATGCGGCACTCCCGCCTGGGCACGTTGACGCTGCGCACTGCGGTGACGGTGTTTACCGGAGTCTCCGATTATTCGATCGTGACGTACGTCCCCGGTGATCAGCAGACGCTCAGCATCTACGAGGAGAACGGGTGGCAGGCGCGTATCGGGCCAGAGCCAGACGTTGCGGCCACCCAGCACGCAGGCTTTGAGGAAGACTCCCGCGTGCGACCGCGCGGACCGGAGACGACTGGCGCGTCCGCGGGGTGATGTCTGAGTGGAGCAAGGGAGCATCTGTTGGAGCACGGAGACGCACCACAGCACGGCCTGCAGACACGCCTCATCCACGCGGCTGCCGGCGCGAACGAGACGCCCGCCGTGTCGCCGCCGATCTACCAGACGAGCACGTTCAAGATGAGCTCGCCGGAAGCCGGCGCGGCGCTGGCGGCGCAGGTGGCACCGGCGACGTTCTATACCCGCTACGGCTCACCGAATGAAAAACAGGCCGAGGTCCTGCTCGCCACGCTGGAGGGCGCCGAAGCGGCACTCGCCGTTGCGTCTGGCATGGCAGCGATCACCATCGCGCTCATGTCGAATCTGCGCGCCGGCGATCACATGGTGGCTCAGCGCACGCACTACACCGCCGCGCTCTCTCTGTTGACGGAAGTCCTACCCCGCTACGGCATTGAGGTGACGCACGTCGCACAGACGGAGCCGGAGGCATTCGCGCGGGCGATGCGCCCTTCCACTCGCGTGGTGTACACCGAATCGCCGACGAATCCGACGCTCGATCTGACCGACCTGCGCGCCACCGCCGACATCGCGCACGCGGGCAAGGCGCTCGCCATCACCGACAACACCTTCGCGTCCTCCTTCAATCAGCGCCCGCTGGACTTCGGGTACGACCTGGTGATACATAGTGCCACCAAGTACCTCAACGGCCATGCGGACGTCACCGCCGGCGCGCTTATGGGCTCTCAGGCGCTGATCGACCGCGCCTGGGAATATCTGCGGGTGTATGGACCGGTGTTACACCCCTTTGAGGCCTGGCTCCTGCGCCGCGGGATGCAGACCTACCCGCTGCGCATGGCCGCTCACAACCGCAACGCCCAGCAGGTAGCTGAGTTCTTAGAGGGGCATGCCCAGGTGGAGCAGGTCTACTATCCTGGCCTGGCTTCGCACGCGCAGCACGCGCTCGCGCGCCGCCAGATGGTCGGCGGGTACGGAGGTATGTTGTCCTTCGTCCTCAAGGGCGGCTACGCCGCCGCCTACCGCGTGATCGGCCGGACGCAGGTGTGCACACTCGCGGTCAGTCTGGGCGGGATCGAGACCTTGATCACTCACCCCGCCTCGATGATACACGTGCACCAGAACGACGAGGAGCGCACCGTTGCAGGCATTGTGCCCGGTTTGGTACGGTTGTCGGTTGGGCTTGAGAACGTCGAGGATGTCATAAGTGATCTGGATGCTGCCCTGGCGGCCAGCTAGCGTATTCACAGCATGCGCAGCGCACGCCGGCCGTCGAGCTGCGGCTCTGCGGTCGCACGGCGTCGTGCTCGCGCTGTTGCTCGGCGTGGCGCTGGCCGCGTGCGGTCCCGCCGCCGCTCCACCACCCGCGCAACGCATAAGTCAACCGTTGACAGCGTCTACCATACACGCGCAGGGGCTGACGTATGTCGCACTGGGCGCGTCGGACGCCTTCGGCGTCGGCACCGACGATCCCGACCGGGAGAACTGGCCCACCGTGCTGGCGGGCCAGCTGAGCGGACCGATCCACGAGATCAACCTGTCACTGCCCGGCGCGACGGTGTCCCAGGCGATCGCGACGCAGCTGCCTCCGGCGCTCGATGTGCACCCGCAGCTCGTGACCATCTGGCTCGCCCTCAATGACTTCACCAGCCAGGTTGATCTGGCTAGGTACGAGCAACAGTTCACCGCGCTTCTCCAGGCCTTGCGCAATGGCACGACCGCGCAGGTGTTCGTCGCCAATTTGCCAGACCTGACGCTGCTGCCCTATTTTCGCGGGCGCGATCTCGTGGCGCTCACGCAGCAGGTGCAGCTGTGGAACAAGGTCATTGCCGCCGCGTGCGCCGCACAGGGCGCGCATCTGGTGGACCTGGGCGCGGACCACGATGAATTCGCCAGCCATCCGGAGTATGTGAGCGACGACGGACTCCATCCGTCGACCCTGGGGGCGGCTCGCCTCGCGTCACTGTTTGCCACGGCGATTCATCAGGCTGGCATCCTCTAACTCGGAGTCCTCATGAACGACTTGCTCTCGCTCTCCGTTGCGAGCTGGGTACGGCCCCTGGCGCTCGCGGCGCTCGTCACTGTGGGTGGGCTGCTGGCCATGGCGCTGCGCCACCCGCATCTCGCCAAGATCGGTCTGCGCAACGTGCCGCGCCGCTGGCTGCGCAGCTGGCTGATCGTAGCCGGACTCCTGCTGGCGACGATGTTCATCGGCGCCGCACTGGCGGTCGGCGATACCATCACCCTCGCAGTGAAGAACGTCGCCGTCTTCAACCTGGGGCGTATCGACGAGCAGGTGATCGGCGGCGAGGGAACCCTCGGGCTGTTTCCCGCTGAGGTCGGTGGGATCGTGCAGCAGGCCTTAGGGAGCGATGCCCATGTGGCGGAGGTGACTCCCGCGCTCGTGGTGCCCAATCTGCTCGTGGCCGATGACACGGCGCGCCAGGTGCGCGGCGGCATTTCCGGGCTGGCGCTCGCGTCAAGTGAGAGCGGACCGTTGACCGACCTGCGCGCGCGTACGGGGAGCGGCAATGTATTGCAGCAGCTCACCCCTGGCGGCCTGTACCTCAACCGGTCAGCGGATCAGCTGCTCGGCGCGCAGCCAGGCGATAAGCTCTATCTCTACTCGACCGTCTGGCCAGGGCATCGTTACGCCTTCCGCCTGCGGGGGGTTGTCAGTGGCGGCCCGCTCGGCGATAGCCCAGCCGCGGTGCTCAACCTGGGTCAATTGCAGCAATTAGTGGGCGTGCCAGGGGCGATCAACCGCGTGTACATCGCGAACGCCGGCGATGGCCTCACCGGCGTGGGATTTAGCGATGAAATCACAGACCGTGTAGCCCCGGCGCTTCCGTTCGGGCTACACACGCAGCAGATCAAGTTCGAAGGCGTGCAGTTCGCGCTTCAGGCGCAAAGCATATTTGGACGCATCCTCACGCTCTTCACGCTCTTCGCGCTGGCCATTGGCATGCTGCTGATCTTCCTGATCTTCGTGCTCTCGGCCGCGGAGCGCCGCGCTGAGCTGGGTGTGGCGCGGGCCATCGGCATGCGGCGCTCGCACACCGTGTGGCTGCTGCTCTTCGAGGGCTCGGTCTATAACGTGGCCGCGGCAGGGCTTGGTATGCTGGCAGGGTTGGGGCTCGGCGTCGCGATCGTGGCGGTCGTGGGCCCGACGCTCTCGCAGCTTGGCTTCCCCCTTCGCGTCGCCTTTAACGCCGAGAGTATCCTGTTCGCGCTCTGCCTGGGCTTTGTGTTCACGGTCGTGACGAGCGCTCTGGCGGCCTGGGCCGTCACCGGCCTCACCATCGCCGCCGCGATGCGTGACCTGCCAGAGCCGGCGGTGCACCGCCCCGACCTCGCTCATCTGGCGCGGGGCGCATGGCAGGCGCTGGCGCTACCGGCCGCGGCGCGGCCATCACAGCTGCTGACGGCTGCGGGCGCGCTCGTGAGGGGCGTGGTGGCACGTGGCATCGTCTTCTTGGCGCTGGGGTGGTGGCTGTTGCCGGTGGGGATCGCCCGGGGATCGGCGATCGCCTTCGGGCTGGGGTTATCGCTCGTCCTGGTCGGCGCCGTCATGCTCCTCCGATGGCTGGCGCTCAGCGTCGTCACGTGGAGGCTGCGCGGCGGGCCGCGTGCGGAAGCGCTGCGCACGACCAGCCGGGCGACGCGCATCGCGGATCGGCTGAGCGCCCTGGCGATCGGGGTGGGCCTCACGCTCTACTGGTCGTTGCCCTTCGATGCGCTGGCGGGGCTGGGGCATGGTCGCTTTTCCGGCGGCATCGCGGTCTTCTTCGTCGCGGGCGTCATGATGGTCTGGGGCGCCGTCTACGCGATCGCCGCCAATCTGGACGTGCTGCTGGCGCCGTTCCGCTGGCTGTTGGCGCACGTCCGGACATGGCAACACGTCCTGCGCGTCGCGCTGGTCTATCCCTCACAGCAGCGATTCCGCACAGGCGTCAGCCTCGCCCTCTTCGCGCTCGTCTGCTTCACGATGGTCGTCATGGCGTGTATCTCGGCCTCGACGACCGCGCAGTACGACGCCCTGCCCGCGCAAGCCGCCGGCTATGACCTCGCCGGGCAGCCGCTCTTCTCGCCCGCCGGTGGTCCCATCCAGGTGACGGCTGCGATCCGCAAGGCATCGCCCGCGACGGCGAGCGCGCTGGCGGCGGTGAGCAGGGCAACGCCTCTGCCACTCGCCATCCTGCAGCCGGGCGCCTCCAACGCGGGGTGGCGGTTCTACCCTGCCGCGCAGGTGGACGGCTCGTTCCTCAGCGGGGTGGGCTTGCCCCTGGCAGCGCGGGTGCCCGGCTTCGCGAGCGATAGGGCGGTCTGGAACGCGGTCGCGACCACGCCAGGTGACGTGGTCGTCGATGTCGGCGCGCTGAGCGGCCACGATGCGGCCATCCACAGGCCCGCCGATTGCGGCGGGCTTGCCAGGATTGAACGGAGCAGAGGCGCTGAGCGCGGCGTCTTCTTTCCCGAGCGCTCCGCAGTCCACGCTGACGGAGGCGGCTGCCGCGGCCGGAGACCCACGGTTGCTGCGCGATTACACTCTGCGGCTCACGGGCGTGGCCACCGGACCCGGGCGCATGACGGCGGCCACCCTCTGGGTGACGGACCTGCGCGGCGGGCCCGCAGAGCGGCTCAACGTCGTCGGGCTGGTGGCCAACGAGCGCGGACAGCGTTACGGACTCTTCGGCACTGCGCGCACCTTTGCGCCGGCCGAGCATGGCCTGCCACCGTTCGCCAATTCGTATTACTATTTCCGTGTACACCCTGGCACCGATGTGCATGCCGCTGCCCTGGCCATCGGCTCGGCGCTGATCGATCACGGTGTCGAGGTGACGGTCATCCAAGACGTGCTCTTGGACGTGAACGGCCCGCGCGTGTTCATCACCCGCGTGCTGGTGGGGTTGGTCGGCCTGACGCTCCTGGTGGGTATGGCGGCATTGGCGGTGAGTGGGTCGCGCGCGGTGGTCGAACGTCGGCAACAGATCGGCATGCTGCGTGCGTTGGGCTTTCACCGGGCGCACGTGCAGGCGATCTTCTTGCTGGAGTCGCTGCTGGTTGGGGTGATCGGCGCCGCCTTAGGCATGGGGCTGGGGCTGCTGCTCTGCCGCAATGTGTTCGCAGTGGATTTTTTTGCGCAGGTGCAGTCAGGCTTGGTGCTGGTCGTGCCCTGGGCAGTATTGTGGACGATGTGCGCCGCGGCGACGGCTGCCGCCGCGGTGGCGGCGCTGCTCCCTGCGGCGCAGGCTGGCGCGATTACCGCTGCCGATGCGTTACAGTACGATTGACGCTCCCTACGCGCTCAGGCGGAGATGCTCGCTACCGGCAGGGAGGCAGCGCATGGGCGCGGGATCCCACCGCCATCGGATACCCATTACCTGATTGACCTGTCCAGCCATGACCCGAGTTCGATGGACTGTCTACCAAACGGCGATGCCAGAGCGCCACGCATCCTCTGGCTGAGGCCGAAGGGCTTTCTGGCCACTTGTCCGCACTGCACGAGGCACACCACACGTTGAGAAGGCGAAGGAGCTGCCGATGAATATGCCCCAGGACGGAACCACACTTGTCACGGATGACCGCGCGGGGACGTCCCTGCGCGGTGATCGCCCGATCGCCAGCCTCACGGGAGTGTATAAGGCCTACCGTGCCTATGGACTAGAGCTGCCGGCCCTGGCGGACATCTCGCTCGAGATCGAGCGCGGCGCGATCGTCGCCGTGATGGGGCCCAGCGGGTGCGGAAAGACCACGCTGCTCAATTGCTCTGCTGGCCTCGATGCCGTGGATGCCGGGCGTGTGGAGATCGAAGGGACCGATTTGGCGACCCTCTCCGACGCGCGCCGCGCCGATTTTCGCGCGCAGTCAATGGGCTTCGTTTTCCAGAGCTTCAACCTGCTGCCGGTGTTGAGCGCGGTGGAGAATGTCGAGCTGCCGCTGCTGGTCCTGGGGGTGCGCTCTGGTCAGGCGCGCAAGCGGGCACGTGATATGCTGGCGGCAGTCAATTTGAGTGACCGCGAGCGCCACCGTCCGGCGGAGTTATCTGGCGGCCAGCGCCAGCGTGTGGCCATCGCCCGGGCGCTGATCAACGAGCCGGCGATTGTCTGGGCGGACGAGCCGACGGGCAATCTGGATAGCGAAGCGGCCGAAGCGATCATGGACCTGCTGGTCGCGCTCAACCGCACGCGTGGCCAGACACTCGTGCTCGTCACCCATGCCGCCGAGATTGGTGCGCGTGCCGACCGGGTGATACACATGCGCGACGGGCGCATCGTGGTAGCCAGCCCAGGCACTGCGCGGTGATGAAGGTCCGAGGGAGCACGACGATGAGCCAGCAAGATGCGCAGCCCTCAGCAAACGCCTATGCGCACACCAACCGGTTGATTCACGAGACCAGCCCCTATCTGCTGCAGCATGCCCACAATCCGGTGGATTGGTATCCCTGGGGGGAGGAGGCGCTCGCCAAGGCGAAGGCGGAAGATCGACCCATCCTCCTCAGCGTGGGATATTCCGCCTGTCATTGGTGTCACGTCATGGAAGCCGAGAGCTTCGAGAACACCGCAATCGCGCAGCTCATGAATGAGCTGTTCGTGCCGATCAAGGTGGACCGCGAGGAGCGTCCCGATATCGACGCGCTGTACATGGATGCCGTGCAGGCGCTCACCGGGCGGGGCGGCTGGCCGATGACGGTCTTTCTCACTCCAGACGGCGCGCCCTTCTATGGCGGCACGTACTACCCCCCTGAAGACCGTTACGGGATGCCAGGGTTCCCAACGCTGTTGCGACGGATCGCGGACTTCTACCGCACCCAACGGGACGAAGTCGAGAAGCAGGCGGACGCATTCCGCGACTTCTACCAGCAGCAGCGCCTGCGCCGGCTGCCTGTGCAGGCAGGACTAGACTTCTCCGCAGCCCGGGTGGATCCCCATCTGCTGGACGATGCGGCGGATCGGCTGCTTGCCCAGCTGGATCCAGTCCACGGCGGCTTCGGCCGGGCTCCCAAGTTCCCACACGCCATGGCTTTGGACGCTCTGCTGCGCGTCCATAACCGGCGCGCCGGCTCTGCGGCGGGCGACGAGGAGTCTGAAGCCGAGCGGGCACGCCTGCTGCACGCGGTGACGCTGACGCTCGACCGCATGGCGGCGGGGGGCATGTACGATCAGATTGGCGGCGGCTTCCACCGGTACTCCACCGATGAGCGCTGGCTGGTGCCGCACTTCGAGAAGATGCTCTACGACAATGCGCTGCTCGCACGGACCTACCTTGCGGCCTGGCAGGTGACGGGCAACGCGCGTTACCGCCGCATCTGCGAAGAGACGCTCGACTATGTGCTGCGCGAGATGACCGACGCAGCCGGCGGCTTCTACGCGACTCAGGACGCGGATAGCGAGGGAGAAGAGGGCAAGTTCTACGTCTGGAGCGAGGACTCGCTCCGCGAGGCCCTCGACGAGGCCGATTTCCAGATCGTCAGGCGGATGTGGGGCATCACGGCGCGCGGCAACTTTGAGGGGCGCAACATCCTGCACCTAGCTGTGCCACTCACAGACGTAGGTACCGAGCTGCAGCTCGGTGAGGCGCACGTCGAAGCGGCGCTCCAGCGCGCGAGGGAAACGCTCTATCGGCGTCGCGCGGAGCGCGTGTGGCCAGGACGCGACGACAAGGTCATCACGAGCTGGAATGGCCTCATGCTGCGCGCGTTGGCCGACGCCAGCCGTGTGCTCAACCGCGCCGACTACCGCCAGGCCGCGGAAGCCAGCGCCACGTTCATGCTGGCGGCGCTCGTGGATCAGGGGCGCCTCCGCCGTACCTGGCGGCGCGGGCAGGCCAAGCTGGATGGGTATCTCGAGGACTACGCGTCCGTGGTCAACGGACTGCTCTCGGCCTACGAGGCCAGTGGCACCCCGCGCTGGTTCACCGAGGCCCGGCGGCTTGCCGATGCCATGCTCGAACGCTTCTGGGATTCCGATATCGAGGGCTTTTTCGATACGGCGAATGATCATGAAGCGCTGATCGGCCGGCCGCGCGAGCTGACCGACGGCGCTGTGCCCTCGGGCACGAGTCTGGCGGCGGAAGCGCTGCTCCGGCTCTCAGCGTACACCGGCGCCGCCGTCTATCGAGAGCGCGCCGCGCGTGCGCTGCTGCCCGTCGCCGGGACGGCCGCAGAGCAGCCGAGCGTATTCGGGCACTTGCTCGGGGCGCTCGATGATCTCATCGGACCTCTGCGCGAGATCGCCGTGCTGGGCGATCGCGAGGACGCAAACACGCAGGCGCTCCTCGCCGCAGTGAACGCACGCTATCTGCCGCGCGCGGTGCTCGCGATCGCGCGCCCGGTGGATGATCTGCACCTGCAGAGCGTGCCGCTGCTCCGCGATCGCCCGTTGTTGGGCAATCGGCCCACCGCGTATGTCTGCGAGGAGTTCGTCTGTCAGCTGCCCGTGACGGACGCGCACGCGCTCGCTGCCCAGCTGGATGCGCCGACCGAGGCGTCACCTGGGTGACGCGTAGCGTGAGAAGCCGCGACGTGAGTCACAGCCAGAGAAGCGCGGCGTTCAAACACTGCACACAAGGGCCGCGTGTCGAGCCAGCGGTTCCGGGATGGTGCAGACGACCGAGAATAGCCCATTGGGGCCCCGTGGGCGCCCCAACCACCAACCGCACAATGAAGCGGCGGCCCGGTCGTAGAGCAGCCTGGTGGCACGTTTCAGCCTGGCGGGTGGGCAGCAAATGTGGTATGATATATAAGACACGGCGAGTGAGGCATCTCCCTCCGCCACCCAACGCAGCGGGAGAACGCAGTGAGCTTAGGGAGCACGACGACCGGCGCGTGGTTTGCTGGCTGTTACATCCACTTGGGCCCCCTCGCTCCCGCGCTTGGCGTCGCACACGTCCTCAGACGCCGCCCCTGCTTGGCGCCGCCCCAGCAACTAGCGCCGGTATTGCGCGCGGGCTGCGTGTGCAACCGTGTGGGCGGCTGATGCCTGAGCGTCCGTGCGACCCTGGAATCGCTGCTGGGCGTGCCTGCGACCGCTTGGGCTCACTTGACTGCGCATAAGGAGGCAGAGTCACATAATATGGCAACTGTAACCGCGCCTGGGAAAAACGACTACACCGCAAAAGACATACAGATCCTCGAAGGTCTCGAGCCGGTGCGCAAGCGACCGGGTATGTATATCGGCAGCACCGACATCCGCGGGCTGCATCAACTCGTCTATGAGGCGGTCGATAACAGCGTGGACGAGGCCATGAACGGGGAAGGCGACCGGATCCTGATTACGCTGCACGCCGATGGCTCGTGCTCGGTGGAAGACAACGGCCGTGGCATCCCGGTAGAGCCGCATCCGCAGCGGCCCAAGCAATCCACGCTTGAGGTCGTCATGACCACGCTGCACGCTGGCGGCAAGTTTGGCGGCGATGGGTATAAGCAAGGCTCAGGCGGGCTCCACGGAGTCGGCGTTTCCGCGGTAAACGCGCTCTCCGAGTATTGCCGCGTCGAGGTCCGCCGCGACGGCCAAGTGTATATGCAGGAGTATCGGGCGGGCAAGCCCCAGGCGCCCGTCCGCGTCATCGGCAAAGCGACGGGCACAGGCACGCGCACGATCTTCAGGCCAGATCTGACGATCATGGAGACCGGGGACTTCAATTTCGAGACGCTGGCGCAGCGGTTCCGCGAGATGGCCTACCTCAATCGGGGGCTGACGATCACCCTGGTGGACGAGCGCGCCGCGCAGGAGCGCGACTGCAGCTTTTACTTCGAGGGCGGCTTGATGTCGTTTGTCCGCCACCTGAACAAGAATCGTAATGTGGTGATGGCTCGACCCGTCCATGACGTGCGCAAGGTGGATCGAACGCTGGTCGAGGTCGCGCTCCAATACAACGACGGCTATAGTGAGACGCTGTTCTCCTTCGCGAACGGCATCAATACAGTGGATGGCGGCTCGCATGTGACGGGTTTTCGGGCGGCGCTCACGCGCACGCTCAACGAGTATGCGCGCCGGGCCAACCTGCTCAAGGAAGCCGACGGCAACTTGACCGGCGATGACGTGCGCGAGGGCCTGACCGCGGTCATCAGCGTCAAGCTCCCTGAAGCGCAGTTCGAGGGCCAGACCAAGGGCAAGCTCAACAACGCCGACGTGCGCAACCAGGTCGAGACCGTGGTCGCTGACGCGCTGGCGAAATACCTGGAAGAGACGCCGTCCGAAGGCAAGCGCCTCATCGACAAATGCCTCAACTCGGCGCGCGCGCGTGAGGCGGCGCGCAAAGCCCGCGAGCTGGTACGCCGCAAAGATGCGCTCGATTCGACCCTCCCGGGCAAGCTCGCGGACTGCTCCGAGCGACGGGCCGAGCGCTGTGAGATCTATCTCGTCGAGGGCGACTCGGCCGGAGGAAGCGCCAAGCAAGGACGTGATCGGCACTTCCAGGCGATCTTGCCCCTGCGCGGCAAGATCCTCAACGTGGAGCGGGCGCGCCTGGATCGGATGCTCTCCAGCGAAGAGATCAAGAACATCATCACTGCGCTGGGCACGAGCATCGGCGAGACGTTCAACCTGGATAAACTGCGCTACCATCGCATCGTGCTTATGACCGACGCCGATGTGGACGGCAGCCACATCCGCACGCTGCTGCTCACGTTTTTCTACCGTCACATGGACAGCATCATCAAGGGCGGCCACCTCTACATCGCGCAGCCGCCGTTGTACGGTATCCAGGTCGGCAAACAGCGTCACTACGTCTACTCCGACCAGGAGAAGGATGCCTTCCTGGCGCGATTGCCCGACAAGAGCCCACGCATCAACCGCTACAAGGGCCTAGGGGAAATGGATCCCGAGGAGCTGTGGGAGACCACAATGAACCCTGCTACCCGGACGATGCTCCGGGTGACGGTCGAGGATGCGGTGAAGGCCGACGAAATCTTCTCGACCTTGATGGGCGAGGAAGTGGCGCCACGCCGGCGCTTCATCGAGGCGCACGCCAAGCAGGCGAACCTGGACATCTAGTCGCGCTGTGCGCCTGTGTATTTCGGACCTTATTGCGCCGTTACAGAAAATGGGCCATTCATCCCCCGGCTGAAGACCGGGGGATGAATGGCCCTTCCGACGTGCGGCCACTGTTGAAGAATAGCAGACTATCACCATGGACTATACCCATGAAGGGCACACCCTCCATGTGGTGGTCTACCACATCATCTGGTACCCCAAGCGGCGCCGGAAGGTGCCGGTAGGGCCGGTACGGGATCGGCT
>WNFM01205994.1_pt5 | contig 13148 bp, 9 predicted proteins | sample 5400271 | NCBI WGS metagenome assembly WNFM01 (sample SAMN13153352, study PRJNA577476) | soil metagenome | isolation source: 60 cm saprolite on Douglas fir-dominated hillslope | place: USA:California | collected 2013-09-17 | reverse complement strand
CGATTGGAGGAAGGCTCGATCAAGGCCTCGACGGGCGGAAGAAAGCGGTAGCCGCGGCGGGGCAGGGTCTCGATGAAGACGGGCGCTCCGGCCGTGTCCCCGAGCGCCAGTCGTAGCTTCTTGACCGCGGAGTTGAGGCTGTGCTCGAAGTCCACGAAAGTGTCCGTGGGCCACAAGCGTTGTCGCAGCTCCTCGCGAGTGACCAGCTCACCGGGCCGGTCCACGAGCGTGCTCAGGATCTGGAAGGGCTGTACGGCGATCTTGATCCGGACGCCTTGCCGTCGCACCTCGCCGGTGCGCCGGTCGATTTCAAAGACGCCGAACCGAAGACGGTGCGCTGGGGTTGAGGCGCCCATTCACGAGATCATCCACCGAAAGCCCGGCTGTAAGCCACTGGAGGCGCGCCGTTAGCCCGGTCACCTCACGGCCACCCACAAGTCACCTCTCGAGCATTGATCCCAGCCGGCCGCGGCTCGTAAATGGGGGCGCACGCCGAACCAAGGAGGATCCATGAATCCGCGCTCGATCGTTCTTCTCGCCCCGGCAGCCGTCGTGCTGCTGTCGCTCTCGTCGGTCGCGCAGACGAAACCAGGCTCGACCACTTCCTCGTTACCCGCGGCGCACCTTGCCCTCCGGCCGGATGCGTTGCGCTGGACCCCCATGTCCTCCGACCTCATGGAGGGAACGCCGGCGTTTGCTCTGGCGGAGCCTCCGCAGGTCAGTGTGGTGGAGGGCGATCCGTCGCAAGCGGGAGCACCGTTCACACTCAGGATCAAGCTCGCCGCGGGGACCAGGGTGCCTCCCCATTGGCACCCCATCGACGAGCACATCACGGTCCTGCAGGGTCGATTCAGTCTCGGCATGGGCGATCAATACGACGAGGCCTCGCTCCAGGACCTGCCCACCGGATCGTATGCATCGATGCCGAAAGGCATGACCCACTTCGCCCTGGCCACGGGCGAGACCGTCGTCCAGGTGCACGGAGTCGGGCCCTTCAAGAGTGTCTGGGTCACCCCTTCCGGGAAGCATTGACGAAGCTCCGCAGAAGGAGGACGTCATGAAGAATACGAAGCGACACGTAGCCGGTCTGTCGGTGATCGGCGCGCTGATGGTCATCGCGGCGCCGGGGGGCGCGCGCGTCAGGGCGCAGGACGTCCCGCCCATGGTGCCCACCGGTCAGTTCGGCATGATGGGAGCGATCCGGGGCGAGGTCGCGCGCCTCAGTGTCTCGAACGTCAATCTGGTTCCACCCGACCCGTGCCACGCCATCCTGGCGTTCGTCGACGCAAGCGGCGACGTCCTGCTCCGGCCGGACGGCTCGCCCGTCCGACGGGAGGTCACGCTGGCCCCCGGCCAGTCCGCCTTCTTGCAGTTCCACGCCGCGAACTTCATCGGGCGCGACGAGACGCGCCTCAACTTCCGGCCCGTCCTGGCCAGCCCACCGCCCGAGCCGGAGCTCCCGCCGCCGTGCGTGCCGTCGCTCGAGATCATCGACAGCGCCACCGGCCAGACGCGGCTCCTCATCCCAGGCGTCGCGCGCCGGTAACCGGCTTCGCTCGTACCGGCGCCACGCTAGCATCGCGCGCCATCACGCGATCTTGACCGGTCACGGAGCCGGTCAAGGGTGAAGGCTATACTCCGCCACCGAGGTGAGTCTCCTCTGGGCGGTGACCGTCTTCCTCGGCTCCAGTCTCCTCTTCGTCCTCCAGCCGATGATCGCGAAAATGCTCTTGCCGCGCGTGGGAGGCGCGCCCTCCACCTGGACCACCTGCGTCCTCTTCTTCCAGGCCGTCCTCCTCGCCGGCTACGTCTACGCGCATTGGGTGGGCCGACGACGCGCGCGCACCCAGCTCGCGATCCACGCCGCCCTCCTGCTCCTGCCCCTCGGCATGCTTCCGTTCTCGATCGTCTCCGGCGCGCCCGGCACGGGGCCCATCGCGCCCACGCTCTGGCTCCTCCGCGCGCTGGCCCTGGCCATCGGCCCTCCGTTCTTCGTCCTGGCCGCGGGGGCGCCGCTCCTCCAGAGCTGGTTGGCCGGATCCCGGCTGCCCGGATCGGGAGATCCCTACGTCCTCTACGCGGCCAGCAACGCGGGCAGCCTCATCGGCCTCGCGGCGTATCCCGTCCTGATCGAGCCCCGTCTGGGGCTCGCGGGCCAGGCGGCGTATTGGGCCGGCGGCTACGGGCTCTACGTGGTCCTCGCCCTGGCCTGCGCCGTGCGCGCGTGGCGCGCGCCCGCATCGGTTGCGGAGGAACGCCCATCCGCCGGCGACGCGTTGGAGGTGCGAGCCCGCCAACGGTGGCAGTGGATCGCGCTCGCGGCGGCACCTTCCAGCCTGATGCTCGGCGTGACCTCGCTCCTCACCGCCGACGCGGGGGGCCTGCCGTTTCTCTGGGTCCTTCCCCTCGCCCTCTACCTGCTCAGCTTCGTGATCGCGTTCGCGCCGCGGGCGGGGCCGTCTCCTCGATGGGCACGGTACCTTCCGATCGCCGCGGTCGTCTTCATGCTGCTCTGGATGATCAAGGCCACCGAGCCTCTCCCGCTCGTCCTCGGCGCCTACCTCGCGGTGTTGTTCGTCGCCGCCATGGCCTGTCACACCGAGCTGGCCCGGCGGCGGCCCCCTCCGCGTCACCTCACCGCGTACTACGCCTACGTCGGCGCCGGCGGCGTCATCGGCGGCGCCTTCAATGCCCTGATCGCTCCGGCCGTCTTCCGCGACTGGGTGGAGATCCCGCTCGCTTTCACGCTCGTGTGCCTGCTGGTGGCGGTGCGCGACGATTCCGGCCAGGCTTTCCGGGGAAGCGATGCCGCGCTCGCGGCCGGCGCCTTTCTGCTCACGGTGGCGCTGGCCCGACTCGGCGACATGGAGGGCTCGACGGGCCGGACGCGCGAGGTCCTGGCCCTGGCCCTTCCGGTGCTGCTGACCTTTCTTCTGTCGCAGCGGCGGTACCGCTTCGGCCTCACCGTCGGCGCCGTCCTCCTGGCCGGGAGCCTCGACACTTCGCTGCGCGGACAGGTGGAGCTCACGGCCCGCAGCTCATTCGGCGTGCATCGGGTCACCCGCGACGATCCCGGGCGGGACGACCCGACCACGACGTACCGCAAGCTCTATCACGGGACCACGATCCACGGCGTGCAGCGCGTCGATGCGGCCACGGGAGCGCCGGTGCGTGGCCGTGAGCCGCTCGGCTACTACTCGCCGGACAGCCCCATCGGCCAGCTCTTCCACTCGTTCCCGCCCGACGCCCGCCCGAAGCGCGTGGGCATCGTCGGCCTGGGCGCGGGGTCACTCCTCGCCTACGCCGAGCCCGGCGAGCGCTGGACGATCTTCGAGATCGACCCGTTGGTGAAGCGCATCGCGGAGGACGGCCGGTTGTTCAGCTATCTGCCCGAGGCGCGGAGGCGAGGGGTGGCGGCGGATGTCGTCCTCGGGGACGCTCGGCTCACCCTGGCCGCCATGCGCGACACGCTCGACGTCCTCGTCCTCGACGCGTTCACCGGCGACACCATCCCCGTCCACCTGCTGACGCGCGAGGCTCTCGAACTGTACCGGGAGAAGCTCAGTCCCTCCGGGGTGGTCGCGTGCCACGTCTCGAACCGCCACCTGGACCTCGCCCCGCTGGTGCGTGACACCGCGGAAGACCTGGGCCTCGCCTCCACCATCGACGCGGAGATGGAGGCGCCGCCCGGAGGGCCGGCGTACGTGATGGCGTCCCGCTGGGTCTTCCTCGCGCGATCCGAAGGCGCGCTGCGCGCGCGCTCTCTTCCGTCCATCGTGTGGCTCTCGCCGCGCAAGCGCGGGCGCACGTGGACCGACGATCGGTCCGACCTCTGGAGCCTGTTTCGCTGGTGATGATCTACTCCAGCCAGCGGGTGGTCGACGGATCGCGCGGATTGTAGAGGATCCGAACCCGCGACCCGACCGCGTGGGCGCGGGCCTCCGACGGCGGCAGCGGCGGGCCCTTGCCCCAGTGGTCGTTCCCAGCCGCGTCGGAGAACTGGAAGCGCACCCGGATATACCTCTCCGAGTTGACGATGTACTCCGCGTCTTCGAGTTCGGTCACCGTGGCCGTACATTCGCTGAAGCCCCGCCCCGCCCCCAAGCCGACCAGCCGGAAGCCGGCGACGAAGACCCCAAGCACGATGGCGAGGCACACCGTGCCGATCGCCGTGAACAGATAACCGGTCAGTGGACGGGACTCGAGCTCGGAGATGTCGGGGTCCGAACGCACGTAGCGCACGCTCACCGGCCCCCCGACGCTCAGGCCCTTGACGAGCTGCGACGTCGGGGTGGCGGTGCCTTGGTAGGCCACATCATTCGCGGCACGAAAGGTGTAGTGGACGCGGATCCCTGTTTCCGTCCCTCGGCGCGAGGAGAAGGGTCCGCCGCCGCCAGCCGGGGACGTGGAATACTCAAACGCCTCGAGGCGGTCGACCCTTCCCTCGACCGTGGCGCCGTCGTGCGCCAGCCGATAGTCCCGGCGCAGGTGGGTCACGCCCAACGAGAACGGGACGAGCGCGACGAGGCCGAGGACAGGGGAGGCGACGAGCAGCAAGAGCCCGAGAGGCGGGACACCCCGGCGCGGATTCATGGCGGTCATGGTAGCGCCGTGGCCGCCACCCCGTAGACGACGGCGCGCTCGATCTGGATCTTCTTGCCGGCCGAGCGCGCGTCCGCGTCGTCGCGGACGACGATCCGCAATCGATGCGTTCCCCCGGAAAGGCCGGTCACGTGCCAGTAGTCGTTGTCGTGCGTGCCTTTGGGGATCCAGGCGTCGATCTCGCCCGCTTTCTCGCCGTCGAGGAAGACGTCGGCACGCCCGCCCTCCTGGATGCAGCGCCCGACGATGGCGACGCCCGTGCCGTCGAAGGCCAGGGTCGCCTCCGCCCCCGCCATGGTGGCTTCCTTGAACCGCGTCTCGCCGCCCCACGGCGACTTGAAGACGCCTTCCTCGAAGGGTCCCTTCCAGTTCCAACTGGGGTCCGTGTACGCGAGGCGCTTGAGAGGGACGTCCGCCCGCCATTGCTCCAGGGCCGGCGCTTGCGGCTCCTGGGCCGGGATGAAGACCTCGGCCTCGGTGACTCGACCGCCGGCGGCGACGATCACCTTCTCGGCCCGGGCCATGGTGCTGGCCACGATCTCGTTGAAGGAGTACTGCGTGAAGGCGAATCGCGTGTCGGCGATCGCGGGGATGCCCGCCTTCCACACCGCCGGGATCTTCTCGTAGCCGAGCATCACGCCCAGGATGCCGGCCGCGCTCGACGGATTGCAGTCCGAGTCCTGCCCGGCCCGCGTCGAGACCTCGAGCGTCTTCGCGAACTCGCCCCGGCCGTAGAGCAGGCCCAGCGCGACGTAGGCGCCGTTGAGCTTGGCGTCGATGTTGAAGGGCGCGAGGGCGCCGTCCGGACACAGGTCGTCCTTGTCCCACTTGTCCTCGATGAGGCGCCAGGTCTTCGTCCAGTCGTCAGGATTCCGCGCCGACCAGGCGAGAACGTCGGCGATGATCTTCCCGTAGGCGCTCTCCGCCGGAATCGAGCGCAGTCCCCGCTCGACCACCTTCCGCGGATCGTTCTCGAAGAAGGCGGCCGCGTACATGCCAGAGAAGAACATCCCTCCGTAGAGACCGTCGCCCCAGTTCATGACGCGTCCCACGCGGTCCGCATATTTGTTGGCTTCGCGGGGCAGGCCCGGGGTCATGAGGCCGATGAAGTCCGACTCGATCTGGAAGTCGATGTCGTCGGCGTGGAGGTTGTACTTCGGGTGCCCCGACATCGGGGCCGCGATCCCGCGATTGAGGTTGCGTCGCGCGCCGGCGTTGGCGTGCCAGAGCTCGTATTTCGAGTCCTTGAACATCTCGCCGTATTGCCCCGTCGTCGCCTCGAGTCCGACCTTGTCCATCACTTCCGCGAATGTCATCTCGACGTAGAGGTCGTCCTGGTTGATCGCGTTCAGGAGCCGCGCCGGAGACCAGTCCTGATAGTTGTTCAGGTTCCCCTCGATGATCTTCCCGTTCGAGCGGAACTCGGAGGGAGCGCCGTAGGAGACGCCGATCATCTGCCCGGCCCAGCCGCCCCGGATCTTGTCCCCGAGGACCGCTTTGGTGATGCGCCGCTCGGGCTCCGCGCGGGCGCCCATGGCGAGTATGTTCAGAGCGAGGGCGAGGGCGGCCGCGGCGAGCAACGTCTTCATGGTTCCTCCTCGAGGGCACGGAATCGTTCGACCTCGTCCCGGGTGGCCATGCTCGGCTGCGCGCCCGGGCGTGTGACCGAGATCGCGGCGGCCGCGCTGGCAAAGGCGCCGGCGTCCTGCAGGGCGCGGCCCTCGGCCAGCGCGACCGCGAACGCGCCGTTCCAGGCATCTCCGGCGGCGGTCGTGTCCACGGCCTTCACCGCGTGCCCCGGCCACACCCATTCCCCGTCCCGCGAAACCGCCATTGCACCCTCCCGCCCCAGCTTGGCAATCACGCAGCGCGCGCCCTGTTCGAGGAGCGACCGCGCCATCCTCGCCGCATCCTGGGCGGTGGTCGGGCCGGGAGGAGACCCCGCGAGGACGCGCAGCTCCGTCTCGTTGGGGGTAACGAAAGAGGCGAGGGGCAGCAGGGCCAGGGCCTCGTGCCGCGCCGGGGCCGGGTCGAGGACGACCGCGACTCCGGCTCGCCGCGCGATCCTGGCCGCCGCCTCCACGGTCTCCGGTGGCACTTCCCATTGCAGCAACACCACGGCCGCGCTTTCGAGGAGCGATCGCCGCCGTTCGACGTCGTCCGGATGCAGGCGTCCGTTGGCCCCCGGGGCCAGGATGATCTGGTTCTGTCCGCTCGCGTCGATGGTGATCACGGCGACGCCGGTCGCCGCGTCCTCGTCGTCGATGACCGGCTCCGCGTCGACTCCGGCCGCGGTCAGGCTCTTTCTCAGGAGCCGGCCGTGGTCGTCTCGTCCCACCCGCCCGACCATGACCACGCGCGCGCCCAGGCGCGCCGCGGCGACGGCCTGGTTGGCGCCCTTGCCGCCCGGGTAGACGGCGAAGTCGGTCCCGGTGGTCGTTTCGCCCGGCGCCGGGAACCGCGGAGTGCGCACGACGAGGTCGGCGTTGAGGCTGCCGACGACGACCACGGATGGGCTCACGACGCGCGCTCCCGGCGGAAACGGTCGGCCACGACGGCGGCCACGATGACGGCACCGGTCACGAGGCGCTTGGTCGGCTCCTGCGCGCCGGCCTGGGCCAGGCCGCTGCCCAGTACCGCGATGACGAGGACGCCCAGGAAGGAGCCCACGACGGAAGCCCGGCCGCCCAGGAGGCTCGTTCCGCCCACCACCACGGCGGCGATCGCTTGCAGCTCGAACCCGATCCCGGCATTCGGGTCGGCCGCCCCCAGCCGGGAGGTGTAGACGATTCCCGCGGCGCCGACGAGAAAGCCGGCGCCCGTGAAGATCGCGAGCTTCACCGGCGCGGGGTCGATGCCCGCGAGGCGCACCGCCTCTTCGTTCGTTCCGATGGCCGTCGCGTGGCGGCCGAAGACGGTCCGCGTCAGCGCGAGCTGCGCCACCGCCACCAGCGCGACCGAAGCCAGGAACGGAGCCGAGAGGCCGAGAACGGCGGCTTCGGCGAGGCCTTCGACCCTCTCCCCCACGTAGAGGGTCTCCGAGCGCGTGGCGAGGTACGCGAGCCCTCTCGCCATCTCCATCGTTCCCAGCGTGACGATGAACGAAGGGAGGCGGAGGCGCACCGTGAGCAGGCCGTTCCCCGCGCCGCCGGCCGTTCCCACGGCCAGGGCGAGCAGGGACGCGGGCCCGAGGCCCAGCCCGAGCCTCACGAGGCCGAGCCCCATGGCGGCGCTGCTGAGGGCCATCACCGAACCGACGGAGAGGTCGATGGCGCCGATGAGGAGGACGAAGGTGAGACCCACGGCCGCGATGACCAGCTCCGGGACCTGGTTGGCGATCGTCCGCAAGGTCGAAGCGGTGAGGAACCGCTCGGTGGCCAGCGAGAAGGCGATCACGAGAGCGGCCAGAACGAGGAGCAGGGCCAGGACGTCGCGGCCTGCTCCGGAGGGGCCGGCGACGGTGCCGCTCACGCGGTGTGCCGCTCCGCATGCGGATCTGGACCCGCGGAGACGGCGGCCGCCATCACCGCCTCCGCCGACCACGCGCCGCGCACGAAGGCGGCGGTCACTCGCCCCCGGGCCAGGACCAGGATCCGGTCCGCGAGCATGAACAGCTCGTCGATCTCGGAGGAGGCGACGACGATCGCCTTGCCCCGGGCGGCCAGCTCCCGCAGCAAGCGATGGACCTCGGCGCGCGCCCCCACGTCCACACCCCGCGTGGGCTCGTCCACCAGAAGCACGGCCGGGTCCTGAAGCAGCGCCCGAGCCAGGAGGACCTTCTGCTGGTTGCCACCCGAGAGCTGGGCCACGGGCTGCTCGAGCGATCGAATCCGCACTCCGAGCGACTCCAAGACCGGTCGGGCCAGGCCTTCTTCCACCCGGGCCCGGACGGCTCCGAACGGGTCGGCGGCACGGTGCAGGGAGCCCAGCGTCACGTTGGCCCGTACCGCCAAAGGAAGGAGCAGACCCTGCGTCCTGCGATCCTCGGTCACCAGCGCGAGCCCCATTCGCACGGCATCCGCCGGGGAAGCGATGCGCGCGACCGTCGCGTCCGGGCCGACGAGCACCCGACCCGACGTGGGACGGTCGGCGCCGAACACGGCCCGCAGGACTTCCGTACGGCCCGCGCCCATGAGGCCGGCCAAGCCGAGGATCTCACCGCCGCGCACCTCGAAGCTCACGTCACGGTATCGCGGGCCGGAGAGGCCCTCCACGCGTAGAGCGACCGGCCCCGGTGTCGCGGCAGGTCGAGGCGGAGGATCGGCCAGATCCCGGCCGACCATGAGCCGAACGATCTCGTCGCGGGGAAGCTCCGCCGCCGGGCGTGTCGCGACCAGGCGGCCGTCGCGGAGCACGCTGATCCGGTCCGCGGTGCGCGCCACCTCTTCGAGGCGATGGGTGATGAGGACGAGGGCCGTGCCGTCGGCGCGAAGGCGTGCCATCTGCGTGAACAGCACTTCCGATTCGCGGGGGCTCAGGGCGCCCGTCGGCTCGTCCAGGAGCAGGACGTCGCAGCGCCGAGCGAGGGCAGCGGCGATCTCGACGAGCTGCAAGTGGCCGAGGCCGAGCGTACCCACCCGCCGATCGGGGTGAAGCTCGCCGAGGCCGACGCGGTCCAGGACGGCGTGCGCCTCTTCCCCAAGGCGCTTGCGGTCGATGATTCCGGCCCGAGCGGGCAAACGGTCGAGGAAGAGCGTCTCCGCCACCGTCAGGGTGGCGATGGCGGACAGCTCCTGGTGGACGATCGCGATCCCAAGGCTCTTCGCTTCGCCTGAATTGCGCGGCGCGAACGGCTGCCCGCGAAGGGTCATCCGGCCCCGGTCCGGCCGGACCAGGCCGGCGAGGATCCGGGCCAGCGTGCTCTTGCCGGCGCCGTTCTCCCCCACGATCGCATGGACCTCGCCCGCCCGAAGCTCGAGGCTCACGTCGACGAGCACGGGCACGCCGAAGGCCTTGCCCAGCCCCTCGGCTACGAGCACGGGCGTAGTCAGCGCACCGTCTCCGCGGTGATCAGGTCCACCGGCGTCTCGCGGCTGGCGGGGGTCGCCCTCGTCTTCAGCATCTCGAGCGCGTACTCGATGCCGAAGACCGCGAGCCGGTCGCCATGCTGGTCGGCGGTGGCGACCATCCGCCCGCTCTTCACGAGGTCCCTGGCCGCGGAGATGTTGTCGAACCCGGCGACCTGGACTTGTCCCTCCCGTCCCGCTGCCCGGATCGCCGCCACGGCCCCCAGGGCCATGCTGTCGTTCGCGCACAGGAACGCCTTCAGGTCGGGGATCTCGGTGAGGAGGGACGCCGCGATCTGGTTGGCCTTGGCCGTCTCCCAATGCGCGCTCTGCGACGCGGCCACGACCAGCCCCGCGGCCTCGGCCGCGCGCTCGAAGCCGATCCGGCGCTCGACCGCGTTGGTGGCGCCGGGGACACCCTCCAGGATCGCCACCTTGTCTCCCCGCTTCAGGCGGCCGGCCACGTATCTGCCGACACTCAGCGCTCCCGCCCGGTTGTTGGGGCCCACGAACGGGATGGAGAGCTTGCGCCGCGCGAGGACGTCGTCGTCGAGCTTGTTGTCGATGTTGACCACGACGATGCCGGCGTCCTGGGCTCTCTTGCACGTCGCCACCAGGGCCTGGCTGTCGGCGGGGGCGATCACGAGAGCGTTCACGCCCTCCGCCACCATCTGCTCCACGAGCCGGATCTGGCCGGCCACGTCCTGCTCGTCCTTGATCCCGGTGGCGAGCAGGTCGTACTCGGAGGCGTGGGCCTCGTGGTGGGCGCGCGCGCCGTCCGCCATGGTCTTGAAGAACTCGTTGGCCAGCGACTTCATGACGAGGGCGACGCGGGGCCGCGCGGACCGTGGGCTCGCGCACCCGGCCAGGGCGATGAGAGCCGTGACGGCGATCGCCTTTGGGATCTGGCTCACGGGGTAGTGTCTTCTAACTCGACCACCCGCGTGGGTGCAACCGGCTGGCGGCGCGGACCGATGCCCATCGCATTAAGATAGGCTCGCTCAGATCCACCCATGCCAAATCACCGGCGGAACGGCAAGACGCCGCGGCGTGAGTTCGTCAAGCAGTCGGTGGCGACGCTCGGTACGATGGGCACGCTCGGGAGTGTGACGGCGCCCGCCGACGCCGCCCCGCCGGCCGTACCGCGCCGGACCGCGGAGCCGTCACCTGCCCCACGCGCCTTCAACGGGCGCTACACCGGCGAGCACCTCCACCACGTGGCGTTCCCTCTCGGCGGCATCGGGGCGGGGATGGTCTGCCTCGAGGGAACGGGCGCGCTCTCCCACGTGTCGCTCCGGCACAAGCCCGACGTGTCCAACGAGCCGGCCGCGTTCGCAGCCGTGTGCTTGAAAGGCGCGACCGCAAACGTCGCCCGCGTGCTCGAAGGCCCCGTGCCACGCTGGAAGCTCTACGAGTCGCGCGCGGCGGCCAACGGCGGCGAGCAACGGACATGGGGCCTGCCGCGATTCCGGGAGGCGAGCTTCGAGGCGCGCTTCCCGTTCGGCATTGTGCGCCTGCACGACGACAAGCTCCCGATCGACGTCGAGCTCACGGGCTGGAGCCCTTTCGAGCCGGGTGATGCCGACAACTCGAGCCTGCCCGTGGCCGCGCTCGAGTATTCCTTCTCCAACCGCAGCCGTGAACGCCTCGAGGTCGTCTTCTCGTTCCACGCGCGCAACTTCATGGCCGTGGGCACGGAGCACAGTAGCGGCGTTCGTCCCACGTCCGGTGGGTTCGTGCTGACGCAGGCCGGCTCGGCAGCGGCGCCGGAGAACGAAGGCGCGTTCGCCGCGTTCGTCGACGATCCGAGTGTCCGGGTCGACCACGCCTGGTTCCGCGGTGGATGGTGGGACCCGCTCACCATGGCCTGGAAGGCCGTCGAGCAGGGCACGGCCGAGGACCGGCCGCCGATCACCGAAGGTGATCCGTCACCAGGGGGCACCCTCTTCGTTCCGTTCTCTCTCGCCCCCGGCGGCAAGCGCACGCTCACCCTGCTCCTCGCGTGGTACGTGGGCCGAAGCGCGCTGAGCGCGGGCAAGACGCCGGCCGCGGACACCACCACGTATCGTCCCTGGTACGCGGGCCGCTTCGCGGACATCGACGACGTGGTCGGCCACTGGCGCCGCGCGTATCCCGACCGGCGCGCGGGCGCGGCGCGCTTCCGCGACTGCTTCTACGACTCCTCCCTGCCGCCGGAGGTGATGGAAGCGGTGGCCGCGAATCTCGCCATCCTGAAGACGCCGACGGTCTTGCGCCAGGAGGACGGCCGCCTCTGGTCCTGGGAGGGCTGCTCCGACGCGTCCGGCTGCTGCCACGGCTCCTGCACGCACGTCTGGAACTACGCGCAGGCCATCCCCCACCTGTTTCCCGCGCTGGAGCGCACTCTGCGCGAGACCGAGTTCAACGTCTCCCAGGACGCGGCCGGCCACCAGGCCTTCCGCACGCCGCTGCCCATCCGCGTCCCCGTGCACGAGGTGCAGGCGGCCGCCGACGGCCAGCTCGGCGGGATCATGAAGGTCTACCGCGAGTGGCGCATCAGCGGGGACACCGGTTGGTTGCGCACCCTGTGGCCGCGCGTGCGCGTGAGCCTCGACTACTGCATGGCGACCTGGGACCCGCGGGGCAAGGGCGTCATCGAGGAGCCGCACCACAACACCTACGACATCGAGTTCTGGGGCCCCGACGGCATGTGCACCAGCTTCTACCTCGGCGCGCTGGCGGCCGCGATCGCCATGGGCGAGGAGCTCGGGCAGGACGTCTCGACCTACCGCGAGCGCATCGCCACCGGCATGCGCGCTCTCGACCAGGACCTCTTCAACGGCGAGTACTTCTACCAGAAGGTCGAGTGGCGCGGCCTGCGCGCGCCCAGCCCTCTGGAGGTGAAAGCCGCCGTGGGCGCAGGCACGTACTCTCCCGAGGCGCGCGTCCTGCTGGAGAAGGAAGGCCCGAAATACCAGTACGGCACGGGCTGCCTGTCGGACGGTGTCCTGGGCGCATGGATGGCGGAGGTCTGCGGCGTTCCGGTGCCAGTCGACCCGGCCAAGGTCACCTCGCACCTCGAGGCGGTGCATCGCTACAACTTCCGCGCGGACCTGAGCGAGCACGCGAACCCGCAGCGGCCGACCTATGCCTGCGGAAACGAGGGCGGCCTGCTCCTGTGCACGTGGCCCCGGGGCGCGAAGCCATCGTTGCCGTTCGTGTACAGCGACGAGGTCTGGACGGGCATCGAATACCAGGTGGCGTCGCACCTGATGATCGTGGGCCGTGTGGAGCAGGGGCTGGAGATCGTGCGCGCGTGCCGCACGCGCTACGACGGCCGCGTGCGCAATCCGTTCGACGAGTACGAGTGCGGCCACTGGTACGCCCGGGCCATGTCGTCGTATGCGATGCTCCAGGCTCTCACCCGCGCCCGCTATGACGCGGTGACCCGGACGCTGCATCTCCATCCCATGAGGGCGGGGGACTTCCGGAGCTTCCTCTCGACCGCCACCGGCTACGGCACCGTGGGCGTGCGGGGAGGAAAGCCGTTCCTGGACGTCA
>WNFM01352130.1_pt3 | contig 13149 bp, 13 predicted proteins | sample 5400271 | NCBI WGS metagenome assembly WNFM01 (sample SAMN13153352, study PRJNA577476) | soil metagenome | isolation source: 60 cm saprolite on Douglas fir-dominated hillslope | place: USA:California | collected 2013-09-17 | reverse complement strand
GATCCTGGTCACTCGCCCGCACCAGGAGTACACGCTTGGAACGCCTGGGCAGACGCTGACAAATGGAAATCGCCCCGCGGTTCTCGATGGGGCTCTTGGGGATCAGACCCTCCTCGCTGGCAAGAGCCCTGCGGTGTTGATCGGTGGACCCAATGACACCCTGGTCGCCGCCCACAGCCCCGATACCTTCGTATTCGGGCCTACCAACTTTGGCGCCAACACGATCAAGAACTTCAATGTCCAACAAGATACAATTCAGATCGATCATACGCTGTTCGCCAACTTCGCGGCCGTGCAGTCACATGCTGCGCAAACGGGGGCGGATACGGTGATCACCGCCGACGCGGCGAATACGATTACATTGGAGGGTATCGCGCTCTCTCACCTGCACGCGAGCGATTTTCTTTTCGTATGAGGGGTCGCCACCACCGACCCGAACCACCGAGGGTCAGCCCGCCGTCGCAAGCCTGCACGAGATATTGTGCTTGCGCGCTCGCCCGGCTTCGGGAAGCTGATCGCCGAGGAAACCGCGAAAGTGGCCAAGGTGGTCAAGTTTCTCTGGCGCGAAGCCGGATTGATCCGCGAGTCCGCTCTGGGTCATTCGCGTCGTTATGGGGACGTCCGGGGTTGGCGCAAAGCGGTCATTCGGCCAAATTGCTGACGTCGGCGTTCCAGGTTCGAGCCCTTTGCGCCCAACAAAGCTTTTCACGCATTTACAGGAGTACGTGGTTAAGCGATTTTCGCCGTCGCAACGATTTGGCCCCGCAAAAAATTATCTCGCTGTTCTTCTTCCGACCGTTCGGTCTTCGCCGCTTTCTTGGCTGAGAGCTTCTTCCCCTTTTTGTAGAGGCTTCGCTCGCGATGCTCTTCATCAGGGCTTCCATGAGGTCCACCGTGCGATACTTGGGCATCGAGGTAGATGACGCGCTGGCAATCTCTGAACAGGTTGATCTTCAATTCTGTCATGACCGGTGCGTCGCACCAGTCATGGCACTGCGCGGACATGCCCGATACGTGCCTCATGCGTTGGCGGAGATGGACTCAGCAGGCGGACGCTTCCGTTCTCCGACGTAAGCTGTCCCGGGCTCGCTCAGCCTTGCTGCGCGCCCATTACGCGCCAGATCACATCGCCAACATCGTCCGCCACCAGAACGGAGCCGTCGGGACCGAGTGTTACACCCACCGGCCGTCCATAGGACACCCGCTCGTCCGGTGCGAGGAACCCGGTCAGAATATCCCGCGGCGGGCCGGCCGGGCGTCCGTTTACGAACGGCACGAACACGACCTTGTAGCCACTCAGCGTGCTGCGGTTCCAGGAGCCGTGCTGCCCGATGGCCATGCCGTCGGGAAAGCCCGGAAGCGTGCCGGCCGGCAGCCAGCATAGACCCAGCGACGCGGTGTGCCCACCCAGCGCGTAGTCCGGCGTGATGGCCTTTGCGACCGCGGCCGGATCCTGTGGTACCCGATCGTCCACCGTCTGCCCCCAGTAGCAATAGGGCCAGCCGTAGAAACCACCGTCGCGAACCGAGGTCAGATAGTCGGGAGGTGTCTCGTCGCCCAGACCGTCGCGCTCATTGACCACCGTCCAGAGCACGCCGGTCCGTGGCTCCCACGCCATGCCCACCGCGTTGCGCAGGCCGCCCGCAAAGATGCGGCTGCTGCCATCAGCCAGATCGAGCTCGTAGATGGCGGCCCGGCCTTCCTCCACAGCCATGCCGTTCTCGGCGATATTGCTGGACGAACCAACCCCGACAAAGAGTTTCCGGCCATCGGGGCTCGGCAGCAGGCTCCGCGTCCAATGCCCGCCAGGCTTGAAGCTGGTGAGTTTCCGCCCTGGCGCGGTGATGCGATCCGCGCCCGCGTACGGGAAGGCCACCACGCCGTCGGTGTTGCCGACATAGAACGTGTCCCCTACGAGCGCCATGCCGAACGGCTGGTTCAGTCCCTCCATAAAAATTTCGCGCCTTTCGGCGAAGCCGTCACCATCCGCGTCGCGCAACAACGTGATGCGGTTCGCGCTTTCACCAAGGGCGGCGGCACGTCGCATCGTCGCCTGCATTGCGTAGCTGAACACGCTCCTGGTCGGTCCGGCGACCTGATTCGACTCGGCAACGAGGACGTCGCCATTGGGCAGCACGTAGATCCAGCGCGGATGTTTCAGACCGGTCGCAAACGCATTGACCTTGAGCCCCGGCGCCGCCACTGGCGTCGGTCCGTCGGTCCACCCCCTGGCCGTCGGCATCTTGAGCGTCGGGATGCTTCCTTGCGGTTTCGCCGCTGGGACCACCGGCGCGCTGCCCCATGCTGGTTCTGGCACGACGCCCTGCAGCCGGCGCCACAGCAGCGCGGCGGCGCCGATCAGCGCGACTATTCGTGCAAAAATGCCGGACAAGCTCATGTAATTCCCCTGTTGGTCGTGCGCACACTATCCGACACCAGGGCGCGTTTGAAAGCCGGTTTCTCCTCGGTGAAAGACTGGAGTGCGCCGTAACCGTCCGTGTCGACAACGTACCCAAAGCTTCCGTCAACGGTCGGAAACACGGCAACAATCGTGCCCGACTCGTGATCGTCAGCGACGTTTTCGACTTGCTCGCCAATCGCAAACTTCGATATCGAAAACTCCTTCTGGAATCATCGATGCGATTATATCTCTACAAGCAGGCTGTAGCTTCTTAACGATGTACCTCCGGGAATTTCGGACGATGGTTGTTGTATTAATGGCTCATCTTGGGCTCCAGAAGGAGCCGTTCCACGCGTGCTGAAGCGGGCGGCACGACTGCGGGGGTGCTGGCACAACCCAATAGTTGTTGAAAAGCGCTCTCGGGAAAAGAGCGCGGCGCCATTGATATCGCTGATCCCGGTAAGTCACCACGCAGGTCAAGGGAAAACCACTGCACAATCGTGCGGCACTTTTCGCTTGCACGTCGGACAAATCATTTGGCACTAATAGATGCCCCCGGAAGGACAGCTCTGAATTTTTAAGGAGAGCTGTGCGATGTCCGACCACCAACTCAAATTCAAAGGCCCTGGCTTCGATTTCGACGCCAAAGGGTGGATAGGAATTGCAGCGGCGATCCTGATTGTCCTGCTCGTGCTGCTCGTTCCGAGGTTTCTATATTGAGTGCCGGGATATCACCTCGGAAGGGCCTCTGGGGACCAATTCGTTCAATGGTTTGACCGAAGGCGCGCATGACGTTTTGAATCTCGACCGCCCGCATGCGGGGGCGCGAACGCGGGAACGACCGCAATTGGCGCAAAGCGGACCCTGCGCAGCAGCCGCGGCTTCGATCGCATGGCTCGCTACCGTTCGCAGAAGCCTTCGGCGCGATCATAGGGGTCCAATTTTTCAGGCCGCGATTTCGTGCGGCGAGGCAGTCGGACCTGGTCGGACACCCTCGTCACCATGTTTCCTTTCCGGAGGAAGCCCAGCGAACCGGCGCAAAGCTTCGGCCATCTGCACGCGCCCGCTGACGCCGGTGATCACCACGTCGACCATGGTGAAGGACGAGTGGAACTGGCCGCGAGCGTTAAGTTGCTCGACCGGCACACCCGCAGCAGCCAGGGCTTGCGCGTAAGCGACACCCTCGTCGCGCAGCGGATCGAACTCGCAGGTCACCACGAACGCCGGAGGCAAGTTTTCGACGTTGCCGCGCAGCGGCGAGACGCGCGGGTCGGTGCGGTCATCAGGCGAACAGTACAGGTCCCAGAACCAGTACATCAGCGAGCGCGTCAGAAAGTAGCCCGTCGCATTGTCGCTGTACGAAGGGCGGTCGAAAGTGCAGTCTGTGACCGGGCATACCAAAAGCTGGCCCGAGATCTGCGGGCCACCGCGGTCGCGCGCCAATTGGCAGGTGACGGCAGCGATGTTGCCGCCGGCGCTCCAGCCCGCGACCATCACCGGCCCTGGTTTGCCGCCAAGCTCAGAAGCGTGCTCGGCGATCCACCGCATCGCCGCGTAGCCATCCTCTGCCGCAGTCGGGAAGCGGTGTTCGGGCGCATGCCGGTAATCGACGCTGACGAAGATCATCCCGGTACGCCGGCACATGTCACGGCAGAACGGATCGTCGGATTGCTCGTCACCCAACACCCAGCCGCCGCCATGGAAATAGACCACGATCGGATATGGCCCTGGCGTCGCCGGCCGATAGAGACGATAGCGCAGCGGACCGTCGGTGCCCTGGAGTGTGCCGTCGACGACCTCACCGACCGGCCGGCCGACAGGGCGGCTGGCGTTGAATTGAGCCACGAAGTCGCGCGCACCCTGGGATCCGAATGACTCGATCGGCGGCAACTTCATGTCCGCCAGCATGTTCAGCACCAGTCGCACATCCGGTTGCAGGCGAACGATCTCGCCGTCGTTGCATTGCTCGGCAACGTTGGGGCCGGTGAGCCTGAAACCGAGCATACCGCCGCTGACGACTTCGTTGCAGATGCTGCGATAGGGACCGACGCCGCCGGTATAGGGCATCACACCTTGTGCCTTGCCGGGCACGTTGGCGCCCGTGTACCAGGTGTTCGCCAGCCGATGCAGCGTGAGCGTCGAGCAGTCGGCCATATGTCGCCCCCAGCCGGCCTGCGCCGTTTCGCTGGCCTCGATTGTCGTGAAGCCAGCCTCGCGCATCGCAATCAGTCGATCGACCACCCAATCGGCGTGCTGCTCGATCGATACAGCCATATTCGACAGCACCGACGGGCTGCCCGGGCCGGTGATCATGAACAGGTTGGGAAAGCCGGCGACGGTAAGCCCGAGATAGGTCTGCGGGCCGTGGGCCCAGACGTCGGACAGCGATTTTCCATCACGGCCCGTGATCGGATGAACGGCCATGATGGCTCCGGTCATGGCGTCGAAGCCGGTGGCGAACACGATTGTCTCGACGTCGAAATTGCGCTTGTCGGTCTTGATGCCGGAAGCCGTGATCGACCTGATCGGCTCCTGCCGCAGGTTCACCAGCGTGACGTTGGGGCGGTTGTAGGTGGCATAATAGTTGGTATCGAGGCAGGGACGCTTGGCCCCGAACGGATGGTCGTGAGGGCTCAGCGCTGCCGCCATTTCGGGATCCTTGACGATCGCACGGATTTTTTCGCGGATCAGCTCGGCGAGCAGCGCGTTGCCGTCGACGTCGACGGCCTGGTCGGCCCAAAGCTGCGTCAGGATGTAGACGAGATCGCCGGCAGCCCACGCCTTCTCGAACCGCTCGCGGCGCTCGGCATCACTCAATTGCCAGCTCACGGCCATTTGTTGCGGCCACGGTACACCTGCGAGCGACCAGCGAGCCTGTTCACGATAGCCGGCGCGGTCGCCTTCCAGCAAGGCCGCGCGGTCTGCCGGCGCAGCACCGTTGTGGGCAGGCAGAGCAAAGTTCGGGGTGCGCTGGAAGACGGTGAGATGGGCCGCTTGCTCGGCGATCAACGGGATCGACTGGATCCCGGATGATCCCGTGCCGATGACCGCGACGCGCTTGCCGGCGAGCTTGACCTCGTCATGCGGCCAGCGGCCGGTGAAATAGACCTCGCCTTTGAAGTCTTTGACGCCATCGATCTCCGGCGGCTTGGGCGCGGAGAGACAGCCGGTGGCCATGATGTAGGAGCGGCAGGATACGCTCGCGCCAGTGTCGGTCGTGAGCAGCCAGCGTTCCGCGGCCTGATCCCAGGTCGCCTGCGTGATCCTTGTGCCAAAGCGGATGTCGCGCCGCAGATCGTAGCGGTCGGCGACGAAGCCAAGGTAGCGCAGGATTTCGGGTTGGGTTGCGTATTTCTCCGACCATTTCCACGCGCTCTCCAGCTCCGGATCGAAGGTGTAGCTGTAGTCGATGGTCTGAATGTCACAGCGTGCGCCGGGATATCGGTTCCAGTACCAGGTGCCGCCGACGTCGCCGGCCTCCTCCAACACCACCGCCGTGAAGCCGGCCTTGCGCAAGCGATGCAGCAGGTAAAGGCCGGCAAACCCGGCACCCACCACCGCGACATCGACCTGTTGCGTCGTACCGCCGCGCGTCGCTTTTGAAGCTGATGATGCAACCATTGCCTCTGGCATACCATCCTCCCATGTTTTTAATTTTGCCGCGGACTATCGCCGCGCACCCAGTTTGTCATCAGGGCAATAGTTCCACTTGCGTGGACACGCTATCGCGTCTGGGAACTCACCGGAATCTGGCATCGCGCTGGCGCCCGGCGGCGGGCAAGCCATCGACCTCAACGCGCCGTTGTAGCGGCCGGCGGCGCCAGTCGAAGGTGCCCGGCCCGGCTTCCATCCTTGGGTCGGATTGCCGATCCGAGCCTGGCGAGAGGCGCGCCGGCGGCAGGTTGATCATGCACTGCAGGATATCGCCGACCATCGCGAGATGATTGCCGTGGCCGGCATATTGTTGCTTGATGTCGGCGAGATAGGAGGTCGCGACATGGAGCCGCTCGGCAAGCAGCCGCGCGATCAAGAGCGCCACCGCCGGCTGTTCGCGCAGAAACGCCGCCGCATCGCTGAACTCGTAAATCGTTGAATCCGACGCCGCGCGCACGGTTGCGCTATGCGGCTGATCGAGCAGCACCGACATTTCTCCCAGCACCGCGCCAGGGTCAGTGATAGTTGCGACGATGATGTCGCCCTTGAGGACCTCGACCCGTCCCTCGATCAGGACATAGAGGTGACCCGTGGTGCTGCCCTCCTGGATGACGAGCGTTCCCGCGGAAACCTCTCGCACAATTCCTCCCGTGCAATAGTCCAGAACCGTGGGCATCCCGGCAACACTCCAAATCCGCAAGGCGCAAGACTAGGCATGAGGATTGTGATCGTCGAACGGATAATGCATTCGGTCTGCTCAAATTGCCAGCAGCGGCGCAAGGGAGGTTGATGTACAATTTCTGACATGAGCGCCGCCGGCACCACTGAAATGACCAATAACCGGGCTGTGCTGATCCAGCAGGCGTTCCGCCTTGAATACATCACGCTTGCCTGGATGACGATCGAAGCAGCGGTGGCGATCGGCTCCGGCGTCGCGGCCGACAGCCTTATCCTGACCGCGTTCGGGATCGACAGCCTCATCGAGTTGGCTTCGGCCACTGTTCTCGTCTGGCGCTTAGTTGTAGAGCTACGAAATGGCCAGACCTTCGCCGAAAACGCGGAGCGAACGGCCTCCCGCATTGGCGGGGCTCTCCTGTTCGCACTCGCTGCCTACGTGGTCGCAAGCGCCGGTTGGAAACTCTGGACGCAGCAAGGTGCAGAGTTTTCGCTATCGGGCCTTATCATCAGCGTTCTCGCCATTCCCACCATGTATTTTCTGGCACGGCGCAAGCTGCAACTCGCCAACGCGCTTGGCAGCCGCGCCCTTCGGGCCGATGCGGTTGAGAGCGTCACGTGCGGTTGGCTCGCCTTCGTCGTCGTAGGTGCACTTGTCGCGCAACTCCTCGTCGGCGCCTGGTGGGTGGACGCATCAGCTTCCCTAGGGGTTGTTTGGTTCGTAATCCGCGAAGGCCGTGAGGCATGGCAAGGCGAAGGTTGCTGTGACCAACACTGCAAATGATACCGCCATGAAGACAGCAATCGTCGAACGGATAATGTGATCGGTCTGCTTAAATTGTCAGCATCGGCGGAAGTGACACGGATCAGTTCGCCGTGGCGCGCGCCTTGGTCGCCGCCAGAAACTCGCCGATCGCATCGAGAAACAGCTCGGGCGATTGCAATTGGGGCACATGCGCGCAGCCCGGAATGATTTTTAGACGCGCGTTCGGCAGCAGCGCGGCCAATTCGCGGGACATTGGTGGCGGCGTCGCCTCGTCGTGTTCGCCGACCAGCACGAGGACGGGGACCTTGACCTGCGAAAGCTGCGGCCGGAGGTCGAGGTCAGCCAGCGCATCGCAGGCGGCGCGAAACACCTCGGGGTCGGTCTTCAAAAATGCCTCGCGGCGATCGCGCATCAAATCGGGATGTTCTGCCTGGAATTGCGGCGCAAACAGCCGGCGCATCGCGACATCGGTGATCGCCGCCATCCCCTTTGCTTTCGACGCCGCCGCCATGTTGCGAAAAGCTTGGCGCCCGTCTTCGGAAAACGCCGCGCCACAATCGGCGAGAACGAGCCGCGTTGCGATGTCGGGATGGCGGATGGCCATTTGCAGCGCTACGAACCCGCCATAGCCGTTGCCGAGCACGATGGTCTCGGCGCCGGCGCCCTCTTTCACGGCATCCGCCATCCGGTCGGCGACTTCAGTGAGGCCGCCGCTGACGGCCTTGGATTTTCCAAAACCCGGCAATTCCGGAACGATCAGGCGGAACGATGGCGACAGGTTTGGCGCGACGGCATCAAAACTCGCCCGATCCGACAGCAGCGAATGAAACAGGAACAGCGCCGGCCCCTGGCCTGACTGCGCCGCATTGACCGTACCGTCAGCGAAAAATCTGTCCATGCCGGTCTTTCTTTATCGGTCTTTAGGAGGCGCACCGCCCCCTTCAGCGGGCAGCGCTTGTTGGCGCCTTCGAACTGATAAATCAAATTTCAGCATTTTCAAGCCTTTGTCACTTGACGTGATATTTCACGGCTGCAAGATTAGGGCACCGTCCAGGGAAATTTCGATGCTTTTGCGCGACAATGTCTACGAAAACCTCCGTTCTGATATTCTGACCTGCCGGCTGGCGCCTGGCGATGATATGCGCGAGCAGGAGCTTGCCGAACGCTACGCCGTCAGCCGCCAGCCGGTGCGAGAGGCGCTGCTGCGGCTGGAGCGCGAGCATCTCGTCACGGTGCAGCCGCGCCAGGGTTACCGGGTCAATCCGATCTCGCTTTCCGACGCGCGTGACCTCTTGCGATTCCGCTTCGCGCTGGAGCCGGCTTGCGTCGCGGAAGCGATCGAGAATGCCGCGGATGATGTTTTGAAGGCGCTGGATGAATTCCGGCGTTTTGCCGGCAACCACGAAGACTTCATCGCCTATAACCGCGCCTTTCATTCCGCGCTGGCGCATGCGTCCGGCAACCGCCGCATGGCGGCGGCACTGTGCGACCTGATCGGACAGGCGGATCGCCTGGTGCGCGTCAGCGTCGCCAATGTCAGGGGTCACGACCCGACGCAGCTTGTCGCCGAGCACGTCGCACTGATCGAGGCGCGCGCATCATCAAGGCGCACATCAGCCAAACCGAAAAACGCGTGCTGCCGGCGCTCAAGCGCAACGCCGTCATCGTCGAAGGGAGAGACGTTTGAATATTTCCACAAAACCCAAGACGATCGACGTCGAGATCCACGGCAATTTCGTCGATGGCCGCGAAATCGAAGCAGGCAACGGCGAGACGCTGGACGTCCGTAATCCCGCAACCGGCGACGTGATCGCGCGGATTCCGAACTCGACCGCAGATGACGTCGATCGCGCGATGAAAAGCGCGCGCGCCGCCTTTGAGAGCCGCGCCTGGGGCGGCATGGACATTCGCGCCCGCGCCCGGCTGGTCAATCGTCTGGCGGACGCGTTCGAGGCCAATCTGGAGCAGCTTTATCGGCTGGAAACCCTGAACAATGGCCGGCCGCTGAATGAGACCCGCGCGCAATTATCGCGGCTGCCGGATTTTTTTCGGTATTTTGCAGGCCTCGCGCTGGCGCGCCGCGATGCCGTGATCCCAGTCGAGGGCTCGTATCTCAACTACACCTTGCGCACGCCGATCGGCATTGTCGCCAATTGCACGCCGTTCAATCATCCCTTGATGATCCTGTGCAAGTCGCTGGCCGCGGTGCTCGCCAGCGGATGCGTCACCGTCGTAAAACCGTCGGAATATACGCCGCTGACGACGCTAAAACTGGCGCAGATTTTTAGCGAAGCAGGATTGCCGCCCGGCGTGTTCAATATCGTGCTCGGCCTCGGCCAGACCACGGGCAGGATGCTTGCCGAACATCCTGATATCAACAAGCTGGTGCTGACCGGCGGCACCGAAGCCGGCCGCATCGCAGGCTCCGCGGCGGCAAAAGTGTTCGCGCACCAGACGCTCGAGCTTGGCGGCAAGACGCCGGTGATGGTGTTCGATGATTTCGATGTCGACCAGGCCGTCAACTACGCGGCCTTTGGCGCCTTCATCGGCGCGGGACAGACCTGCGTCTGCGCCTCGCGCCATCTGGTGCAGGCCTCGATCTACGACGAGTTCGTCGAGAAGCTGAAGGCAAAGACCAAAACTATTCGCATCGGTGATCCCTTCGACCCCCTTACCCAGCTCGGCCCGGTAATCTCGGCGCGGCAGCGCGATCGCGTATTGTCGTATTCGAAATTCGGCCACGAGGATGGCGCGCGGCTGGTCACGGGTGGCGTCGCGGCAAAGGTGCCGGGCCACGAAAACGGCTACTTCATCGAGCCGACGGTGTTCGCGGATGTGAAGTCCGACATGCGCATTTTCCAGGAGGAAGTTTTTGGACCGTTCACGTCAGTGACGCCGTTCAAGGATGAGCTAGATGCGCTGCGGCTCGCCAATGATTCGCCGTTCGGGCTGGCGGCTGCGATCCGCACCCGCGACATCGGCCGTGCGCATCGCGTGGCGTCCAGCGTCAAGGCCGGCATCGTCTGGATCAACGATCATCACCGCCTCGACCCGGCCTCGCCCTGGGGCGGCATCGATGACAGCGGCATCGGGCGCGAGTTCGGCACTGAAAGTTTCAATGATCATTTCAACACCAAGAGCGTGATGGTCGCGACGCATGATCAGCCGTTCGACTGGTATCGCGACACGGCGGCGCAACGACGATTGAACTAAAGCGAATAGCAGCATCCGGTCCTCCAAGAACGACCGGCAGCATTAACAAAACAAGGGACAGGGGAGAAACGCACATGGTCACGTCAGTCAACAGCGGCAGCCGTCTCGATCGGCTTCCGGTCGGCCCATTCCACCGCCACATCATGCTTCTGATCGGCATCGGAATGTTCTTTGACGGGTTTGACATTTATCTGGCCGGCACCGTGCTCGGCGTGACCTTGAAGACCGGCTTCTCGACGCTGCCGCAAAACGCCGTGTTCATATCCGCGACTTTTGTGGGCATGATGCTGGGCTCGTTCGGCACTGGTTTTCTTGGCGACCGTTACGGGCGGCGCTTCACCTACCAATTCAATCTTTTGCTGTTCGGCCTCGCCTCGCTGGCCGCGGCGTTTGCGCCGAGCATGATGATCCTGATTACCTGCCGCTTTGTGATGGGCGTTGGCTTAGGTGCCGAAAACGTCGTTGGCTATTCGACCATGACTGAATTCGTGCCGGCGCGCTCGCGCGGCAAATGGCTCGGTCTGATGGCGGTGTGCGTCGTGACCGGCTTGCCGGTGGCGCTGCTGGTGGCATCGCTGCTGGTTCCCGCGTTCGGCTGTGGTATCTGCGCAAGAGCCTGCCCGAACCGCCGCGTTGGCTCGAAGCCGTCGGCCGCCCCGAGGAGGCCGAAGTGCTGATGCAGGCGATCGAGCGCGAGGCCGCGCAGGGCCGGCCGCTGCCCGCGCCTGCGGCCGCACCGACCGTGGCGGTATCCGGTGAACTGGCGACCTTGTTCACGCAGCCATTATTGTCGCGCATGATCGTAGGCTCCGTATGCCTGATCACCATCAACACGTTGCTTTATGGGTTTGTCACCTGGCTGCCGGTGTTCTTCATCAAGCAGGGCCTCTCGATCGCGACCTCGTTCGGTTATTCGCTGCTGATGGCGCTGGGGGCGCCGATTGGTTCGGCGATCGGTGCGCTGACCGCCGATTATTGGGGCCGCAAGCCGACCATCATCGGTGCCTCGCTGATCTCGGTCGTGCTCGGCATCATCTATCCCCTCATATCGGATCCGGTGCTGCTGCCCGCGGTCGGTTTTGCCCTCACGGTGCCGATCTATGTGCTGGTGGCGCTGTTGTTCGGAATCTATATCCCCGAACTGTTCCCGACCGAGGTGCGGCTGCGCGCGTCCGGCATCGTCAACACGCTCGGCCGCGGCGCCACCATCGTCACGCCGTTCCTGGTGGTGATGCTGTTCGAAGCCCGCGGCGTCGCCGGCGTGATGTCATTGATGATCGGACTATTGGTGGTGCAGATCGTCACCGTCTGGGCGCTCGGCATCGAACCGCGGCATCGCAGTTTGGAAGAGCTGAAGGGCGAGGAGGCGGCGCCGTCGGTGCTGAAGGAAGCGTCGTGAAACTGCATCTCGTCATTGCGAGGAGCCAACGGGTCGCGCGAACGCGCGCCCCGTTGGCTCGCAATGACGATTTCAATCCAAGGGTGGGCAAAGGCGCGCTCTTCGCGCCGTGCCCACCACGGCAACTCCGGGGGCATGAATGGTGGGCACGGCGCAAGGGCGCTTTTGCCCACCCTACGCCATCAGCTCACGCGTTCTTCAGCGCTACCCGAAACTCGGCTTCGGTCTTCGACTTCACCTCGTCGAGCGTGACGCCGTCGGCGAGTTCGATCAGCGCCATGCCGTGCTTGTCGATGGTGAAGACCGCCAAATCGGTGACCACCAAATCGACTACCTTCTCGCCGGTCAGCGGCAGGTTGCATTTCTTCAGGAGCTTTGGGCCGTCCTTGGCGGAATGCTCCATCACCACCACCACGCGCTTGACGCCCGCGACCAAATCCATCGCGCCGCCCATGCCCTTGACCATCTTGCCGGGGATCATCCAGTTGGCGAGATCGCCGTTTTGGGCCACCTGCATCGCGCCCAAGATCGACAGATCGATATGCCCGCCGCGCACCATGCCGAAGGATTCGGCTGAGTTGAAATAGCTGGTCGACGGCAGTTCGCTCACCGTCTGCTTGCCGGCATTGATCAGGTCGGCGTCTTCCTCGCCCTCGTAAGGAAATGGTCCCATGCCGAGCATGCCGTTCTCGCTCTGCAGGCTGACGTCGATGCCCGCGGGGATATAGTTCGACACCAATGTCGGAATGCCGATGCCGAGATTGACGTAATAGCCGTCGCGCAGTTCCTTGGCGGCGCGGGCGGCCATCTGTTCGCGGGTCCAGGCCATGATGATCTCCTAAAAGCTCGAATTCACGCCGCCGGGCGCGGCCTTGTGTTGCGGAACTCGATGCGTTTGTTGCCGGTCCCGACTTCGATCATGCGCTTCACAAAGATGCCGGGCGTATGGATGTGGTCCGGATTGATCTCGCCGGCCGGCACCAGATGCTCGACTTCGGCGACCGTGATCTTCGCAGCCGTTGCCATCATCGGATTAAAATT
>WNFM01094773.1_pt1 | contig 13151 bp, 14 predicted proteins | sample 5400271 | NCBI WGS metagenome assembly WNFM01 (sample SAMN13153352, study PRJNA577476) | soil metagenome | isolation source: 60 cm saprolite on Douglas fir-dominated hillslope | place: USA:California | collected 2013-09-17 | reverse complement strand
TCGGAGATGGGCGGACCCGCCTCGCCCCGCGCGCCGGGATGCGCTATGCTGCTCCACGAGTCCGGAGGGCGCGGCGATGGCGCGACGCTGGAACATCTCTTTGTGGGCCGGGTTCGTCGTCATGGTCGCAGGGTTTGTCGCCCACCCGACGCTGTTCGTGCGGTTCCCGATCACGCGCGATTTTCCCTGGGCCAGCCTGCTGATGTTCGCGGGCGGCCTGCTGCTCCTCGCGCACGGCCTGAAGCGCGCCTACCGGCAGCCGCAGACCTACCGAGGCAGGATCTCCGGACCGATTCTGACGACGCTCGGCCTCGCGATCGCGGGGCTGTTCTGTTTCGTTTTCTTTCACCTGGTCCGTCAGCTTCCGGCCTCGGCCGGGGCGCCGCGCGTCGGGCAGCCCGCCGCCGATTTTACCCTCCCCGATCAGGAGGGCCGGCCGGTGACGTTGTCGAAGCTGCTCGAGGCGGGTGGCGGCGGGGCCGACCGCCTTAACGGCGTGCTGCTGATCTTCTACCGCGGCTTCTGGTGACCGTTCTGCAACTCCGAGTTACGGAGTTTCCAGGAAGCTCTCGGCAAGTTCGACGCGCTGCGGATCCGGATCCTCGCCATCAGCGTTGACGCGCCCGCGATCAATCTCGATCATGCGCCCAGACTCGGCCTGACCTTCAGCCTGCTCTCGGACACGAACGCGGAGACGATCGGGCGCTACGACCTGCTGCATCCCGCTCGTCGACGCGACCGGCACGATCCGCTGGATGAACCTGACCGAATCGTTCGCGGTGCGCGCCAGGCCGGAGCAGGTGCTGAAGGCGGCGCGCGATCTGGGGATCGGCTCAGCCGGCCCGTAGATCGGAATTGCCGCGGTCGAGATCGAGCTGCAGCTCCTGGTGAACCCGATCGTTGACCACCGCCTGGTCGCGCAGCACCAGGAGGGCGGCGGTCTGCGCCTGGTAGACCGCGCGGCGCACGTCGGCGGCGACCGCCATCCGCTGCAGCGCCTGGGCGCGCACCATCTCGTCCTCGGCCTGCAGCGATGCCAGTTGATCCGACATGCCGTCGCGCAGCCGATAGACGGCGATCGGACAGCTCTTGTCCGAGCAGAAGGCGTCGAGACGCGCGATCCCGGCCGACAGCATCGCCTCGCGCGCGCGCCGCACCTCGGCCTCGCTCGGGTCGGCGTCCGACAGGCCGAGCCGGCGGACCAGCGGCAGGAGCGTCATCCCCTGGCCCACGAGCGTCACCAGGATCACGACCAGGGTGCAGGCGATGATCTCGTCACGGCCGGGGAACGGCCGGCCGTCCAGGAGCGTCACCGGCACCGACAGCGCCGCCGCCAGCGAGACCGCGCCGCGCACCCCGCACCATGAGGCCAGGATCACGGCGCGCAGGCTGGGATACCCCCCCTCGCGCCGGCGGAGCCGTGACGAGATCCAGAGCGGCAGGTAGGCGTTGGGAAGGACCCAGACGAAACGGGTCAGGATGACCGCCAGGCTGATCAGGAGGGCGATGCCGATGATCCCCGGCACCGTCTCGATCGCGCGCCTCAGACGCTCCGGCGCTTCCAGCCCGACGTAGAGAAACATCAGCGCATTGAGAAGAAACGCCAGCTGTTCCCACGAGGAGTAAAGCTCGACGCGGCTCTCGGGCGCGATGTAGTGCAGGCGCCACGAGGCGACGAACCCGGCGATCACCACCGCCAGCACGCCGGAGGCCCCCGCAGCTTCGGCGAAGTGGTAGGCGGCGTACGGCGCCATGAGCGAGAACACGAACAGGACGTGGGTGCCGCGCACGAAGTGGTTGACCGCGGCGGCGGCCAGGCCGACGACGACCCCGATCACGATGCCGAAGCCGGCGATCCGGGCGAAGGTCATCCCGATCTTCCCAGCCTCGAAGACCCCCGTCAGCACCACGACGCTCGCCAATCCGACGCCCAGGAGACCGGTGGCGTCGTTGACCAGGCTCTCGCCGCCGAGGATCGCCGTGGCGCGCCGCGGCACGCGCAGCCGCTCGAGCACCGCGTGGACGGCGACCGTGTCGGTCGGAGAGACGATCGCTCCGAGCAGGAAGCAGGCGGCCCACGGCAGGCCGGGCATCGCCCGGTGGGCCACCATCCCGATCGCCAGGATCGTGAAGGCGACGAGGCCGATCGCGAGCTGCAGGATCGGCCGCAGCCAGCGCCGGAAGTCGATCCAGGATGCCTGCCAGGCGTCGGCGTACAGCAGCGGCGGCAGGAAGACCGAGAGGATCACCCCCGGCGCGATCTCGAGCGACGGAAGCGACGGGGTCAGCGACCAGACCACGCCGGCGACGGCCAGCAGCACCGGCGCCGGGATCGCCAGCTTCGGCGCCACGAAGGAGATCAACCCGATCACGCCGAGCATCAGGATCAGGGTCGGGAGGATCTCCATCGGGGAAGTATCGCACGCTTCGTACGGCGGCCGATTCGCCTCCCCTACTGCTCGTATTTCTCGACGACGTCCGCCGGCCGGACCCGCGCCTGATCGGGGTTCTCACGGAACTCCCGCAGAGCGCGCCGCTGCCGCAGCAGATCCCAGTACTGATCGAGCTCGACCTGGACCTTCTTCAGCCGCTGGGTGTCGGCGTCGGTGAGGGTTGTCTTTCCGTAGAGGCGATGCTCTTCCTGCACCAGCTGCCCGATATGCTCGTGCACCGATCTGTCGCCGTCGTTGTGTGCCATCTGTGTGCCTCCTGTGCCAGACAGGATAAACCTCAAGGCCCCGATATTTCCAGTCCGCCGGCCGGGACCGCCCGCCGGCGCGACCGGAGACGCACAGCCATCCGGACCAGGAGGAGCGCGGCGAGAACGGCGCCGTACAGGAGCGGCTCTCTCAGGTCTTTCTTGACCCGCCAGATGAAGTGCACGACGCCGAGGATGGCGGCCGCATAGGCCAGGCGGTGCAGCCGCTTCCAGCGGACGAACCCGAGACGGCGCACCGACGCGGCGGTCGAAGTCGCGGCGAGCGGGATCAGCATCAGGAAGGCGGCGAAACCGACGAAGATGAACTTCCGCTTCGTGATGTCGGCGAGGATGGCGCGCGCATCGAACCCCTGGTCGATCCCGGTGTAGGTGGTCACGTGCAGCAGCGCGTAGAAGAAGGCGAACAGGCCGAGCATCCTCCGAAGCCTGATCGGCCAGGTCCATCCGAAAAGAACCTTGAGCGGAGTGCAGGCGAGGGCGGCGACGAGGAAGATCAGCGCGGTCAGGCGGAATCGGTTCAGCGCCTCCGCGATCGGGTTCGCCCCGAGGCGGCCGAGCAGTCCCTCTTCGATGACCGCGGCCAGCGGGACGAGCGAGCCGACGAACACCGCCGGCTGGAGCCAGGGCCATCGTCCGCGAGCTGTGGCAGAGTCCATCTCGCCTCGTCTTCCCCCGGACGGTCGATCGGTTACTCCGGGAGCGGGTCGACCGTTCAGAAGAGCCGGCGCAGGTCCATGCCGGAGTAAAGGCCGGCGACCTGCTCCGCGTAGCCGTTGAACGCAAGCGTCGGACGGCGCCGGAAATCGCCGATGCGGCGCTCGGTCGCCTGGCTCCAGCGCGGATGATCGACCGCCGGATTGACGTTGGCATAGAAGCCGTACTCTCCGGGGGCGGCGACGTTCCAGCTGGTGGGCGGCTGTGCCTCGGTGAACCGGATCTTCACGATCGACTTGATCCCCTTGAAGCCGTACTTCCACGGCACGACCAGCCGGAGCGGCGCGCCGTTCTGGTTGGGAAGCGGTTTGCCGTAGAGACCGACGGCCAGGATCGCCAGAGGGTGCATCGCCTCGTCGAGACGCAGCCCCTCCACGTAAGGCCAGTCGAGGACGCGGCGTTGCTGCCCCGGCATCCGCGCGGGGTCGAGGAGCGTCGTGAAGGCGACATACCTGGCCCGCGAGGTCGGCTCGACCCGCTTGATCAGATCGGAGAGCGGGAAGCCGAGCCAGGGGACGACCATCGACCATGCCTCGACGCAGCGCATCCGATAGATCCGCTCTTCCAGAGGCGCCCACTTGATCAACTGATCGATGTCGACCGCCTGCGGCCGGGCGACCTCTCCCTCGATCTCCACCGTCCAAGGTCGGGGCCGCAGCGTGCCGGCGTTCGCGGCCGGGTCGCTCTTCTCGGTGCCGAACTCGTAGAAGTTGTTGTAGGAGGTGACATCATCGAACGGCGTCTTCGGTTCGGAGGTGCTGTACGGACCGAGCGCCGCGCTTTCGGACGCGGCCGGGCCGGTGGGGCGGACGCGGCCGCCGCGCCGGCCGCGCAGCAGGGCGAGCAGGCCGCCGCCCACGGCCGCGCTCGTGGCGGTGAAGAGAAGACCGTTCTTGATGAACTCCCGGCGCCGAAGATAGGTACGCTCGGGCGTGATCTCCGAGGAAGGCGGCTCCCTTCCGGTGCTATCCTTCATGGCCCGCTCCGAAGCGCATGCGCCGATCCCTTCTGCACCCTATAAGCCGCGCCGGAGAGATTCTATGCCGGCCGGCGCTACCGGGCCGTGGCAGGAAGGCTTCCCGCCGGCACGGCGCTCCGGGCCAGCGCCAGCTCGCGGACGAAGACCGGGTTCGCGGGAAACTGGCGCGAGAGCTCCTCGAACAATCGCAGCGCGAGAGCACCCTGGTGCTCGCGCTCGGCGGCCAGCGCCAGCATCAGCTTCGCGAGCGGCTGCAGGTAATGGCCACGCTCCGCGGTCAGCCGAAGCTGATCCATGCCGCGCTGCCGGTCACCGCGCACGCCGCCGAACCAGAGCAGGAACCTCTTGTAGCCCGGCATGCAGCCGATGATGTAGTTCGCGGCGCCGAGCGCAAGGTAGGCGTCCAGCGCGTCCGACCGGACGCTCAGCAGCCGCGCCGCTTCCTTCTCGGCCCGCCGGATCAGCGACAGGGCGGAGAGCTGATGCTTCTCGATGAGCGCTTCGAAATCTCCCTGCATCCCGTCGGCGAGGGTGAGAACGAACAGGCCGTCCGGGTCGTCGGCGTTCGCCTGCATCCGCTCGCGGGCCATCTTCCGCGCGTTCTCGTTCGCGGCGAGAAAAGCGGTCCGCCGCTCCGGGTCGGGATGCCCCTGGATGCCGCCGAGCAACCGGTCGTCGTCGAGGAAGAACTTGGAGGTCAGGACCCCTTCGCTGTCGAATTCTTCGAACAGATAGCTGGCCGCCTCGGCCGCCGCTCCGAGCGGGTCCTCGGGATGCGCGCGCCGGTAGGCGACGATCTCGGTGCGGGCGGCATCGAACCGAAGCTCGTACATCAGACGGAAGGCGGATTCGATCTGCGGCTTCTCCTCCGCGCGCGCCGGCGCCGCCACGGCGATCGCCGCCGTCATCGCCAGCCCTGCGAGGGTGAGTGCCCGCATCGAACCTTCCGCCCGGTCGATCGGCCGGGACCGCCCGGCATCGGCCGGACCGGAGGCGATCGCTCTTCTATTGTACGTTCCCGGTCGCCTCCGGCCCAACCGGCCCGCGAAACTCCGACCTGCCGGCGGCGTTCCATGGAACCTCCGCCGCCTGAAGCCGTATCACAGAAGGCCGCTGCGGGCGCCCGATCGGACGCGACCCGCGGCGCACCGGGAGCCGGCCGATGCCGCCAGACGATCGAGGAGTACGCGAGGCACCCCTCGCGTCGCGCCTGTTGAGCGGCGCCGAGCTTCTTCTCGGCGCCGTCATCGTGATCGGTCATAACGTCTTCCGCCTGATCCCGAACGAAGTGCCGATCCTGTTCCTGCTCGGCCTGCTGTCGCTCCGATGGCGCGACGGCGGCTGGTCCGCGATCGGTCTCACGCGGCCGGCCTCCTGGCCCCGCGTCGTCATGATCGCGCTCCTGGCCGCGGCGCTGCGTATCGCGCTGGGGGAGCTGGTGATCGATCCGTTGACGGCTCGAATCTGGCCGCCGGCGGTCTCTCCCGCCGGTTTTGAAGCGACCAACGGGGATCTCAAGACGGCGTTGCTCTGGCTCTTCCTCGTCTGGACCTTCGCCGCCTTCGGCGAAGAGATCGCCTATCGAGGCTACCTGCTCACCCGCGCCGCCGATCTCGGGAACCGGTCCGCCGCGGCTTACTGGATCGGCACGGTGATCGTCTCGGTCCTCTTCGGATATGGGCATTTCTACAAGGGTCCGGCGGGGATCGTCGATTCGGGGGCCGCTGGGCTGATCCTCGGGGCCGCCTACCTGATCTCGGGCCGGAATCTCTGGACCTGCATCCTGGCGCATGGAGTCATCGACACGGTCGGGGTCACGGCGGCCTATTTCGGAGCGCAGTGACGAGGCGGGATGATACCGAGCCGACGTTGCGCCGCTTGACAGAGTCTTAAATAGTAACTAGTATGCCTACCGTTATGACGAAGTGCGGCGAGCCGTCGTTCGAGGCAACGCCGTTCACTATGATGCGATGCTCCGAAGGTCTCGGCGCCGTCTCGCGGTTAACGGTATCTGACATAACTACGTTCAGGAGGTCGTGATGAGCGGACGATTCACGGACAAGGTGGCGGTGGTGACCGGCGGGAACAGCGGCATCGGCCTGGCGACGGCCCGGGCGTACGCGCGCGAAGGGGCCAGGGTGGCGATCACCGGGCGGAATGACGCCACGTTGAAGAGCGCGCAGAAAGAGCTGGGGCAGGACGCCCTGGTGCTCAAGGCGGATATGTCGAAGGTCCCGGAGATCGCGACCGCGATCGACCGGATCAAGGCGACGTTCGGTCGGATCGATGCATTGTTCGTCAATGCCGGGGTCGGCCGGTTCGTCCCGTTCGAGGAGGTGACCGAGCAGTTCTTCGACGAGACGATGGCCACCAACCTGCGGGGATTGTTCTTCACGGTCCAGAAGGCCGTCCCGCTTCTGTCCCGCGGCGCCGCCGTCGTGTTGAACGCCTCGATCAACGCGCATTTGGGGATGCCGGGCTCGACCGTCTACGGAGCCTCGAAGGCCGCCGTGGTCAACCTGGCCAAGACGCTGTCCTCCGACCTTCTTGCGAGAGGGGTGCGCGTGAACGTCGTCAGCCCGGGACCGGTGGCGACCCCCATCTTCGACCGCATGGGCCTCTCGGAGGAGCAGGTCCGCCAGACCAGGGACTGGATCACCACGCAGGTCCCGCTCAAGCGGTTCGCCCAACCGGACGAGATCGCCGCGGCCGTTCTCTATCTCTCTTCCGACGAATCCAGGTACGTCCTCGGCACCGAGCTGGTGGTCGATGGCGGCATGATCGAGCTTTGATCCCCGGGCGGCGCCGGGTTCAATGCCGGCCGGGCGCCGCCGCACCCGCCTCGGGAATGAACGACCGGACCGCGGTGGCGCCGAGCAGGACGAAGAGCGCCAGGACGGCGAGCTGCGCGATCAGGAAGGGAGGCTCGGACTGGGTCGGTGCCAGGGACCGGAGGTACGGCACCTTGAGGAATGACTGGACCACCAGGACGAAGACGTTCAAGTAGAGGGCCGCCGCGGCGCTCACGACGTAGACCCGGCGCCAGGCGCCCGCGAGCCGGTTGGGATAGAACGCCGCGATCGCGACCGCCAGGATCACGAGCGACAGGATCCCGACGATGTGGGACGGCAGCAGATGATCGCGGGGAAAGAAGAAGCCGGACACGCTGGTCAAGACCGTCGTCGCCAGAAAGAGCGCGGTCCAGCCCTCGCACTTCTTCGACCGCAGCATGCCGAACAGCACGACCGCACCGGAGAGGATTCCCGCCAGACTCACGATGACGTGAAGCATCGTGTACGCCGCCGTCGACATCCCCAGGATCATCCGTCGTCCCCTCCTCAGCCTTTGATGAAGCTGATCAACTCTTCGTTGACCCTGTCCTTGAGCGTCGTGCAGAGGCCGTGCGGGGCGCCCTTGTAGACTTTCAGGATCGCATCCTTGATCAGCTTCGCGGAGAGCAGCGCGGAATCGGCGATCGGGACGATCTGGTCGTCGTCGCCGTGGAGGACCAGCGTCGGCACGTCGATCTTCTTCAGATCCTCGGTGAGATCGGTCTCGGAGAATGCCTTGATGCAGAAGAAGGAGGCCGGGAAGCCGGCCATCATCCCCTGTCGCCAGAACGACTCGCGCACGCCGATCGAGATCGTCGCCCCGGGCCTGTTGTAGCCGTAGAACGGCAGGCTGAGATCCTTCCAGAACTGCGAGCGGTCGGCCTGGACGCCGGAGCGCAGCGTGTCGAACACCTCGATCGGCAGTCCCCCGGGATTGGCGGTCGTCTTGAGCATCAGCGGCGGGATGGCGCCGATCAGGGCGGCCTTGGCAACGCGCTTCGTCCCATGCCGGCCGATATAGCGGGCCACCTCGCCGCCCCCGGTCGAATGGCCGACATGGATGGCGTCCCTCAGGTCGAGCCTCTCGACGAGAGTCGCCAGATCGTCGGCGTAGGTGTCCAGGTCGTTGCCGTTCCAGGTCTGGCTGGAGCGGCCATGACCGCGGCGGTCGTGACCGATGCAGCGATAGCCGCGGGAGGCCAGGAAGAACATCTGGTCCTCGAAGGCATCCGCGCAGAGCGGCCAGCCATGGCTGAAGACCACCGGCTGCCCCGTTCCCCAGTCGTTGTAATAGATCTCGGCGCCGTCCTTGGTCGTGAACCTGCTCATCGCCTGCTCTCCTCTGGCGCGGGGCGGGAGGACATCGCCACGCGCGAAGCGCGGAGCATGGCGGACCTCTGTCCCGAACCGATCATCAAGTTTGTGCCGCTCTTCTACTCCTCCCGCCGCGCCGAGTCAATCCGGTCGGCCGTCGAACCGGCACCGGACACCCTCTCGCGACCGGTTCGTCACCCGGCCGCCATCCGGCGTCCGTACGATTTCCTCTCACTCTATGAACAAGGGAGGTCACGACATGAAGAGAACCGCTTCGATGATGCTGAGCCTGGCACTGGCATCCACGCTGCCGGCCACGCCCGCCCACGCGGACGGCCGGTCGCGGCCCGGCCTGTCGACCATCGCGGTGTACGGCGACTCGCCATACGGCACCACTTCGACCGATACCAGCCAGCTCCTCGCCGCTCCCGCGTTCATCCAGGCGATCAACGCCGATCGGGACGTCGACCTCGTGATTCAGGTCGGCGACATCCATTCGGGGAAGCAGTTCTGCACGCAGGCGTACGATCAATCGGTGTACGACCTCTGGTCGAAGTTCGTCGACCCGCTCGTCTACACGCCGGGCGACAACGAGACCACCGATTGCCACAAGAAAGCCGAAGGGGGCGGGGCGTACAACCCGACGACGCAGCAGATCGACTACGTTCTCGATGCGAACGGCGACGGCCCGACCGCGTTCGGACCGTTCAGCTGGGAGCGTCAGCTCCAGCCTTAGATCTCGCGCGATTCCGATCGTCACGATCGGGTTCTATCGCTACGGTCACGCTTTCGGCTTCGGAGTCGGCTTCGGGATCGGCGTCGGCTTCGGTTGCGGCGTCTCTCGTGCCGACGGCTTCGTCCCCGGCGCCAAGCCAGGAGCCCCCCCGGACTGCGCCTGCTGGTGCCGCTGCTGGAGGTCGCGGTGCTCGGTCTCCTGACGCCGTTCGAGGGCGGAGGGCGTCTCGCCGGCGGGCGGCCGGGCGAACTCCTGGCGGTGGCGTGCCTCGAGCTGCGCCCGTTCGTTCTGATAAGACTCGTCGAGCGCTGCATTCCGCGGTTGTCGAGGCGCCGGCGACCGCGCCGGAGGTGACGGACGTGATTCGACCGCCGGCGGCATCGGTCGCGAAGGGGGCGAGGGCACGCGGGCGGCCGGCGCGGGCGCGGGCGCACTCTCGGGGCTCGAGGGCGGCGGAGCCGAACGCCGCGCCGCGCCGATGCCAACTCCGGACATGGCAGGCGGCAACCCGGGCCGCGCCGGCCTCAGGGTTCGATCGCCCTGCCCGGGCGCGGCCGCGGAGCGGATCGGGGGAACGACCGGTTGATCCACCGGGGCCGATGGGGTGACCGCCTCGAGTTGCGTGTGGCGAAGCGGCCGGCCGCGGTTCGCGTCAAGCGCCTTCTGCTGAGCGGCAAACGGCACCGGAGCGGGTGGCGGAGCATGCGTCGCGACGACCGGGCGCCCGGACAGCCTCACCGGGGGGAGCCTGGTGGCGCGCAGGGGCGCGACGCTCGACGGCGTGGGCGCGACGGGTGCCGTGGCACCGACAACACGGGCCGATCGGAGCTGCTCGGGCGAGACCCTGACCGCGGCGCGCGCGACCGGCTGTCCGTTCGAGAACGCGCGCTGCGGCACGGCCGTCACGGCGTCCGGGATGCCGCGATTCCTGTAGGTGATATTGGTCACGTTCGTGACGTTGGTGATGGTGGTGATATTGGTGACGTTGGTGACGTTGATTCGTCGTCGATAGCCGAGGTTCGTCGCGTAGGCCGGGCGGTAGACCTCCTCGGGCGCGAGCGGGAACCAGGCGACGCCTCCCTCTCGACCGAAGGAGAGCGTTGCGTTCCATCCTGCGCCGCCGACGAAGACGACCAGCGCCGGCGCGTAGACAGGCTGCTGGACGACGCGACCCGGACACCATCCCCAGCGGTTGCGAACGTACGCCCAGCGGCCATAGTGATACGGCGCGAAGCCCCAGGGCGCGCTGTCCACCCAGGTCCAGCCCCACGGCGCCACCCACTCCCAATGGCCGGTGCGGTACGGCGCCCATCCGGCATCGACGACCGTCGGATGCCAGATCGGTCCGTAGGTCGGGTCTTGATCCCAGCTGCCGTACCCGTCGAGATCGGACACCCCCGGCGTATTCTCCGAGACGTAGCGCCTCGCGATGCCGGCGCGGCCACCTCGCTCATCCCGAGCCAGCGACCACCGATCGAAATCGTCCGGCGAGCCGGCGTCGGTCAGGTCATAGGTGGGGGCGTCGTCGCCCCGGATGACGGACACCTGGTTCGCCTCGACCGTGAACGTCGATCCCGCGGCGGTGACTTCCGCCCTTCCGGACCAGACCGTGATGCCGGTCGTCGCGCCGTCGGGCGAGACATCCACCCGGTACCTTCCCCTGTCGACGATCGCGATGGCGGCGTTCGGCGTGTCGATCTCTTCGTCCTGGTCGGCGTCCAGCAGGTCCACCCGCCCGCTGATCGACCCCTGCGGCAGCCCCACCTGGATCCAGTCGTCATCGAGACGCACGATGTCGAGCTCGGTTCCGCTCGCGATCCGGAATGCGGTCGACCCGATGTCGATCTCGCACCGTCCGTCCGCGTCGGCCCAGAGCCGGTCGCCCGCGGTGACCGGCCGATTGGGCTCGGCGGCCCCCCAGTTCTCCGCGCCCGCCGCAAGGAACGAAACCTCTCCTTCGATAATGCTGAGGCGGCCGATCCGGTCGGAGGGGATGGCGGCGGAATCCTCGGAGGCCTGTTGTCCCGAACCCTCGAACGGTTGAGAGCTCGCCCTAGCGAGCGTGGCCAGCAGGAGGCCGGTCGACGCGACGATCACCAGCAAACCGAATCTCACCGACATGCTTCGCCGATCGCCGGGTCGATGTATGGTGCGATTCATCGGCAGCCACCCTCCTTGATCGATGATGGAACCGGCGCTCCGCTGCGGGAAGTCCGGGAGGCCGCCGCGCAACCTGCGCTTGATGGAGATTAGACTACTCTTCGGAGCCACGCAGGGCAACCGGGGAAATGTCGGAATCGAGGATCAGAAGCAGCCTTGACTCGGAGCCCGCTCAGGGCTTCCGCCTGGCGATCTTAAGCTCCTGCAGTCGATTTGCGACGTCATCGCCCGCCGTCCCGGGCTTCACCTCGCGGTCGATGTACAGGATCCGGCCGTCGATGCCGATATAGAAGGTGTGACGAGCGGCATAGCCGCTCTGTAGCACGCCATAGGCGCGCGCGGTCTTCTTGCCCGGGTCGCTCAGGATCGGGTAGTTCAACTGCAGCGACTCGGCGAACCTGCGATTGGTCTCCGGGTCATCGACGCTCGCCGCGAAGTAGGCGACGTCGAAGGCCCCGATCTTTTCACCGCTCGCACGGAGCGACGCGCATTCGGCCGTTCAACCGCCCGTGAACGCCTTCGGGAACCAGGCGAGAACGACGGCCTGCTTCCCTTTGAAGTCGCCGAGACTGTGGGTCTTCCCGTCCGAGCCGGACAGGGTGAACGCCGGCGCGAGATCGCCGACGCCCGGCGCCTTCGCCCCCGCCGAGGCGGTGGCAAGGCCAAGCGCGATGAGGCTTATACCCATCATCTTCATACCGGCTCCTTGCTCGAGTCCCGGGTCCCCGCTCAGGACCCGGCCTGGGTCCCCTGCGCGCGGGCCGGCTCGGCCCGCCGGATCACTTCAGGCCCGTCTCCCGGCGGAGGGAGGACGGCCTCCATCCATTTGCGGATCCGGTTCGCGTCCCCCAGGCGGGTGTACTTGCCCCAGGAATTGAGGAGCACGATGACGGTCTGACGCGCCGCGATCTCGGCCTGCAGCACCAGGCACCGCCCGGCCTCGTTGATGTAGCCGGTCTTCGAGAGCCCGATGTTCCAGGTCTTGTTGTGCACCAGCCCATCGGAGTTGTGGAACTCGAGCACCCGGCCGCTGGAGAGCGTCACGGCGTGGAACGAGGAGGTGGTCGCCTCGTGAATCGCCGGGTAGGCCGCGGCGGCCTGGACCATCCGCGAAAGGTCCTCCGCGCTCGACACATTCCTGCCGGAGAGACCGGTCGGATCGATGAACCGGGTCCGGAACATCCCCAGCTCTTTCGCCTTGCGGTTCATCGCCTCGAGGCAGGCCTCGGTTCCCCCCGGATAGGTCCGCGCCAGCGCGGTGGCCGCCCGGTTGTCCGACGCCATCAGGGCTACCCGGAGCAGCTCCCCGCGCCCCAGGCTTTCGCCGACCGGCAGGCGGGAGCGTGTGTGCTTGCGGGTGTCGACGTCCGCGCGGTCGATCTCGATCGCCTCGTCGAGCGGGCACTGGGCGTCGAGCACGACCATGGCGGTCATCAGCTTGGTGATCGAGGCAATGGGGGCCACCTGCTCGGGGTGTTTCGCATACAGGGTCTCCCCTTGCGCTGCGTCGATCACCAGCGCCACGTTCGACTTGAGCTCCAGGCCGCGGCGACGGCTCCGCCCGGAGCTCGCCGCACTCGCGCCGTCAGAAGCCATGGAGCCACGGACGGTCGCCGCCCCTGCGACTCGAGCGTCGTATGCGACCATCATCGAGCCGATCACGACGACCACCGTCGCCACCCGCGCGAACCGATCCAG
>WNFM01331464.1_pt1 | contig 13156 bp, 12 predicted proteins | sample 5400271 | NCBI WGS metagenome assembly WNFM01 (sample SAMN13153352, study PRJNA577476) | soil metagenome | isolation source: 60 cm saprolite on Douglas fir-dominated hillslope | place: USA:California | collected 2013-09-17 | reverse complement strand
GATTGCGCGAGATTGCGATAGGCGTCGCGCGGCCGGCGGAAGCGGACATCCTGGTGGAAGGCGAACTCGCCGGCGGCGCCGGGCTTCTTCCAATGCAGCTGGTTGATGATCTGCTTGATGTCGCCGCCGAGCAGCGGCTCCAGCAGGGCGAAGATGCGCGCATCGATGCGGATGCGCGCCAGCAGCGCATCGTCATAGGCCGCCCATTGCACCATGCGGACGACCCTGCCGAGCCGCTCGTCGTCGCCGAGGCGATAGAGCAGATTGCCGTGGCGGTAGCTGGCGCCGAGGGCGATGCCGCGCGCCCAGTGGCGGTCGAAGGCGGCTGCCATCTCGGCGATCTCGGCGGCGCCGAAGACGCCGCGCAACACGCCATAACCGGCCGTGCGATACTGCGCGATGGCCGCGGCGACACCGTTCGATTCCGTCATCTTGGCTCCAGCGCAATTGCTGCAACGCGAGATCATAACGCGAAAGGGTTTAACGATATTCACCGGCTGCTTGTGGCTCTAGGATGCCGCATGCTGTCCTACGACCCCAGCGATGCGGCGACGCGGCGCGACCCGTTCCCGCTCTTCCGCGCCTTGCGCAGCGAGGACCCGGTGCATTGGAGCGAGGCGCTCGGCGGCTGGGTGCTGACGCGCTACGACGACGTGCGCGCGGCGATGTTCGAGCCGCATTTCACCGCCGATCGTGTGCGGCCGTTCTTCCGCCGTCTGCCCGAGGAGGAGCGCGGCAAGTACCCGGACCTCGAGCGCTACATCACCGGCTGGGCGGTGTTCTTCGATCCGCCCGACCACACGCGGTTGCGCCGGCTGATGAACAAGGCCTTCACGCCGCGCGCCGTTGCCGGGCTCAAGCCCAAGATCCAGGGCATCGTCGACGCGCTGATCGACCGCGTCGCTGGACGCGGCGCGATGGACGTCATCGCCGATTTCGCCTACCCGATTCCGGCGAGCGTCATCATGGTGATGCTCGGCGTGCCGCGCCGCGATCTCGACGCGGTCAAGCGCTGGTCCGACGACATGGCGCTCTTCGTCGGCTCATCGCGGCTTTCGGCCGACAAGTACCAGCGCGCGCAATCCGGCATGCGCGAGATGGCGGAATATTTCCGCGCCATCATCGCGGCGCGCCGCGCGGCGCCCGAGGACGACCTCATCAGCGCCATGCTGCTGCCCGAGCCGGGCGGCGACGTCTTCAGCGAGGACGAGCTGATCGCGACCTGCAGCCTCCTGCTCTTCGCCGGGCACGAGACGACGTCGAACCTGATCGGCAACGGCATCCGCGCGCTGCTCGTCCATCCGGCCGAGCTCGCGCGCCTCGCCGCCGATCCCGCCCTCGTCGAATCCGCGGTCGAGGAGATGCTGCGCTGGGACGGGCCGAGCCACGCGCTCGCCCGGCTGGTGGCGAGCGATGTCAGCCTCGCCGGCAAGCAGCTCCGGCAAGGCGACCGCGTCTTCGCGATGATGAATGCCGCCAATCGCGATCCCGCGGTGTTCCCCGATCCCGACCGCTTCGATGTCGCGCGCACGCCGAACAAGCATCTGACCTTCGCCGCCGGCATCCATTTCTGCCTCGGTGCGCCGCTCGCCCGCCTCGAGGGGCAGGTCGCGATCGAGACGCTGCTGCGCCGCCTCGCCGATCTCAGCCTCGCCGAGCAGCAGCTCGACTGGCTCGATTCGATGATCCTGCGCGGGGTGAAAGCACTGCGCGTGACGTTCCGCGCGAGCTAGCCTAAGGCGTCTCGCCGCCTTCCGGCCCGTAGAACATGACCCAGAGCTCGAGATCGTCGGAGAAATCCTCGAAGCGATGCTCGACATGGGCCGGCACGAAGAGGAAATCGCCTGGCTTGAAATGGTGGCGCTCGTCGCCGCGGCGGAACCAGCCCGTGCCGGTCACCACGACATAGACCTCGTCGCGGTCGTGTGGCGTCTGCGGGTCGCTGCCGCGCGGCGCGTAGAAGCGCGCTTCGAGGCTGCCGTGGCGCATCATCTCGGGCGAGCGCCGCCCGGGCGGTATCGGCGCGCTGCGCGCCGCCTCGATGGGAATGAGAGCGGGAAATTTCGCCATGACGACACCTCGAATACCGGTGAGGAACCCCTAGCCTAGAGGCGGGCGATTTTGCCGTCGCGGCCAATCTTGTCAGGGTTCAAGCGCCCGCCCGGGGGCGGGGGCCTTACGGCGCGACGCTTGCCGCCGCGCTCGGCATCGGCTTGGCCGGCTCGGTCCCGTCCGCGCTGAAGCCGTCGAGGAAATCGCCGAGAAAGCTTTCCATGCCGCGAACCAGCGGCTGCCTGTCGGGGGCGACGCCCGGCCGGTAGCCCAGCGCGGCGAAGGGTGCCAGCAGCTCCTGGTCCTTGGAGAGGACGTAGATCGGCACCGTCCAGGGCTGCTTCTCGCCGCTGATGAAGGCCGGCGGCTGGTGGTCGCCGAGGATGATGACGAGCGCCCCGTCGGCGACCCGCGTCGCGAGGAAGCCGCCGAGCACGTCGAGATCATAGGCGACCGACTCGACATAGGGCGCGGCGAGATTGTTCCAGTCAGGCTGGCGATAGATGCGCTCCCATTCCGCCGGCGTCACGCCGACATAGTCGCCGGCATCCGCCCAGGCGGCGACATAGGGCGGCACCGGATAGAACGGCGTGTGGCTCGAGACCAGCACGATCTGCGCGAAGAGCGGCTTGCCGTCGGCGTGCTTCTCGCGGGTGACGAATTTCTTCAGCGTGTACTGGTCGGGGATGCCGAACCAGCCGAATTCCGGGCCGCGATAATCGAGATCGCTGGCGTAGTAGCTCTGCTCGAAGCCCCAGAACTTGCCTTCCGGCCACGGCTTCTTGATCCCGGGCATGACGTTGACGGTGCGATAGCCCGCCGCCGCCATATAGCGCGGCAGGCTGCGCCGGTCGCTCTCGAGCAGCAGGCGCGAGAGGAATTGATCGAGCTTGCTGCCGCTCGCCATCGTGCCATGCGCCAGCCACGAGCCGCCGCCGAAGGTCGGCGACAGGATGCGGCTCGACAGCAGCGTATAGCCGGCTTCCTCCGTCGTGGCGGCGAAGCGCGCGAGCGCCGGCGCGATGGCGGCGCGATAGGCCGGGTTGTCGAGCGCCACCGTGCCGTAGGATTCGAAATAGATCAGCAGGACATCGCGCTGCTTGAGCTTGGCGAGGTCGGCGGTGGCGCGCTGCGGCGCCGCCAGCGCGGCGGCGTAGGGGCCGAGTTTGCCGTGCGCGACCTGCCAGGCGCGATGGAGGAAGCGGCCCTGCTCGGCGAGCTCGCGGGCGAGGCTGGTGGCGATGGGTGCGGTCGCCGGCGGCGCCGGCGGCAATCCCACGAGGATTCCGGCGGCGACGGCGAGGGTGATCACGGCAACGCCGACGAGGCGGCGGCGCGCGGCCGCCCATTCGATCGCCCACAGGGCGAAGACGATGGCGCTGAGCGCCGCGACGAGCGCGACGACAAGCACGGTAACGGCCAGGGCGGCGCGCCAGAACCCGGCGGATTCGTAGAACAGGCCGATCACCGAAGGGGTGAGGCCGAGATCCCAATAGAGGTCGAGCTGCCGGCCGAAGAGACCCGGCATCAAGGCATTGACGAGATGCAGCAGCGCGGCGGCGAGCACGGCGAAAGCGAGCAGGACGCGCAGCGGGTTGGGCAGGCGTCTTCCGGCGAGGCCAAGCACGGCGAGGGCAGCGGCTAGGATGAGAATCTCGAGCGCCGGGCGCCAATCGAGGATCAGGCGATGGTTCTCGGTCTCGCTCGCCGGCGTGAACAGCGCGAGCAGGAAGATGAGCGCGACGAGCGCGGCGAGGATGGTCTGCCCGGCTCCGGGACCGAACCGGCGGCGACGTCTCACCGATACATCCTATCGGCTCCGCTCATTCCGGGGCGGCGATCATCGCGGCGGCGGCGGGGGAGTGGACATGCGCCATGCCGGTATTGAGCTGCCCGGAGGCCGGCCGCATCACCGCCGAGGGGTTGGCGAATTGGCCGGGATAGACGGATTCCTCGACGATCTCGACCTTCATGCGGGTGGCCAGCGCGTCGATCACCTCAGGCGGGAAGCGGTTGTCGACGAAGATCGTCTCGCCGCTGGCGTCGAGCCGCGGCACCGCGAACGCCTTCTCCAGCGGCATCGAGAAGTCGATGATGAACGAGGCGAGCTGGGTGACCGCCGGAATGATGCGGCGTCCGCCGCTGGCGCCGAGCGCCGCCCATGGCACGCCGTCGCGCGTCACCACCACCGGGCACATGTTGGAGAGCGGCCGCTTGCCGGCGGCGAGCGCGTTCGGTCCGCCCGGCCGCGGGTCGAACCACATCATGCCGTTATTCATCGTGATGCCGGTCTTGGGCAGCACGACCTTGGAGCCGAAGCGCGCAAGCAGCGTGTTGGTCAGCGCCACCATGTTGCCGTCGCGGTCGACGACCGAGAGATGCGTCGTATGCGAGGCCGGGCTGGCATAGCCCATCGTCTTGAAGCGCTCGGCGAAGGCCTCGCTCAGCGACTCGGCATAGGCGATGAAGGTCTCGGTATCGGGATAGGCGCGCGGCCGCCAGCCCATGCGTCGATCGATGCCCGCCATCGCCGCGAGGAAGGTCGGCCCGCCGGTCAGCGCCGGCCCGGCATGCAGCCGCACGCCGCGATAATCGAGCGTCTGCGGCGCGACGACCGCGGCACGGTAGGCGGCCATGTCGGCGGCCGAGATGACGCTGCCGCCCTCCCGGAGATCGGCGACGATGGCGGCGGCGAGCGCCCCTTCGTAGAAATCGCGCCGTCCGGCCTCGGCGAGGCGGCGATAGGTCGCGGCGAGATCGGGGCGCGGCAGATGGCGCAGCGAGAAATCGCTCGCCGGCGCCGGCGGCAGCCCGCCGGGCAGGAAGACCGCGCGCGAGCCGGCGAATTGGGTGAGCTCGGCCGCCGCGACGGCGATGGAGAGGGTAGTGTACCAGGTGACCGGCAAGCCCTCATCGGCCATGCGGATCGCCGGCGCCATCACCTCGGCGAGCGATTTGCGGCCGAAGCGCTCGAGCGCGAGGCCCAGCCCGTCGACCGAGCCCGGCACGCAGATCGATTCATAGCCCTTGACGTTGCGGTCGCCCTCGACGAGCGGCCAGCCGAAGAGCTGATCGTCGACCCCGCCGGCGAGCTTGTAGCGGCCGGGATCGAGTCCGGAAGCGGCGATCAGGCCGAAATCGACGACCTCGACACTACGCTTCGCGGCATCGCCGAAGACGAGATAGCCGGCGCCGCCGAGCCCGCTCATCCACGGCTCGACGACGCCGAGGGCGAAGGCGGTGGCGACCGCCGCATCGACGGCATTGCCGCCCGCAGCGAGGATTTCGGCGCCGGCCGCGGCGGCGCGGCCATGCTGCGCGACGACGATCCCCTCGGCCGAAACCTTGGCCTTCTTGGTGGGGATCCAGTTCTCCCTTAATTCCTTAATGGCGCACCTCACCTTTCGGGTCACGCTAGCCCTTCCGGGCAGGTATCTTCCCTCATGGCGCGCTTCGCTTCAAGCGGCTGGCGATGCCGCCCTCCGCCGGCTACAAAAGCCGTCGGTAATGCATTCCCAGCAAAGGCGGAGAGAACACGCATGGTCGCACGCGGTGCCAACCTGCCGGAAATCAATGCGCAGGAGATCCTCGACGGCATCAGGAGCTGGGTCGAGATCGAGACGCCGAGCACCGACGGCGAGGCCGTTAACGAGCTGGTCGCCAAGGTCGCCGGTGATCTCGCCGCGCTCGGCGCCGCCGTCGAGCGCGTGCCCGGCCGCGACGGCTACGGCGACCATATCCACGCCCGCTCGCCCTGGGGCGGTGACGGTCCCGGCATCCTCCTGGTCAGCCATCTCGACACGGTGTGGGAGAAGGGCACGCTCGCGCGCAAGCCCTTCACGGTCGATGGCGACAAGGTCTATGGACCCGGCATCTACGACATGAAGGGCGGCGGCTATCTCGGCTTCTATGCCTATCGCCACCTTGTCCGCCAGGCGCGCGAGACCAAGCTGCCAATCACCTTCCTATTCATGGCCGACGAGGAGGTCGGCAGCCCGACCTCGCGCCTTCTCATCGAGGAGACCTCGCGCAACCAGAAATACGTGCTCGTGCTCGAACCCGGCCGCCCCAATGGCGGCGTCGTCACCGCGCGCAAGGCGGTGGCGCGTTTCGATCTCGAGATCACCGGCGTTGCCGCCCATGCCGGCGCCAATCACGAGCTCGGCCGCAGCGCCGTCGCCGAGCTGGCGCGCCAGATCGTCATCCTCGAAGGCATGACCGATTACGCGCGCGGCATCACCGTCAATGTCGGCGTAGCATCCGGCGGCACGGTCGGCTTCGCCAATGTCGTGCCGGCGCATGCCACGGCGGAGATCGACTTCCGCGCTCCCGACAACGCGACGGCGGCCGAGATGGAGATGCGCATCCTCGGCCTGACGGCGATCGGCCAGGACATCGCGCTCAAAGTGACCGGCGGCGTCAACCGCCCGCCCTTCATCCGCGACGACGGCGTCGCCAAGCTCTACGCCCACGCCAAGCGGATCGCCGACGAGATGGACTTGCCGCTGCCCGAGATGGCGACGGGCGGCGGCAGCGACGGCAATTTCAGCGCCGCGCTCGGCATCCCGACGCTCGACGGTCTCGGCGTCGTCGGCGCCGGCGCCCATGCCGAGCACGAGCACATGCTGATCTCCTCGCTCGAGCCGCGCACCAATCTGCTGCTGCGGCTGCTCGAGACGTTGGAGTAAGCTTTCCGCTTCTATCTGCGAAGGACCCTCGATGACCAAGTTCACCGGCACGTCCAGCTATGTCGCGACCGAGGATCTGCGCGTCGCCGTCAACGCCGCCATCGCGCTCGAGCGGCCGCTGCTGATCAAGGGCGAGCCCGGCACCGGCAAGACGATCCTGGCCCAGGAGGTGGCGAGCGCGCTCGGCAAGCGCCTCATCTCCTGGCACATCAAGTCGACGACCAAGGCGCAGCAAGGGCTCTACGAATACGACGCCGTCTCCCGGCTGCGCGATTCGCAGCTCGGCGACGCCAAGGTGCACGATATCGCGAACTACATCGTCAAGGGCAAGCTGTGGGACGCCTTCGACGCTGACGTCGCGCCGGTCCTCCTGATCGACGAGATCGACAAGGCCGATATCGAGTTCCCCAACGATCTCCTCCTCGAGCTCGACCGTATGGAGTTCTACGTCTACGAGACGCAGCAGGTCGTGAAGGCACGCCAGCGGCCGATCGTCTTCATCACCTCGAACAACGAGAAGGAGCTGCCCGACGCTTTCCTGCGCCGCTGCTTCTTCCACTACATCAGCTTCCCCGACCGCGAGACGATGAGCGAGATCATCGACGTCCACTATCCCGGCCTGCAGAAAAATCTGGTGCGCGAGGCGCTCAACGTCTTCTACGAGGTGCGCGAGGTGCCCGGGCTCAAGAAGAAGCCGTCGACCTCGGAGCTCCTCGACTGGCTCAAGCTCCTGATGGTCGAGGACATCCCGCCCGAGACGCTGCGCTCTAGGGATCCCGGCAAGCTCATCCCGCCGCTGCACGGCGCCCTCCTCAAGAGCGAGCAGGACGTGCATCTCCTCGAGCGCCTGGCCTTCCTGCACCGGCGCGAGCGCGGCGGGAATTGAGGGAAGCGCGACCCGCATGTTCGTGAACTTCTTCCTCGAATTGCGCCAGGCGAAAGTGCCGGTCTCCTTGCGCGAGTACCTGACCTTGATGGAGGCGATGAAGCAGGGCGTCGCCGATTACAGCGTCGAGGATTTCTATTATCTCTCGCGCAGCGCGCTGGTGAAGGACGAGCGCAATCTCGACAAGTTCGACCGCGTCTTCGGCCATTGCTTCAAGGGGCTGGAGACGCCGGCGGAAGAGGGGATCGCGATACCCGAGGAGTGGCTCCGCAAGCTCGGCGAGAAGCATCTCACCGACGAGGAGAAGCGGCAGATCGAGGCGCTCGGCGGCTGGGACAAATTGATGGAAACGCTGCGCCAACGCCTGGAGGAGCAGAAGAAGCGCCATCAAGGCGGCAGCAAATGGATCGGCACCGCGGGCACCTCGCCCTTCGGCGCCTATGGCTACAATCCCGAAGGCGTGCGCATCGGCCAGGACGGCAACCGCAACAACCGCGCCGTCAAGGTGTGGGACCAGCGCAACTTCCAGAATCTCGACGACCAGGTCGAGATCGGCACGCGCAACATCAAGGTCGCGCTGCGCCGCCTGCGCCGCTTCGCGCGCGAGGGCGCGGCGAGCGAGCTCGACCTCGACGACACGATCCGCTCGACCGCCCGGAATGCCGGCTGGCTCGACCTCAAGATGGTGCCCGAGCGCCACAACGCGGTGAAGGTGCTGCTGCTGCTCGATATCGGCGGCTCGATGGACGGCCACATCAAGACCTGCGCCGAGCTCTTCTCGGCGGCGCGCGCCGAGTTCAAGCATCTCGAGTTCTTCTATTTCCACAACTGCCCCTACGAGAAGATGTGGAAGGACGCGCAGCGCCGCCACGCCGAGAACGTGCCGACGATGCAGGTCCTGCATACCTACGATGCGAGCTACAAGCTGATCTTCGTCGGCGATGCCAGCATGAGCCCCTATGAGCTGATGCAGCCGGGCGGCAGCGTCGAGCACTGGAACGCCGAGCCCGGCCATGTCTGGCTCGGCCGGCTGCTCGTCACCTATCCGAAGGCGGTCTGGCTCAACCCGGTGCCCGAGCGCTACTGGTCGGGCACCGGCTCGATCGGCATGGTCCGCCAGCTCATGGAGGACCGCATGTTCCCGCTGACCCTCGAAGGGCTCGACAAGGCGATGCGGCGGCTGACGCGGTAGGCGGGATCGGGTTTGCCCCCCGGCATCGTCGCGCTCGATCAGGCAGCTCGCAAGAGGCCGAGCTGCTGCAGCGCCGTCACCCCAAGATCCGGGAACGCTTCGCAGATCCCGGTCAGCCGGGATCGGTTGTCCCAGCCTTCGCTGCGGCCGAGACTTTCTGAAGCCGTTCGAGAAAGCCCGCTGCAAGCCCAATTAGCAGCGCCGCTTTCCATCCCGCAGCGGCGGTGAGCGCGACGGTCCCTGCTGAAGCTCCGGTGATAAATCCCGTGGTCAATAGGAGGTGCAGCGCGAAGCCAGAAATGATCCCGATGCCAACGCGAAGCACACCATCGATGAGGTTTGTCGTCCAGTCGTGATCAGGCGCGACAGTTCGCGACCGGATGGCGATGGCTATCGAGAGAAGTGCGCCAATCGCTCCACCTCCGCAGGTCAGCAGGAGCAATCCGGTTTGTGCGGCCCCGCCCTTGAGCGACCCGCCGATGCCGATCAGTATCAGCGCCATCACGAGAGAGACGGTGCCTGCCGCAATCAAATAATATTGCCGGCCGATTCTCGCCCGTTCCTCGGTAGCATTATCGATCGCTATAGAGAGAGCCTCCTTTGCCACATCGGGCTTGTGGTCGAATGCAACCTGAAACGCCGAGGCAAGTTGCTCGTTGTAGTACTGGTTCGAGGTCAGCCCGTCTGCGAGGTATTCCAGCTTCCTGCGAAGGCATAGTAGATCGGCGACAGTCTGGGCCTGCGAGTCGGCGGTCGTTGGATCGTCCGCGTATTGGATGAAGACCTTGTTGTCGGCCTGATAGATTGCGTACAGGAGCCGCTTGGAAAAAACGTGCTCAACGATGCGGCCTGCGCCGTCCGGGGTTTTGGTCTTGACGTCGCCAACCCGAAAGAGCTGCTCCACAGGTGGAGTCGACATGGGAATGACTATTCCGCCGCTCTGCACCTCGCCCGCTGGTTCCGGCATGATGGCGCTCTCCCATCAATTGACGCGATCATCCCTCTTGAGGAGATCGCATCTAAGATTTGCAACTGTTCCGCTCCGGGCCCTCGACTAAAAAGAACCAAAACCTACGGCAGCGTGATCTAAGCACCCCGCGATCCAAGCACCCTGTGATCTGGTTCACAGGCGAGTTTCGAAGTCTCAGGCCACAATGAAAAGCAACATCCCCGTCGACGGGATGGCAACGAATCTATCGTCGCCGACGGCGCAGAACCGAGAAGCGAAAGCCCCTCCTTGACGAGGAGAGCGAGATGACCATCACGTCGCAGCAAATATCGGGAATGTTTCCGCATTGCACCCGGCCGGATGACTGGGCCGCGGCGCTCGATGCGGCGATGAACCAATTCGATATCACGACTCCGCGCCGGGCCGCGGCGTTCCTCAGCCAGATCGCCTACGAGTCCGGAGAGTTCAACCACCTGACCGAAAACTTGGATTACTCGCCGCAGCGTCTTCTCGCGGTCTGGCCGAAGCGCTTCCCGACACTGCAGACGGCGATCCCGTATGCCCATGACCCGGAGAAGCTAGCGAACTACGTCTATGCCAAGCGCCTGGGCAACGGCGACGTGGTGAGCGGCGACGGCTGGAAGTACCGGGGCCGCGGGGTGATCCAGCTGACAGGGCGCGGCAACTACCACCAGGCAGGGACGGCGATCGAAAGGCCGATCGAGGATCAGCCAGATCTTCTCCTTATGCCGGACGCAGCCGCCCGCTCGGCGGCGTTCTTCTGGCGCTCGCACGGGCTCAATGAGCTCGCCGACGACGAGAATGATGACAACGACGACGCAGACTTCGTCGCGATCACGATCAAGATCAACGGGAGCGATACCGGCATCGATGGCCGCCGCGCCTACTGGGCCGCGGCCAAAGCAGCCTTAGGCGTTGCATAGCCGTGAACATTTCGGTCTCGCCTGCAACGCGCGGGCATACGCCGCAATCTCCTGGCGCTCTGACAAAGGAGTGACCGATGATGTATCTCCGTCGATGGGCAATCAATCGCGGAGACTTGATCCTAGGGCTGGCTGCTTTAGGCGCCTTCTCGTTTTTCGCTGTTCAGCTGGCATTGCCAACTGAATTGCAGACGAAGGTCCTTGGTGGAAGCCCAGACAAGGCGCTGTTAGGCGCCATCGTGGCTGGTTGGACTGCTATTGTCGTCGCAGGGGTTGGTGGCGCCCTTAGAATTACCTCGGCTCGTCAAAGTCTCATGAGTCTGTTCGCGTCCGAAATTAAGGCGATGCACTATGGCCTTTCGGCCATGGATATGTTCCAGTTTTGGGCACAAACGCACGCCGCTCCCGATGTCGGCGCCAGCGGTTTTGCCGACGTGCCGCGCAGCGAGGATTACTTTCAGCTATTTCACGCCGTCGGCAACAATATCGGCAACCTGCACCCCAAGATCGTCGAGGCCGTAGTCCGTTACTACACCTACCTCAAAATGTCGCGAGACGCTGCTGCTGCCTTAGCGTCCTGGGAGAAGCAAACCGACTCTGATATACGCAAACAGCATGTCGTGTACGTGATAAAGCTTCTATCGATTTCGATGTTGTGGAGCTTCGTTGCGCTGAGGTTCATGGGTCTTCACGCCACTGCGCAAGAAACTGGGTTTTTGAAGAAGATTGGCGCGGCGTATGATGCGGTGCTCGGCAGCGGCAGCTTCTACAGGCTCTTTGCCGGACATGTGCGTGGCGTCCAACTTTCTCAATTTTTTGGACCCGCCCACACTCCGAGGCTACCGGAGTGACAGAACGCCCCTGATCGCGCGCAACAACAAAATCGCGCAATGAAGCGTTTCGGCGGATGTGAGCGGTGCTCACGTCTGGGGAAGGGCGCTCGGAAACTGCGTTCCTATGGGAGGGGAATGTGGGAAAAAACATCGTGATATTTTCCGATGGAACCGGCCAGCGTGGTGGCCTCCTTTTCGACGAGCGCCGCAGCAATATCTACAAGCTCTATCGCGCAACACGGTGCGGTCCCGATTCGTCGATCGATCCCGCCGAGCAGCTAACATTCTATGACCCCGGCCTCGGGACGCTCCCGGGTGGCCTCGGTCTGCTCGGAGCCATGGGGCGTCGAATATATAATCTCGTAAGTCAGGCCACCGGTCTGGGGATTACCGCCAACATCATCGATTGCTATGCGGCGGTTATCGGGATGTGGGAGCCCGGAGATCGAATCTTCCTCTTCGGCTTCAGCCGTGGCGCCTACACCGTCCGGTGTTTAGGTGGCGTGATGGCCCTATGCGGCGTGCCGACTCGGATGAAAGACGGCTCGGCTCTCAAGCGGGACAAGAAAACGGCGAGAGCAATCGCCGCGGAGGCCGTCAAGAAGGTCTACCAGCATGTGAGTTCGCCCAGAGATGCGAAGCACGTCACCCAGCGCGTGGCACTTGCAGAGCGCTTCCGCGCCGATTACGGCGCGGATGCGGATGGAAAATCGAATGCCTTTCCGTATTTCATCGGCGTCTTTGACACCGTCGCCTCGCTGGCGAGCCGCGGTGCGATTGGGCTCCTCACGGCTGCCGTGCTCGCGCTGCTCGCGGGAGCGAGCGGCGTGCTCTGGTATTTCAACTACCCATTTTTGCGGTCGTTAGCCTGGCTCGGCGTCATTGCGGTCGTCCTTGCCGCCATCGCCTATGTCGTAACGCATGTCAAATTCGCCCTCGGTCTAAAGGGCTTTAGCTTCTGGGACACCCTCCACTTCACGGCGCCAAAATTTAAGTTTTACGATCAGACTCTCAATCAGAACGTCGCCTATGCGCGTCACGCTCTGTCAATCGACGAGGAGCGCGCCGACTTTGCGCGCGTTCCCTGGGGAACCCCGGCATATTCGCGGGACACGCAGCCCATATGGTTCGAGCAGATCTGGTTTGCCGGCAACCATTCGGATGTTGGTGGTAGTTACCCGGAAAACGAAGCGAGATTGTCCGACACGACGCTCAAATGGATGGTTGACGAGGCAAAGAGCGTGCCGGAGGGACTCAAGATCGATGCGTCCGTTCTCCGCCTCTATCCGTCCGCCGACGGTATGCAGCACGATGAATGCCGGGCGGGCGTGTTCCGCTTCGGCAGGAAACAAAGCCGAATAGTGCCCGCCGACGCGCCGGTCCACCCTTCCGTCTACGAACGGCTCAAGCTTCCATCGGTGCTGCAGTACGACGTGATGCGCCCCTATCGGCCCGAAGGGCTGAGAGGGCACGACAAGTGCAAGCAATACTACGTGCTTGACTGACCGGCTGGGCGAAAAGCCGAGGAAAGCAGCCAATCCGGGGGGTGTGCGGCGCTGTGAAGCGTATGGCGTCCCCTACGGGATTCGAACCCGTGTTACCGCCGTGAGAG
>WNFM01038467.1_pt1 | contig 13157 bp, 9 predicted proteins | sample 5400271 | NCBI WGS metagenome assembly WNFM01 (sample SAMN13153352, study PRJNA577476) | soil metagenome | isolation source: 60 cm saprolite on Douglas fir-dominated hillslope | place: USA:California | collected 2013-09-17 | reverse complement strand
CATTCATTATTCAATATTTGAATTCGAATTTTGAATATTGAACAAGGAATTTTGAATTAAGAAGTAAGTGAATAGCCTTCATAATTGTTCTGCCCAATTTTGAATCTTAAATTCTAAATCATAATAATGTGGACCGAAGACATTTTATCAAGACCACCTCAGCGATCGGCAGTGCGGCAGTTATCGGGAATGTTTATGGAGTTCCCTCCGGGCTGGATAGTATGAATTCCCCGGTCGACGCTCCCTGGTTTGATCGCTCCATGCGTTGGGCTCAACTTGCTTTTGTGGAGAATGACCCCGGACATTTTGATCCTGATTTCTGGCTCAGCTTTTTTAAACGAATTCATGCCGATGGTGTGCTGCTCAGCGCCGGTGGTGTAGTAGCATTCTACCCGACGACGGTTCCACTGCATCACCGGAGCGACTGGCTGGGCTCGTCCGATCCGCTGGGTTATATGGTCAGTGGATGCAGGAAGATGAACATGACCGTGGTGCTCCGTACGGACCCTCATGCTGCACGGCAGAATGTTTATGAGGCACATCCCGATTGGATTGCAGTAACGGCAGACGGAAAAAAACGCCGGCATTGGGCCAATCCGGAATTGTGGGTCACCTGTGCCCTTGGTCCCTATAACTTCGGGTTCATGACCAGCGTGGTCAACGAGATCATGGATCGCTATCAACCTGAAGGGATATTTTCCAACCGTTGGAGCGGCCATGGTATCTGCTACTGTGAACATTGTGCGCGCAACTTCAAGGCGTTCTCGGGCCTGGACCTTCCGAGGATTAACCAAACCCAAAGTACCTCAACGCCCGCAGGCGACATTCGCGATCCGGCCTACGTCAAGTATAGAGTATGGCGTACCGCGCGGTTGAAAGAATTGTGGTTTCTCTGGGACGGTGAGATCCGCAAAAAGAAACCTTCCGCGCGATTCATTCCAAACGGATTTCCCGACAAACTGGTTACCGGTCAGCATTCGGATTTCTTTTTCGCCGACCAGCAGGCCAGGAGCGGCGTTATTCCTCCCTGGTCAAATGCTAAGCATGCCAAAGAACTTCGGGCGACCATGGGGATGAAACCGCAGGTCGGTATTTTCAGTGTCGGAGTGGAAGAACAATACCGCTGGAAAGATTCTGTGCAAAGCAACGCGGAGATCAGAATCTGGGTCGCAGAAGGAGTGGCCAATGGACTCCGTCCGTGCTTTGTCAAATTCGGAGCTTTTATCTTTGATAAACGCTGGATGGACACGGTAGAAAAAATGTATGTGACCTATCATCAAAACGAGCGCTATTTGAGGAACACAGCGCCGATGGCCAGGGTCGGTATGCTTTATTCTGAGCAAACCGACCAGAACTATGGCGGAATGGACTGGCAAAAAAATGCAAGGGACCATGCATTTGGGTTCTACCATGCTTTAATTGAGGATCATATGCCATTTGAAATGGTTAGTGACCGGCTCCTGGATCCCGATCACCTGAAGCCGTTCAGGTTGTTGATCCTTCCAAATATTGCCGCCCTTTCCGATATTCAGTGTGATCAGCTCAGGGCGTATGTGAAGGCAGGCGGGAGCCTCGTGGCTACATATGAAACCTCTCTCTATGACGAAGAAGGCAAGCAACGATCCGATTTCGGGCTGGCGGATATTTTCGGTATTTCCTACAATCATTCCGTCGAGGGTCCTTTGCAAAACAGTTACTTGAGGGTAAAGAGTGATGCAGTGACCGGAAAATTTCATCCGGTCTTAAAAGGCCTCGAAGATGCATACCGGATCATCAATGGCACGCATCAGGTGAACGTGACGCCTGCCTCCACCTTTCCCAGTCCGGTCACGATCATTCCCACCTACCCGGATTTACCCATGGAAGACGTATATCCGAGAACAGGGGATACAGAGGTCCGCGGATTATTCCTTCGGGAGATCGGAAATAGCAGAGTTGCCTATTTGCCAGGGGACATTGACCGTACGTTCTGGCAAGTGATGAGTGACGATCATGGAAAGTTGTTGCAGAATACCATCCGGTGGGCGCTTGCCGAAGAACCCGTTGTTTCGGTGCAGTGTCCCGGCGTGGTTGACGTCACAGTCTGGCGTCAGGAACACTCTATGACGGTACACCTTGTCAATTTGACCAATCCGATGATGATGAAAGGGCCATTCCGTGAGCTGATACCGGTCGATGCAAGAGTAGAAGTAAGAATTCCGGCTAACACAAAGGTAGCCAGTGTGAAATTGCTACACCAGGGAACGAAGCCGGAGGTCACAGATCGGGAAGGGGTGATCTCTGTGTCGGTTCCGGGGATCTTTGATCATGAGATTGTTGCGCTGGATCTGGTTTGAAATAGGCATTTCTCGCAAAGGGCGCAAAGGAAGTACGCAAAGGTCACGAACTAGCCGCACAAGCAATAAAGTGGAGTGTCATACCGGGCACGTGCGAGTCAGCCTATGAAAGATAAGCGAACTTTGACCCGGTACCCCGGAGTCGCACGACCGCATTTAATGGCTTCGGTACCCCGCGGTGCCGCACGAACCCATTTCATAGATACTTCTCCACCATGCATTTCATAGGATGGGACTAGCCGCACAAACAATAAAATGGAGTGTCATACCCCCCACCAGTAATTATTTTACGATGTTACACTCATAAAATTCATAGCGGATATTCCACGAAATCTCTTTCCCCGGATCCACTTTCAGTTTGATGAACGGTTCCGGACACAATGTTGTAGACGCACACCAGAACACAAATTTTGATATAGACTGATCACCGGTGATCTTTACAGCGGCTCCCGTTTTATGATTTTCTATTTTGATTTCGTAATCGGCTGTTTTACCGGCAGTCAAATCCCTGAAAAGGACATGCTCTTTTGGGTTTAGTTCTTTCAGAAAGAATAGCTGACGATCCTTAAATTGAACGAACTCTTTCATGTCGTTACTTCCCTCTCCTGGTAAGGCAAAAGGAAAAGTGACCGTAAAGCCTGGTCCTGTTGTTTGGTCATCCATCACAAAGAAATTGTGATTGTATACCGATGTTTCAATGGTACGCTGCCCCGTATTTTTTAATGTGTGGGTGAGCACCATTTCCGGTTTATTCTTAACCAGTTTTACTTTTTTTTCATATTCATAGGAATAAACCTTATCCTGGAGGGTGTGACTAAATTGTACCTGGTCCGGCTGCGTCGTCACGTTCCATTTTCCTGCATTCAGGATTGGGTAAGCCTCTGTAAATTGATAGGGAGCATCGCCCGTTTTAGAAAGCACCCCAATTCCTACTTTAACAAATGAATCTCCTTTTTTTGCTTCGTTATAGCCAATGGGATCAAACGCCTCGACAGGGCCCAGGATAGCGTCATGCAGCGTAGGGCGGTATTCCGTGAACCATTTTCCGAAATACTGATGTCCTTTGCAGTCAAGACTGGCGATCACGCCAGACCAGTCGAACCGGGATCCACGGTAGTATCCGTTATCGGTGTCAGGCAAATAAAGGCGGGCATGAATAAGCCCATTTGAAATTTCTGTTTCCGGAGGTTGGGCAGAAGGTACGGCACTGATGGCCCACCCCGACAATAAACAAATGATGGTGCTGGTTTTTTTCATAGTCAATACTTGACTGTTTAAGATACTAGTTCTGCAAGACTCCAACAAGATGAATTCGCCTGACCTGTCAGTGGGCTGACTTATTAAACCAATTAATCTGGCTGAAAATGATTAAATTGTTTGATTGCCGTTTTAATCCTTGATCGAAACTCCATTTTAAGCCATGAAAGATATGAATAAAGTCGCCTTATACAGCCTATTGACCCTTTTGCTGTCACCAGGCTGCCTGGTTGTTAATGGCCAGGGATTTGGTATAAACCAGGCTGCCCCAGTCTCGTCCTTGCATCTGACATCCCCCCCGGCCCAGACGGAGGCTGCTCTATTTGAGCAATATGCGGCGGTCCTGAATTTCAGGCTCCGACGTGCCAATGGCACCATTGCAGTTCCCACTACATTGGCTAGCAGCGATGTAATTGGGAATTTTAGCTTTGGCGGATATAACAGTGCAGCATTTACTGCTGCCAGTGCGAGGTTCAGAGTAATTGCCACACAACTTTGGACGGCAGCGGCCAATGGAACGGCAATTGAAATGGTTACTACTGCTAATGGCGCCAATACGTTGAATGGATCGGCATTTCTCTTGGACCCAAATATGAATGTTGGAATTGGATGGCCTGGATTTGCTACTGCTTTCGGAACCAATGCAGCAAAAGTGTTGGGCATCGCCAACGGAACGGCCCCAACGACTAGTCCTGTAAGTGCTATTCAGCTATGGAGTGCAAACAGAAATGCAGTTGCCAATAAAGGCTCTTTGCATTTGCGAACCGAGGATGGCACAAGTCATGTTTTTGGAGATTTCAGTGGCATCGGAACACTTACCCCTACTGCCATACTTCATATTAAGGCGGGAACCGCTACTGCCAATACCGCTCCATTAAAACTTACTACTGGCGTAAACCTCACTACGGCGGAAGCAGGCGCTGCGGAATATGACGGGACCAATTTGTATTTTACACCTTCCAGTGCAGTTCGCGAAACCGTGATGATTGGATTTACCGGTACAGGCGCATTAAACTTTCCAGCGATCGCAGCAGGAGGCCAGGCTGAGCTTACCATAGCGGTTCCAGGTGCGGCTACCGGCGACAATTGTTTTTGTTCACCAAATACAACTCTTGAGAATAACGTTATCTGGAATTGTTATGTGAGCGCAGCAAATACGGTAACGGTAAGAGTGACCGTCGCAGCGGCTACAGATCCGGCGCTAAAAACCTGGCGAGCTACCGTCATACATTAATACCTTACTATGCGTTTCAGACCTGGTTCCTATTTTTGTAGCAGTCTGTTTTCCATTTTGTCTTTGTATGGCTATTTAGCCACCGCGCAATTAACGTATTATGATGATGGTGTCCCCTGCACCGTTTCAGCAGGTGTTACGGTTTTCATGGATGGTCATTTTATTAATCAAACAAATACGGGTGTCGATGGAAGTTTTGACAATCAGGGTACGATATCCATCACCGGAGATTGGTCTAACAATGCAACCCTCGGAGGCCAGGTATTTTCAACCAGCGCGGGGACAGTGCAGTTTTTAGGAACTGCCAATGCACAAACAATTGGAGGAACTGCTGCAACGGCATTTTTCAATCTGACTACCAATAATACATTTGCAACGGGACCGCAGCTCGTGCTTTCGATTAGCACCATTATAAAAAATAACCTTACCATGACTTCGGGGGTGATGAATCTGGGGTCCAATAATCTTACCCTGGGTACAAGTATTTTATCAACCGGAACCCTGACCCACGGAGGAACGTCAGCCAGCGGATGGTTGTACGGTACCGGAAGTTTCATAAGATGGTTTGCCACAGGGACTGGTATAGCGGACGGCGGAGTTGCGGGATTATTTCCGATGGGAACTCCATCACCATTGACCAATACATTTCGTCCCATCTATGCGGCTACGGCCGGTCCTGCGCCAGGGGGAACTATTTCCGCATCGCACACAGATGCCATTCCGGGTTTTGCGACGACCAATGTTTCGATTACCGACGGTGCGTCCACGATCACCAGGATTCACAATGTTTTCTGGGCGCTGGCACCCGCCAATGGAATAGGAGGCGCTTTTGATTTAAGAGCGGAACAGGTTTTTGCGGCCACGTTTGTGGGAAATGTAAATGACCTTCGGCTGACCCCTTCTGCCGGAGTAGTGGGTACCGCTGGAATCAATGGAGGCACGTTGACAAATCCAATCGTGAGACGAACGGGCGTAACCGCTGCACAACTTGCCAATCAGTTTCATATCGGGACAGTGGATATTTCAAGTTCACCTCTCCCCGTTACACTTGTTTACTTTGAGGCTACGGTTAATGATCTTGGCAAAGTGGAACTGAAGTGGAAAACAGCCACCGAGATCAACACGGACTATTTTGCCATTGAGCGTTCGAAAGACGGAAAACAATTTGGAGAAATTGGCACGCTTCGGGGCAGCTGCAATAGCATCGACCCTCATTCGTACGCGTTGGTTGACAACGATCCCCTCCCGGGCATTTCATATTATCGATTACATCAGGTTGATCTGGATGGACATTCCGTTTATTCAAGATTGGTAGCGATATCGTTAAATGGTGATGAAGTTGACGGCCCGCATGTTTTTCCTAATCCGTTAAATGGCCGAGATCTATTTTGTTCATTTGCAGCGTCAGGCCAATCGGACATGAAAGAAATTTCCTGGGTGCTATACGATTTGAATGGACGTCAAGTTGATGCCAATCAGCTGCGAGTGAAAACCTTGCACCAGCCTGTTGCCCTTTCTCTTTCACAACTGCTTCCTGCCGGCAATTACGTTATTGCAATTTCATACGAGGGTCGTCTCTATCGAACCGGGTTGATTGCGCAATAACAAATTGGACTTCCCGGCAAATTATCGCCGGGGGAGATTATATTCAGTGTCTTGCCGTTCAAAACCTTTCCGGTTTTATCCTACCCCAAAATTTCTATATTTGAATAAACTACCCAATCATGGATCGCAGAACGTTCATCACGAACACGGGCTTGGCGGCTGTGGCCGTGGGCTTAACGGGGACCAGTGCCCTGGCGTCGCCAAAGCAAAATAAGTTGCCTCAGTGGAAGGGCTTTAATTTATTGGATTTTTTCTCACCCGATCCGGAGTCTTCCAGGAATGGCTCGACCGAAGATCATTTTCGCTGGATGCAGGACTGGGGATTTAATTTTGTAAGGATCCCGATGGCCTATCCTTCCTACCTGGACATCGATCGCAGTAAGAATATTACTCCCGACGACGTCTATAAGATCGACGCGAAAGCTGTTGACAAAATCGACGCGGTGGTGACGATGGCACTGAAGTACAATATGCACGTCAGTATGAACCTCCACCGGGCGCCCGGATTCTGCGTTAATGCCGGATTTCATGAGCCCTATAACTTATGGACTGATCAGCCGGCATTGGATGCATTTAGTTTCCACTGGAATATGTGGGCTAAACTGTATAAAGGTGTCGCGGGTCAAAAGATGAGCTTTGATCTCCTTAATGAACCCTGCACACGGGAAGACATGAACGACCAGCTTTCCAAACGGGGTTCCGTGCCAGGCCATGTTTATCGCAGGGTAGCCAAAGCTGCTGCTGAGGCCATCCGGAAAGAAAATGCGCAACGTCTTATCATCGCCGATGGAAATGACGTCGGCAATAAAGTAATTCCTGAGCTTTTTGATCTGGATATTGCCCAGAGTTGCCGGGGCTACAATCCGGGGATTATTTCACATTATAAGGCGCCTTGGGCAAACAAAGATCCCGACCATTTACCCGAACCCAAGTGGCCGGGACAAGTGGGAGACAGGTATCTTGACCGTTCCATACTGGAAAATTATTATAAGCCATGGATCGAACTCGCAGAACAGGGCGTTGTAGGGGTTCATTGTGGCGAATGCGGATGCTGGAATAAAACTCCCCATGCCGTATTTCTGTCCTGGTTCAATGATGTGCTGGACATTCTTCATCAGCACAAGATCGGTTTTGCCCTCTGGGAATTTATCGGCTCCTTTGGTATTCTTGATTCAGAGCGTACTGATGTTGCTTATGAGGATTGGCATGGACATAAGTTGGATAGGAAGTTGCTGGAGTTGATAAGGAAATACTGATATTTTCTCCTCACCCCCGGCCCCTCTCCAAGGTGGAGAGGGGAGCTGGCTTCGGTGGGTCGAGAAGAGAAATTTACGGATACTCATTCCCCTCTCCATCATGGAGAGGGGCTAGGGGTGAGGAGTTCGGGCTAGCTCCACGTCCTCACCATTCGGAATAGCCTGATACAAAACATAGTGTCCCTTCTCGTCCGATTGTGCGGTCAATTTTGCATTTTTCTCTCCCTGTTTTATCATCACTTCCTTCCATTCGGCCGGCACATACGTTTTCAAAGTCAACGGGAGATTATACGTATCCCCGTTCAGAGACTGATCCAGGGTAAAGACAATTTTTTCTCCTTTCTCCTTTACGTTTATTTTTGCGCTCATTCGTTCTCTCATGTATTTGGTCACGTCGCCGAACGTGGCAACCCATAGTCGAGCCTCTCTTTCCTTCATATACTTGAAATAGTCAGCAAGTTCTTCATGTGGTTTTGCCTCCCATCCGATACCATCCACACCGTGAAAGGTTAAACACAGCCAGACGTTGTCATGTACCAATACCGTATCCACCCACGATTTCATCGTCTCCATTGTTGTCTTTTGAAGGGGACCTCTTTGCCATTGCACGTATTCTTTTTTGAACGCACCAGGTGTTTTCGCGCTCCCGCGATTAAGCTCTTCAAGAAAAGGCTCCGGCATACGATTGCGCAAAGCAGGGTAGACCTGATGGGCATAGCTCATCACCCGCTCATTCTCCGTTCCGAATGGACATTCAGCGGAAAATGTCTGCCCGGTTCCCAGCTGATTCCGGATCTCTTCTTTGGACTTTTCAAGCTCATAGAGCATGTTTTTTTCATCGAGTACGGACAGGCGGGGGTGGGACAGGGTATGACTGCCGAATTCATGGCCGTTGGAAGCGAAGGCTTTCAGTTCGGGCCACGTTATCATGTTTAGGGCGGCAGGGTTGAGCGTTTTGTGGGAGGCCTTTTCTTTTCTCACTTGTGCATAGGCCTCGTCAATAATTTTAAATGCCTCGTTGGTTTTTCCATCCTCAAATAACGATCCAGCGTTGTTATGGGATTCCACAGCCTTCCTTATACCCGTAAAACGTAAGGCCGATGCTCGTTCAAATAAGTTTTGCTGATTCGTAGGAGTGGCAGCCGTTTCTTTAATGACGTCCTCGATAGGCCGTCCAATGAATTGTGGCTGTATGACGGAATGTTGAACCTGGTTGGTAATGATAAAGAACGTGGCCTTGAATCCAAGGGTATCCATGATGGGCAAAGCCTGACGAAACTGGTTGATGGAGGCATCATCCAGGGTAATCGAGATGGCCGCCTTCTTTCCGTATTGCCATTTGCTGATTTCAGTTTCCCCCACCCGATCCTCCTGCTGGGAACAGGATGGGACAATAACAAGAAGAAATAGAGTTAGAGTAACAAATTTCATCGCGTCCATAATTTAAGATGGAATGTAGGAATAACTCTTATTAAGTGCATAACCTTTCAACACAATTACATTCTGATATTATTATGCAAAACATTATCTTGGCAGGAATTGAATTTGCATTACGAAGCCGTCTGCCCCCTCAAATGTTTGTATGAGTCGCCTTGAAGAATTAGACAATAGATTATACTCAGTAACGCCCGAGCTGGCCGATGACGTGAAGGCGCTGAAAGGAGATATCCTGATCCTGGGCGCCGGCGGAAAAATGGGCCCCAGCCTTGCCAAGTTGGCCAAGCTTGCCGTTGATGCCGCAGGGGTTAAGAAAAAAGTCATTGCCGTTTCCCGCTTTAGTGATGCTGCAGCCCGGAAGGAATTGGAGGACCAGGGGATCGAAATCATTTCTGCCGATCTGATGGAAGACGCAGCATTGCAACGGCTGCCAGAAATAGAGAACGTGATCTACATGGCCGGTACAAAGTTTGGCACGACCGGTAATGAATATCGAACATGGGCGATGAATGCTTACCTGCCGGGAAAAGTGGCGGAGAAATTCAAACAGGCAAGGATCGTGGTTTTTTCCACCGGCAATGTTTACCCTTTGTCGTCCATACAATCCACCCCCTCCGAGGAACATCCTGTAGGTCCGGTGGGTGAATATGCACAATCGTGTTTGGGAAGGGAACGTGTGTTCGAGTATTTCTCTCATCAGAATCATACACCTGTTCTCCTCTTCCGGTTAAATTATGCGATCGATCTTCGATACGGCGTACTGCTCGAAATAGCAAAGTCGGTGAGAAGTAAAAAGCCGATCAACCTTTCTATGGGGCACGTCAATGTGATCTGGCAGGGTGATGCGAATCAAATTGCCATCCGGTCCTTGCATTTATGTTCATCCCCCCCGCAGATCCTGAATGTGACCGGGAGCAACACCCTGTCCGTACGATGGATTGCGAAGGAGTTTGGAAAAATCCTCGGAATAGAACCTGTATTTGAAAACGAGGAGCAGCCGACAGCATTATTAAGCAATGCGGCACGGATGGAGGAATTGTTTCCCTTCAGGAAAGTATCGATAGAAGAGATGATCGCCGTTACGGCCGAGTGGCTCCAACTTGGCGGGCCTCTCTTAAGTAAGCCCACCCATTTCCAGGAACGAACCGGTAAATTCTAATAAACCAATCAGGCTGTGAGCAGTTCCTCGTTGTCATCCTCCATCAAAGAATTATTATTGCAAGGTACGGTCATACCTGCCCATCCCCTGGCACTGGACGAAACAAGGAAACTGGATGAACTCCATCAACGGGCCCTGACTCGTTATTATATGGATAGCGGCGCCGGAGGCATCGCGGTAGGGGTACACACGACACAATTTGAAATCAGGCTTCCGAAATATAACCTGTATGAGACCGTGCTCCGTATGGCGGCCGAGGAAGTGGAAAAAGCGCAATTGAAAAGGCCGTTTATTAAAGTGGCAGGAATTGCAGGTCCCACGGCCCAGGCGGTGAAAGAGGCTGAACGGGCCCGGTCATTTCAATACAATCTCGGATTGCTTAGTAGCGGCGGACTTCCTGATCTCTCCGAGAAAGAATTGATCGAGAGGGTGCAAGCGGTATCCGAAGTCATTCCGGTTTTTGGTTTTTATCTGCAGCCTGCCGTAGGTGGAAGAATTCTGAGTTTTGATTTCTGGAGCAAATTTGCGGAGAACAAGAATGTTGCTGCCATCAAGGTTGCCGCTTTCAACCGGTACCAAACACTCGACGTGATGCGGGCCGTATGCCAATCCAATAGGGTGGAGGAGATTGCGTTGTACACCGGCAATGACGACCACATTGTGGGTGACTTGCTGACACCGTATCGTTTTGAGTTGAACGGAAAACAAATTGAAAAACGATTTGTCGGAGGCCTTCTTGGGCATTGGGCTTTTTGGACAAAAAAAGCAGTAGAGTTGCTCGCTGAAATTAAACGCGGGGAAGGGACAGATGTGCGCGCCTTGCTCTCCAAAGGAATTGAAATTACCGATTCGAATGCAGCGGCATTTGATCCGGGACATCATTTTCATGGTTGTATTTCAGGCATTAATGAAATACTGAGAAAGCAAGGACTGCTCAAGACCAACCTTTGCTTAAGCGAAAAGGAAACGTTGTCACCCGGACAAGCCGGTGAACTGGACCGGGTTCATAAAAGTTATGCTCACCTGAACGATGACCAGTTTGTTAAGGATAACTTAAATCGCTGGTTATTAAAAAACTAACTCGAGTTAAATTAACTGTTTCAAATTAAATTAACCCCTGATTGAAAAAGTCTGCCCTATGGAATCAGAAAAACTAAGCAAAGGACAAATTCAGGTTGCCGCCACCGGCTTTCTAACCCTGTTCTCTTTAATTGGGATCATGTTTTATGGGCTCCCTTTTTTCTTCGATTTTTGGGTAAAAGATTTTGGCTGGTCGCGGGCCACGGTCACATCAGGAATGGCCTTTGCAAAGATCATTGTAGGGCCCCTTTTTGGGTTCTTTGCCGGGTGGGTTATCGATCGTTTCGGGCCCCGGCGTTTAATGCTGTCCGGTATTGTCATGGGCGGCATTGCGTTGATTGGCCTAAGTGTCATGACATCGCTTTGGCAATTCTATATATTCTATTTGTTCAATGCATTGGGGTATATGTTTGGCGGCCCGTTGCCCAATCAAGTATTGATTTCACGGTGGTTTAACAAGGCACGTGGCAAGGCGATGGGCATTGCCTACCTGGGTGTTGGTTTCGGAGGGATGCTGGTTCCACAACTGGCGCGGTGGCTCAACTTCAACTTCGGATGGCATGAAGCCCTGATGATTTTGGGCGTGCTTATGATTGTGGTTGCATTTCCCATGGCTTGGTTTGCGAAGGAAAATCCGGAAGGAGTCTCCGGGCAAGTCAAACACGATGATTCCAAAATTCCGTTTGGACCGATCCTGAAAAGCTGGCCATTTTACCTGCTGGTCATTGGCAGCATGTGTTCCATCGGTGCTGTGGCGGGAACAAGTCAGAATCTTAAACTTTTTTTTAGTATCGACTTGAAGTACTCTCAAGAGCATGCCGCCAACGTACTCTCCATCGTGCTGGCTTCCAGCATCATCGGCCGTCTGTTAATGGGTTGGCTGGCAGACCGGATACAAAAAAAATACGTCATGATTCTGATTTACGCTCTCGTGGCTGTTTCGATACCCCTGCTTTACCTGGCTTCGGTACCCGGCGTGATCTATGTCTTCGCCTTTATTTTTGGAATCGCATTGGGCGGAGACTACATGATCATTCCTTTGATGGCCGCGGAATTGTTTGGAATCAAAGTCATGGGGCGCGTCATGGGTCTGGTGATCACTGCCGACGGGTTTGGAGAGGCCTTCGGTCCGCTGCTGGCTGCCTGGCTGAGAGACATCAGCGGAAGCTATGCCAATGGATTTGCGTCCCTGATCGTACTCGCCGCCATCGGAACGATCGCCGTGTCGATGCTTCCCCGCAAGACAGAAAAGGCATGATTGCTTATCGCTCAATGACGCCCGGGGACATTCACACCGGGCTATCACTGTGCCGTGCTTATGGATGGAATCAACTAGCTCGTGATTGGGAGTTGTTTTTGCAGTTGAGTCCCGCGGGATGTTGTGTTGGCGTTGACGAAGAAGGAGAGGTAGTCGGAACCGTAACGACGCTTCGCTATGAAGATCATTTTAGTTGGATTGGAATGGTCCTGGTCGACCCGGCGAAGCAACGTCAGGGAATTGGCGGGCAGTTGCTGCAGGAGGCGTTGCATATTTTAGGGAACGAAAAAATTGTAAAATTGGATGCTACGCCGGAAGGGCGCGTAGTGTATTTGAAACTGAATTTTGTTGATGAATACCGGCTAAGCCGCATGCATTGTAGTGCCGTATTGTCCACCTCATTACCTGCCTCCCCTGCACGGCTCATGTACCATACCGATTTACCCAGACTGATCGACTTAGATAGCGAAGTTTTTGGTGCCAATCGGACAGAGGTGCTGGAATGGATGTGGAAAGGAGCACCCCAGCATGCCTT
>WNFM01341753.1_pt3 | contig 13164 bp, 14 predicted proteins | sample 5400271 | NCBI WGS metagenome assembly WNFM01 (sample SAMN13153352, study PRJNA577476) | soil metagenome | isolation source: 60 cm saprolite on Douglas fir-dominated hillslope | place: USA:California | collected 2013-09-17 | reverse complement strand
GTGATCTCAGCACTGAACTCGGGGTCCGGCTGCTGGGCGAACTGGCGCAATCGGACGAGCTTTCGTCGCTGCCGGCCTTCGCCCCGGAGCGCCTCGCGACGACGGCTCGGCTCTTCCTCGATCTTGTTGCCTTGCCCATGCTGCTTCGGGCGCTGTTCGAGGTGAACCTGAGGGTGCTGGATGCAGAGATCGACGCGCACGTGGCGCGCAGCGTCGCGTTCTTCCTTGCAGCGTGCAGAAACGGTGGCGCAAGTTGAATCTCGAAAAGCCATGCGAGCTCTGGCTCGGCACCTTCAAGCGGTACGCTCTTCGAGTGATCTCAAGACGACGACCGGCCGCGACACTAATCGCGCCGCGGGAACGGGGCGCTCTGTGGAAAAGGCAACTGGACGAGCCGCTCCTAGGGCGCTTTTTTTGAAAGGTACTTTTGGGTTTGAAATGCACCTTATGGTTTGATAGATCTTTCTAATCTATTGATACCGCAACAAATGCGACCGCCCTCCGAGCGCACCACAAAATCATGCAGTTTGGGTCTAAACCCAATCGATTCGGCGAGCTCACCGGCTTGTCCGCGAGATCGCGATTCTCCAGGCGCGAGGGGTCTGTGGATACCTTACCGTAACACCGTTCGCGTAAACTGACCGGACCCGACGGCTGGCGAGCCCAAGCCAGTCACCGCAGTTCGGCGCTTCCAAGAACCACCCCGGAGCACTTCCATGCTGTTTCTGAGCTACGCCTACCGATTCCTCTCCAATTTCGTGTTCCTGGCGCTGGTCTACCTCGCTCTGAATTTCCTGGAAAAGTACCAGCACCGTGTGGTCGTTTCGGTTCTGGTGCTGGTCTATGCCGGCATGCACGCGGCAACCGCGCTGCGGTCGTTTCACTTCTTTCAGCGCATCGAGCGGCTCGAGCTGGAGGCGCGCAAACTGATCGCGGCGACCGGCGAGGGACCGAATTCGACCTCCGCGCGCAAGCAGGTCATCGTCGAAGTCAGTGGGCTCCGCCACGCCGGCGAGATGAAGTCGTATATCGACCTGTTGTTTCTCGCCCTCGTCATCCTGCTCTGCGTCGCCAAGATCGTGACGAACTGAGCCGGGACGCTTTTCCGATCAGCTCGACGGAGCCCCGCGCATTTACCCCGCCTGGCGCAGTGGCGACATGGGAAGATCGCTCTTTCCGGCCGGGATCCTCAGGCTCGCGTTTAGCCCGCCACCCGACCGGTTCGTGAGACGAAGTTCCCCCCCGAGCGCGGTTGTCAGCCGATGTGCGATTGCCAGCCCTAGGCCCGCGCCTCCGGTTTCCCGATTTCGCGATCCCTCAAGGCGATAAAAGGGTTCGAATACGGCAGCAAGTTCCGCTTCCGGGATACCTGGACCGCGATCCCGAACGACGCGCGACCGAACTTAAGAGCATTATCCACCAGGTTGGTAACGATGCGCCGAAGCGAGCGCGGCGACGTGGCCACCGGTGTGTCGAGGCGGCCGACCAGGCCGACGCGCGTGCCCGAGTCGGCATAATCATAGACCAGGCTTTCGAGCAGTGCCTGCAAGTCGGTCGGGACCGGTGTCTCGGTGGTGCGCTCCGCGCTGCGGGCCAGATCGATGCCTTCTTCGATCAGGGCCTGCATCGTGGAGAGATCGTTCTGGAGCTTTTGCTTGAGTGAGGAGTCGTCGAGCAAGTCCGTGCGCAGGCGCATTCGCGTGATCGGGCTCTGCAGATCATGGGAAATCGCCGCGAGGATCCGTACGCGTTCGGCGATGTGATCGGCGAGGCGGCGCTGCATGGTGTTGAAGGCCACCGCCGCACGAGCGACCTCCTTGGGCCCACCTTCGTCCAGCACGGCGCCGCGAAGGTCAGGACCCAATTCGTCCGCGGCCTCGGCGAGGCGCGCCAGTGGCTGGGTTGCGATCCGCACCGCGATCGACGAGAAGACCGCCAGAATGGCGAGTTGAAATGCAAGCGCTGCCAGCACCCAGGACGATAGCCCGGTGTCCGGCGGATCCAGTTCCACGGTCACGGGCGTCCCGTCCCGCAGCGTGAGCGCCAGATGCAGCTGCAGCGGATCGGACGCTGGTACAGGCGCATTCGCCGTGACCGTGTAAGCCGGTCCAAGTTCCCGGGAGATCATCGATGCGACGCTTCGTGCCGTCGCTGTCGGCGGCGCCCTGTCCGCAGCTTCGCGCCCGAGCACGTAGCGGTAGTTCTTGCGGTCGATTTTCAGCAGCCAGTCCTTTCGTTCCTCGGGTGGCACGCGCTCAAGGATGGCGATCGAACTCGCAACGTCCTTTGCAAGATAGGCGATCATCATCGCGCTCACGGTCTGTGCTCGATCGTAAAGCAGGAGACCCAGCGAAAGCACATGTGCGGCCGACAGACCGCAAAACAGAATGAGCGCGATCCGTCCGAACAGCGATGTCGGCCACAGTGAACGGGGCAGGGCGTTGCGCACGGTCACCGCGGGCTGCTCCGCATTTCGACGGACGAAGCGAATACGTAACCCTCACTTCTCACCGTCTTGATATAGCGGGGCTCACGGGCATCATCCTTCAAGCGCTGTCGCAGCCTGCTCACCAGAAGATCGATCGAGCGGTCGAACGGTTCGGTGTCGCGACCTTGCGTCAGGCTCAGCAGCTGATCGCGGCTGAGTACCCGCCGGGGATAATCGAGGAAAACACACAGTAGACGATATTCGGCGCCGCTCAGTGCCACCATCGTGCCGGCGGCATCGACGAGATGACGGTGCGCGGTATCGAGGATCCAGTCACCGAAGGCGAGGTCACGCGCGGTCTCGGAAATCACGAGATTCGCGGGCAGCGCCCGCGCGCGGCGCAGAATAGCCTTGATACGGGCAAGAAGCTCGCGCGAAGCGAATGGCTTGCTGAGGTAATCGTCGGCGCCCATCTCCAACCCGAGAATCCGATCGGCTTCGTCCCCACGTGCCGTCAGCATCAGGATGGGCGGCGAATTCGAGCCCTGGGCCCGCAGGTCCCGGCAGAGCTTGAGGCCATCTTCCTGCGGCAACATCAAATCCAGAACGATCAGGTCGATCGCCTTGTCGGCGAGCGCCTGGCGCATGTCTCGTCCGTTCTTGACCGCCGTCACGCTGAACTCGCTCTTCTCTAGATACTGGACGAGCAATTCGCGGAGATCGCGGTCGTCATCGACGATCAGGATGTGATCTTTGGGGTCCATCGATGCGCGATTGTAAGGGGGATCACCGGCCCCGTCCCGGAGAGTTTTGTATCATAGTGTATCAGCCGGCGAAACTGACACACAGGGCGGACGAACGGGCGACGTTACGACATATCCTGGATACTTCCACTTGATTGATCCTGATCGTCGGCATTCGGCCGGCGTGCTTTGAGGGATCAGACCATGCCACCCATCACCACATTTGGCGCACTCGCAAGCCGATCCAGTCGGGGGACAGGTAATGTCAGCTCCCATCGTTTGGAGCTTGTATCGGTAATCCTTACCTCGATCTGGCTCTCCGCCGTGCCGGCCATCGGACAATCGGCCACGGCGAGCGAAACGGGCGCGCCGATCGGTCGCTGGCTGACGGACAATGGCAACCTCGAAGTAGAGATCAGCCGCTGCGGGGAGGCGTTGTGTGGAACGGTGGTCAAGGTTCTCGCCAACCGCTCGATGAGCGGCGGCGGCGAGATGGTGGCAGCAGACAATCGCTCGCCGCTGGGTATGACGATTCTAAAGGACTTCGCGGCCGCCGGCGGTGGCGAATGGCAGGGCGAAATCTACAACCGCGAAAATGCCAAGACCTATTCCTGTAAAATATCGCTCAGCGCGCCGGATCGGTTGACGGTACGCCCCTATGTCGTGTTGCCGCTGTTCGGCAAGACGCTGACATGGACGCGGGTCGCTGCTCAGAGCGAGCGGAAATAACGGCATGCTCGACGTCTTTCTTGCGCTCGCTGCCGGCATCCTCACCATTGCCGCGCCCTGCGTGTTGCCGATGCTTCCGGTCATCCTCGGTGCGTCCGTTGGTCACAGCGATCCGATGCGACCGTTACTTATCACGGTTGGCTTTGCGGCAACGTTCGCGCTGACTGCGTTTCTGTTCGGGCTGTTCCCGAGCATTCTCGGACTGTCACAGGAGACACTGCGCGACGCTGCCGCCGCCATGCTGCTGCTATTCGGCGCGTTGATGGTCTGGCCGCGTCCGTTCGAACTTCTGAGCATGCGTCTTGCTCCCCTCCTCGGTCCTCGGTGCCAGCCTCGGCGCGGTGTGGGCGCCGTGCGCGGGGCCTGTGCTGGGATCGATCCTGACGTTGATCGCTTCCGCGGAGAGCCTCGACCGCGCGGCGCTGCTGCTCGGCTGCTACTCCGCGGGCGCAGCCATTCCGATGCTGCTGATCGCCTATGGCGGGCAATACGTCACGTCCCGCGCCCGTCATCTCATTCGTTATACCCGCGCTCTGCAGCGAGGCTTCGGCGTCGCGATCATCCTCGTCGCGGTAGCGATGTTCTTTCAATACGACACCGTCGTCACCGTATGGCTGTCGAATTTCTATCCAGATATTTTCGAGGGGCTTTAACGATGGACCGATATATCCAACGCCTGCTGCTTGCTGCCGCGCTCGGTGCCTGCACCATGGTTCCAAGCGTCACGCCCTCGCGTGCTGGCGCGCCGGCATTCTCCGACTATGGCGAAGTCCCCGAGCTCAGCGGCATCGAGCATTGGCTCAATTCTGATGCGCTGTCGCTCAAGAGCCTGCGCGGCAAGGTGGTCTTGATCGATTTCTGGACTTACTCCTGCATCAACTGCCTGCGCACACTTCCTTACGTGACCCGTTGGTACGACAAATTCAAGGACCAGGGTCTCGTCGTCATCGGAGTCCACACGCCGGAATTCGGTTTCGAGAAGTCAGTGCGCAACGTGCAGCTCGCGATCGGCCGCAACGGCATCAAATACCCCGNNNNAAGTCGTTCGGCAATGAATATTGGCCGGCCATTTACCTGATCGATCGCCGCGGACATGTCGTGCTGAAGCATTTTGGCGAAGGCTCCTATGACGAAACCGAGCGCGCGATCGAGGCGCTCATCGACACCGCCACAACAGAGGCTGGAAAATGAAGGAGGCCCCCGATAACGCCGTGGCTTACCGCCCTAGCGTTTCTTCAGGCCGGCAACCCGGACCGAGCCCGGCTTCTTTTTGCCTTGCGCCGCCTGCTTGGGGGCGCTTCGGCCGGCATGTGCGGTGTGGCGGGTCTGGTGCACGGCGGGCTTGGCGGCCGTCGGCCCGCCATGCGCCTGCCGCGTCAGAGCGCCGTGCGCCTGTCGCCGGGACTTGCCACGCTGTACCGGAGCCGGCTTGGCCGGGGCTTCTGGTTCAAGCGCCGCCTGCGCTGTTTGTTCGGCGCGACGCAGGGTGCCCAGCATCGTGACCCCGGTCGATTCCGGGATATTGAACAGGCTCGCGGCCGGAACCGCCAACGCCGTCGCGGTATCGTTTTGCGCCAGAACCATTTCGCTCGGCCACTTTGTTCGTTGCGCCAGCGGCACGCCGCGCATGCGGCGCGTCAACACGCCGAGCTCGGCGTCGCGCCAGTCGAAATCGAACCAGGCGGGCGCGGGAAGCGTTGTCGTGGCGGCATAAGCGAAATTCGGAATTTTCGGCCAGCGTGAGGTCGCCACCGTCTCCGTTGTCGGCTTCATGTACCATTGCTGCGGCTCGGTCGGTGTTGCCGGCCGTTCCGGCGTCGCCGGCACCACGTGGACGATGCGATAGCCGCGCGCTTTCAGCGTTTGCAGGATCTTGGGCAGGGCCGCGACGGTGCGCGCCTGAATGTCGTGCAGCAGCAGAATGCCTTTTCCATCGGCCTCCAGCCGCTTGATCGCAAGATCATAGACGCGCTGTGGGGAGATGCGATGCCAGTCGTCGGCAGGAAAGTCCGCGCTCCAGATCTGGATGCCCTTGGATTCCATGTAGGTCTCGATGCCGTCATTGCGGGCGAGGCCGGGGATACGGAAGAACGGCGCAGGTGCCGTGCCGTCGCCAAGTGCTGCCGTTACCGAGGCGATGCCGTCGTCGATCTCTTTCTGCGCACGGTCGAGCGGCATCCGCTGCATACTCGACGGATGGTGCTGGGTGTGGGTGGCGACGGTGTGGCCGGCATCTCGGACCTTGCGCACGCCTTCCGGATTGGCATTGGCCTGTTGCCCGACCAGGAAGAAGGTCGCCTTCACGCACTGCGCGGCGAGAATTTCCAGGACCTGGTAGCTGTTCTTCGGCAGCGGGCCGTCGTCGAAGGTCAGCACCACCTCATGGTCTTCAAGCGGCAGCGTCTTGGCGTATTGCATGGTGCCGATAATGGGGTATTCGCGCGGATCGACCACGAGCGTGCGCGACGTGCCGAGCGCGTCGGGATGGCCGGGGCAATCGGCAGCCGAAGCGCGATGTGCCGGGATCAGGGCCAGCACGCCCAGGCAGAGTGCGGCCGATATCCGGCCCCGGTGCCTCACACCTACGCTCGCAATCATAAAACCCCGGCTTCATTCGAAAGAGGACGCAAATATTTACCCGTTTATTTATCCTTGGCGCCATGAATGACGCCTTAACCGTCCGAATTCCACCCCTAATTTGGCCGCAGGTGACGATCCGGACCCGACGGGGCGCGGCGGCAACAGGTGGGCTTCGAATGTTCGAAAAGATGGTGCCCGAACAATGAGATCAGATCATGATCCGATCCATCGCATCATGACCCAGTGCGCCTTGTCGGCGACGGCTTTCGGAGCCGCCGGGACCACATGGACCACGCGATAGTGATTGTCGCGGAGGTAGCGCAACAAGGCCGGCAGCATCGCCGCCGTCTGCGCCTTGGGATCGTGCAGCAGGATGATGCCCTTGCGGGCGATTGTAAGCCGTTCGGTGAGCAGTTTCAGCTCCTGCTGCGGCGTCATCTTGTTCCAGTCGCTGGCCCAGAGGTCGGCGCCGAACACTGCAATGCCGCGCTTTTCCAGATTGTCGAGCGTCCGGGGCGTCATTTCGAAGTAGGGAAAGCGAAAGAACGGCGTGGTGGGGTTCGTGGTCGCGGCACCGTGAAGGGCCGTCTCCACCGCAGCGATCCCCTTGTCGATCTCGCCGGCGGCAACTTCGGGCTTCGTATGCTTGAGATTACGATGGCTCCAGGTGTGGTGCCCGAGGGTATGCCCCTGGGCTGCCATCGTCCGCACCAATTCAGGGTGTTCCGAGGCCGATTTTCCGATCAGGAAGAACGTCGCATGCACGCATTCGTCCGCCAGCGCCTTCAAGACCTTCGAGGTCGTGGCCGGCCACGGACCGTCGTCGAAGGTCAGCACCACCTCGTGATCTCCGAGCGGCAACGTCTGCGGAAAGCTCTTCAGGCCGACGCGCGGAGAGGTTGCGGGGTCGACGACGAGAACGCGTGAGGTGCCGAGCGCGTCCTTGCGGGCGCATTCGGTCGCCTGCGCCGCCACGATCGTGGCGAACAAGGCGGCGATGGCCGCGCACAGCGTCTTGATCGAATTTCCGGTCATTCCGAGTTCTACATATTTGTCATTGCGCTGGGCATTGCCGATTGGGTAATGCGTGCTGCGATAGCTCAGACGAGTTCTCTCATTCTGTCAAACCGGCGAGGCGCGGCATGGCCGAGGATATCGACGTGGCCCACCCCGCCGAAGGCGCCGTGCTCGATCATCTCCAGATGCGGGATGAAGACGGACAAATCCGCCAGGAGTTTGTCGAAGAGATTACCCGCGCCATCCGGGCCTCCGAAGCGCCGCGGTTGCGCGAAGTCGTCACGGAACTGCACGAGGCCGATCTCGGCGACCTGATCGGCGCGCTTGAACCTGACGACCGCGTCAATCTGGTCGAATTGACCGGCACCGATTTCGACTTCTCGGCGCTCAACGAAGTCGATGACGCCGTCCGCGAGGAAATCCTCGAGGAACTCGAGCCGGAAACGGTCGCCGAAGGCGTCCGCGAACTGGAATCCGACGACGCCGTCGAACTGCTCGAAGGGCTCGACGAGGAAGACCAGGAAGAGATCCTGGAAAAGCTGCCGCCGTCCGAGCGCGATGCGCTGGAACGCAGCCTGCTGTATCCGGAAAACTCCGCCGGCCGCCGCATGCAGTCCGAATTTATCGCGGTGCCGCCGGACTGGACCGTGGGGCAGGCGATCGACTACATGCGCGACACGCCCGATCTACCCGACCGGTTTTATGAAATCTACGCGGTCGATTCCGACAAGCACTGGCAGGGCGCGGTGTCGCTGGACACGCTGTTGCGCGCGCGTCGCCCGGTGCTGCTCGCCGATCTCATCGACGAGGACCGCCGCCGTGTTTCCGTGCTGGACGACCAGGAAGAGGTCGCCCGGATGTTCGGCAAATACAATCTTGTCGCGGCCCCCGTGGTCGATACCACCGACCGTCTGGTCGGCGTCATCACCATCGACGACGTCGTCGACGTCATTGAGGAAGAGGCCGACGAAGACCTGAAAGCGCTCGGCGGCGTCACCAGCGACGAAGAATTGTCCGACAGCGTCTGGACCATCGCGCGGGCGCGGTTCAACTGGCTGCTGGTCAATCTTGCGACCGCCTTTCTGGCATCCTCCGTGCTCGGCCTGTTCGAGGGCCAGCTCGAGAAGATGGTGGCGCTCGCGGTGCTGGCGCCGATCGTGGCGAGCCAGGGCGGCAACGCCGCGACCCAGACCATGACGGTGGCGGTACGCGCGCTCGCGACCCGCGAACTCGGCTCCAAAAACGCCATGCGGGTAGTGATGCGCGAGGCGATGGTCGGCCTCGTCAATGGGCTCGCTTTTGCCGTGATCACGGGCGTTGCCGCCGTGGCCTGGTTCAAGATCCCCGGCCTCGGCGTCGTGATCGGCCTTGCCATCGTCTGCAACCTCGTCGCCGGCGCGCTCGGCGGCATCCTGATCCCGATGGTACTGGAGCGGGTCCGTGCCGATCCGGCAGTGGCATCCGGCACCTTCGTCACCACCATCACCGACGTGGTCGGTTTCTTCTCGTTTCTCGGCATCGCCACGCTGTGGTTCGGGCTGCAATAGCGATACGTGTCAGAGCGAAACGCCCGTTATCGTTAAGCGGACCTTAACGCGCATCGCCGATCATGTGGGCCTCACGAGGTCGAACATGCAGCGCCTGCGATTGAAAGCGGACGGACGGATCGTCGAATTGCGGGACGGGCAGGAGTTTCCGCTTGCGCCCGGAGTCGCACTTGCGATCCCTGAGATGCCCGCCGAAGCCTTGATCGCCGCGCCCTGCGAAGCCGCAGCCTTGCCTGCGGTGCGCGACTTGCGCCGCCGCGCGCGCCTGACCCAAACCGAATTTGCCTCTAGGCTCGGCGTCCCCGTCGAGACCATCCGGAACTGGGAGCAGGGCAAGCGCGCCCCGCGTGGACCGGCGCGGGCACTGCTCGCCGTGATTGCCCATTCGCCGGACACCGTGTTCGCCGCTTTGGCCAGCGAGCCGTCATCAGCCTAATTCTTCCGCTGCGCCTGAAGACGCCATGAGTCGAGAGTACCCGTGATGAACTTTGTCGAGGCCAATGGCGCAAAAATCCCGGCGATCGGGCTGGGCACCTGGGAATTGCGCGACCGGACCTGTGCGCGCATCGTCGAGCAGGCGCTGCGGCTCGGCTATCGCCACATCGACACCGCGCAGGTCTACGACAACGAGCGCGAGGTGGGCGAGGGCGTGCGCGCCTCCGGCGTGAAACGCGACGAGATATTCCTCACCACCAAGATCTGGACTACCCATTTCAAGCCGAACGATCTCGAGCGATCCGCCAAGGAGAGCCTGGCGCGCCTGCGCATGACCGAGGTCGATCTGCTGCTGTTGCATTGGCCGAACCCGCAGGTGCCGCTCGCAGATACGCTCGGTGCGCTGGCGCCCGTCGGTCTGATCGACGAAGCAGTGGCGGCATGCTCGGAGCCCCTGGTGTGCGACCAGGTCGAGTACCATCCCTATCTCGACCAGACCAAGGTCCGCGAGGCCTGCGCACGCCACGGGATGGCTGTCGTGGCCTATAGCCCGGTCGCCAAGGGCCGTATCAAGAACGACCGCGCGCTGCTGCGGATCGGCGACCGTTATCGCAAGACCGCCGCGCAGGTTTGCCTGCGCTGGCTGGTGCAGCAGAATGTCGCGGCGATCCCGCGGACGTCGAAGCTGGAACGACTGTCGGAGAACATCGATATCTTCGATTTCGAATTGTTCGAAGACGACATGAAAGCGATTTCCGCCATGGGCAGTGCCGAAGGCCGGCTCACCAATTATGGCTTCGCGCCGAATTGGGATTGAGGCCAAAGTGCAAGGCGGCAAAAGTGCAAAAAGGCAAAAGTGCAAAAAGGCAAAAGTGATTGAGTAAGGGCCGCGCCGGGCGCTATGCTGGCGGTCAGGGAAAGCATCGAAACTTGTTCGGGTACGATGAACTTGCGGCGGATCATACCCACTGACATCACGGTATCGGCGATCGTCCATCTGTCGCTGCTGGGCTTGCTGTTGCTGTTTTCCGAGGTGCATCAGTTCGGTTCTGTGACGGCTGAGCCGATCGAGGTCAACATCGTCGCGCCGCAGGATATTCCGCCGGACCCGACGATAGAGAAACAGCCGGAGCCGGCTCCAGTGCCAACGCCACAGCCCGATTTTTCCAAGCTCGACAACAAGCCTGCGACGGCGAGCCCGGCTCAGCCGCCGGAGAAGCTCGCCGCTCCGCCCGCTGCCCAACCGCCGCCCGCCGCTGCTCAGCCGCCGCCGGCGCCCCAACAGCAGCCAGCGCCCCAACCGCAGCCGGCGGTCCAACCGCCGCAACAGGCAGCCCCAGCCTATCAGCAGCCCGAGCCAGATCTGACGCTCAAATATCAGGTGCTGTTGGGCTTGCCGCCGGATCTCTCGCCGACCTTGCCGGCATCGGAGTCGCAGGCCGGCGCCAAGAGCAAAGACTATTTCGACGGTGCGGCGACGCAGAATGCGGACATCGGTTCGAGCGCGGTCACCGCATTCCGGCGTCATCTCAAGACTTGCCTGAAATTGCCGCCCTCGTTGGCGGCGTCCGACGACGTCAAGGTCAAGCTGCGTGTTATGATGACGCAGCGGGGCACGCTGGCCGCCGATCCGATCCTGATCGAGGCCAGCGCTTCGATGAAAGGGCCGCTCCTGATGCAGAGCGCGGTCAAAGCGCTACAGGCCTGCCAGCCTTATGCGATGCTGCCGGCAGACCGTTACCGCGAATGGAAAGTGCTCGATCTCAGCTTCACGCCGCAGGATTTCGGCGACGCGTCATAGTTTCATTTTTCGTCATGGCCGGGCATAGCCGTCCGTAGGACGGCGTCGCTTCCGCTCGCCTTTGTCCCGGCCATCCACGTCTTTCTTGCGCAGAGGGAAGCAAGACGTGGATGCCCGGCACAAGGCCGGGCATGACGGCGGAATAGCAAAGTGTCAGGCTCTATCAATCGCGATCTGGTAGCGTTCGGCGATCGCCGTCAACTGGTTCCAGGTCTCATCATCCACATAGATGCCATTGGCAAGGCGCTCCGCCTTCGCCATCTGCTCGGGTTCGCCGGCGACCAGGACCGGGAGGTCCGGATCGGAAGGCGCTGCCGATTTGACCCAGGCGATCATGGCGTCGATTTCAGCCATCATGCTGTCGCGCGTTGAAAGCCGGCCAGGGTCGATGACGATGCTCAGCATGCCGTTGATGATGCCGCGCTCCGGCGGCGTGCTGGTCGACACGCTGGCCGAGCCGACAATGGCGCCGGCGAGGAGTTCGCATACCAGCGCCAGCCCAGAGCCCTTGTGCTCGCCGAACGGCAACACCACGCCGCGCGGCTCGGTGTACATCACAGCGGGATTGGTCGTGGGCTGGCCGGCATGGTCGAGCAGCGCGCCGTCAAGCATCGGCTTGCCGGCATTGTGCGCCACGCGCACCTTGCCCAACGCGACGCGGCTGGTGGCGAAATCGAGCAGGATCGGCTCGTTGCTGGCCGTTCCGGGAATAGCGATGCAGACCGGGTTGGTCAGGAAGCGCCCCTCGCGCCCGCGAAACGGCGCCACCGGTGGCGGACCCGACGCGACGTTGACGAAATGCAGCGCCACCATGCCCGCGCGCGCGGCAATCTCGCCATAGGTGCCGACGCGGCCGATGTGGTGCGCGTTGCGCAAGCCGTTCACCGCAACGCCATGCTTTTGCGCCGCGCCGATCGCCCATTCGACCGCCTGACGCGCGATCGTCTGACCATAGCCGGCATGCGCATCCCATACCGAGATCGTGCCGGTGTCGGAGACGATTTCCGGCTTCTGGTTGACCTTGAGCGTACCGGCCTCGAAGTCTCTGACATAGGCGACCAGCATCCCGACGCCGTGGCTGTCATGGCCGCGCAGGTTTGCCTCAACCAGATGTTCGGCAACGATGGCAGCTTCCGCAGGCGTACTGCCGCCGGCGGCGACGATGCGGTTTGCAAACGTGCGCAGCCTGGCGTGGTCGATAATCATGTTCTCTCCCTTTTCTTCTTGATTGGTTCAGTCTGGTTGGTTCGATCTTAGCGTTCCATCTTAGCGTTCCATGGCCTTCCAGGCGTTCGACGCAAACTGCCTGCGCCAGGTCACGATGACAACCATGGCCGTGGTCACGAACAGCACCCACGGACTGACGAACCAGCCGAGATAGCCGAGCGCGAAGAAGAACGAGCGCTGGCCGCGGTTGAAGTGCTGGCCGGCGGATTCGAACAGCCGGGTGGTTCGCATCACATGCGCTTCCGCCTCCGGCGTGTCGCGTTGCGAGGCCGGCGGCATCGCGCCGAGCAGGATCGCGACATAGTTGAACAGGCGATAGGCCCAGGAGAACTTGAAGAAGGCGTAGGTGAAGATCAGGATCAGCCCGACGCATTTGACTTCCCACAGGGCAGGCGAGGGGCTGAGATCGATCGGCAGCGCGCCGAGCACGGCCAGGGCGTCGTTGGTGCCGCGCAGCAGCGCCAGGCCGCCGCCGATCGCGATCAGGCTCGAGGAGGCAAAGAACGCCGTGCCGTTCTGCAGCGAGGCCATGATCTGCATGTCGACCATGCGCGCCTCGCGGTTGAGCAGGTTGCGGATCCAGACCTCGCGATAGATGTGCATGCGGGCGGACAGGCTGTCGCGGCCATAGGCGGTCCGCTCCAGCGTGAAGGCATA